>MKWU01001167.1_pt1 | contig 47100 bp, 44 predicted proteins | sample 809101 | NCBI WGS metagenome assembly MKWU01 (sample SAMN05860141, study PRJNA318959) | sponge metagenome | host: Aplysina aerophoba | place: Slovenia: Piran, Adriatic Sea, Gulf of Piran | collected 2013-05-07 | reverse complement strand
GGCTTTTTCGGCATCATGGTTTGCAGGGAATCGGGCCAAACGGCCGGGTTTTCTTGCGATTCATTATACGAAAAAACGGCTTTTAAGTCAATAAAATCAACTCGTTATGAATACTTCAGGGACGACTACCTAGACCGAGACGCACGGACGCGCTTCGCTGGCGCCCCACCGCTCCGTTCTACAGCGCCAGCCCAGGCCCGGCTTTCCCCTCTTTCGACCGCGGCCTGTTTCCAGGACACGGTCAGATCAAGCCGTGGACCATGAAAGGCTGCGCGCAGTTCCGCTGTACCGAATTCTATGATCCGGCAAGCCCGGAATTTGCTGAGGCATTCGACTCCGCCCGCCGCCTCGGGGGAGAAGACAGCACCCTGCGGACCGCCGACCAGTCGGAAATCGCCCTGTTCTGGGAGGACGGGCCTTGGGGCATCACGCCGCCGGGGCATTTCCTCTATATCGCCGTGCAGCTGCTGCAGGAACGGAACCTCAGCTTCATCGAGCTCGCCCGTGCCTTCGCCCTGATCGGCATGACGCAGTGCGACTCCTCGATCTGCGCATGGGATACAAAATACCACTACGACGTGCTCCGCCCGGAAAGCGCGATCCGCGTGCGGGCCCCGAAATTCAACAACCCGGATCCAAGAGTCGTCCTTCAGCCCGATTGGCGAAGCTACATCCCGACCCCCGAATTCCCCTCCTACACCTCGGGCCACAGCACTTTCGGTGCCGCAGCCGCCGAGATGATCGCGTTGATCTACGGCCGCGACGACGTTGCCTTCTCCGGCCGCTCGCCCGACGAGGTGATCTGGCCGCAGTTGAGGGGCGTCACCCGGCACTGGACCAGCCTGAGCCACATGGCCGAAGAAAACGGGCTCAGCCGTATCTACGGAGGCGTCCACTGGGACGTCGACGACAGCAAAGCCATGGACGCCGGCCGCGCCCTTGCCCGGCAGGCATTCCACTCGACCTTCCCCAGAAAGACCTGAATCATGGCAACCGGAAGAAAACTTCCGCAGGTTTTGCACCTTGCGGCGATCCTCACTGCTGGCCTTTTCGGCGCAACTCCTCCCGTCTTGGCACAGGATATTTCCCTCAACTACGAAAGCTTGTCTTCACTTGAAGAACCCCTTGCGGTCGAGGTCGGCGACGTAACACTGGTACTCACCGGGCTTCTGGACGCGCCCGTGAACTTCGATCTGGAAGGAGACCAGGCAACCGACGCGGACTTCATCGGCAACGTCCAGTTCAGTGCCCGAACACAGCTGCCCAATCGCTGGCGGGTCGCCCTGACGTACTTCGGACAGTACGTCTCCGACCGGACTTTCGTGTCAGGACCGGACAACCAAATATACGGACAACGTGGCATTTTCGGTCGGCAGCTACTGGGGCACCGTGCTGGTCGGGAACATCTCGGGAGTCGTGCGCGAGCAGACGCGCCGCCTGCGCGGCGCCGGCAACGCGATGCTGGCCTTTGACAACGTCTTCGGCGGCCTGGAGGATGACGGCGGTGGTTATTTCGTCCGGTTCGGACCGTGGGTGTTCAGCGGCATGATGGATGAGGACGAAAACTTCGATTTCGGAGCCGTGTACCAGCGTCCGACCGGGACCCGTGACTACCGGCTGACCGCACGCTACACCGATAGCGAGTATGTCTCCGCCGACGGCTCCCGAACATTCAGCACCTCCGCCTTCAGCGGGGTCGGTGAAATGATTTACGGCAGCACAATGTGGGATCTCGGCGCGGGCTACGAGTATCTCGACTCAGACGGCCTGAACGTCGAGCGGTGGTACGTTTCGACCGGCATGCGCACAAAAACCGGCGTCCTGACCGTCTCGGTCGAGGGACATTACGGCGAAATCGAAAGCGGCCACGAAGCCTCGGCCGCGCTTGGGGTCCAGTACGACCTTGCGCGAGGGCTGTCAGCGAACCTCGGCTTCAACTATGCGGAATCCCGGGTGAGCCGCGGCGACACGAAAGTTACGGACACCAAGGCAAAACAAGTGAACTTTTCGATGCGCTACAGCTTCTAACCTGCCCTTACCTGCCACATTGAATCCTGATGTGTCAAAACCCATATAATTGTTAAGAGAGATTGCGCTGCAAAAACATGGCAAAACTTGAAGTCCTCTGCTTTCCGGACCCGCGCCTGCGCACGGTGGCCAAGCCCGTTGCCGAAGTAACGGACGAGACCCGGCGCATTGTCTCCGACATGCTGGAGACCATGTACGACGAATTCGGGATCGGCCTGGCGGCTGTACAGGTCAACATCCCGCAGCGCATCGTGGTCATCGACCTCAGCGAGGACGGCAGCGAACCGATGTGCCTGATCAATCCGGAGATCCTCGAAACCGAAGGCACCGAGGAAATGGAAGAAGGCTGCTTGTCGGTCCCGGAATTCCGGGCACTGGTGCAACGCGCCGAGAAGATCCGCTGCCGCGCCCTGAACGAGAAAGGCGAGGAATTCGAGATCGAGGCCGACGACCTGCTCGCCGTTTGCATCCAGCACGAGATCGACCATCTCAACGGAAAACTGTTCGTCGACTACCTCTCACCATTCAAGCGCGAACGCGTGGCTGAAAAACTGCGGAAACTGGCGCGCACCGGGCAACTTCCGAAGCGGACCCAACGCCCGGAGTCCTACATTCACGCCTGATTCCCATCCCGTGGCTTCCCTGCGGCTGATCTTCGCCGGGAGCGGGCCTTTCGGCGCGGCGGCGCTCGAGAGCCTGCAGGCCAGTAACCATACTCTCTGTGCAGTCCTGTCGCAACCGGACCGACCAGCTGGTCGGCGTCTGAAGTTGCGCCCTACTCCCGTCTCGGAAATCGCCTTGGGCGCGAGCCTGCCGCTACTGCGACCGGACGCGCTGGACGCTTCAGTATGCGATGAACTTGCGTCGCACCATGCGGATGCCCTAGTGGTGGCGGATTTCGGGCGGCTGATTCCCGAATCCTGGCTTTGGCTGTGCCCGGGCGGCAGCCTGAACATCCATGCGTCTCTGCTTCCGCGATGGCGCGGAGCGGCACCGATAGCGCGTGCTGTCGAAGCCGGTGATTCGACAGGCGGCTGCACCATCATGCTCATGGATGCGGGCTTGGATACCGGCGACATCCTGGCCCAGGAAGCCATTCCTTTCGCTCCCGACGAGACCGCGGCCTCGGCCCGAGCCCGGCTGGCCCCGTTGGGCGCCGATTTGCTGTTGCGGTACTTGTCCGACTTCGACCCGAAGCACCCGGCACGACAACCGCAGGACGAGACGCAGGCCTGTCATGCGCCTGCCCTCCGCAAGAACGAGGCCCCTATTGACTGGGCCAATCCGGCCACTCGAATCGCGGCCAAGATCCGCGCCTTCAATCCTCATCCGGTCGCCACCACCCGGTGTGGCGACGAAACCCTGCGGCTGTGGCAGGCGCAAGCGCACTCGACGCAGACCGCCGAGCCGGCAGGTAAGGTGTTGCGTTGCGATCCAACCGGCTTGTGGGTTGCATGCGGCGAGGGACAGGTGCAAATCGCCGAGCTGCAACGGGCCGGTGGGCGGCGGATGTCCGCGCAGGACTTCTGCAATGCCCGTCCCCTGACGGGTCTGCAGCTTGCGTAACAAGGTGTCGGGATTGTTACACTACGGATGTTTGGGACACGGAAAATCTTTTATGCGCGCATTCTGGCTTCCGCTGCTGCTTTTCGGCGTACTGCTGTGCGTCAGTCCAGCCCGGGCGGAGCTGGCTCTTGCCTCCGTCACGAGCCATCAAGCCGCGCAAACCGTGTTGTTGGACCTGGAACTGGAAATCGACGATTCCGGATCCGAGATTCCACGCGCGCTTTTGCGCGGGGAAATCTGGCTGGAAATCGAAATCACCCTGGCTCAAAAGCGTCCCCTGTTCGGCCAGCAGCCGGTCGGCCGCCTTCATATCCTCCAACGCCTCTCGTATGATCCCCTGCACAACGTCTACCAGGTCGCCCGCGTCAATCAGCAGGAACAACAGACTCTTCCGAACCTGGCCGATGCCTTGTCCCGACTTCGGGTGCTGAACGCCATACCGGTGACACGCCTCGACTGGCTGCTGCCAGAACTCGAGCAATACCAAGGTGAAGTACGGGCACGCCTCTACGCCAACCCGATGCCCATGGCACCCTCGATCGGGTCGGCCCGAAGCCAGCCCCTGGACTGGCAAAGTGGAGCAGTCCGATGGCACCTGCCCTGAGATGGTTCCTGGCCGGCCCTTGGCCGGTCATCGGCATGTTCCTGCTGCTGGTCGGTTCGCTGGCCATTATGGCCGAGGCGACCCAAAGTTCCGGTCATTTCCACCGTTGGCAATGGTGGGTGGCAGGTTTCAACGGCGTGCTGGCCCTGACGCTTCTGGCATTGATCGGTCTCAGCCTTTCCCGCTTGATCCAGAGGCTGCGCCGCCGCGAGGCCGGATCACGCTTGTCGCTGCGCATGTCCGGCATGTTCGCCAGTTTTACATTGATTCCGACTGCGATGGTGTTTGGTTTCTCGGTGTGGCTGATTTCCAGCGGCATCGACAGCTGGTTCGATGTGGGCGTTGACGACACCTTGAACAAGGCGATGGAATTAAGCCGAACCTCGATCGACATGCAAATGCGGGAGCGGAGTGCGCAGGCAGAGCGCCTGTTGCAGGAACCCGTCGATATCAGCGATCCCGAGGCGATGGTTGTACGCATGCATAACTTGGTCGTTCAAACGGGTGCGCTGGAAGCGACTTTGCTGGATTCAAACAACAAGATCATTGCCTCCCAGGGAGAAGTGTCGGATATCCTGCCGGACCTGCCAGGCGAGGCCCAGCTACAGTTGCTGAAGGAAAGCGAAAGCGGCATCTACATGGCTCGGGAAGAACACCCGGAGCATGGCACGATTATCCGCATTCTGATGCAGGTCCCATCAGTCAATCGGGAACTGTCCCTGACGGATCAGGGGCTGCCCCTGCCTCTGACCCTGGACCAAGAGCTGTCCCTGACTCTGGATCAGGAACTGCCTCTAACGAATCAGGAACTGCTCCTGACCCTGCAGATCCTGTACCCGGTGTCGGAATACATGCTCGGCCTGACTGACAGCGTCGAAAAGGCCTCCGTCACTTACCAGTCACTCCTGGAACAGCGTGACCCCTTGAAGTACAGCCTCACCTTCGTGATGTCCCTGGCACTCCTGCTGGGACTCCTGTTCGCGATGTGGGCAGCCCTGTACTCGGCTCAGCGAATCCTGTCGCCGATTTCGGAACTTGCGCGCGGAATCGAGGCCGTGGCGGCCGGCGAATACAGCCAGCGCCTTCCGGCCGGACGTCGCGACGAATTGGGCCAGATGGTGCATTCCTACAATGACATGATCGAACGCCTGGCTAACGCCCGGTACGTGGCGGAAACCCGCCGCCTGATGATCGAACAGCAGCATACCTATCTGCACACGGTCCTTGAGCACCTGTCCTCCGGCGTCATTAGCGTCGACGACCGCGGTGAGGTGATTACCGCCAACCAAGCCGCCGGTTCTATCCTGAACCTGAATATCGAGCATTACATCAAACAGCCTCTTTCTGTCCTGCGCCAGGAGCATCCCCAGCTGGAACCACTGTGGGATCTAATGGATCGCCAACAATACAGTGTCACCGACCTCCGGCGGCAATTGCAGATCAACAACGAACTCAAGGTGCTGCATTGTCATGGCGCACAGTTGCCGCAGGGTGCCGGTTACGTGGTGTTATTCGAGGACATCACGGACCTGCAACAGGCGCAGCGTCAAGCGGCTTGGGGCGAGGTGGCCCGGCGGCTGGCTCACGAGATCAAGAACCCGCTGACCCCCATTCGCCTCTCGGTCGAACGGATGCAGAACCGCATCCAGCCTCACCTCGCCACGGAAGATTCCGAGATCCTGCAACGCGCCACGCAGACCATCGTACGGCAGGTGGAATCAATGAAATCCATGATCGACGAATTCAGCGAATACTCTGCCGCCCGCTTCACACCGGAATTACTGGATCTGAACGCCTTGAGCACGGAAATCCTTGATTTGTACATAGAAAATAAATCCAAAATCTCTATTCGTGCTGAACTGAGCGAGGCTCCCGCCTGGATCCATGGAGATCCGGGACGTATCCGCCAGTTGCTGCACAATCTCATCAAGAACGCACTGGAAGCCCAGGAAGAGCAAACGGAGGGCACCATCATCCTAAGCACCGAGATGCAGGAAGGCGTAGTCACCCTGAAAGTGCGGGATACCGGGCCCGGCTTTGCGCCGGAGATCATTGCCCGGGCCTTCGAGCCCTACGTCACCACAAAACCCAGCGGAAACGGCCTGGGGCTTGCCGTGGTGTACCGGATCACGGAGGATCACCAAGGGCGGATTCGCGTATACAATGACCCGACGGGAGGCGGATGCGTGGAAATCGAGTTCGACGCATCCCCAGAGCCTTCGCAAGAAGTTCAGAGCCAAGCAGCTGTGGCATGAGTCGCGAAACCATCCTGATCATCGATGACGAGTCCGATATCCGGGCTCAGATCCGAGATATCCTGTCCGATCACGACTACCGGGTCCTGCAAGCCGATTCCGCCTCTGCTGCCCGCAAACTTGTTCGTCAACAACCGGTAGACTTGGCGCTGCTGGACATCTGGATGCCGGGTGAGGACGGGATGAGCCTGCTCAGGTCATGGCGCCATGATGACGCCCCGGAATTTCCTATCCTCATGATGTCCGGGCACGGCAACATCGAAACCGCGTTGGAGGCCACCCGGCTTGGGGCTTGGCATTACCTGGAAAAGCCTTTCGCCATGGACAAGTTGCTGCTGAGCGTGTCGCGGGCGCTGGAAACCTATCGCCTGCGCCAGCAAAACCGGATCCTATCCGAAGATTCGGCCGCCACCGAGCAGCTGGTCGGCAACAGCCCGGAGATCCGCCGCTTGCGGGAGCAAGCGCAAGCGTTCGGCGACGACGGGAACCCGGTCCTGATCCTCGGCGAACCTGGTTGCGAATTCCTGGCACTCGCCAACCACATCCACTACAACGGCACCCGCCATCACTGGCAGCTTGTCATCGGCAGCGGCCAAAACCTGAACCAGCGACTACTGGAAGAAACCCCGAACAACGGGACCTGTCTGCTACTCGAGGCACATGGCGGCACCCTGTTCATGAACCCGCTGGATCAGCTGACGGTCAAAACCCAGAAACGCCTGCTCTCCGTGCTTGAAAACCGCCACCTCCTGCAAGGAAACGGCACCGCGACACCCATCGACGTACAGCTCATCGCCACCCTGCACCAGAGACCCGAAATGGCACTGGCCTCAAATATTCTGGACCCCGCGCTGTATGCCCAGCTGGCACCCTACACGCTGGTGCTCCCGCCATTGCGCGAACGGACCCGGGACATTCCGGAATTGATCGAGCACTACGCCGCCCGTTACTGTGCGCGGGAAAATCTGCCCATGCGCAGTTTTCCACCGAATGTGATGGAGGCACTGTGCAAGTACGACTGGCCAGACAACATGCATGAACTGCGCCGCCTTGTCTATCAACTCCTGATCAGCGGGGACGGAGCCGAAGTCGGCCTGGTGGAAGTCGACCATCTGCTGCACCCGGCACCGCAGAGCGATACCCTCCCCGGGGGACTGGAAAACCTGATGGGACTCCCCTATCGGGAAGCCCGAGCCCGGTTCGAGCAGATGTACTACCAATTTCAAATCGAACAAAGCGGGGGCAGCATGAAGCGACTGTCCGACAGCACCCACATGGAGCGGACCTACCTGTACCGGAAGTTGCGCGACCTCGGCATCGAACGCCCGCGGGAACCCTCCAATTGAGCAGGGTCCAAGCTCTTTTCGACACATGAAAATCATCATTCTCGGAGCGGGCCGGATCGGCAGTTCACTGGCCATCGGACTGGCGCAGGAAAACAACGAAATCACGCTGGTCGACCTGGAAGAACGGAACCTGAGCAACGTCGGCAACCGCGTCGACTTGCGCACCCTGTGCGGCAATGGGGCGCACCCCAACATCCTGCAGCAGGCCGGTGCCGAAGACGCCGACATGCTGGTAGCGCTGACCCGGAGCGACGAGGTCAACATGATCGCCTGCCAGGTCGCCTACAGCCTGTTCAACACGCCCCAGCGAATCGCCCGGGTACGGGCTTCGGAATACCTGATACATGGCAACCTGTTCATGACGGAAGCCCTGCCCATCGACGTCCTGATCAGCCCGGAGCAGATCGCCGCGCGCAGCGTCGAGCGACTGATCCGTCGACCCGGTGCGCTCCAGGTACTTGAATTCGCAGATGGTTTGGCGCAGCTTGCCGTGGTCCGCATCTCCCCCGGTGCTCCGGCTGCCGGCCGCAATCTGCTTGACCTACACCACAGCATCCCCGACGTCCAGTTGCACGTGGCCGCCGTCTACCGCGACCAGCAGGCCCTGAAGCCGGATCCTGAACTGCGCCTCAAGGCGCATGACGAAATCTTCGTCCTCACGCGCACGGACCAGCTCAATACCGTCGTGGAAAAACTGCGGGCCCAGCCCGGCCGGAGCCGTCATGTGCTGATTGCAGGGGGCGGCAATGTCGGCCACGGTGTCGCAGCGCAGCTGGAATCGGACTGCCACGTCAAGATCATCGAGCACAATGAATACCGCGCGCGCTACTTGTCGGAGCAGTTGACCCGGGCAACGGTGCTCCAGGGAGACGCGACGGACGACAAGTTGCTACTGGACGAGAACCTCCGGGATATGGATGTCTTCTGTGCATTGACCAATAACGAGGAAGCCAACATCCTGTCGGCCATGCAGGCCAAACGCATGGGTGTGCCCACCACGATCGCCCTGATCAACCGTCCCTCCTACATCGACCTGATCGAACGCTCCATCGACATCGCGGTCTCCCCCCAGCAAGCCACGCTGAGCGAACTGTTGACACACATCCGTCGAGGCGATGTTCTGGCGGTACACTCACTGCGGCGCGGACGCGCTGAAGCACTGGAAGCCAAGGCCCATCACACGGCGGCCGCAATCGGCCAGCCGATCGGACAACTCAATCTGCCGGCCAGCGTCGACATCGCCGCACTGGTTCGCGACGGCGAAATGATTCTGCCGAACGCGCTCACCACGATCAAACCCGACGACCACGTGATCTTGTTCATCAGCGACAAGCGATACCTGAAGGATGTCGAGCGACTGTTCCAGGTCAGCGCTACATTTTTCTGACCCATGCCTATCCAGTATCGGGTTGTCCAGCGCCTGCTCGGCTACCTGCTGACATTTTTCAGCCTCGGCATGTTGCCGCCCTTGGCCTTGAGCCTGATTGTGGACGACGGCGAGGCCTTCTCGTTCCTGTACGCATTCTTCTTGCTGTTCCTTCTCGGCACCGCCTTGTGGGTTCAGGCCGCACACCGTGCCCCACGCCGACAGCCGCTGCGGCTGCGAGACGGGTTTGTGGTCGTTTCATTGTTCTGGATCGGCCTGGGGCTGGCCGGCTCCATCCCCTTGTACGTTTCTCCCTACCTACAACTCAGCGGAACCGATGCCGTGTTCGAAGCGGTCTCTGGGTTGACCACGACCGGCGCAACCGTGTTGTCGGGCCTGGACGACATGCCCTCCTCCATCCTGTTTTACCGCCAGTTCCTGCAGTGGGCCGGCGGCCTCGGCATCATCGTGCTGGCGGTGGCAATCCTGCCCCTGGTCGGCATGGGCGGCGTGCAACTGGTCCAGGCCGAAGCGCCGCACTCCTTGACCGAACGGCGCCTGACTCCGCGCATCGCTGAAACAGCCAAGGTTCTCTGGTATCTGTACTTCGCCCTGACCGCGGCCTGTGGGCTCGCGTACTGGGGGGCCGGCATGAGCCCGCTGGATGCCATCTGCCATGCATTCTCCACCATAGCCATCGGCGGCTTTTCCACCCACGACGCAAATCTCGGTTATTTTGACAGCGCCTTGATCGAAATGATCGCGATCATTTTCATGATCATGGCGGGCGCGAACTTCGGGCTGCATTACCTCGCCCTGAGCCGGCGCAGCCTGCAGCCGTACAGCCGAAACGGGGAATTCCGGACCTATGCCCTGGTATTGGCTTCGGTGGGCGCCATCTGCATTAGTTACCTGTGGGCCACCTCTTTCTACAGCGATCCCCTCGAAACCGTGCGCCACGGACTGTTCCAGACCGTGTCAATTGCTACCACCACCGGCTTCACCACCACCGGCTACGACCACTGGCCTGCCTTCGTTTCCACGCTGCTGTTGCTTGCCAGTTTCATCGGCGGCTGCGCCGGCTCCACCGGCGGCGGGATGAAGGTGATCCGCTTTTTGCTGATGGTCAAGCATAGCGGGAAGGAACTGTATCGAATCATCCACCCCACCGTGCAAGTCACGGTTCGGGTCGGAGACCGCGTGATGACGCAGAGTGCCCTGCAGTCGGTTTGGGGGTTTTTCGCCGCCTATATCACCACATTCACTGTCCTTTTCCTGCTGTTGATGATGACCGGCCTGGACCAGGTCAGCGCGTTCTCGGCGGTGGGTGCCACCCTCAACAACCTGGGCCCCGGACTTGGAGAAGTCAGCCAAAACTACGCCTCGGTCAGCGACTTCGGCAAATGGCTGTTGTGCGCCAGCATGATATTCGGTCGCCTGGAAGTCTTCACCCTGCTGGTAATCCTGACCCCGGCGTTCTGGCGCCGGTAATGGGCTCACCGGATCTCTGGGACACTCGCCATCGCGAGGTCCTGAACGAACCCCAAGCCTGCGCGGTCTTGCGACAGCACTCCGAGCACCTGCCGCAGCAGGGACAGGCGCTGGATCTTGCCTGTGGGCGGGGTGGCAATGCGCTATGGCTGGCACACCGAGGACTGACCGTCCATGCCTGGGACTACTCCGAGACCGGGATCCGGTACCTGTGCGCGGAAGCGGAAAAACATCACCTCGCCATTCAGGCCGAAGTCCGGGATATTGTGCTCGAACCGCCGGAGGCGGAACAGTTTGACCTGCTGGTGGTCAGCCATTTCTTGGATCGCGGTTTGATGCCGGCCCTGCTTGCCGCGGTACGCTCGGGGGGACTGCTCTATTACCAGACCTTCCTGGTCGGCCACTCCGGCCCGGGACCCCGCAACCCCGACTTTCTGCTGCGTCCCGGGGAACTATCCGGATATTGCGAAAACTGGGAAATTCTCCACTCTCTCGAACAGGACGGACAGGCGCAACTGGTCGCACGCCGATAGACGTTTACGGATAAAGCGATTCTGGCTGGATCAGCCGCTTTCGAAAGCGCGGGTAACTCCACCAATACTGGGCCACGTCCTCGGCGATGGCCGCCTCCACCATGGCATTGATACCCGCCGCAGCCTCTCCTCGATCACGAGAGTAGACACGCGGGTCAGCCACATGGAACGAAACATGGAATCCTCCGCGACAGCGACGCGCCTGCATCAGGAGCACCACAACATCCTGCCGCCGGGCCAGGCGGGAAACCAGCACCCCCGTGTTTGCCGGAACTCCGAAGAATGGCGCCATGACGCCGTCCTCTTTACGGCGCGGGACATGATCCGGAAGGATGCCAACCGCATGGCACTCCTGAAGCGCCCGCAGAAGCAGACGCACACCGGTTGTATCCGTAGGAGCCAAAATCGCTCCGGTGTGCTGCCGGCCCTGCCGCACGAAGTCGTCGATGATCCGGTGCCTCAGCGGGCGATACATGCTGTATATGGTGACGTGCCCGGTCAGGTACAGGCCGCTGAACTCCCAGTTCCCGAAATGCGGCGTAACCAGGATAATCCCCTTACCCTGCGCCTGCTCTAACAGATCATATCCCGACACTCGAACCGCCAGAGATTCGATTTTGTCGGGCGACAAGCGCCACAAGCGAGGCATCTCCAGCAAGGTGCGAGCCTCATGGATCAGGCTCTTTCGGGCTACGCTCTGCTGCCAAACCTCGTCTTTCTCCGGGTAACACAACCTCACGTTCGTCAAGCAAATCTCAAACCGGCGACCCGGCACGTAGCCGATCCAAAGCCCCACAAGGGCACCCAAAAGGCGCAACAGGGGCAACGGCACCCACGAAAGGAGTCGCAACAACCACAGAGAAAAACGCGAATCAAGTACGGACATCTGATCAGCCTCACGGCGAAGTATAGAATTAAGCTAGCTCTCTACAGCCCTGATGTTGTATCCCGCCATCCGACCCTACGCGACCCGCCGCCTGCAGGTCGATGGACGACATGAACTGCATGTGGAGGAATGCGGCAGCCCGGAAGGATTGCCCGTAGTATTTTTGCACGGCGGCCCCGGTGCCGGCTGCGAGGATTATCATCGCCAGTTTTTCGACCCGGAACTTTACCGGGTGGTGCTGTTCGATCAGCGCGGCTCCGGACGTTCGACGCCTCATGCGGACCTGACCGACAACACTACGGCTCACTTGGTCGACGACATCGAAAAAATTCGTGAGGAGTTGGGCATTGAGCAGTGGGTGGTGTTCGGCGGCTCTTGGGGATCAACTTTGGGACTGGCTTATGCCGAGACCCACTCCAAGCGGGTATTGGGCCTGATCCTGCGTGGCATCTTCCTGTGCCGGCACCCTGATCTCCTGTGGTTCTACCAGGAAGGCGCAGACAAGATTTTTCCCGACTACTGGCGCGATTTCCTGGACCCCATCCCGGAGGCGGAACGTGGTGATCTGATGCAGGCCTACCACAGCCGACTCACCGGCCCCGACGAACTGATGTGCATGAAGGCAGCCAAGGCCTGGTCCATCTGGGAGGGGCGGTGCTCGAACCTGCAACACAACGCCAAGGTCCTGGAAGCGTTCAGCGACCCGCACATGGCGCTCAGCCTGGCACGCATCGAATGCCATTATTTCGTCAACCGGATTTTCCTGCCGGAGAATCACCTGCTGGAACAAGTCGGAAAGCTGGCCGGAATCCCAGGTATCCTGGTGCACGGTCGATACGACGTTGTCTGCCCCATCGACCAAGCCTTCGCGTTACATCATGCCTGGCCGGATTCGCGTCTGGACCTGGTGGCCGAAGCGGGCCATTCGGCGCTGGAGCAAGGCATCACCACCGCTTTGGTCGCGGCAACCAAAGAGATGCACCTGCGTTTGACAAAAGAATAGGCAAAACACACGTGCTGCCCTGTATAATGCCGCGCGCCTGCTTGCGGGTTTCCAGATCAAGGCCAGGTAGCTCAGTCGGTAGAGCAGGGGACTGAAAATCCCCGTGTCGGCGGTTCGATTCCGTCCCTGGCCACCATTTTTCAATTAGACGTACATTTCTTCCGATTGACTAGACCAAGCAAATGTTATACGCTAATCTGCGTACAGCAGTTGCGTAATTAATGATAGAGGTTACATGCATTCAGACCCCAAAACATTCGGTCGTGCCATCAGCAACGCTAGGAAAGAAAAAAATTGGACACTAAAAGATCTCGTCGCGCACATACAAAAAGAAGATGGATGCCCGATCTCTCCGCAATACTTAAACGACATTGAACATGATCGCCGACATCCTTCATCTGATCGCATGGTTAAACAATTTGCCCAAGCCCTAGACCTTGATGCAGAATGGCTTGCTTATCTTGCCGGTCGGTTTCTCCAAAACTCTAGGGGGAAAAAACTTTCTGAAAAAGATTTCACAGCGGGGATGGTTGCTTTTCGACGCACGTCAAGCAAAGAGAGGTCTCGCTGATGGTTAAATATGTCTCCGACCGCACAGGCAGATTTTTGCAACGCCCACACTACAAACCTGAAGAATTGGATCAAGAATGTGAAGGCATAATTAACTCTTTCCTCAAAGACCGCAACGGTGAATTACGTTTTCCTATTTCAACAGGCGACTTAACCCGTTTGATTGAACGCGATACTGAAAGTCTTGATCTTTATGCAGATCTTTCACCTTATGGTTCGGGAGTTGAAGGCCTCACTATTTTTCGCACTGGTCATAAGCCATTAGTAAAAATTTCGGCAGCGCTGGCTGGAGACGGCAGGCGCGAAAACCGACTACGAACCACCCTCACCCACGAATACGGTCATGTTCACTTCCATGCTTATCTTTGGGAGCTCGGGCAGGCCCCTCCTGATCTTTTAGGGTGCGCCTCAAATGCAGACACCCAAATCTGCAAGCGTGAAAGCATACTTGACTCTACTCAGGCCGACTGGATGGAGTGGCAGGCAGGTTATGCGTGTGGCGCACTGCTCATGCCCATTTCCCAGATTCAGAAAATTGTCAAAGACCACCAAAAAACGGAGGAACTCTGTGGAGCGATTAATGTCGACGACCCACAAGGGCGTGCCCTTATCCATTCCGTGCAAACTACATTTCAAGTATCCGAAGATGCTGCCCGCATTCGCCTTCTAAAACTCGGTTCTCTTACCGAAGTTACCACTGGCCAAGCGCTTTCTAGCGTCTAAGAGTCCACAATCTAGTATGTCTGAAGTTCCACTTGTACCCTTTTCGAATCTGTGTTACGCTATTTAGCGGATAAGCGGATATGCTATCCCAATCCCAATGAGGAGGAAATTGAAATGAAAAAAGGAAGAGATCAACATGTGGTTCCCCACAAGGACGGCTGGGCGGTGAAACCCGCTGGAAGCGACCAAGCTTCCTCTGTACACGATACCCAACGCGAGGCCATCAGTCGCGCGCGGGAAATCGCACAAAATCAGCACTCAGAACTTTTTATACACGGCCGTAACGGTCGCATCCGCGAACGTGACTCGCACGGCAACGACCCCTTCCCCCCGAAGGGCTAACCCAAGGAGACTAATCTCATGACTAACAAGAACGATTACCACGACAAGCCATTCGAGATCATTGTTGACCAAAAGCAACACGAATGGCCTAAACCGTCTATCACGGGCCTCGAAATCAAAGAACTCGCTGGCGTCGACCCCAACACCTACGATGCTTGGCAAGATGTGCCGGGACCCGAAGACGTTCCGATCAAGAATGACGACAGTGTCGATCTTGACAAGCCGGGTGAGAAACGTTTCTTCACAGGAAAGAAAACCACCACGGAAGGGTAGCCGCTTGAACTTTTTACCAGACCGTGACCGTGAATACTTGATCTCGAAGGGCATATCCTTCGAAGAGGTTGAGGACAATGGCAAAAAAGCGGTGATTCTCAAAGAGCAGTCGTTACCCGTTGGCCGCTTTGACCAAGAAGAAGTTGACGTATTAATTCAACTTCCGCGAGGCTATGCAGATGTAGCCCCTGATATGTTTTATTTATTGCCTTGGGTCAAGTCGGTGGCAACAAAGCTATATCCACCTCAGGCTGACCAGCCATTCAACTTTGGTGGCCAAAAATGGCAACGGTGGTCTCGCCACAATAATGATTGGCGGCCTGGGATTGATGGCATCTGGACCATGATTAAGCGGATTGAATATGCCTGGGAGATTACACGATGACCACCTACAGCCTGACACTCCGCGACGAACATCTCGCTCAATTGAAAGATCATCTTTTGCGAGTAGACGGTCGCGAACACGCCGCCTATATCCTCTGCAATCGCGCAGTGGTCAGACACGAACCATGGGGCAGACACGCTCACCAAAAGTTTTTGGTTGTCCGTGTTATCCCTGTACCCGATGATCAGGTCATTGAATCAACACCACATCTCGTTACTTGGAGTACTGTGTCTTATGTCCACACTCTCAAAGAAGCTGCCGCCAACAACCAGGTCATTGGCATTGTCCATAACCACCCAAGTGCTATGCCTTGGTTCTCGGAACAAGACAATCAAAACGAACCTGACCTCATCCAGATGGCAGTCAATCGAAATGGTGGAAGTACAAACCTTATCAGCCTGATCCTAACAACTGACGGGCAACTCATCGGGCGTGTTTGGCTGAAACCCAAAAAGAATTCCTATGAACGGCTGGACATGATACGCACCATTGGGATCGACTACCAGTTCCACTATCCCAACCGTGACCAGGGGGTATCAATTCCCGCCCTGCATAGACAAGCGCTTGCTTTTGGAGATGCCTTAAACAGTGATTTCCAGAAAATGCGGATTGGTATTGTCGGCTGCGGCGGCACCGGTAGTGCACTCGCAATGCTACTCGCACGACTTGGCGCCGGTCAACTCTTGCTTATCGATAATGATATCGTTGACCGAACCAATTTGAATCGCCTCCATGGTGCACGTCAGGCCGATGCCGATGCGATGCGACCCAAAGCTAAGGTTGTTGCTCGCACCATTTCGGAAATGGGTCTCGGCATCAGGGCCATTCCGATTGAAGCATGGGTCGCCGATCCGGAATGTCGTGACCCACTTCGGTCCTGTGATGTCATATTTGGCTGTACCGATGATCACGAAGGCCGCTTGTTCCTTAACCGGTTTGCCTATTACTACATTACGCCAGTAATCGACATCGGCCTTGCAATCGAATTGAACAACGGATCTCCCCCGTCTTTTACGGCCTTGGACGGCCGTGTAACTGTTCTCGGCCCACGACACACCTGTTTGCTATGCCGCAGCGTTATCGACTCCGAGATTGCACGAACCGAGGCGATGCGCCGCAGCGACCCGGATGAATATGAACAGCGTAAAGCCGAAGCTTACGTGATAGGCGAAGCTAACCCTAACCCCGCCGTCATTACCTTCACCACGGAGCTTGCCTGTATGGCTGTTAACGAACTTATCCATCGCCTGCAGGGTTTTCGTGGCCTTGATGGGGCAATCGCAAACCGTGTCCGAAAATTTCACCTTGGCGAAGACCGCAGACCTGGCCACAAGCCTCACACGGCTTGTCCCATTTGTGCCAATGAAACAGTCTGGGGTCGAGGTGACACTGAGCCATTTCTTGGGAGAATCGATTGATGAAGAAAGCTTTCCGGGCATTCTGCCGGACATTGTTAATCCGGTTACAGATTATTCCCGTGCCGGACCTTCTCGTCCGAATCGTCGCCGACCATCCGTCTCCAAGCAATCTTGAAGTTGGTTTGATTTATGTCGTCGAAAGCTCAGGGTTCCCGAAATGGGCTTACTTTCGCTGCCCAGCTGACAGCAATGAAGTTATTCAACTGTCTCTCATGCCAAACCACAGGCCTCGATGGAATGTTTTGATCGACTTTTTGCAGCGCCCAACTATCACCCCATCAGTACGACAACTTGATGGTTCTTACGCACATTTCTGGATCAAGAAAGGCCGTATCAACTGGTGCGAAGATACTGGCATGAAACCCTTGCCAAACATAAAGTTTCAAATATAGTGCTTGCACCAAATTCCAGATTTGCGATGCCTCGGATATTGAGTTGCAACGACTTTTTTACTTACCTCCCTTGTGATGTGAGGACTATTTTTGTACCCCTAGTGTTTGCAATATTCTGTCAGCGTAAGCACGCATTCTTTCATCCCCCTTATCCCGAAAGGACCGCAAAATAGCTATGTGCCGGCTCACATAGTCATTACAGTCAATATCGTATATCTCGTCCTCAACTGCCATTTTGCAACTAAAGCGCCCTCCGGCTCCAAGATGCCGGACCAAGATTACAGCGTCAGCGCTATATGCATACTGGTAACCATACTCTTCGCACGTAACGAATGCTCGTGAATCAAACTGGACGATTTTTCCGTACTCGCATCCTTCGAAATCGTCAATTCTTTCGGACGAGAGAATGACGTAACCGGTTAAGTCGGCTAGTTCATCGGCCAAATCGGCAGCACTTAAGAGCGGCACCAATAGCAGCAGTATAGAGAGTCTTAACCAAGACAAATCTACGATTCCTTTTGCAACGAAGAGGATGAAATGTAGGGGTTAAAAAAGAGGTTTTTAGATCTCCCTCGTGGGGAATATCCTATACTGAAAATCCCCGTGTCGGCGGTTCGATTCCGTTCCTGGCCACCACCCCTATCAATCCCCTAGCAGAATAATTTATGGAGTATAGGTATAGCTTTTGATGAACCATGGCCTCTTGAGATTCAACTTTGAGTCAAGCAGATTTCTTGTAACTCTCACTTTCTAAATGGTCAAGAGTTCCATGAACGAGTAATGCTGCTTTTTCAATCTCGTCATTGGAAGTAAAACGTCCGAAACTGAAGCGCATGGAGGATTTACTTTGATCTTTTGTAAGGCCAATCGCGTTAAGCACATGCGAGGGTTGGGGGGTCCCTGACGTACAAGCCGAGCCTGTAGATGCTGCTAACCACGGTTGTAGGGCTGCGAGAATTTCATGAGCGTCAAAGTTAGGAAATTGAAGGTTCGTATTGCCGGGGTGACGATTTTCCACATCAGGACCGTTGACGATGACGGGGAAAGAACTGTCCTGTAACAATTCCACAAATGTATCACGGTATTTAGCGACCCTCATTCGTTCCTCAGTAATGTCCGGGGAAGTCAGAATATCGCAGGCCGCTCCCATTCCCGCACACAGCGCAACTGGAACGGTGCCGGAGCGTAATCCCTCCTGCTGGCTTCCACCGTAAATCAATGGCTCAACTTGATTCTGTATGTCCCGACGGATATATAACGCACCGATACCCTGAGGACCGTAGATTTTATGAGCCGACAAGCTCGCGAGATCAGTATGTGTTGCGATGTCACGCAAGTCCATGGCAGATGGTGCTTGTGCCGCATCGCAGTGGAACAGGATACCGTGTGATTCCAAAAGCGATGCAATCTTCGGGATGTCCTGGATGGTCCCAATTTCATTGTTGACAGCCATAGCCGACACAACGAGAACCGTCTCGTCAAGCAGTCTTTCAAGTGCACCTAAATCTATTCTTCCCTGCTTGTCCACTGGAATCGTGTCAACGGTAAATCCCATCTGCTTCTCCAATGTCTGCGCAGTTTCCAATATACTTTTGTGCTCAATAGCACTGACGAGTATTCGGTGTCGCTTCTTTATGGTGCGGCGGGCGAGACCTAGGAGCGCAAGATTATTTGCTTCCGTTGCTCCAGATGTGAAAATCACTTCATCAGGACCAGCTCCGATCAGAGTAGCGATTGACTCGGTTGCGGCGGTTACGACTTTTGCTGCTTGCCATCCAACAATGTGGTCGCTGGAGTGCGGGTTACCGAATGAATCACTCCACAAGGGATTCATTTTTTCTACGACAAGTGGATCAAGTGGCGTAGTTGCTTGATAATCCGAATAAATTATTGTTCGGCTATCCACCGCTTTCATCCCGATGCTGAAAGTTGTGCATACATTCTACTCCCAACTGTCTGATTTTCCTGAAACTGGACGAATCTTCCAGTTTAGACTTTGACATTCTCCTAAAGGGAGGGTAATGTGGGGACAGATTCCCCCTGACTAACGAGCTTCGAAATGCATCGGGGACCACTCTATGCTGATGATTATAGGCCGCAATTGTCGGGCCACGAGACTTTTCCGCTCCGCTACGGGTGGTTGAAGAAAGCGTTTGACGCTGTGCAGGAGTCAGAGAGTTGTCTTGAGACTAAATCCATATTCCTGTCAGAAGATGCTGGAGCTAGGTTCGGGATCGGGAAAAACATGGTGTCCTCAATGCGTCATTGGGCTTCAGTGACCGATGTAATCAGAGACACATCGAGAGAGGGCCGTATCGTCACAGAGGCTACAAATTTTGGATGCTTGCTGTTCGATGACGAGAGTGGATTTGACCCATATATGGAGGATCCAACCACATTATGGGTACTTCACTGGAAACTAAGCAGTCGACCACAGAAAACCACATGGTTCTGGGCGTTCAATTACTATCCGGCCACATACTTTGGCCGGGACCAGTTGGTCAATGGGCTCTGCAGACTTGCTAAGGATCGAAGCTGGTCTCGCGCCTCTATAACAACTATCCGCAATGATGTTGCGTGCTTTGTTCGTACCTACGTGCGACAGTCGATTCGTAAGCATGGCAGTTACGAAGACTCTCTAGAATCGCCGCTGGCGGAACTTGGCCTCATTAAATCCAATGGAAAGCGTGATAATTTTCAGTTCGTGCGGGGCCGCAAACGGACGCTTGGCGCAGGAGTGTTCTGCTGGGCAGTAACCGAGTTTTGGTCGAAATTTTCCCTTGAAGCGCAAACACTATCTTTGGAGTCTCTTATGTATGCTCCGGGGTCCCCTGGCAGAGTATTTTTGCTTGACGAGAACGATATGGTTGGCAGACTCGCAAAGATTGAAGAAACAAGCAAGGGACTTTACCGATGGTCTGAATCTGCCGGCTTGAAACAGTTGACGCGTACCTGCGACTTGGATATCGAGAAAGCACAGCGTTTCATCAAGATTGATTACCGTCGCAAGGGGCGAAGCGGTGCTGTCTGACCACGTTCGCGTCGCCCGTCGCTTTCAACGCGCTATCCGGGTCGATGTTGACATTGGAAACCCGGAATCTCTGGAAGGCTTCATTTGCTCGCAGTCTGTTGCCGAGGTGCTCAAAACCATGGCGCAACACATACTGGAAAACAAGCAAGGTGCGTTCACATGGACGGGTGCTTATGGCAGTGGCAAGTCAAGTCTAGTAGTCACTTTGAGCGCGCTACTTGGAGGTGACGGAAAATCTAGGGATCGTGCAAGGGCCATTGTAGGGAAACGTACAGCTAATCACATTTACAAAGCACTTCCGCCCGGTAAGAAAGGGTGGCGCATCCTGCCAGTGGTCGGAAGGCAAGAACGGCCGGAACAGGTGATAGGAGAGGCTATTAATGATAGCGGGTTTTTGAGTGGGAGAAAGCCTCGGACATGGAAAGAGAAGAAGGTTTTAGATGCTTTAAAAAAGATCTCAGCCTTGAGCCCTCGTTCCAGTGGAGGGTTGATTTTGTTTGTGGACGAAATGGGCAAATTCCTTGAAGCCGCAGCGGGTAAAGGATCTGACATCTACCTGTTCCAACAGGTCGCGGAACTAGCTTCCCGCAGTCAGGGTCAACTAATCTTTGTTGGTGTTCTTCACCAGTCGTTCGGAGAATACGCACATCGGCTTTCGCGCGAGATGCGCGATGAATGGACAAAAATCCAAGGTAGGTTTGTGGACCTGTCTGTCAGTGTCAGCGGCAGTGAACAAATTGTTCTGATCGGAAGCACGATAGAAAGTGACGGAGGATATCGCCCGAAAACCTTTGATGCATTGACCAAAAATGTGGCGGAGCAGATACAGAAACACACACCTTTAAGACTAGCCGAGATGTTGGAGGAGTGCTGGCCATTGCACCCGGTGACAGCTTGCTTGCTTGGGCCAGTTTCTCAACGTCGGTTCGGGCAAAGTCAACGCAGCATTTTCGGGTTCTTGAATTCTGCAGAACCTAGGGGGTTCCAAGATTTTCTCCGGGAGGCCGAAGCTGGAGATTTATATGGTCCCGATGCTCTTTGGGATTACCTGCGTCTCAATCTCGGCCCATCTATCCTAGCGTCCCCGGATGGTCACCGGTGGGCTTTGGCGATTGATGCACTGGACCGGTGCGAGGCTAAAGAGCACAAAGAATTGCACCTCCAGTTGCTCAAAACGATCGCGCTTGTTGACATGCTTAAGGGAGGATCAGGATTGGTCGCAAGCAGCCAACTGTTGGTGCTAGCATTGCAACCCCACAGCATCGCCAAAATCAAGCGTGCCTTGAAGGATTTGCAGGGATGGTCACTGATCATTTTTCGGAAGTTTTCTAATTCCTATGCGATTTTCGAAGGCAGTGACTTTGATATCGACCAAGCTATTGAAGAAGTGTCGGGAGATGTGGGAGAGATAGATTTTTCTTCCATTGAAGCTTTTGCCAAACTGCAACCTGTAGTGGCTAAGCGACACTATCACGAAACAGGGGCACTACGCTGGTTTGATGTCATAGCTACCACACTATCCAATTTGGATGAGATGGTGAAGAGTTATGAGCCGCCTCATGGTGCAATTGGTGCGTTCTTTTTGGCTATCCCCGCAAAAAGCGAGTCATTAGCTATCAGAGACCAAATATGCCAACGTGCTGTTAGCCAGAACAAGAAATGGGAAATCGTCGTGGGCACATCAGGACGGGCTCCCAATCTGTTCGTGCTAGCACGTGAACTCTAGCACTTGAAAAAGTGCGCGACGAAATGCCAGAACTGTTGGGTGACCGAGTGGCCCGAGCAGAGATCTATGCACGCATTGAAGCCCTTCATGGGCAATTTGAAGTAGAACTGACTAAAGTGTTTGCTAGCGCCCAATGGCACTGTGGCCGACCTACATTCAAGTTGCCCAAGTCACTTTCGTACACAGACTTGAATGGCTTCGCATCTAAACTGGCATCAGAACGCTTCAAGAAAGCACCTAAGATTCACAATGAACTACTCGGGCGTGTAAAGCCTTCGTCCAGTGCTGTTGCGGGGCTCAACGCGCTATTACGACGCATGGCGCTCCATGAAGGCAAGGCACGACTCGGCATCACAGGATTTCCGGCAGAATCAGGACTGTTTGCATCGCTTTTAGAGCGTACCCGCTTGTATCGTAATACTAGAGGGCGTGGTTGGCGATTCATGCCTCCCGGATCTGGTGTCAAGGCAGACCCGCATCATTTGGCGCCCGCTTGGAAGATGGCCGAGAAATATCTTGAAGACCACAAGACAGAAACAGTGCCTGCATCCGAGATATACAGGATTTGGCGCGAACCTCCGTTTGGCATCAAAGAAGGGCTTCTCCCGGTTTTTCTTGTTGCATTTTTCCTGTCCCACCGCGACAAACTAGCTTTTTATCGAGAAGGGGTTTTTCAAGCCCAAGTTACTGATCTAGACATGGACAGCCTGACTACGAATCCGGAGGATATTCGGTTGCGATGGATGGATTTGTCAGGAATATCTCGCCAGCTGTTGTCAGGCATGGCGGATATTGTGCGTGATTTAGACAACGATAACGAGCTCCCTAACCTTGAGCCTATTGATGTGGCACGAGGGCTAGTGGCAATCTATGATCAATTGCCGGAATGGGTTGGTCGAACCCAGAACCTTTCAAAAAATGCACAAAAAGTTCGCCAGCTATTCAAAAGCGCAAAAGATCCGAATAAATTGATCTTTGATGACATTCCACGCATATTCGGTGCTAACAGGCAAATTGGAAACAAGAAAACTCTTATCACCATTGAGAAACAAATTCGTGAGGGTTTGACGGAATTAAGACAAGCATATCCGGCTATGCTTGGCCGCTTGAGGGAGTTGCTACTGACGGAATTACAGGTAGCAAATTCTTCTTCTGCCATGCTGGAGGAATTGCGCGCCCGTGCTGAAAACGTGAAGGGGCTAGCAGGCGATCACCGTCTTGAGGCTTTTGTAATTAGAGTGGCGGGCTTCACAGGCAGTGATATGGACATGGAAAGTTTTGCCGGCATGGCGATCAACAAACCTGCCCAGGATTGGGTGGATGTCGATATTGACCGGGCTTCAGTGTGTCTTGCAGAGATGGCACAACAATTTGTTCGCATAGAGGCATTTGCCAGGGTCAAGGGAAGAGAAGATAAACGCCATGCTTTGGCGATTGTGACTGGCCTTCCAGGGGAATCTGGCACAAGGCACCAGGAATTTGAAATCGCGAACACTGATCGTGACAAGGTGGAGTTGCTGTTTGAGCGCCTGGAATCGGTTTTGCGCGATAGCGGGGAGGATCAACGGCATATCATTCTCGCAACACTGACCGAGTTGAGCGCCCGCTATCTCAAAATGTTACCAAGCGAGCCACACCTTCAAAAACAGGAGAAACAGGTTTAATAATGACCATAAATGAGCACCACGTTCTCGGCCTCTCGGGGGGACGTGACAGCGCCGCACTTGCCATTTACATGCGGCAGAGCCACCCCAATCTTGACCTTCAGTATTTCTTTACCGATACAGGAAAAGAATTGCCGGAGGTTTATGAATTTTTAATCGAGCTAGAGGGGTTTTTGGGAAAGCCGATACTGCGGCTGAATCCAGATCGGGACTTTGACTTCTGGCTCAAGAGATTCAACAATTATTTGCCATCGCCGCAAAGCCGCTGGTGCACTCGGCAGCTAAAGCTTCGTCCATTCGAACAGTGGGTCAGACCGTGGCTTAAAAACGGCGAGAAGGTATGCAGTTATGTGGCTATTCGTGCGGATGAGGAATATCGCGAGGGCTATGCCTCGAAACAAGACAATCTGATCGTGCATCTTCCTCTCAAGGAAGCAGGAATTGACAAGGCAGGCGTAATCGAGATATTGGAAGGTGCCGGTTTAGGATTACCCAAGTATTACGAGTGGCGCACCCGCAGTGGTTGCACTTTCTGTTTCTTCCAGCAAAAGATAGAGTGGGTGCGATTGATGGAAAGGCATCCGGAATATTTCGAGCAGGCCATAAGCTACGAGAAAGATGCCCTCAATAATGGCTCTCCATTCACATGGAGCCAAGGCGAATCACTTCCTGACCTTGCGCGGCCTGAGCGTGTAGAACAAATCAAGGCGGATCACCAGCGCCGACTGAAAAGAATACGAGCCAAGTACCAGGCTAATCCACTAAGACCAGACAGCGAACCTATAGATATTGACGACCTGTATGGTACCGCCAAAGTATGTCTTGCCTGCCACAAGTAAATCAGAGATGTCGCTCGCAGCTGCACGGATAGACGAATCTTGTACCCCGAAATTGATCAGAAACCAAGGCTGAGTCAAGATGTCTGTACTCCTCTCACTCTAGTAAGAGTTGGCGCCACATTGGGTAAGATCAATTATTTATCCACTCGATCATCCTTTGGCAGACCAAGTGTTACAGTTTGTGCCAAGATCGTTTTATGACATCTGCTAACTCACTTATTTCATCCTCACTAGCAAAAGGAACTTGAACTAATATAACTCTGCCTTCTCCTGGCAATTTCGCTGCTAGATGACCCCGGCCAAGTAACCGTTCCGCACCAGGCTCATCAAGGACAATCATGGAGTTTTTTTTGTCGGCAACTTTTAGAACTAGCCGATTCGTTAAGTTTGCGCGAAGCTGCATTGGCAATACATCTTTATCTGGTCGTTGCGTAATCAGAACGAGACTAATTCCTGCAGCTCGCGCTTTTCCACCAAGGCGACTAGCATTCAGATCCACAGCATCCCGATACTCATTGATCATCATCCAGTCCGCTAGCTCATCATGGAATAGCCAAATACGTGGAATATATTCTGATGGTGTTACTTTTTGGTTGTAGTTATCAAGCTTAGTAACACCAGCTTTGGCTAAGAGTCTGTTTCTTCGTTCCATTTCAGCAACCAACTCCTCCAGGGCATGAATTGCTTTATCCTGTTCGGTAATAAGATCGCCTTCTAAATGGGGCATATTGTGTAGCCAAGGAAAATCAATCCCAGCCTTAGGATCAATCATGCGAATACGGGCTTTTGAGGGAGAATTAGTTGCGCAAATGTCCAGAAGAAGGGACTGTACTAAGACGCCCTTACCGCTTCCTGTTTCACCAGCAATCAATGTGTGCGGCCCATGTGGTTGATGACCTCCAAACTCATTGCCCACATTCAGGTATAACAACTCGCCATCTGATTCCTTTGCGCCAAGCAACAGACTTGCATTTGATTCAGGTGCAGTCGCGGGAAGTTCACGTTGCCGCCAGAGGTCGCGCAAATGTAATATGGCCCGGCGCGGCCGTTTTACCATGATGATAATTTCCATTGGGGCTGCTAGCACGCTAATAACATCAATGGCATGTGAAGTAAGCAATTCTTGCCGTTTCTTCTCAACCTTTGGCACAGTAAGTTCGTCTGAGCCACGAAAGCGCACAAGTGCCGCATTAGGTGTTAGGCGCGCGCCTATGAGTTCCGCGGTCATCTCATAGCCGCGCAATGCTTTTTGTAATGCTTTGACCGTTGTATCAAGCCAAGTTTTGACATCCCGGTCATCTGCATCCGTATTGGCTCCAGAGTTGATCCACTCCACAAGTTGACGTGATGGCCACTGTTCCCACAATTCATCCGCGACTGTATTTTCGGCATTTCCCGTCCGAGGTTCTGGTCTAGGTAGTATTTTTTTGTCTTCTAGGGTGGAACCAGTTTGCTGCGATTGTTCGGCTAGCTTTGACTTTTCAGTGTTGTTGCCTGGTGTAGGCACCAATTCAGTTGCTTGTGGGCAATGATCTCTAATAGACTGGTTATAGTCGCGCGGACTATCAAGTGTAGATCCAGAGGACACATGTGCATCAGCCCATTCCTCCCTTTCGAGGGGTGTTTGCTCGACTAATGCCGAACTTTGCTCAGCGAAAGACTGAAACAATCTAACCACGCTAGTCTTGTCAAAGACTTGCTGCGAACAGTGTGGCATGCCTTTCATGGGAATGGGCCCTCCCACATCTACGTTTTCTTCATTGTCGTGAATAAACACATGTGAGAAACCTGCTATCTGAATGGACACTTTGTCCTGCCGGACTTCATCGGACCATTTATGAAGATCCCAGTTGTTTATTAAATTCGGATCAAATGGTCCCATACCTTCGATCATGAAATCACCTAGGCGATGTAACCAGACTTCACGGTCAATCCGCTTGTGCTTAGGGTCGAGTGCCCTTTCAAGACGAGCTACAGTTTCTTCAAGCTGTTTTGCAGATTTCTTTACTTGTGTTCTATATCCACGCGAGCCGACAAATTTTGCTTCTGATATAGCGACCTTTAAAACCGGTACACCATCCGCAATGCGCGGCGCAATGGCCATAATGTCTGCTATCTGTTCTTCGCGCTGCCCAAACCAGACCGCAAAATCATCCAAGAAATACCAGCCAAGCGGCAAGTCCATTCCTCCAAGTCCCGTACGAAGTTGCTCCATTGACAAAACTATGCCAAGTAGTTCGTTAGCATAGTGGCTGTAACGGGCCGCACGCATAACAACTTGTCCAGATAACGCATTAGCCTGCTCAATCAAGCGATCTACTAATTTTTCATCTCTTTCGAGAATCGCTGGATTAAGTTCCTCAAGACGTTCTTTAAGGAGCACACGAAGAAGTCTAGATTTGGAGGTCGTCGAGACAACAATATTGTGATCAATTTGCCGATCATGGACATGGCGAATAACTTGTACTCCATTGTTGCTCAAGAGCCGCCTATCGACCAATTCGTCGAAATTTACAACCCACTCACCAATCTTGTGTGTCTGTCGAAAAATCTCCCCAATATCGCTATCGCGAAAATTAACTTCGCGTGCAGGAAGAACATTGTCCGGAAGAGCATTGTCTCCTTCAAGAAAACCGTGAACTAAGTTGAGATAATTTTGGCCCGGGTGAGGCTGTGCAGGACAAACAAGATAGACGGAGGCCGCTGTATCCGCCAATCCTATTGGGCGACGCCGAGACCAACGCGCCGGAACATGATCTAGTAATTCGGGATACCTATCACTCGGCGCTCTCTTCCACACAAGTTTTGCATTACGCGCAACGACATCTTGGAGAGCCACAATATCTACAGCCCGGTCAGCATCACCATCGGGCAAGTCGGCTGTGTCGAGAAAGCCAATACGAAGCCTTGAAAGAAAATTTCTTGCAGCTTCGCTTGCCATGATTGATCCAGATTCCTCGCTCACGGCGACATTCTGTTGCTCGTAGATACGCCTGATACGCTTGGGTTCTGAATGCGTCAGCAGCAAATCACATTGCAGTTCATTCTCCTGCTCCACTTTGCTTGATAGTTCGGAAGCAAGAGCGCTTGGCAACGCTTTGGATTCAGCGTTGTAGAGAACCATGGAGAAATTGCTGCGCTCATGGGGCAAGAGTTTAAGATATTGTTCGCCCACATTGCCAAAAACCTTAGCAGCTACGCCTGGTTCAATGTCAAGGGCATCATCTCCATCTAGATGCGCTCTACGCAGTGGTGGTTCCGCAAGAGTGTAATCATATGCTGTATTGGCTGCTGCGAGGAGTACAGGCCGGTCTTGGTCAAAACCAACACAGACTTCTGGGTAATAGTTCGAGATAAGTTCAGCCTGTACCTGACCAAACAGTAGATCGGCTCGAAAAATATCGTGCTCATCAGCTCCAAGCACATCGTTAATCAGTTTAGCCGTCTGGTGTGCTTTGGCACCAATCTCGGCAAGCCGCATCGGGTGCCATGGTGCGACAATAGCTGCCAAAGCACCAGCCCCAACATTTGCGACACCAAGACGCAAAACTTCTTGCCAAAGCTTTTCCCGCGCGAGATCGTTGCTAGCATGATTCAGAAGGCAACTTAGGAGCTTGCCGTAAGCATTGACCTGCTCAATAAAAGCATCCGATGCAACTCCGGAACCATCAGGCGCAACCCACTCACGTATCGCCTTCGTATACGTGGTTAGAAAATACCCAAAAACTTCTTGTATAGCCTTTGTGCTTTGTGTCCCTAATACGTTCGCAATCTCCTCGAGTGCGATTAGGAATGCTCCACTTCTGTTACCGCTCTCTGTATTAGGTGCAACAAGTCTTCCATCGTTTGTGTTAGTAACATCCCGAATCGTATTGACATCATTGAGCGCAATTCGCTGAATACCACCCTTAGCGCTCACAGATTGTCTTGCAATATCTGCTGTTGGCAGTAAGGCGTATTCTTCATTTTGATTGGCAATACTCAACAAATCATCGGGCAAAGCCATAGCGATTGCATCAACCGGAATTTCCCAATGAAATATAAGCTTGGCCTTTGCCCCTTCTGGATCAAGTGTCACTTCAAATTTAATAGATCGAGCGTCTTTCGAAGCAGAAGTTATCTTTGCTAGATCATTATCGGCTTGCGGGAAGTAAAATTTCAACAGTTTGCCAAATTCAAATTTGACATTACTGCCCAGGAGCGTTTCAAGTCCTTTGTAGCGGAAAGCGAAATAGCGTACGACTTTCGAATTTTTCGTGCGCCAAAAACTCTTTTTACGTGCATTAGGAATGCGCACAATCAATTTTCTTTCACACAGATCTTCGTCATTTACACGGCGGCGTAAACTATCCAGTGTTGCTAACAAGCCAACAAGAAAATCCCGATAAGTTTGTGGATTACGATAAATGTATCGTTCCCACATGCTAGATAACATCTTATCTCTTGCTAAGTGCTCACAGTATGTTTCGAAAAATCTCTGAAGATCGTCTGACGGCTCTTTAGGGAAATCATTTGAGAGTAGTTCACGCTCTTCATCTTCGAGTTGATCGTCAAATTCATCGTCAAAGAACTTGATCGTCTGCTCTCCCAAAGGTACAGATGCACTTTGAGAAATGCCTTCAAATAATTCTGAGATGGATCGCCAGTCTAGATCAACCAAACCTTTCTGCTCATCAGACCAATCATCGGGTCGCAGATCAGCATCAAGAAAATTTTGTATAGCCCTGATCTCCGTGTCGGTCAGACAGTCGATGATATTGTTTAAATTTTCCCGAAGTTGTTCGCGGGGGATTGGTTCTCCTCGCTCTGTCTCCCGCACGAGCAGTGGCCGTATCCGGTTGTGCAAGTGTTGAAAATTTTTGTTCCATTCAGCAGTTGTTGTGCGTTTCTTCTCCGGTATACGATCAAAATACCCTGCGTAACGCGGTAGTTTGAGGCTTGGAAGAGCATTATCTATGGCTCTTTGTAGGGGAAGCCCTCTTGTTATGATCCCATCCGATATTGCGAGTACGAAATCAGCAAAACTCTCAATGGTTCGTGCGGCATGGGAAAGATTCGCAGATCGAAGAGCTGTGAGTAGATGGCCGCGCTTACTCTTGTCCAAATAAGTAGATGTCAGGCCAACTTTATCAATCCAAGATTCGTAGCACGTTCTCAGCGTGTCAGTTTCAATCTTTGTGATCTTTTCAACGCTCTTGTCATTACGTTGGAGTTCTTCCTGCGAAGCAGCAAAAAGTACTGCACGCGTTCCATCTACTAATCGGCAGTGGCGCCAGTGGGTAATAGATTCCTCACTCCTCGCATCCGAGGGTAGAACACTTTCCGGGTCAAATAATGGCGAGATCTTGACCAAGACAATCGCTTCTACTCCTGGATCCGCAAGTACCGCCTGTGCGATTGAACACACGAAAGATGGCTCTAGCCCAAGCATGCAAAAGCGTAAAGATCCTTCGGGTTCTTGGTCAAGATGTGCCTTGATAAAGTCGAGTGCTACCGCCGCAATTAGTTCACTTCTTGTCATCAATTGCTCCCAAACGGGTTTTCGACATAGGCGCAGTCATCAGAAAGACGGCGCAGCAACCCTAACGTCCTCAAGCGCTGTTCCAAGCGTTGCGTATTCTGCATGAAGGCATTCTGATCGGTTGGGAGGGATCCAAACGCACGTTCGGCTTCGCTCGCCCCAATCACTAGCCGAAATCGATCATACAGTTTTGCTAGGAATCGGCGGTATTCCTCACGGCCTTCGTCGACTGTACACATCACAAGTGCTTTGAGTAGTGAATCATCCGGTGAGTACCAGGTTCCTACACTTCGGCGCGATACTGCCAAACCAATTTGCCGCGTCCATTCCATATGAACTTTTGCAACATGTTGCTGATGACGCTTCTCCGCATATTCTCTGAGTGCCTCAAAAATAACCTCGGGATCGCCGGAAGGTAAATTTTCATCTGGTTGCCACTCATAACGCTCCATGAGATATTCTCTTACAGCATCAGCCGGCACTCTTGCTTTCAGTGCAGAGTGCCATCGTTCATCTTCTTTGGCAGATTCAACATGCGCACGAACCGCCCGCGCTGAAAGCATTCGGTTTGCTCTAAAATTTTCCTTTGAAAGCTCAAGCAAGGCGGTCCTTTGCGGTGAAGCAATATCTAGTACGAATCTAGGCTCCCTTGAGTCACCAACTTCCTCATTGGCGCGCCGCAGCATATAAAGCAACATGTGTAAAGCTGAGAGACGCATTAACGGATCAAGTAGGACTTCCCCTGCCAAATCTAGTTTTAGGAGTCGTACCCACGTTTCTGCGAGTTCTCCGTATTCTGGTCGCTCAGCAAAAGGTAGGTAACCTATGTTGCTTGAGACAGTGTTCGAATCAACTCGATATCCATTTGGCAGTAATGCTCGAATGACACGATTCCACGTTTCATCTTGCCGCAGTAGTTTTTCTGAAATTTTTTCGGCTATCTCTACTCCTTTGTCGCTCCGGTTAAGCATGAGGTAGAGCAATTCACCGCTCCGTGCGAAAAAGCGGCGATCCGGGCTTCCATTAATATTTGCAGGCAAGTCTGCGTAGAGACAATTAGGACCATAAGGAAATAAAAAACGGGAACTCCATCGACGCTGACGATGTGGTTCGATGGCAGTCGTCTGGAAGAATTCCACCACACGGGCGAGGCGCGCGAATGACCCGAAACGTTCTTGTAAATAACTGAAGTCATCGTCTGTAAAAAATGCCTTTAGCCAAGCTCGCCAACGTTCGGAATCAAATTGTTGAATCTCCTCCACATGCCGAATGTGGGGGTTGTTAAAAATCAACTGTCGTAATGGAATCAGACGTGGTATGTGGTAGGTAAATGATTCATGCACGCCGTCACGTCGAATTTCATTCAGCGCTTTACCCTCAGCGTTTCTTGATTGAAAGACCGCGAGAAATTCGAGAAATACCAACCACGGTGTTTGGTCGTTATACAAGCGGTGACCCCAAATTGCTTCATCAACCCAAACATTAACATCGCTTCGATATTTCGCAGGAGCTTCAAGACGCATCTTCATGTGCCCACCCTGATACGAATATTGTCGGGATGGGCCCGGCCACGCTCGTCGACGGTTAGTGCCTGTAGATTGACTTCATCACCGGAGGGTGCCTCTCCAATCAGATCATCAAGTCTTTTGATTAACCGCAATTTGAAATCGAGGAAATCCTCGTTGCATTGGCGCGAAAAACTTGCAGGCAAGCTCCCACTTGCCACACGAATAAGATATTCAAAATGGGGAAGTTGAAGCGTAAGGCTATCAACCACACCATCTCCATCATCTGCAGGATCAATGATCTGCAAGCATGGTGTTGCTTCGTCTGCGCTAAGCGCAAAGTGGAGGTAAGGATCTCTTCGATGTCTTGTTGTTGGTAGACCATAATTTAGAAGAGATGCGATTCGGCCGCGTCCATCACCACCGGAAGAGGCAAGATATAACTCTGTTCCATCATCAATCATCATGCCGCAAAACGCCCTGTTCAGTCCTCGCACTAGTAATTCTGTTGTTATAGATATATCACCTCCATTCACAAGACCATCTACAAATGCCAAGAACCGGCCCGATGCCTGATAAACAGTTAGTCTCCACGGATCTAATAAATTTTTGTCCGACAACGAAAAGAATAGACGTTGCCTCTGTCGGGACAGCGCTCTCATAAACTCGTCTAATTCCTCCCGTGCGCCCTCTAGATAATCGCGCAAATATGGTTCATAGGCCGGTGCTCCGTAATAAACATCCATCGCAACCAATTTGTTATAGAGTTCTGAGTCGCCATATCTACCGTAAATAAGCAAATTGTCGAATTTATTATCGGTTTCGCGCCCGATCCCAAAAGATTCAAGTGTATTGAATACTTGATATTGTCGTCGCTGGCGTTCAGGAAGATTTACCCCGAACACGTTTGCATAAGGGTTTGTCAGTCGATAATCTTTCATTTGCGCCCGGTTTTTCGCTGTTCGACAAGTTAATAAGATTTGCCGTCCCTGCCGATCACCTAACAAAATGTTTGTGCCGAGGAGGAGAAGGTCTCGGATAGGAAGATGCATACGGTTAGCGCGAGAGAGCTTCATCAAATCTCCGAGGCGTCTGCGAAATGTGGATTCTTTCTCCCCACCGCGAAGTCGTTCCCGGTTTATACGAATAGGACAGGTTGTTGATCCGTCTTCATTTAGCAATTCACAGCCTTGACATTGTGACCACTGAGGGTGTTCAACAATTTGTTCGACAAGCTCCTGAAAATGCTCGGATGCATCCAGACAGCTGAGGTTGTATAGATTTAGATTAAGTGTGTCGTCCGTCACCCGTCCCCCGACAAGCATATCCTCGATGGTTTTAAACACTCTATGCGCTTCTTCATCTTGAGCATCAGACCAATCACGCCAACTCGCGAGAAGTTGTCCATCATTGGCAGCCACAAGATAAACACCGCTTTCGCTCGCACCAGACACAGCATTAGCTAGTTCAGCAAGCAAGTTGTTTTTCTCGCTTAATGTCAACTCGCTCAGATCTTTCACGATCGTGAGTAATTTCCCAGAGGTAGGGAGTATTAATTGAACAATCTTTCCCCCCGTTTTCCATCGTTCGAAGTCTCCTCCAAAATCCATCCAAACACGTCGGCAGTGGTAAGTCTTTCCGTCCCCAGCCGTGCCCGTCAAAATCACGTTACTAGGCTCAGATGATTCAAAGTTCTTCTGAACCTCTCGCAGTCTGGCCGGGTTGATATGAATGGCAGGTTCAATCTTATGCCGATCGATTTCAGCCTGGATTAACTCGTCGTACATGTTGTCCCCAGCCGGGATGGGACCGTAGTGACGTAAAAAGGAAACCAAGTCATTCGATTGATTCATATGCATAGCCTATCTGAAACGTTGGGGGCGTGTTGGAGGAAAAATATTTTGAGGTTTTAATTTTTCATCACTTTAAATGGGGTTGGTTTCCAGTCGGTATAACGGGGGGGTCTTCTTAATATTCTAATTCCTCTAGATTCCTAAGAACATCTGAAACCCCTCGGACCCGCTTGTATATATCAATTCTGGATGGCTGCTTTCAGCCAAAATCAACCTTTCAGTCAGGCTAGAACCTTTTTGAAAAACTTATTTCCAAGTCAAATTGATAGATTTCAATTTCAATCGTTTGTGTCGGGTCGAATGGATTCGGACCTTCCTGTCTTTCCCTCGGGGAATACATCACGGCTATATTGACTTCTCGGTCGCCAGACAGTTTTTTGGTTAACCCTAGTGTGTAGTGGTTTTCCACGACGGCCGGAGCCAGTATGTTGAACAACACTTCGCTCCGATCAATGGGGTGTTCGGCAAAACTAGCGCCCGCACGCAGTTCCAGATCTGGAGCAATCGGACACTGCACCCCAAATCTATACACTTCCATGTCCTCCCAGCCGAAGCCCGCTCCATTACTGCCGCCGAGACAACTTTCCGGATCCGTTCCACCGGCCGTAGGACAATCGAAAATATTCGCGATCGGATTTGCCACTGAGTCAACTTTGAAGTACCAGATCTTCTGAAAGTCGAATACGAACGTTAAGCCACTCGTACGTTTCAAAGCAAAACCGATCGTCATCGAAGGCGGAATATCGAAATCACCCTCTTCTGCAAGCAAATTATCGTAGTCATCAAACTCGGTCATGAAAATCCGTGATTGATAGGCTGCGCCAACGGACAGATAAGAAGTCGGGCTCCAAAGCATCCCAACCCTTGCCCCATAACCGAACGAAAAATCCCTGCCGTTATCGGTCAGGTCGTTGGGCGGCACCTCTCCATCGCTTCGCACAAAGTCTTCGGTATATGGGGCAAATGAAGACAAACCTTTTATCCGAAAAGCCTGAACCGCCAATACCGGGCTGATTCCGTACGAAAGCTGTTCATTGATCTTTCTAGAATAAGTGAGCGCCAAGAAAAGCTGAGCCAAATCAACCCCAGAAACACCCCCTCCATAAGTTCCCGGGAAAGTTTCCGTCGGATTGGGCCCTGACCCATCCGGATCGAAGGTGGAGGACCCTTCGTTCCATACCGTATTCATTCCACCATTTGCGTACAGCGTGATCCCCAATGAACTTTGCGAGTCGAGCGGATAGTTGTATCCAACATGAGGAACCGGGAAATAATTGCGGTCGCTTTGAATGTCATCGGGACCCAGCGTAAAGGCGCCTCCTGTGCCATTTGCCTGGCTGGCACTGCTTTCATAGTCTCGTCGCGGGCTGAATATGGCTAAACCGGCATCCAGTCTTTCTCCAAGGTGAACCATCCCCGCGGGATTCGTTGCCGCTGCAATCGTATCTTGCGGTAGGGCGACCCCTGCGCCTGACATGCCTTTATTTTTTGTTCCATATCCATGAGCAAAATAACCATTCGTTGCCATTGCGTCTGACACAACCAATGTACAAGTCATACACACCCAAAAAGCAACAAATTTCTTCATGACATCGACGCTATAGGACTTCTATACAACACACAGGATTCTTTCAATTTATCAAACCACTTGCGCAAGTCAATCACCAGTACAAATTCGTTATGCGAGCTTCACCCCCTAAACTGCCATAACCACACTAGTTGTGCCGCTCACGCAGAACATACTGCCCGTCATAAAACCCGCTAAAGATCTCGTCGGCCAACGGGTGTCGGATCGGGCGTGACTCCTCATCCGGTTCCAGATTACGCTCCGCCACATAAGTCTCCAGTGGTTGACCGTCGACCAGCACTCGATACCAAGGACGGTCCCGAGGCGGCCTGGACCGTGCATTGCGTTCGTACCATTCGTCGCTTCCCTGGAATACCGGGTCCACATCGAAAACCACGCCCCGGTATCCAAACAGGCGATGGGTGATTAGTTGCCCAAGAGCAAATCTCGCTTGGCTTTCTCTCATGCTTTCAATTTCATCTCTAGCGCTTGCTATACTGGCAGAAGTCTCTGGGTGTACTGCAAATGGAACGTTCTGTCGAACAACGAATTCTCGTCGTGATGCGCAAGATTCTGGCACAAATAGTGCGCGAAGTCACGCCGCAGCCAGGCATGAAAAACCCTTTGTCGCCACAAACTCTTCAAGACATACGAGAGGCGTTTGCATTGATTTCCACGCGGGAAAGGGAATTGATGAAAGAAGCAGGAGAATCCGTCCGCGAGCGACCCCGATACGCGGACGAGCCAAAAGCCACCCAAACCGTCCAGGCGCCCACCAGCAAACGCAAACTGGATTCATGACCGCCGCGTCGGAAGAATCACGAGTAAGGATGGCGCGCCAAGCTATGGCAGTTCTTGATCAGTGGCAACTCAATTCGGACGAAATCGTGACCCTTCTGGCACTGCCGAAAAAAACTCGCAGCACGCAACTTGAACGCTTTCGCCGCGGCGAGGCCTTGCCGGACGATCCACCCTTGATAGTGCGGGCGGAACATATCGTCGGCATCGCCGACGCCCTGCGCACCTCTTTTCCGCGCAATAGCCGTATCGGGGCGCGCTGGCTGGTCACGCCGCACCGGCGGTTCCGGAAACGAACACCTCTGTCGCTGATGCTGGAGGACGGTATCAACGGCCTGTGCCGGGTGCGGGCTGAACTGGATTGTTCGTTCTCCTGGAGGCGATCACAGGAGAACGAGTGATGCCAGCCATTTCCATTCCGGTGATCGCCGAAGGCGTCAAGATGACTCCGGAGAACAAGTGTGACTTCTGCACCAATTCCCTGTGCTGCCACTACGTCACCCAAGAAATCGACACGCCCCGATCCAAATACGACTACGAGCACCTGCTCTGGCAGGTCTCGCACGACCAAGTCAGTGTTTACAAGGACTCCGATGGCTGGACCGTGATGTTCGAGACCACCTGCAAGCATCTGCAGGAAGATGGACGTTGCGGGATTTACGAAGTCCGACCACAAATTTGCCGCGACCACAGCAACGATTTCTGCGAATACGACCAACCACCCGAGGAAGGATTCGACCTGTACTTCCCGGATTACGAAAGCCTTCTTAAATACTGCAGAAAACGCTTCAAACGATGGGAGCGGGGCTAGGCAATCTCTGAAAAGGAAAAGAGTTCAATTAGAGTCATCCCTCAAAATCCGGCAGAACTCCCCAACAGCAATGACGGCATCTGCCTTGAGCACCTTAACGTCAAGAGCTGGATGGTCAATTTGCATCTGCTCCGCGTAAGCTTTCGGGCCCTGTGCGCCTGGGTCTGAAAAATTTCCTTCTAAATCATTGAGCGCTGAATGCACAGCGTCAATTTCATCCCCGAAGCGCTTGTACACCAATCTCGCCACCTCCGATGGCCCTCCAGCATTACTATGCAGAAGCACAAATGCTATGTCGTACCAATCTTTGGCCCCGCGCCTCGAAAAAGCCGCTTCAACTTTAGCAAGCAAAAAGCCAGCCAAACCGGTCACGTTCACTTCGACATGATGCATCACCCCGCTGACCCTGGCCTCCAGTTCACGCACTTCAGTGTCGCGCGACGCAAACCCCGTCCCGCGAAGGTTGACCGCGCCTAAATCCGAACATCCTTTGAGGATAAATTCCGTGTTTGCCGGCCTATCCTGGAGATCGGCCAGCAATTCAAGCTTGACGATACTCGAAGATCCGGATTGGTTCGAAATCCAGCGCCAAACCTGATTTCCTTCGGGGAAAAACTCGGCATTACGGAGCGCCCTCTCCAAACGTAAGGCGTTGACTTCCCCGCATGCGATTTCCAGATCGATCTGCACATCCACATCAACCGTTCCCGCATGCTGGAATTCGCTATCGCTACATAGCCACTCTGGAACCAACCCTCCGAGCACAACGAATTCCGGCCGTTTGCCGTAGTGATGAACGATGCGGACCAGCGCCTTTTCCGCTACCGCACGCGCTGGCCGAGAACGGATAAACCCTGTTTCCGTCCCAACGAGATTAGCTTTGTCGGGACGAGACATCATCAATCCTTCCGCATCTTTGCAATCGCCTCGAATATATGAGGATTGCTCGCCAATTCTTCGTGCCGATTCAGTAAAAGTCCCAACGCATTTTTTATCTCTTTACCTTTATTCTTCATCCAATATGAACGGTCCGGCAGGACTGGACCTTCGGTTACCTGCAATTTTTGTCTATACTTTTTCCCAAATATATTGAATGTGACCTCAGCATATAGATTGTCACATTCATATTCCACTACTTCAATTTCCTCAACGTTCTCAAATTCAATTGGCTCCCACACAGTTTCCCAAAGATGCTCGGCTGCATCCTCTCCCCTGACTCCAGCAACACGCAAATCAGCATACACACGGGGCCATGGAGCATGGCGCAAGCCATTTTGTTCATCCATGAGTTTACGGGTCGCAACCGTCGGAAATGGACGCAGGATCACTCGTCCCCCTTCGATCGGTTTCAAATCGGCCTTTGCCGCCACTGATTCAAGTTCGGCAATTGTCGCCGCGTCCACATAGACTTCGGCCACCGAAATCCGGGTGAGATAGGGCGCAAGCACCGATGCGGCTGCGGCGCCCGTGGCGGCCCACGCGACTTTCGCGCTTTTCCAGAGCCGGTCGATTTTCCTCAGCCCCTCTTCCAAATCGTGCCAGACCCCTCCGGCAGCAAGCTGGAGCGTTGTCGTCATCGATGCCGCGGCGGCCGCGTATTCATCCATCAAGCGTTCCGGGTCCGTCATCTGCCGTGCGGAGTTACGACCGCGGCGGGATTCCGAACTCAACAATTCGAGATCAACAAGAGTGCGCAGCGCATTGCTCGAACTGCCAATAGAAAGTCCCGTCGCTTCCTGTATGGCTTCCACGGTGGCCTGCTTCCCGCAAAACAATGCCTCAGCAGCCGCGAGAACGGAAGGCGTCCAGTGCGGAGGTTTGTCCACAATCTCGACCGGGCGGCCACTCCTGGAAACGATTAGTGAATCCAGAGCGATCTCCGCAGCACCAGTCTCGTCCACCCATCCGATGCCCGCGGCCGAGAGCGCTTCACGGGAGCCGGGCGACATGCGCCGCGCCACCGCGACATCCGGGAGGTTTTCCCTGTTGGCAATCAATTCGCGAGCCTGGCGTAACCCTCCTTCGCCAAGCCACTTCACATTGATCCCGATCCCGTTGACCGTGAGGTCAGCCGAACGACCACCCTCGTAGTCGCACTGGACCCGGACAGCATGAGGGAGCACGGCCACAATCGCAGCCTCGGCACGTCGGCCAGCTTTTCTCTCGGCCATATCGCCGAAACCTCAACTAAATACTCAATAAATCATTATATCTCAATTTGATATTGAAGTATTAGTTTTTAGTGAGGGTTATTGAAGCCGGCAGCAAGCAAATTTTCAAGCAGCCGGCCTCGGCGGCATGATGTCGGAAAAGTCCCGGATCGCCGGATACGCCAGTTGTCCCCGTTCCGGTTGACCGCTGTCCGGCTGCCGGACCGTGAGCAGGCAGCCGATACCGGCGGCCTCCGCGTGTTCCAGAACATTCAGGTCGTCGTCCACCATAAGGGTCCGGGCAGGTTCGTGCTCCACCACGCCCCTCAAGATCTTCCAGAATTCTGGACTTTCCTTAGGCGCTTGAAACTCATGGGAACTGATGACCTGCCGGAAATAAGGGCGAATCTGGGATTCTTCCAGTTTGATATCGACGAACTTGGGATGCGCGTTGGTTACGAGGTAGCAAGGCCTGCCACTGTCATTGACCCGGCCTAAGAATTCCTCGACATGCGGCATACGCGTCACGCGGTGCCGGATTTCATGCTTGAGGGCAGTCACGTCCAAACCCAGCTCCTCGCTCCAGTAATCTGCGCAATACCATTGCAGGGTGCCCCGCATCTCGCGGTAGCGGGCCGTCAGATTCTCCTGCGCTTCCGAGAATTCCAGCCCGTAGGCCTCTGCGAAACGCTGCGGCAGGTGGTGATACCAGAAGTGAGAGTCGAACCGCAAATCCAGCAATGTCCCGTCCATGTCCAGAAAGACGGTATCGATGGCATCCCAGTCGATCATGTAAACAGCCCAAACCCTAAATATCGGATTTTACACCTCCTCCCTGTGGAGATTTGTTAGGATAATGCATCCCGCCGCACCCCCGATGGATTCCGAACAGCTTGCCCAACTCCTGCCCGAAATAAGGCAGGTCGCCATAGACGCTGGCGCACGCATTCTGGAAGTCTGCCGCACGGGCTACGAGGTCCACGAGAAGGCCGACCGCTCACCGGTCACTACGGCCGACCTAGCGGCACACCAATGCATTTTCGAGCGCTTGGAGGCACTGGATGAGCATTGGCCGGTATTGTCAGAGGAAAATCCCGTCCTTCCCACCTGGGAAGCCCGTCGAGAATGGGAAACCTACTGGCTGGTCGACCCCTTGGACGGCACACGGGAATTGCTCAGGCAGAGCAAGGAATTCACCGTCAACATCGCCCTGATTCACCAACAGCAGGCCGTTCTGGGCGTGATCGGGGCTCCCGCCCTAAACCTCCTCTACTACGCGCACCGCGGCGGCGGGACTTGGCGAATTCACGGAGAAGAAGCCCCTGCCGCCATACACAGCCGTCCCTATCCCACCGATGGCTCCTCCGTCGTGGCGATCAGTTTCAGCCACGCACGACCCGAGGTGCAACAATTCCTCAGGCGGCTCGGGCCGCATCAGGAAAAACGGGTCGGAAGCTCGCTCAAAAGTTGTCAGGTTGCCGAAGGAAGCCTGGATCTGTATCCGCGCTGCGGTTCGACCAGCGAATGGGACACGGCAGCCGCCCAATGCATTGTGGAGGAAGCCGGGGGACAACTTCTCGACTGGAAACTGCAACCGCTCCGCTATAACAGGAAAGAAAGCTTGATCAATCCGCCCTTTTTAGTGATCGGCGACCCCGACCATAATTGGGCTTCTCTGTTGAACGAGGCACCGGAGACTGACGCCGCCGCTTGACGCCGAAGCGAATCAAGTCGGGTCGGAGTTGTCCAGCCACTCGATCAGGTAGTACAGGTATTGTCCTTCAGAGGACTTTGACGGCCCCAGAACTTGAGCTGCGTGGCAATTGGCCTGATCTTTCGCCTGCCGGATTGCTGTTTCGGAATCTTCCACGATTTCCACGATCCCGGCTGGAAAACGCCGGCGGTTCCGGTGTGGTGCCTGAATGATCGCGTAATGAGTGCCTGATGCGGAAGTCTCCGGGTCCGGTGGCACGAACCCCCGCATTACTCTTCGGCCGCGGCGGCACGATTCTCGAGAAAATGGATGTTGACTCCTCCCTCCTGGAACTGTGAGTCTTCCAAGAGTTCCTGATGAAGCGGCACATTCGTGCGGATTCCTTCGACTACCAGTTCCGCCAAGGCGCGATTCATCCGACGCAAGGCGACGGTGCGGTCCCGTGCATGCGCCACTACCTTGCCGATCATGGAATCGTAGTTGGGTGGCACGGTATAGCCGGTATACAGATGCGTGTCCATGCGCACGCCAGGCCCGCCGGGGCTGTGGAAATGCGTCACCCTGCCGGGTTGCGGCAGAAAGGTTTTCGGATCTTCCGCATTGATTCGGCATTCCACCGCATGTCCCCGTAAACGCACTTCAGACTGCTTGATGGATAGCGGTTCACCTTGCGCCACCAGCAACTGGTGGCGTACCAAATCAATACCGGTAACCATCTCGGTCACCGGGTGTTCGACTTGGATCCGGGTGTTCATCTCGATGAAGTAGAACTCTCCATCCTGGTACAGAAATTCGAATGTGCCCACGCTTCGGTAATTCATCTTCTTGCAGGCGGCGACCACTCGCCCACCCAATTCCTCGCGCTGCTGCTCCGTGATGCCGGGTGCCGGAGATTCTTCGATGACCTTCTGGTGGCGGCGCTGCACCGAGCAATCGCGTTCGGCAAGATGGATGGCCTCGCCATGGGCGTCGGCCAGCACCTGGAACTCGATGTGCCGGGGGTGATCCAGGAATTTCTCCAGATATACCGCTCCGTTGCCAAAGGCCCCCTGCGCTTCAGCCCGGGTCAGCTCCAAAGCCTCTTCCAGTTCCGCTTCCTCTCGAACCACTCGCATCCCGCGCCCACCCCCGCCTGCCGTTGCCTTGATCAGGACCGGGTAGCCCACCTCGCGGGCCTGCGCCTTGCTATCGTCGAGATCATCCGTCAGTTCCCCGTCGCTGCCCGGCACGCACGGGAGACCGGATGCCGAAGCCGCTTTACGGGCCGCCGCCTTGTCGCCCATTTCGCGAATGTTCTGCGCCTGCGGCCCCACGAAGATAAAACCACTGGACTCCACGCGTTCGGCAAAATCCGCATTTTCCGAAAGAAAGCCGTAACCTGGATGAATAGCGTCGGCATTCGTGACTTCGGCCGCCGAAATGATGGCGGGAATGTTCAGGTAGCTCTGCTGGGAATCCGCGGGGCCAATGCAGACGGACTCATCTGCCAACCGAACATGCAGAAGATCTCGATCCACTTCGGAGTGCACCGCCACGGTTCGGACTCCGAGGTCCCGGCAGGCCCGCAGGATGCGCAGGGCGATTTCCCCGCGATTAGCGATCAGGACTTTTTCCAGCACCGCCTTTCAGCCGATGATGACCAGTGCCTGTCCGTATTCGACGGGCGTCGCATTTTCGACCAGAATGGCCCGGACTACTCCCGCCTTGTCGGCTTCGATCCGGTTCAGCATCTTCATGGCCTCCACGATGCACAAGGTGTCGCCTTCCGCAACCTGGTCCCCCACACTAACAAAGGAATTTGCACCCGGAGAGGGGGCGGTATAGAACGTCCCGACCATCGGAGACACGACCCGGTGCCCTGCCGGAAGGTCGTCTCCGGGCGGTTCCTCCGCGGAATCGGGGGAAGGCTCGGTGGCCGCAGCCGGAACAGCAGCAGATACGGGGACATGGACTTGGGGTGCAGGAGCTGCAGCGGGGCCGGTTCGGCTAATGCGAACCGATTCCTCGCCTTCGGAGATCTCGATCTCCGCAATGTCGGACTCCTCCAGCAGCTGGATCAGGCTCTTGATCTTCCGCAAATCCATCAGGCGTTCTTCTCCAGCCAGGCCACGGCCGCCTGTAGCGCCAGCACATAGCCTTGCGCCCCGAGACCGGAAATCACACCGATCGCAATGTCGGACAGGTAGGACACCTGCCGAAACTCCTCGCGCGCGAAAATGTTCGAGAGATGGATCTCAATGAACGGGATCGAAGTTCCGAGTAACGCGTCCCGAAGCGCAATGCTGGTGTGCGTATAAGCCCCCGGGTTGAACAGGATGAATTCCACCTTGTCCTCCCGTGCCTGGTGAATCCGGCTCACCAGTTCTCCCTCGGAATTGGACTGAAGGGTTTCGATGGTGCAGTCGTGCTGTACCGCATGCGCCCCGACCTCCTCCATGATCTCTTCCAGAGAAGCCGAGCCATAGATCTCCGGCTCGCGGGTCCCGAGAAGGTTGAGATTGGGTCCGTTTAGAACCAGAATGCGTGACATGTGAAACCTGAATTTGTTTGCCTGAACGGCGCCAAGTTTACCATGAAATGTAAAAAACTGACTTTTGCTGTTACTTTGACGTTAAATAGAGGAAAATAAGATGAAATAGGCACTATTCAGAGAATTCAAGCACCTCGTCCAACATCGCGGCGAATTTTGGTGCTGGGACATAGCTGACGGTCCTGAACGCACGCAGTTCTTCTCCCCCGGTCGTGTAGAAGATGATCGCGGGCGGCCCGAACAAGCCCAATGAATCAAGCAGTTCTTTATCGGCCTCGTCGTTGGCTGTGACGTCGGCTTTCAAAAGCGTGAAGCGGCGCATCCGTGCCTGAACGTCGGGATCGGAAAACGTGAACATATCGAGTTCTCGGCAGGTCACGCACCAGTCGGCATAAAAATCGACCAGCACCGGCTGTCCCTTCGCGGCTGCCAACTCCCGGTCCATGTCCGCCACGGTCTTGATGGGCCGGAATTCCACCGACGACTCGACCGATCCCGAGGGATTCGTGAAATGCGCCCAAGGCCGCAGCAAGCTGTCGCCACCGGTGGCTGCTCCCACCAGCAGGACCCCACCGTAAATGAGAAACGCCAGCCCCACACCCCTGCCAAGACGACTCATCGTGTTGGCATCCGGAGGCAGGGATTCGACAGCATGTAAGATCATGCCAAGCAACAGCAACAGTAGCCCGCTCAATCCCAGCGTCACTTGCCCGGGCACCACCCGATCCAGCATCCAGATCGAAAGCGCCAGCAACAGCACGCCGAATACCGCTTTGATCCGCACCATCCAAGGCCCCGAATGCGGCATGAGACGTCCTTCGAAACCGCCGAACACCAGCAGCGGCAGCCCCAATCCCAATCCCATTCCAAACAGGCTGACTGCGCCATGCACTGCGTTTCCGGTATCGGCGATGTGAATCAAGGCTCCCACCAAAGGCGGCGAGACACAGGGGCTAGCCACCAACGCCCCGAGAAGGCCCATGACCGCGGCACTCAGATAACTGCCGCTGCCCACAAATCTCTCCCCGACCTGATGCAGGAAGTTATGAAGGGCCGCCGGCATACGGAAGTCATAAACTCCGAACATCGAAAAGGCCAGCAGGATGAGGATCAGCACGAAACCGCCAATCACCCAGACATTCTGCATATACGCCTGGAGGTTGGCTCCAGTCAGGCCGATGATTACCCCGAGTACCGCATAGGTGGCCGCCATCGCCAGCACGTAAACCAACGACAGGCGAAGGGCACGGGCAGTATCCGCATTGGCACCCGCGATCACTCCGGCCAGAATCGGAATCATCGGCAGCACGCACGGAGTGAATGCCAGCAACAGGCCAAACCCTGCGAACACGAGGAAACTCCAGGACAGGGTCTCGTCCGCCAGATCCTTGGCAATCTGGTCAGCTCGCGACAGTATGCCGCCATAAGTGTCCGATTCGGGAGGACGGGGCGGTTCTGACGCGGAAGCCGTCATCCCCACTTTAAGAGTCTTAGTCTGGGGCGGGTAGCAAACCCCCTGTTCAGCGCAACCCTGATAATTTGCAACCAGCGAAATCCCGTCCGAACAGGCCAATGCCTTGGCCAGACGCAAATCCACCGCAACATCGCCCGACCACGTCTGAACCTTGCCGAACAGCGGGTCATCCTTGACAAGGCCTGACGGCAGTTGATACGGCATCAGCCCGGCATCATGTCCGGCGATGGAAAAACTGGTCTTGTCCCGGTACAGGTAGTACCCCTCAGCCACCCTGAAAGACGCTTGGAACCTCTCCGAATCCTCGGCCATCACGGTCAGGACGAATGCTTCGTCCGGATGCAGAAACTCCTGTTCCCCCGAACCAAACAGGTCCACCGCCCCGGCCGGCAATGCCACCAGCCATGGCAACAGAACGATCAGACGGAGTCTTGCAGCCATTTCAGATACGGCTCCGAGCCGCCCGTAAGGGGAAGAGTGATGAATTCCGGCAGTTCGTAAGGATGGGTTTCCAGCAAAGCCTCCTGCAGGTCCGCCTGCCGGGCGCGGGTGGTCTTGATCAGTAAAAGGATTTCCGGTTCTTCTTCCAGTGTCCCCTTCCATCGGTAGGTGGAGGCGACGTGGATCTGGTTGACGCAGGCGGCCAAGCGATTCTCGATCAGTTGCCGCGCGAGGTCCCGCGCTTGCGGTTCACTGGAAACCGTAGTCATGGCGAGAATGTATTCGGTGGAACTCATACGCACATTCTAATTTATCGCTATGACTCCTCCGTGTTGCCAGCATATCCGGGGTAAGGCGTCAGTGTATGGTTTTGACCGGTTTCCCCGGGATCGGTTCTCCTGACGGATACGCCGCATTGAAAAGCCTCAACTGGTCCTCGGGGTATGGATCCCAATCGGCACCCTCGGCATAAGCGGCGTAGGTGTCTCCCACTTTGGCCTCAACGACCCGCAACTTGGGCGGCCGGGCCGCATCGTATTCGGCCTTTGTCATCGGCCTCAGGCTCTGGAATGTCTCTTGTACAGCCCCCGCATAGCGCCGAAATGCTTCCGGCCGACCCGATTGCGCGGCCGCGATCAGGAAAATCCCGGGAGAATGCTCCAAAACCAGGATGTCCGCCGCAGACCGGTCATCCCAAACCCGTGCCTGACATCCGGAAAACCCTTCCGTCGCACGAACCCTCAACTGAGCCAAATTCTCGAATCGCCGGTGTAGAAAATCGCAGGAAGGCTGCCGGGCATTCCGCTCAACCAAGGTCAATCGGATCTGCATGTCCCGGCCCGGCGCTTGCGCGATCAAGCGGTCCGGAAAGTTTTGGGACTCCCATCCCTCCGGGAACGCAAGGGTGAAGTTGTAGTTTCGATGGTAGAAATGGCGCCCGCGCAACACGCCCTCGAATTCGGCGGGACCCATCGCCATGCCGTCGACATGGCGCAGGTATTCCTCGCGTCTCACCAGCACTTCCGAACCGGAGCGGTGCTGGTTTGCCTCCCGGATCACTTCCTGCAGGCGGTCATCATTGTCAGGGTGCGTGGCGAAGAGACCGTGATAGACCTGCGGCTCACGCCCCTCCTGCCTCGCCATCTTAATTTCGTGGGATTCCTGATCCTTCAGGATGCGGATGACCTCAAGCAGGGCTTCGGGGTCGTATCCGGCAAGCGCCGCATAGCGTGCGCCCAGCCGGTCCGCTTCCAGTTCGTTCTCGCGCCCGTAGCCGCGGAGATGTGCTTCCCCCAGAATGTTCGCCGCGTTGTCGACCAACGCGCTGTCGACAGTCACATCCAGTACCAGTTTGATGATGTCGACCGTCTGCTGCTGACCGATCCTCTGGGCCGTATGGCGCGCCGTAATGTGCGCCAGCTCGTGTCCCAGTACACCAGCCAGTTCCGCTTCGGAATTGAGCAGGGCCAGCATGCCACGCGTGATGTAAACGTAGCCGGGCGTGGCCAGTGCATTGACCATCGGGGTGTCGAGCACCGTGAAACGGTAATCCAGTTCCGGGCGGTGCGTGTGCGGGACCAGCGCCTGGCCAACCTGCGAGACGTATTCCTGAAGCCTGGGGTTGTCGTAGTAGCCGTACAGGTTCAGGATTCCCGGATGGGCCTCATGGCCGAGCTCCAGTTCCCGCTGCTCGTCGACCACCGTCCAGTCCCGCTCCCCGGTTACCGGGTTCGTGGCACCCACGCAGGCGCTCACCGACACGCCGAGCGCCAGCGTTAACCAGAAAGTTCGAAAAAAGGAAAGGGTTGGAAGCTGGCCGGGCTCAGCTGCCATAGCGCTTGCGGAACTTGTCGACTTGTTTTGCAGTTTCCAGGATTTTCTGCTTGCCCGTATAAAACGGATGGCAGTGCGAGCAAATCTCTACGTGCAGCTCGTCCTCGGCATAGGTCGAGCGCGTCTGAAAGCGATTGCCGCAGGCGCAGACGACCGTGATGTCGTGATAGTTGTGGTCTTTGGCTGCCATACTCGTAAAGACCGGGGTTAACCGGGGCGCGTAGTATATCAGGAAGTGTCGAAATTCAAGGGGTGTACGTCAGATTTGTTAGATTTTCCTTCATCAGGCCGCCTTTAGGGGTCGCGATTTCGGTTTGAGCCCGGTAGATTGGGCATTTTCGTCTGATAATGAATCCTCTATCAGATCGGTTGCCGGGCGGGCGCGGCGCGCCCAGAAGTCCTCGAAGCGGTTGCTGAGGATGCAGCACTTCAGGGCGATGATGGCATTGCCGCCGGCCACCG
>MKWU01001166.1_pt1 | contig 47135 bp, 36 predicted proteins | sample 809101 | NCBI WGS metagenome assembly MKWU01 (sample SAMN05860141, study PRJNA318959) | sponge metagenome | host: Aplysina aerophoba | place: Slovenia: Piran, Adriatic Sea, Gulf of Piran | collected 2013-05-07 | reverse complement strand
TCCGGACAGTATGAACCCTGCCACGGTCCGCTCGACGTCGGAAACGAACCGCCGGTGTATGCGGCTATCTACCATTGTGAAACGAGCCTGTGACAGATACAGCCTGCTTGTAGCGGTGGCCGGTTCGGGTTTGGCTCGTCAAGCCGAGAACGTAAGCGAAACAGAGATACAGGACACTAGGAGGGTGCTGAACAATCCACCGAGCGGCAGGCCCGAGCAATCGTCATTGTTCAGCATTCTCGTAGCGAGCTCGATGGCAAGTCGCTCAATCAGGACACCAGGGTCTTGGTGGGGGATTCGCTAGCAGCGGTGACGTCTCGGCCTGCTCATGAGCATCTTCGGCACAGCATCTTGCACATTTTGTTAAGGCAACATAAATCTTGTAGACCGATCTGGCTAGGATGAGAACGGCTATCAGGAACAGGGTTTCCCCTACTCGTGATGTGGATCAGAGGAGCCGAGCGGAGGGAGGCAAGGTGGAGGGTGGCAGGCTATCGAGGACTGCCAGTGTCCTTCTCCCGGCTGAAGAGGACATCCAAGAACACTTCCAGGACTCTGTCTGGTTCGACTTCCTAGCCCAGCAGGCCATCTCGAACATCTATCGGGCAGCTGCGAAGGTACGCAACCGCCTCGAGCAGGAACTCCTGTCACGGTGGGGGCTTTCGTGGGGCGGGTTCACGTGCTTGTGGGTTCTCTGGATCTGGGGTGAGATGGAATCCCGGCGCCTTGCCAGCCAGTGCGGGATAGCCAAGGGAACCCTCACCGGGGTGGTAACCACTCTCGTGAACCGGGACCTGGTGATGCGGCGTCGCTTGCCCGGGGATCGCCGGCGGGTGGCCGTGTCGCTGACGCCCGCCGGACTGACTCTCATCCAGGAGATCTATCCCCTCTTCAACGCATCCGAGCGGGCGCTGACCTCAGGCTTGAATGACGAAGAGCGGGTTCTCCTCGCCCGCTTACTCCGCAACATCATGAGCCGTGCCTCCACTCCCGGGCTGCTCGAGGATGCGCTCGACTGAGAACCGACCGGTTCCACACATTGTCGCCCCGCCGCCGGGTGGCCGTCGATCACCGCAGCCGGACTGCCCGCTACCGATCCGCCTGCCCCTGACCTTCGTCTGACGCCCGTGCCCGGAGCCCATCGAGAGCCGGAGACCTGCCGCGCCGGCCTGCTATACGGAACGCGCCGAATGCCGGGACGTGCCGCGTTCCCAGGCTTGGTGGAGCCGCCCGTATGTCCCTCCTTCGGCGATGAGCGCACGGTGGGAGCCGTCCTGAACGACCCGGCCGGCCTCGAATACGAGAACCCGGTCGGCGGCCTCCGCCGTGGATAGCCGGTGGGCGATGGTGATCACGGTCCGCCCGGTTGTCAGCTGGCCCAATGCCCGGGAGATCCGCACCTCCGTAGCTGGATCCACCGCCGAGGTGGCCTCGTCCAGCACCAGCAAGTCGGGATCGGCGATGGCCGCTCTCACCAGCGTGACAAGCTGGCGCTCGCCGACCGAGAGAGCGGAACCACGCTCCCCCACCTGGGTGTCGAGTCCCCGAGCCAACTCGGCCAGCCAGTTCTCCAGACCGAGCCGTACGAAGGCGGCCTGCACGTTCCCATGCGAGGCGTCCGGCTTTCCCATCCGTACGTTGTCGAGAATCGATCCCCTGAACAGCATCCCGTCCTGGGGGACCATCACCACTCGCTCGCGCAACGACGAGAAGCGGAGGGAGGACGCATCCAGCCCGCCGATGAGCACGCGGCCCGAGGTGGGGTCCATCAGGCGGGTCAGCAGCTTGGCGAACGTGGTCTTGCCCGAGCCTGTCTCGCCCACCACCGCCATGTGCGTGTTCGCAGCGAGGTCGACGGAAACGTGGTGGAGAGCCTTGGTGCCGGTCGCCTCCCGGGCCCTTTCCCCGGGTTGGGGGTAGCGGAACGACACGTCCTCGAACCTGACCCCCAGCGAACCGTCGGGAAGGTCCGATCCCTCGTCTCCCGGATCTGCCACATCGGGCGGGACGTCGAGCACGTCGAGCACTCTCTTCCAGCCGGCCACCGCGGTCTGCGCCTCGTTGACGGCTTCGCCGAGCAACTGGATGGGGAAGATGAACAGTTGCACGAGGAAGAGGAAGGCGACCACGGTTCCGAACGACACGTCCTCGCCCGCAACCAGGAGGGCTCCCACCACGAGGACGGCTGCAGTCACGAGGGAGGTCAGGAAGTCGCTGACACCGGAGAAGCCCGAAGTGATCCCCCCAGCCCGCGAAGCCGCCCATCGGTGATCTTCGATGGCCTCGCTGAGGCCCGCTCGCATCCGATCCTCGATCCCGTAGGCCCGGATCACCGGGGCGCCTACCACTACCTCGGCCAGCATGCCCAGCATCCTCCCCACCTTCTCCCGCACTGTCAGGTAGGCATTGGCCAGCCGGGTCTGGAACCAGCGGATAGCGAACACGAAGAGCGGCATCCCCGCCATCACGGTGAGGAACAACTCCCACGAGTAGATCCCCATCACCACGACGGCCATGATCGCCTGTCCCCCGTTGACGATGATCATCGGTCCCGCCCACATCATGAAGCGGCTGATCTGGTCCACGTCCGAGGTCACCCGCGCCACGAGAACCCCCCTCTGCTCGGAGGCCTGGTGAAGCATCGAGAGATCGTGGATGTGTCGGAAGGCCCGGGTTCGTAGACCCGACAGCGCCGTCTCCGACACGCGCGCCAGGCGCAGGTGCATGAGGCCGCTGGTTCCGGCCGTCACCAGCACGGCCAGCAGAGCCAGCAGCATCATGCGCCCTACGAACCCCAGGTCGACCCCGGTCTCCGTAAGTCCTCCGTCGAGGATCTGCTGGAGGGTCACGGGGATGATCACCCGCCCGGCGGTGGCGCCGCAGGCGAGGACCAGGGTCACTGCCAGGCCGCGCCGGAGCTCCGGCGACAGGCTCAGGCCCCTCCTGATCGTCTTCCAAGCCTTGAGGTTTCTCTGGCCCGGGTCACCGAGACGGCTCTGCATCGGGGTCATCGGTCGTCCGCCTCGTAGGCCTTGATGAGCTCGGCGTAGGCCGGCACCGACTCGAAGAGTTCGTCGTGGGTTCCGCGGCCCGTGACCCTGCCTTCCTCGATGAAGATGACCTCGTCGGCGAGGAGGATCGAGGCTCGGCGGTAGGCGACCAGGATCACGGTCGTGTCCAATGCTGCCAGGCCGTCGAAGATGGCTCGCTCCACCGCCGGGTCGACGGCCGATGTGGCGTCGTCCAGGATGAGCAGGCGGGGATGGCGCACCAGCGCCCGTGCGAGGGCGATCCGCTGGCGCTGCCCTCCCGAAAGGTTTGCGCCGCGCTCGCCGATCCGGGTGGAGTAGCCGATGGGTAGTTCGGTGATGAACTGGTGGGCCTGGGCCACCCGGGCTGCGTTGCCGATCTCCAGATCCGAGTACCGGCCTCCGAGCGTGATGTTCTCCCGGACGGTGGCGGTGAACAGGAACGGTTCCTGGAAAACCAGTGCTACAGAATCGGCCATGACGGGGCGGGAGAGATCGGGTAGAGCGGTCCCGTCCAAGCGGATCGTTCCGGAGTCGGGGTCGAACAGGCGGACCATCAGTTGGGCGACCGTGGACTTTCCCGAGCCGGTCGGACCCACCAGCGCGACCGTGCGGCCCGGGAGCGTCCTGAACGTGACATCCTCGACCCCCCTTCGGTCCCCGTCGGTCGCCTCACTGACCGGGGTAGGAGAGACGGGGGCGGGGGTCGCTTCCCCGTTGAGGTCGGCCATCACGGTTTCGGGGTACAGGTAGGATGCCCGATCGGCTTCGGTCTCGGCGGCACCCCGATCCGCCGGGTCATCCTTGCCGTAGGTGACGCGGCTCTCCTCGGCGAGCACCGCCTCGATCCGGTCGAGGCCCACCACCGCGGTGGGAAGCTGGCCGAGAAGCCATGCGAACACCCTCATCGGGAGGGCGATGAGGCGGAACATGTAGGCGAAGGTCACCAGCGTACCGGCGGTCATCAGACCCTGGTCGACCCGCCAGGCGCCTACGGCGGCCACCGCCAGCACTCCGATGCTGGGCAGGGCTTCCATGATCGGGTCGAATACAGCCCGGAGCCGACCCAGCTTCACCAGGCTGTCCCTCAACTGGTCCGACAGGGCCCGGAAGCGCGTCGCCTCGCTCTCCTCCCTGCCCAGGGTCTTGACCACCAGAGCGGCGTCGAACGACTCGTGGGCCATCTCCGCCACCTCCGCCCTGATGCGTTGGGCGGCGGCGGCGGCGATCCGCATCTTCCGCTGGAAGGCCATGTTGTTGACCAGGATGGCGGGGATGATCAGGAAGCCGACCAGCGCCAGGAACGGGTCGGTCAGCACCAGCAGGACGGCGGTGATGAGCAGCATCAGCAGCACGCCGAATGCCATCGGGAGGGGAGCGGCGATCATCGATGCGGCTTCGACGTCGGCGTTTACGTTGGAGAGCAACTGGCCGGTCGGATGGCGCCGGTGCCACTCGATCGGCAGTTCCAGGTAGCGATCGGTGACCTCGATCCTGTCCCTCTTCTCCAGCCGGTACTGGGCCCGGTACGCGCCGTACCGCCGCATGCTGAACCCCAGCGCCTTGGCCAGCCCGATGCCGAGCAGGGCCAGGACGACCGAGACCAGGGAGGCGGTGGTCACGTCCCCTTGGCGGACTGCCGGCACCAGGATCGAGTCGACGGCCCGACCGATCACGTAGGACGCCGCGATCGTCGCCACCGAATGGATGCTGGTGAAGCCCAACCCGAGAGCGAACTCCCTGGGAGCGCGCCGCATCTGGCGCACGATCAACTGGGCGCCACGGCCCCGTACCTTGCGGTCCGGTTGGCGCGTCCGGCTGGGGAGGGTGCTCGAGGTCATCAGTGCCTAAGGGTACGGCCGATCAGAGGTTTCGGTGAATCCGACGGTTCGATCGGCGCCGGATGCCCGGCCCGGATGGTCGGCGGTCAGGAGCGTTGCTCCGCACGGTCAGTCTGCTGAGAATTCACCCCGCCCGTGGGCCATCGCCACGGCCGCATGCATGGCCATCCCGTTGACCATCGCCTCCTCGTCGAACACCACCCTGTTGGAGTGGTTGCCCGGAACCCTCCCCGGGGTTTCGCCGGGCGGGCACGCTCCCAGGTAGGACATCATGCCGGGAACCTCCCTGAGAACGTAGGACCAGTCCTCGCCACCCATCGAAGGGTTCGCGAGCGGGCTGACCAGCGTGGTTCCTAGGGTTCGCCGAGCGACGCCGTCCACGAAGGCCGTGTACGACGGGTCGTTGACGGTGACCGGGTATCCGAGCTGGATGTCCACGTCGGCTTCCAGCCCGTGCGCGGCCGCCACATTGCCGGCGACGCGGCGGAGGATGGCGTGCAGTTCCGCTCGGGTGTCGTCCGAGAGGGACCTTACGGTCCCCACCAGGCGGGCGGTCTCGGGGATCACGTTGTGGGTGGTACCGGCCGCGATCGTGGCGAAGGTGATGACACCCGGCTGGAATACGTTGATACGCCGGGTGAGGCTCGTCTCGACCGCCAGCACGATCTCCGCCGCTACCGGAACCGGATCGAAGGACAGGTGAGGCGCCGAGGCATGGCCACCCTTTCCGGTCACCGTGATGTGGACCTCGTCGGACGCCGCCATCTGCGGTCCGGGACGATGGCGGATGGCGCCGGAGGCGAACAGCGTTGTCACGTGCATGGCGAACGCACCGCCGGGCCTCTCCCCGACCGTGTCGAGGACCCCTTCCTCGATCATCGAGCGGGCGCCGAAGAATCCTTCCTCGCCCGGCTGGAACATGAGGATCACCGATCCTGCCAGGTCGTTCTTCATGGATGACAGGATCCTGGCGGCCCCCACCAGCATGGCGGTGTGCAGGTCGTGGCCGCAGGCATGCATGAATCCGGGATGCTCGCTGGCGAACGGAAGGCCGGTTTCCTCGTGGACCGGGAGGGCGTCCATATCTCCCCGCAGCACGATCACGGGCCCCGGTCGCTCGCCTCGCAGGACCGCGGCTATGCCGCTGGTGGTCTCGTGGAGGTCGATCTCGAGGGGAAGACCTTCCAACGCATCGAGCACGATCTTGCGGGTGAGTGGTAGGTGGACGCCCCGTTCGGGATGGCGGTGGAGCATGCGCCGCAGCTCGACTATCTCGGGGAGGAGATCTCGGGAAACACGTAGCAGTTCGTTCATAGCCGCAGGATGCTAACGGCCCGGACCTGCGGGCACTGACCGGAGCCGCGAAGCCCACGGGCCGGACTCCGGAGTGGCATGCGTGCGGAAGCCTACCTGCGGGGTGCGGGGGCGTATCTCCGGTTTCCGGTCACCGCTGCGTCCCCGTGCTCGCCGACCACTCCTCGACCATCCGCCGCAGAGCTCCCAGAGGGACGGCGCCGTTACCGAGCACGGTCCGGTGGAAACCCTTTATGTCGAAGTCGGAACCCAGGCGGGCCTCCGCTCCGGCGCGGAGGGATTCGATCTCGAGCCTCCCCAGCATGTAGGAAAGGGCCTGGCCGGGACAGGCGATGTAGCGGTCGACCTCCTCGGTCACCTCGTGGATGGACATCGGCGAGTTGTCGGCCAGGTACCGGATCGCCCTGCGGCGAGACCAGCCCAGGGCGTGGATACCGGTGTCGACGACCAGGCGTCCGGCCCGCAGCGAGTCGGCGGTGAGCATCCCGACCCGTTCCCAGTCGTTCTCGTAGAGGCCCATCTCGTCGGCGAGGCGCTCGCTGTACAGGCCCCACCCCTCACCGAAGGCGGGGAGGTAGCTGTAGCGGTGGAGGTCGTGGATCTCGGAGTTCTCGATGGCGAGGGCCATCTGCAGGTGGTGGCCGGGAATGCCCTCGTGATAGGTGACTCCCGGAATCTGGAACGTGGCCCACGCCGTCGGATCGGAGACGTTGAAGAAGAACCGTCCCGGCCTCGTACCGTCGGCGGTGGGTGGGTAGTAGTAGGCCATGGCCCCCACGTCGATCGGGTCGGCCGCGCACGGTGCCCTGGGTACGGGGTCGAACCAGTCGCCCATCGCCGAGGCCGCCTTGTCCAGGCAGCGGAGAGCGTCGGTCACCAGGTCGTCGGGACTTGCGTACTGGAAAGCCGGGTCATCCCGCAGGCGGCTGTAGATATCGGACGGTTCGGTGGTGCCGAGCAGCGGTCCGGCGACGCCCCGGTACTCGTCCTCCAGCCGGGCGATCCTCTCGATGCCCAGTCCGTGGATCTCCTCCGGACCGAGGTCGAGCGTCGTGTGACCTTTGACCATGGCGGCGTACACCGCGTCGCCACCGGGTAGATGGCACAGTCCCGCCCGCTGTGGAGGACGTGCGGCGGGAAGTGTGACCTCCCGCAGAGTTGCGGCGAATCTGCCCAGCCCGGTCCGCAGATGGGTCTCCACCGCGCCGACGAGGTCGTCACGCCATCTGGTGGCCTCGACCGGGTCCAGTTCGGTCGGCGGGGCCTGGACGATGAATGGATCGTCGGCGGTAGGCCGGGCCAGGACCTCGTCGAGCTTGCCGAGTGTCTGCTCCACATGCGGGGTGAGGGGCACGACACCCGTCCCGGCCCCTTCCTCCAGCCGGTTCACCAGTTGGTCGATCATGTACGGGAAGCGCCGGAGTTTCTCGAGGTAGCGCCGTCCGTGGTCGGCAGTCACGAGAGGCTGGAGGTGAAGCGCCGGGAGCAGGGCGCTCAGCAACCCGGATTGGCGGCTGGCGGCCTGGAGTTCCGGCCACCACACACCGACGCCGGCGTCCATGAACGCGGCCGCGGCAACGGTGTCCATGAGAACCCGGTCCGAGCCTTCGGAAGCATCGGCACGCTCGGCGCGCCTCACGAAGCGGAGACAGGTCTCCCTGGCGGTCGAGAGCCCTTCCGCCGATAGATCGTCCCACCGTTCCAGCCGGCTCAGTTCACCTCGAGCGAGGTTGGCGAAGTGGCGGTGGTCGAGCCGGAACCCCCAGTACTCGTCCGCCAGGGTCGGAGCGCCGGAGGTCACGGACCGAACGAGTCCCGGTGAAGGATCCGGTCGAGAGGCTTGCGTCCCCCGAACCTGGCCGGCCGGGCGCTAGGAGCCGGGTATCCGAGGGAGATGGCGTAGCGGCAGCGCCACCCTTCGGGGAGACCGAGCACCCGCGCCGCGTCGGGGTCGCGGTGCAGGGTGATCGGGCAGGTGGCCATCCCGAGAGCGTCGGCGGCGAGCATGATGTTCTGCGCCATGCGTCCGGTGTCGAACTCGTAGGTCTCGGGCTCCTCCACGAGGACCAGTGCCACGGGGGCGGCGAGGAGTGGATTGGTGAAGTTCCCGCATTCGGCCAGCTTGTCGATCCGGTCCCGGTCCTCGACGACCACCACCGACCAGTTCTGGCGGTTCTTGGAACTTCCGGTCCAGCGGGCCGCCTCCAGCACCCTCCGGAGATCGTCCGGGTCCACAGGGCGGTCCTGGTAGTGGCGGATGGCCCGAAGGCGCAGGATGCGTTGGTACGTGGAACTCATGGTCAGGAACATTAACCCCGAATCTTCCCGCTTCCGGACATGCCCGCGGCAGGATGCCACATCAACAACTCACCGCGAACGGGCCGGGCCTCACCCGAGACGTGAACGTGGCGCCCGGCGAGGCGGGACTATCCAAACGGTCGTAGATGGTGTGCGGATAGCTGCTCGCCTTGGGAAGCAATGACCGCGACGGTTGACAAGTATCGGGGCTGTGACCAGCGGTTCTCTGGGATTGAACGGTGTTCGGTCTTGCAGATGACGGCGGTCGTGCCCGCCTTCGCGCGACCCTCTTAGTCTCTGCTGAGAAGCTCATATCCCACACCCTGATCGCCAGGCCGAATCGCGCTCAAGAAGCCGGGATCAACTGTTGCCGGCAGGTCTCCGTTGGTTGCATCGCACCCCGGACTGCGTCCGAAGGCTCTGCGGTCAATGCGCAAGGAAGACTGGCGCTGACAGTCCCGACCCGGGTTCCGCCGGCGCTCGCAGGCTGCCGACCGTTCCACCGGCCGACCCCGAGAACGCGAAAAACAGCCCGCCGGTTCCCGCCCCAGGAACACACCCCCAACCGCCGCCTCCTCGGTCTCCGAGCGCGTCCTGCCATCCCCTCGAGGGGGGTCGCATCTGCCCATGATGATCCCTGTCCCGATCCGGTCGGTTCCGCACACGGACCGTGGTGCTTGCAGCTGCCTACCAGTATGCGGCCTCACCACGACACGGACAATCCCCTCGCAGAGAGAGGCGGGGGCAGGTGTCCCTAGCGGGCGGGTAGGGGTGCTGCCACCGGGGGGCCGTTGAACGGCGCCAGGCGGGATTGGATAGCGCCGTGTGGTGGTAGCTCCCAGCCCCGATCTTCATGCAGGCTGATTGTCCGAGCGAATCGTCAGCCGCTGGCAGACTCCTGACCCGGAACACCTTTCATGGGTGGGGGTATCGTGAATCGGGAGGATCATGGCCAGCAGTGGCTAGCCTGCAGGTGCAGTGAGCGCTCCCGAACATGAAGCTCGGGACGGCACCCCGACGAGGAGGTCGCTGTCCCCCGACGGCCGCATCATCCTGTGGGCGGGGGTCGTCCTCGCCGTTCTGGTCGCGGTGGCGGTGGCTTCCATGTTCATCCGTAGTCCACAGCTGGATCCCGCAACGCCTGAGGGGGTTGTCCAGCGCTACCTGCGAGCAGTTGTCGAAGGTCGGCGCACGGAGGCCCGCTCCTACCTGTCGGACCGGCTGGAGCGTGAGTGCGAGCCGTGGTTCCCTCGCTATCCATCCCGGGACGCCTACCGGATCGAACTGGTCGAGGTAGTCGTCGACGGTTCGACCGCAGAGGTCCATGTGATAGTGGCCGAGCAGGATGTCGAGCTCTTCGACTACTACCACGAGTTCTCCGCCTTCTACAGCCTGGTGTCGACCGGGGACGGATGGCGCATCACCGAGCAGGAGTGGCCCTGGTACGGGTGTTCGGAACGTATGCTCGATAAGGAGGAATCAACCTGATGGAGTCGATGATCTTCCTCTCGGTGGCCCTGCAGGCCCTGGTGTTTCTGGTTGTCGTGGCTGCGGTCCTGTCCTTTCTGGGCCGCAGGTCGAGTTGGGACACCGGGCGTGCTTTGAGGAGCCTGTTCCGCTACGGGATGCTGCTGGTGCTGCTGCTCCTGGTGGGCACCGGGGTCACCGGCCTGCTCGCCCTGGCCGATCCGGATGTGGTGGGCGGTGCCGGGTATACGGCTTTCATGCTGGCCTGCGTGATCATTGCGGGGCCCGGCCTGGTGCTCGTGGCCCGCTGGGTGATGAAGGCACTCGGCCGTTCCGAGGAGGGCGACACCGGCTGGGAGATATACCTGGTGGTGGCCGAGTTGCTCAGTCTCGGAGCTGCCGCGGTCGGAGCGTACATCTGGGCTGAGGGTCTCATCGAAGGCAGCTTCCGGATCACCCCCGCCGCCGTCATGGTGGTGTGGGCGGTCGTGTGGTTCGCCCATCACTCCTTGGCCGGCCGGCGCGGCCGCAGGGGCCGGTTGGGCTACGGTGTCCTGCTCGGATGCGCGGCAGGACTGGTGACCGGCTCCGTCTTCGGAATCCAGTTCCTCGAGGAGGCGCTGGGCAGGCTCTACGAACTCGCCTTCGGCACCACGGTCATCGTGCGGAATGCCGAATCGGTCCTGAACGCGCTGATCGGGCTGGTGATCTGGGGAATGGTGTGGCTCCGGTACTGGTGGTTCCTGGGGATGCGCCAGGAACGCAGTCCGTTGTGGCGGGCCTACGTGTTGCTGCTCGGGGTGGTAGGAGGCCTTATCACGGGGCTGGTCGGCGTCTGGCTCCTCGCCTACCGGATACTGGACTGGCTGGTCGGGGGCTTCTCGGAACCGGCCGGACGGCATTTCACGGAAGTTCCACTCGCCGTTGGCCTGATGGCCGTCGGTGGGCTCGTCTGGAGGTACCACCGTACGGTTCTTCAAGCACGCGGACCGGCCAGGCGTTCGGAGGTCGACCGAATACACGAATACACGGTGGCCGGGGTCGGGCTGGCCGCCACTGTCGGTGGCCTCGCGGCTGTCATTGCCGTCTCTGTGGGCCTGCTGGTCCCGGGCGATGTGCTCCACACTCCCGGCCGGTCTGATCTGGTGGCGGCTGTCACCGTGCTGCTGGTGGGTGCTCCCTTGTGGTGGCGCTTCTGGACGGCGACCCAGCGTTGGCGCCGGTCGGATCCGGAGTCCGAGCTGCGCTCGCCCACCAGGCGGGTCTTCCTGATATGCGTGTTCGGGGCAGGCGGAGTGCTGGCCCTGGTCAGCCTGTTCGTGCTCGCCTACCGGATACTGGAGTCCATCCTGGAAGGAGACCTCGGTCCGGGAACGGTGTTCGCCATCCGCTGGCCGTTGGCTCTGGCCGTCACCGTGGGCGTCGCGGCCGCGTACCACCGGATAATCCGCCGGGACGACCTCGCCGACCTGCCCCAGGAGTCCCCCGGGAGGACCGTGCGGTCGGTCGTGCTGGTCGGGTCGGGAGGGCACGAGGTTGCCTCTGCCGTCGAGGAGCGGACCGGCGTCAAACCCCAGGTGTGGGAGCGGTCGGACCGCGAGGTGGCCCTATCCACCGAGGCGGTCGTGGAGGCCATCGAGTCGGCAGAACATCAACACCTGCTGATCGTCGCCCGGCCCGACGGTCAGCAGGTCATCCCGTACACGCAGTAGGGGTCGCGCCCGTTAACCTGCTGGTCAATGTGCCGCAGCATCCGAACCCTGCACAACTTCGATCCTCCTGCAACCGACGACGAGGTGCAGGCCGCCGCCCTCCAGTACGTCCGCAAGATCGCCGGGAGTACCCGGCCCTCCCGGGCCAACCGGGAGGCCTTCGACCGGGCGGTGAGCGACATCGCGGCAGGCACCCGCAGGCTGGTGGACTCCCTCGTTACGACTGCCCCGCCGAAGAACCGGGAGGTCGAAGCCGCCAAGGCGAGAGCGAGGGCAGCCCGGCGGCGGGGCTCCCTCTCCTGACCGGTCCGGCCTGAGAGGTCCCGGATCCGAGAGTTGGTAACCGCCCGGACGAGCACGGGCCTCGGTCACCGCCGCCTCCACCCTCTGCCGGCCAGCAGCCGAGGCCGCGTGCGTCTCCGGGTGTGATTCGGGGTCCGGCATGGGCATTCAGGCCCAGTGGATTGGCCCGCATACTTGGAAACCGGCGGTCAAGTCTCGGTACTTGAGCCGGTGTTTTCTCTCCGGCCGGGCTAGCCTGAGCACAGGTTCGGGCGAAACCGAGGAGCATCGTGAAGAGCCCTAACATCGTGCAGCACTTCGAGGGCGTGCCTCTATCAGGCTTGAAGCTGTCGTCGCATGTCGTGGTCCCGAGTGGCCACAAGGTTCGCAGTGTTGTCGCGGCCATGGCCGCCCAGCACACGGGATGTGCGGTGGTAACCGACGGTGCCAGGCTCGCCGGCATCTTCACCGAGCGCGACGTCACCAACCATGTGGTGAGGTCACCCGACGTGTGGGGTTCGCCGGTGGACCACTTCATGACGCCGGAGCCGATGGTGATCGGCCACAATGCATCGGCCATAGACGCGCTGCGGCTGATGAATGCCCGCTGGTTCCGCAACCTGCCCGTGACCGACGCCGACGGTGGCCTGCTCGGTAGCGTCAACCACTACGACCTCATCCGTCTGGCGGCGTCGTTCCTGGAAGCCCAGAGCGATCTGGGCCCCGAGCTATCGCCGGAGCACAACCTGCACTTCGTGGACCTCACCGGCCTGCCGACCCAAGAGCCGCTGCTTGTGAGTCCTGACGACTCTCTGGCTTCCGCTATCGAGGCCATGATCGCCGCCCGGACCGGGCTGGCGTCGGTGGTCAACCACCGGCGGGCGGTGATCGGCGAGTTGACCGAACACGACGTGTTCCTGAAGGTCGCATGCCGGGTGGAGGACCTGGCCGACGAGGCTGTGGGCGACTGGATGACGCGCGAGATCGCCGCCGCCGCACCCGATACGTCGATCAGCACGGCGCTGGGCATCATGGCGCAGTTGGGCCATCGTTACCTGGTGCTCATCAGCGAGACGAACCGCGCCTTGGGCGTGGTGACGTTCCGGGAGATCGCCGAGTACTTCGAGATCGTCTGCACCACCTGATCCGCCATGCGGCGGGAGAGCGACCTTATGCTTCTCGGGGGTGTGATCGCCATTATGGCCGGTGTAGTTTCTGCGGGACTTGGTGCTGGTGTAACGTCGACGTCGTCCCCGAACTCAACGAGCGCCCGTGTGTCCGGGCGCAGTATCGGGTTAGGCCCCAGCCGACAGCACCGACCACATCCGTGCCAGGTCACAACCCCGCAGCAGGGTTGGCGCTAGCTCCAGGCGGGGATCTCGTCTCCGTCGAACCGGTTGATCGGTGAGACCGGTGACTTCCCGACGATCCTCGGTCGCTTTGTCGGCCGGCTGCGGATCGTGGGCGTCGCTCGAATGGAGACGAGGAGTATACCCCGTTGACGAAAAGGGCAGCGATCTGCAGAAGGTGACCGACAACTACGTGCTTGACTCGTGTCCCGTGTGGTCACAGCCATCCGGATGACGGGATCTCGCGAGTCGGTCGAGGGTTCCAATACTGGGTCATACAGCTGGTAGCGGTGATTCGACGAGGTGGGCTCGTGAGGAAGGGGGGTGGGATGAGGTCCTCGGAAAGGGTTGAGAGAGGCTTCCACCGCCGTAGTATGGCTACTGCTGTGAAGACCACCCTGGACATTCATGACGAACTCCTGGCAAGGGCCAAGCGCCACGCCAGGACAACGGGTCGAACACTGCGTGCGGTTGTGGAGGACGGTCTGCGCCTCGTCCTTGCGGCGCCGTCGCCCCCGCCCTACAAACTTCCCGATCTGCGGGTCGGTGACCCGCAGGCACCCGATCCGACGGAGCGATACTCGTGGCCGGAACTGAGGGAGTTGATCTACGGCGATCCCGGGCCCCGATGATCGCCGTCGACACCAACATCCTCGTGTACGCACACCGGCGGGAATCCCGGGTCGGCGACGAAGCGCACGCGCTCATGGTCACACTTGCCGAGGGAGATCGGCCATGGGCGATCCCATGGCCATGCTGCTGCGAGTTCCTCAGCGTTGTGACGAACCGCCGCATTTGGAAGGCGAGCGCAACAACCCCGCAGCAGGGTTGGCGCCAGTTCCAGGCGGGGATCTCGTCTCCGTCGAACCGGTTGATCGGTGAGACCGGTGACTTCCCGACGATCCTCGGTCGCTTTGTAAGCCGGCCACGGATCGTGGGCGGGGTGGTTCACGATGCTCGGATCGCAGCAATCTGTGTCGCCAACGGCGCCGATGTTCTGTTCACCCGCGATCGGGACTTCTCGATGTTCCCTGAACTGACGGTCCGGAACCCCTTCCGGTAGGAGGGTGCTGAGAGACCCCCGGTTGGCCCGACGGCCGCTCGCAAAATCGCAGGTCAGCGGACGGAGGGATAACCCTAACCACCGTTGTTGGCACCCTCCCGGCGAAAGTACGCGCCGCGATCCGGTGCTGGTGGTTCAGCGGCCGCGCCGGAGACGCCGGGTGTAGAAGGCGGACTGCATGGTGCTGGGGTCGAAGCTACCCGTCGGCACGGGAGCGGAGACCGCGAACCGGTAGAGTGCGGTCTGGTAGATGCCGGTCAGGGCGGTCATCACCACGGTGACGACGATGCCCCAGAGGATGCCCACGCCGATGGCCACCCCTCCCACTCCGGTGCCTGCCGACGCGACCCCGGCCAGGACCAGGGCGATCGACGGGATGAACAGCAGGAACCCGACTATGCCCAAGCCGATGTGGCCGGCCAGGTTCTCGCCCCAGGTGCCCCTGACCAGAGATGCCGACTTCTTGAGTGCCTTACCCGCTCCGAGGCCCTCGACCACGATGATGGGCAGCACCAGGAAGGTGATGACGGTCCAGGCCATCCCGACCAGGGCGATCACGATCTTTCCCACGATCCCGACCCGTTCCTCGATCGCTCTGAGGATGACAGACACTATGGCCGACAGCAACGCCCAGGGGACCATCTTGCCGGCCCGGCGGGCCGCCCCTCTGATGGCGCTCCCGATGGTGGGGTCGCCGCCCTCCAGCCGTTCGTTGGCCGCGCTGATCAGCGCCGCGTTGAAGAAGATTGTGATGTAGGCCAGCACGAAGTACATGACCGCCAGCAGCACGATGCTCGCTCCTGTGATGTTGCTGGAGACGAAGATCGGGATGATGAACGTCGCGGCCACGATCAGGGAGGCGATCCCGGAGATCACGGGGAGGAGCATCAGTTCCTTGTCCGCTTTGAGCACTTCCCAGGATGATCTGGCGAGGGCGAATGAGTTACGAATCCGTGTCATGCGCGGGATGGTAGCGGTCGCCTGCGCCTATCCGTGGGAATCGTATACCTGGATGCCCGGGTCATGCCGTGCAGCAGTCCGGAACGGACCAGCCTTAGGGGATCGGATCGGGTGGGTTGCTATCGGTCCCCGAACGGGCGGTGGCGTCGAGGTCGGGCAGGGTCGATTCCCTTGCTCACCAGGTAGCGCCGCCGGGCCATCTCGAGCCGGTCCCATGCCTCAGCATCGGCCTCGGTGATGATGGCGTGAGGTCCGTGCCGGAGGTCATCGGGGACGTCCGGCTCGAACATCCACCAGGCGGACGGCATCCCCCACAGGTCCCAACGGTCCAGGAATTCGTCTCGCACGGCTTGCCACTCGGCTTCGGCCAGATCCAGGGAGCCGAAGGTCGCCAGGAACTCCTCCTCGCTCCCGAACGTGAACACCTTGAAGTGGAGGAACGGTATTTCGGTGGGTTTCTTCTTCCTTCTCATCAGCCGGATTGTCGCGGCTCGGCGCTTCTATCCGTGTCCCGGTATCCTGGAATGCGGGCCAGTCAGGGAGACGAGAGCGAGATGTGTTTCGATCACGATTCCGAACCCCCCGTACCCTCAGGCGAGCGGGAAGCGGAGGGACGTGACCTGACCCTCACCGCCCGTGACGGAAACGTGTTCGCCGCTTTCGAGGCGTCCGGCGATACGCCGTCGGAGGTCGCGGTCGTGGTTCTCCCGGATGTGCGCGGCCTGTACCGCTTCTACAAGGAACTGGCGATGCGCTTCGCCCAGGCCGGCCACGACGCCATCGCCATCGACTACTTCGGGCGAACGGCGGGTGTCGGGGATCGGCCCAACGATTGGGATTTCTGGCCGCACGTGCACGGCACGACGTTCGGCGGTATCCGGGACGACGTGACCGCGGCGGTCTCGCACCTGCGAGCGGGCCGGCCTGATCGTCCGGTGTTCACGGTCGGGTTCTGCTTCGGCGGCTCTACCTCCTGGCACCAGGCTGCCAACGGCCTCGGCCTCGCCGGCGCCATCGGCTTCTACGGGCAGCCCCGCCGGAAGGAGGAGACCAGCGGCGCCATCGACCGGGTCGCCGGAATGGCCTGCCCGATCCTGGCCCTGATGGGAGGCGACGACCCGAGCATCCCCCTTGAAGCAGTGGAAGGGTTCAGGGCGGCGCTCGAGGAGGCCGGCACGCAGCACGAAGTGGTCGTGTATCCGGGCGCCCCCCACTCCTTCTTCGACCGCCATAATGAGCAGTTCGCCGGCGACTCGGCCGATGCCTGGCGGCGGATGTTGGAGTTCATCGGCATGAACACGCCCGGTAGCTAACTGGACTGGACACCATGGCGCGAACGGGAGGAAGGCGGGTGCACGAATGGCCGCTGCGATAGAGACCACGGGGCTCACCAAGTACTACGGGGACACCCCCGGCATCGTCGACCTGGACCTGAGGGTTGAGGTGGGGGAGATCTACGGGTTCATCGGTCCCAACGGGGCCGGCAAGACGACCACCATCCGCCTGCTGCTGAACTTCCTCTACCCGACCAGGGGTTCGGGTTCCGTTCTCGGGATGGACATGGTGGGTGACTCCCTGGCCATCCGGCGCCGGGTCGGGTACCTGCCCGGGGACCTGGCGCTCTACCCGTCGATGACCGGCCGCGAATTCCTGCTCTTCTTCAGCAAGCTCCGCGGTATCGACACCGCGGCGAACACCCGCCGCCTGGCCGAACGGTTCGACCTCGATCTCGACCGGCGGATCAAGGAGTACTCGAAGGGCAACCGCCAGAAGGTCGGCGTGGTCAACGCCTTCATGCACGAGCCGGAACTGCTCGTCCTCGACGAGCCCACCGCCGGTCTCGACCCGTTGATGCAGCAGGAGTTCGGCGAGTTGCTGACCGAGGTACGGGGGGAGGGTCGCACGGTGTTCCTCTCCTCCCACTACCTGCCCGAGGTGGAACGGGTGGCCGACCGGGTGGGGATCGTCCGGCAGGGGCATCTGATCGACGTGGACACGTTGGCCGGCTTCCGGTCGAAGGTCCAGTCCAACCTGTCGATCAAGTTCGCCTCCCAGGTCGACCCGGCCCGGTTCGCGGCGATCGAAGGCGTCACCGTGATCGACGTCCTCGACGGCGGCACCCTACTTCGTCTCAGCATCGCCGGGTCGCAGAATGAGGTCATAAAGGCGACCGCGACCCTGGACCCTGTCACCGTCACCTCGGAGGAGGCCGATCTCGACGAAGTGTTCCTCTCCTACTACGGCCCGGACACACAACCGGCTTCCGGGAGTTGAGCCGGTGAACGTCGCGATCCTCGCCAAGGTCCTCGGCGACCGGCGGAGGGCCATAATCGGGAACTCCGTCGGGCTGGTCGCCCTGATCGTCTGGCTGGGGGCGCTCTTCCCCATCCTGCGCGAGTCCGATGCCTTCGTCGAGATGATCGAACGGTTCCCCCCGGAAATGTCATCCGTGTTCGGTCTGGACCCGGCCACCTTTCTCACCGCGGCCGGGTTCGTCTCCACGGAGCTCTACTCGCTGTTCGCGCCCCTCCTGGTCCTGATCTTCGTGATCGGCGCCGTCACGTCCGAGGTCACTGCCGAGGAGCGAGACGGACTCATGGACATGTTGCTGTCGACCCCCGCCCCCCGCGGGCGGATCCTTCTTTCGAAAGCGGTCGGGGTTGCCCTGTCGACTCTGGTGCTAGTGGTCGTGCTGACCGCGGCGCTGCTAGCCGTCAGTCCGATCTTCGACATGGGCCTGTCGGTGGTCGGCGTGCTAGCGGCGGGTGTCTCGCTGTGGTTGCTGGGGATCCTGTTCGGGGCGGTGGCCCTGCTGGTCGGTAGTTTTTCCGGCCGGACCGTGGTAGCGGGCGGAGCAACCGGTCTCGTGGCGGTTCTGGCCTGGTTCGTCAACGGGTTCGCCGGTCTCTACTCGTGGCTGGAGGGACCGAGCGCGGCAAGCCCGTTCACCTGGTACCTGGAGCCGAACCCGCTGCTCGAGGGATTCACCGCAGGCCATCTGTGGCTGGCCATCACGACTGCCCTCCTCACGGCGGCTGCCGTCGCCCTGTTCCTCAGGCGGGACATAGCCACCGAACGAGCGGTCCTGCCGGACACGGCCGTCACCCGGCGGCGTTCCCGGAAGCGAGCCCCTCGGCCGAGGGCCGCATGGCTGCTAGCGGGACTGTTCCGCAAGTCGCTCTGGGACCGCCGCCGGTCCATCTGGGGATGGGGAGGAGGTCTCGGCCTTCTGACCCTCGTGATGTTCTCCGCCTGGCCCGCCCTCGCCCAGGACGCGGAGGCCCTGGCGGACCTGATCACTTCGATGCCCCGCGAGGTCTTCGCCATGTTCGGGATGAGCGACCCGGAGGCAATCGTCACCCCCGCGGGTTTCATCTCGTCCCGTACCTACCAGACCATCGGCCCGATCCTCGTGATCATGTTCGCGGTCCGGGGCGTTTCCATGGGGCTGACCAAGGAGGAACACAGTGGAGTCCTCGATCTCGTACTGGCCAACCCCGCCAGCCGAGCCAGAATCGTGGCGACGAAAGCCGCGGCGATCGCCTTCTCGACCGGTTTCGTCGTCTTGTTCCCCGCCCTGATGGCTCTCGTCGGGGACATCCAGTGGGAGACCGACCTCGGCGCCGGCAGGATCCTGGCTGCGAGCGCCGGGCTCGGCCTGCTGGGACTGTTCTTCGCCGGGCTGGCGATGCTGATCTGGTCGCTGGGAGGCTCGTCGTTCCCGGCTGTGCGGATCGCTGGAGTGGTGGCTCTGGTCACCTTCCTGCTGAACGGCCTGGGATCGCTGACGGAATCCCTCGCTCCGGTCCGTGCGATATCCCCCTTCTACTGGTACTTCGGCGACTCGCCGCCCCTGGCCAAGGGCTTCGAACCTTCGTACTTCCTGCTACTTGCAGGGACCCTCGCCATGGGGTGGATAGCGATCGAACGCATGCGCCGCCGCGACATAGCTGTGTAGGCAACCGGCCCGCAGGCCGCGGTCCGGAGTTGCCTCGACACCGGCTGGCGGCGGCTGTCCGGTGTTCCCGGTTCGCTTGGTTCCCAAGTCTGCCTAGAAGGGTGCTGAACAATGACGATTGCTCGGGCCTGCCGCCCGCCAGCCCAGGCATTTTGCCGGCGGTTGGCAGGCCGCTGGTGGATTGCTCAGCACCCTCCTAGTCCCAGGTCCGGCCCTGCCCGCTTCCGGGCCCTCCCCGATCATCAGGATCCTTCCGTGAAGCGATCGTTCCTGTCACGGTGGTGTTGCATAATGATGGGTAGCCATAAACACCGCCGGTCCGTTTACCGGTACCGACCGGACCGGAGCAGGGATCATGTTGCCGGAGGCGACCCTCTGGCAGGGATAGCGGGACGCGTCCGGAGACCGAGGAGGTGGTGGCGGGGGTGGGCCCAGCGGAGGCATCGGGCCGCCGGGTTTTCGCGCTCTCGGCCCTGTTGAACCTGCGGCGGCTTGTCCGGCAATCTCCTGGTTAGCGTTCCAGCCGGTTGCGGACCACGTCACTTACCTGGGGCGAGGTAGGCACGCATAACGGCGTGATGGCGATGCCTCCGGCCCGGTTGACGCCGACGTCGGTGCCGTCCAGCGGGACGGACCCGAACTGCTCCCGGTAGCTGAAGGCGAAGTTCCCGTCGGAACGGGGCTTTTGGATCTGTCCGTACGTGACCCGAGCCGGTGGAACCACCCTCCGCGGAGTCGATGCGTCCGCCTCCCATGGCAGGTTGACCGATACCACGTCGCCGGGCATGTCCACCTCCCGGATGTCGCCGAGGATCTCGGTACAGAGCTCCGCCAGCCTCTCCCACACGGGGACGGCCTCGTCGGTGTGCATGTGGCGGTACCACGTGATCCATGTCCCTCGTATTCCCGTCGAGAAGCCGACCGCCGGGATGCCTAGCTCCCAACCCTCGAAGCAGGCTCCCACCGTCCCCGAGGAGATGATGTAACCGGCGCCGTGGTTGTAGCCCAGGTTGATGCCCGCAACCACCAATCCGGGAGGCGTTTCGAAGTACGAAGCCGCTACCTGAACGGCGTCGGCCGGTGTCCCCGACACGGTCACGATCGTGTGCCCCGACCGTTCCACCGCGGCGACCTCGATCGGGTCGAACCGGGTGAGGGCCTTGCCGATCCAGCTGCGCTGTCCCTCCGGTACTACGGTGCGGACCTCTCCCAGCCGCTCAAGCGCCGAGATGAAGGGCAACAGGGCCGGGCTGTCTAGCCCGTCGTCGTTGGTCAGCAGGATCCAGGACACAGGTCGGAAGGCTAGCGACCGCGTAGGTGATTCCCGTCACCCGATGACTCCACGTACCATATGACCATGGATCGCATGCGCGCAGCCTCGATCACGGTCAGCGACGGGGTCACCCACGGGACGAGGGAGGACACCTCCGGAGACCTGCTCGTCGGCAGGCTGGCGGACCTCGGGTTCGATGTGGACCGCCACGTTGTGGCCGACGAACGCCGACTCATCGGGGAACTGCTGGCCGGACTCTCCTCGAAGCGCCGTCTGATCATCACGACCGGCGGCACCGGTTTCGGCCCCCGGGACGTAACGCCTGAGGCCACCGCCGCGTTGATCGACCGGCCGGCTCCCGGTCTTGCCGAGTTGATCAGGGCGGAGGGACTGCGCCACACCCCCATGGCGGCTCTTTCGCGGGGACTGGCCGGCGTGATCGGCTCCTGCCTGGTCGTCAACCTGCCGGGCAGTCCCAAGGCCGTGAAGGAGGGGATCGACGCGCTGGAACCCCTGCTTCCCCACATCCTGCAGTTGCTGGCCGGCGACACCGAGCACCGTTAGGAGGGTGCTGGGCAAATCCACCTGCGGTCTGCCAATCGGCGGCATGATTCCTGGGCTGGCGGGCGGCAGGCCCGAGCAATCGTCATTGGTCAGCACCCTCATAATGGGGGTCCACCACTTCTAGCCCCGATTTTTCATGCGGGAGTTCGTACTAGGCGAGCAGAGTGCGCGATATAAGCTTCTGACCAGGGACTACGGCCATTTCCACAACCCTGTCTCGGCCCGGCGGGACCTTCACCCGTCGGGTGAGGCCAGGCCCAGTCACGATCATGTGGTTGATGTGGCCTGTTGCCGTGGGTGTGTCTGGAAACATGAGGAATCTAGGCTAGGGTCTCCCGGGTCCGGGCCGGCTCAGCCGGACACGCGGTGGGGTGCGTGTAGAGGTTGAAGCCGCCGGGTCGAATGAACCCGGCCACGGTCATCCCGACCTCGTCTGCGAGATCCACCGCCAGCGACGACGCGGCCGACACGCCTGCAGGATGCTCAACCCTGCGACGGCCGCCTTCTGCACCAACTCGAAGGAGACCCGGCCCGATACCGTCACGATCATCTCGTCGAGGGGCCAGCCACGGCCAGCGTGGAACCCGACCAGCTTATCCATGGCGTTGTGGCGGCCCACGTCCTCCCGCAGGTCCGCCGGCGCGCCGGCCACGGTGAACGCTCCCGCCGACGTTATGGCTCGTATGCCTGGTCCAGAAACCTCTCGGCCGCGCCCGCAGGCACCAGGTGGCCCACCTCCTCTATGCCGGCGGTCGGCACTCCGATGAACACCCCCGCCTCGTCGAAGGCGGCCCCGCCGCTGCTTCCTTCACTGATGTCGGCGTCGGTCTTTATGTACGTAACGCCTCCGCGGTCGACCCTCCCCGAATACACCCCTCTGGTCAAGGTCATGGTGAGACCGCCCACCCCCGGATACCCGAGGATGCGGATGGCTTCTCCCGGTTCGAGCTGCTGCTCAGCCACCTCGATGCTCCTGCTTGGCGGAACCGGTTCGCGCAGCTTCAGGACCGCCAGGTCGAGCACCTCGTCCGCCGCCGCCAAGTCCGCCAACACCCAATGGAACGGTTCCGCTTCGAAAGAGTTGGTGAACCAGACCACCAGCTCACGGCAAGGTTGGCCATGGTCGTCAAGAACCACATGCGCGTTGGTGAGTATGTGGGTACCGCTTGACACGACCGTACCGGAACCTGAACTGTAGAGGTCAGGAGGGAATGAAGGACATTCACCGGCTTCGATGTAGACGATCGAGAGGGCAAGTTCGGCCCAGTCAGCGGTGGCTCCGGCTCTGGTCACCAGGGGTGTTTCGGGTTCGACTGGCGACGCGTTGGTGGTTGCCAGCCGGGTGGTGACCGGCGGCGTGGTGGTTGGCGGGTTGGAGGTCGGCGCCGGGTGGGTATCGGCCGCCTGGCTGCGGGCGGGTATATCCTCGACGGTCGTCCGATCCGACCCGCTGTCCCGGCTGGTGATGATTGTCGACAACGTCAGGACGAGGACGATCACGATCAGGGCTATCCCCCAACGGGGTAGTCGATCTAGGAGGTTGAGCGGCCGTCGCCGGCGTGGCGAACCGCCGTGACCGGCGGACCGACGCGAGTCGGATCTGTCGGGGGGTTCGTAGTCGAACTCGAAGCCCACTGACGGTACCTCCGGTCACAGATCCGTTTCTTCTAGTGGTTCTACGGGCTCTACGACTGCGGTGATGGTCATCTCCCTTCCCTGCTTGCCGAACACGTCGGCCGCCACGTAGGGCCCCGCCTTATCGTGACGTACGGACATGATCGCCAGATCTCCGTTGGCGAGCCGGCTCACGTTGGACACCAAGGCGGACCGACCGTCGGGCGGGTCGATCAACTTCGACGGCCACCACAGTTGGGTCTCCAGCATGCGCTCGGCTTCCGGCCGCGCCTCATGGTCGAAGTAGATGTAGGAGACTTCCGACCCGCTGTGGGTAACTATGGTCCCCAGGTACCGATCGAGCGGGTCTCCCCCGATCTCCGACGCTTCGAGAGTTCCCTCCCTCCGGAAGGCCCACTCGGCGGCGTGGGCATAGTCGGACATGGCCAGGGCTCGGGAGAGATCCCTGTCGTAGGTTCCCACCAGGAGATCGTGCATGAACCGCCATCGCCCGCTCACCTGCCGGCGCATTTCCGGTGCAACGGTGTGCACCTCACGGGGATCGCGGTCCGGTCGGAGCACCGCGGCAGGATCCTCACCGGTCTCGATCGCCCGGCGACGCCGGTAGGCTTCGACCGCAGCTTCGTAGCGACGCCCGAGCCAGCCCCGTTTGGCCAGTTCCTTCATCATGCGTTCCCGCATCGCCATCGCCCCTAAGGGCGTTACGAGGAAGGGTCGGGCCTCAGCCTTCATCACGTCGAACTCGGTCCTGTCCCGCCCCGGCGCCTCGTCGGCTTCGAATTCGCCGAACGGCTTCCAGATGACAGCCGCCCAAGCCGTCGCCGACCCGATGAACTGCTCGAAGGCCTCCTCCGCGGCCCACTGGGTGTCCACCGCCGCCATTACCTCTCGTTCCAGATCGGATATCCTGATCCGCGCCTTCTTCTCACGCCGGAAGCTGTTCACCGCCATGGCCGCCAGCAGCAGGAGGATGATGAACATCAGCACGGCTTCCCCTATCCAGAGGTCTCCGAACCCTTGTTGACGACGGTCTCCGTACCACCCGTTCTCGCGAGCCAGCAGTCCGACCAGACCCAGGGCGCCGTAGATGACCGTGAAGAAGAACAGCATCCGGACCTGGCGGAAGGTTTCCAAGGAACGATAGGGTTTCCGGTCAAGCCGGAGGGCCAGCGCGATGGCATAGGCGGCCAGAGCCACCGACACCCCGAATGCCGTGGCGTCCAAGGCGCGCAACCCGGATGTCCCCGCGACGATCCCGCCGGAAAGACCGACCAGCACCATGAAGCTCGCCGCGGCGCCGAAACCGGGCAATGCGGCGAGCCCGGTCGAACCTGGCGCATCACGACCGGCCGCAGGTGATCCGTCGACCTTGGAGTCAACCGATCCCCGCTGCTCGCTTTCGTTCTCTTCGGGCGCCTCGACATCCCTCGATGTGGACGTTGACATGGGCGACGGCTCCGGGAACCGATCTCGGAGGCGGGCGGCCACCGATCGGGTAAGGACCGCCAGCACCAGCCCGTAGGTGACCGTTGCTCCTCCCCACAGCCAGCCGCGAACAGCGGGACTCATCTCCGTAACACCTATCAACTCGACAATGCCGGTGAGAACCAGGAGTCCGGTCACGGCCAGAGTGGCGAGTGCCCCGATCATGGCTCCAGCCGGAGTGACCGCCGGTAGGCGCTCCACCTCGAGCACGTGTTTGGAGCGCTCGACGAGACTATCGAACCTCCGGCGGCTCTGTTCCTCGATCCGGTGTAGGCATGCGGCCAGCCGTCCCAGCAGAGTGGTGGGCACGGCCCGGGCAGCGTCAGCCCGGAGTTCGTCGGCGAGAGTCGGCCCGTAGTCGGGGGCGATCATCCTCACCTCCTTGACGATCATGACCTGATCCTTGATCCTCAGCGGGTCCACGCCGTCGGGCATCTTCCCTCCGTCGGCCGAGGAGAAGACCGCCTTACCCACATCGGCCCACAGCTGCTGATCGATCAGGACGCCACCTTCTAGAGCCCGTTGGCGACGGACGCTCTCCATAAGGGCCTCGGCGTCGACATCCCCGGCGTCGTCCTCGCTGTCCGGCGGCATGCCCCGCCAGATGACCCGCAGGACCGAGTCGTGGCCGACCGTTTCCTGCATCATGCGCCCGGTCATGTCCCGCAGGGCGTCGATCACATCCTGGGAGAACGTGAACATGTACCGAAGTGCGTCGCGAGCCCCCCGGCCCATGACGCGCAGGAACTCGCGCATTCCCACCGGCTCGCGTTGATCGACCGCCGGCTCCTTGACGAGGCGGGCGTGGAAAAGGGATTCGATACGCCGTTGCGCGTCGATGATGGTCTCCCGCGGGTACGGAGCCTCCTGAGCACCACTCGGAACCCGGAGCACGCCCCCGTGATCCGCGGCGCCCGCCAGCGTCACCGCCGGGATCTCGGCGATCCGCACGAACGAGCGAACCAGATGGACCTTGGCCTCACCGAAGCCGATCACGCCGCCGGTCATCCCGTCCACCGGCGCCTCATACATTCCTGACCACATTCCCAGCCCGGTGGCCAACTCAGTGGCCACGTGCGACGCAAAGCGGTCGGAGTGGGGGTCGGTGAGTGGGATGGCCAGCTTCGCTTCCGTCTGGCGATCCTCCGGAATCACCACCAGATTGGCATCGGCGGCTGGGTCGAAGAAGTCCTCCGGTCCCTCCCAGCCACCGGCTTCTCTCCCTGCGTTCGGGCTTGGGGCGACCCACATACGCGCCTCCAGGACCCGTAACCCATCGGGTGCCAGTTCCCTGAGCCGGTCGACCATGTCCCGGACCCTCGCCACCGTCTCGGATTCCGGCCCGGCGTCGGGACAACTGGATTCCTCGACGTGGTTGCGGTCGCCGACCCGTGCCATGGGCTTGGTTGCATCATTGGCAGGGCCGCACAATGCCACCACCCGGACTACCTCGAGATCCTGCGGCGCGAGTATCTCGAACACGGAGGAGGGTTCCCCCCTCCCGCGGCTATCGACGTAGACAGCGGGTTGGTCGCCTACACATGAAACGAACGGATCGACCAGACCGTAACGGGCCCACTCCGCCAAGAGTTCGATGGCGGCATCGTCTCCCCCTTGAGTGACAAGAATAACGCGACGCTCCCTCACAACCAGTCATCCTCTCCATCGTCTTGGTCCCCGTCCAGGCAAATAGCGATCTCTTCCAAGCCCTTGTAGATGAGATCCGCGACACCGAGCCAAGCATTCCTGGAGGTCGGATCCTTCGCCAGATCGTTCCCGGCCTTGTGCATATACAGTTTGATCTGCTTCCGCAGAATGCCGATCGCTGCTTTCCGTCGGTCGCCACGATCTGCGCCGTTCACCGCTGGGCTCCCAGTACCGGGGGCGGTTCCGTCCTCCAGCCAGCGCGACAGCACATTGCTGGGTCGAAGGAACGATTCGGGGTCTGATGCATGCGGTTCGCTTCCCCACTCGATCAACTGGGTGTAGGGCCTAAGGTACGTCCCCGGTTTCCTCCACTGAACCGCGACGGGAAGGGCCAGAGGCAGCGACTCCAAGAGCGTGGCCAGGAACGCTATCGGGTGCTGTCCCGGAACCGGAAGCATCGACTCGAACGTGAAAGGACCGTCCTCGGTCTCGAAGGTTGCTCGGTCGCCCTGGATTTTGATGAGGCGGAGAAGCTGACCGATGAACCATCCCCTGACCATGGCTTGTAACGCCGGCCGAGGTACGGGCGCCCCCATCCACAGCAGGCGCGACCGTCTCGCTTTCCAGAAGCCGGTCAGGGACGACTTGTCGCGCGCCCGAGCCCACGCCGCGGCGATGGGCTTGTTGAGGGACTCGAACACCATCGGATGCAGGGCGCCGCCCAAAGCGGAGTACACCGCCACCCTGGTCTCGCGTTCGGACTGGTCGACCGCCTGGTCCACCACCTCCTGGAAGTTGTCCTGCATATCTTTGAACCGGCCGGTCAGGAATTCCCTCACCGGCTGATCGACCGGCAGTCCGGCCACCGGAATGGGACTGGTGTAAAGCCGGATCCCCAGGTCCGATCCAGGATGCACCAGAGGGAGCATCTCCTGGTCGACCGACACCAGCGGCTCGGCAGCTTCGAAGGCCGACTCGAGGGCGCTGAGGAAGCGCTCCTCCCGCGGCGCCCGCTCGACAGGAGGCAGCCCGTCGGAGAGGTACCCGCGCAGGCCCTGGGACAGGAATACCTTCCAGGCCGACCCGTCGGCATTCAACCAGGCTCGGGTCCGCTCTAGGAGGTCGTCGCGAGAGGTGCGCGCCGTGAACGACGCCTTGCTGGGTGTCGCATCCACCGTCAGCCACTCGGGCGCCGTCCATCCGGCGTCGACGGCGATCCACCGCCCTATCGCCGTCTGGTCCTCATCGCCGGCAATCACGGTCCGTCGGACCTGGCGCCACGCGTCCTTTGTCCCGGTACGGCCGGATGACCGGGTGGTCAGGTCGTCGAACAGATCGGGGAAGTCGGCGGGGTCGATCACCAACTTGATGCTCTTTCCCGGCTTCAGGGAATCAGGAACGAGCTGGTCGGCAGGTGGATCATGGCGGGGCCAATCCTCGATCGGCGTCGCTCCCGGCCGACCCTTGTCAGCTTCGACAGCGATACGCAGTTCGTCGGCAGCGTCCCGCAAGGCTCGGGTCAACGGTTCGATCACCCCGTTGCGCAGGTCGTCGGCGAGCCGGGCCGCCAGCAGCCGGTGCTCGGCGTTGTAGCGGCGAACGATGTCTGTCTGGACGGCAGCCTGCAGCGCGCTCTTCACTTTCTCGTGGTCTGCCCCCAGAAAACCCTTCGAGTCGCCCATGGCGTCGGACACATCCGACCGGACATATTGGGCCAGGGTGAGCTCCTCCTGGCGCTCGCTCTCCAGCTCGACCTTCACATGGTCCAGCTCAGCGTCGGTCTTGGCCAGAAGCGCGAGCGCCACCCGGGCGCCTTGTTCGGCCAGGGTGTTGCCAACCACCTCCAAGAGGCGGTCCGGGGTGTCCTCGACCCAACTGAAGCAGGCGTTCCGGAGCCGGTCGTCCAGCGTCTTGAGCACGCTCGCGCTACGAGCCCGTACCTCGTCGACGATGAACTCCACCCATTCGCCGACCCTGGCCTTGGACCCGAAATAGTCTCTGCCCGCTTCGTGAACCTCCCTGGCGACCCGTGTGCACTCGGTATAGAGCTCGGCGTCGGTAACCGCGATGGCGTCGAGGATCTGATTCTGATCCCGACCGCGCTCGTTGAGGCCGCAGCCGTTCAGGAACCGGGTAAAGGACCGATCTGCCAGACCTTCGATCACCTCGTCCGGGGTTGCGTTCTCGTAGGCGAGCCACTCCTTGGCGGCGACCATGTGCCCGTCGAGTAGCCATTCGACCGCGTCGCGGGTGATCCTCCGTTCGGCGTAGGCCCTCAACCTCCCTACTCCTAGGTCCACCTCCGAGAACCCGAGAGCCTGAAGAGCGCCTTGATAACGAGGCGCCGGGAGCATCCACTCGGCAGTACCGCGGTCGGGGAAGGCGCCCGCCGAATTGTCCCAGTTGGCCATCCTGTAGTGGACGAAATCATCCTGGATTGAACGATCGGTCATCACCGCGCCGAGGCAGCGGGCCATGACCCGGTACACAGCAACCTGGTTACCGAAGGTCACGCCTTTGGTATTGGCGTGACCCACGAGATAGGGGAAGGCGGGGCCGGATCGCTGCTGGAGGGCGCCCCCGCCCGGAGGGACGAAGTCTCCGTCTCCGTAGTAGCCGTGGAGCAGCTCGGCGACCGCTGCCGCCGTGTTGGGCTGGATCCCGGCGCCTGCCGACGGCGACAGCTCGGCGAACACGTCGGCCGAATAGAGGATGCCGATCGACTTGTCGAGCCACGGAGCGCCGTCCGCCCGGAGGATGTCGCACACGTCGATCAGTACACCGGCGCCGGTTCCGCCCGCCAGCGACGAGATTACGACGGCCACCGGTGGCGGAGCGTCATCCTCCGGCCCGTCGCCGTCCAACCGAGCAGCCAGCTGATCGAGTTGGGCGGCCGCCCCGGCCGACATGAGTGCGCTTTGCTTGGTGGTGATACGCTTCTTTATGCGATCGGTGTAATACAAACCGATGATCCGGCCCACTGCCCGGTACTGACCGGCGCCCATGTCGATGGGAAGTCTCCTGAGGGTGTTGTCCACCAACCACCCGGCACAGACCTCCTCCTCGGCCTTCAGACTGTGGACGATTGAATCCAAGCCGATGCCCGGGCTGGTCAGAGGAAGGTATTCGTCGGACTCGAGCATGGCAGGCGACCCCGGCAACACCGGAGCGTCCTGTGTCACCGGCGTGTCGATGTGCAGGAATTGCCAGCCGTCCGGTATCCCTTCCTCCCATCCGACTTCTTCGAACCTTCTTTCCAGGTATTGCTTCAGATAGCGCAGGGTCTTGCCACCCGAACCGCCCAGTCCGATTATCAGGAACTTTCTCAGCATCGTTCTCCTATTCGTGGTCGGTTGATCGCCGGTCAGGCCTAGGTAGCCGCTCCAATGCCCTCCGCACGAGATCCGTGAGTTGCTCCTCGGTTGGCCGCGAGGGATCGATGGGTGCCATGACCACTCCTTCGAAGGGTGGACCGTTGGACATGTCCACCAATACGACCGGATGGCGCAGCCGGCTCTCGGGAAGATCCGTCGATCGCTCCGATATCTCGATTGTCTCGTATCCCTCGCCTACCACGCCCACGAACCGGCGGCTGCGCGCCATCGACAACTCGACAAACGGGACACGCCAAACACGCAGGGGCGTCTTCCGTCTCGCCCGCAGCCGTCCCGCTTCGAGCATCGAGTGGCTGTGCCTGGGCGGGCGGTGACCCTCGTTGCTCGGCTCCGAGGCCAGAGTCCAGCCCTCGTCGACCAGAAAACGGCTGTAACGCACTCCTCTCGGACGGCGGATCCGCCCGGCGATCCGGTTGATCCCGAAGAGCCAGGCCCAGATGATCACCAGCAGCAAGGCCATCAAGACCCCGACGATGATCGCTTCGAGCACCGGGTTGCGGAGAATGTCGATATCTACCTTGACCGACAGGGGAATCGTCCGGACGTCACCGCCCTGCTCCGAGGGATCGCTTTCGTAGTCGAGGTGCATAACGTGGTTCTCGGGGGTCTGAACAGAATCACCGAGAACCACAGTAAGGGTGGCGGGCACGGGATCACCCGAGTTCCATACGGAGCGTCCGTCGGGGGAGAAACCGACCTCCACTTCCACCATCTTCCCGTCGGTACCCACGAGGGGTTCGGTCTGCAGGATGCGGATCATGCCGGGCCGATCGTCGTCGTCGATGGTGATCGGGATGGTGAACTCGGTGCCCTCCACCGGGTCGAGATCGGCGGTCGCCAGCCGTAGAATGGGTCCGTCGGGTTTCGCCGAGACGGTAAAGGCACCAGATGCGGTGGCGGGGTCGGCGTAATCAGACTCGATCCTGACCTCGAACCTGTGATCTCCGGGCGTGGACGGAACCGGTAGACCGAATCGCCCGTCACCGGCCGGCTCCTCTGCAGTTGCCGAGACTGTCTCCCCGTCGATCAGCAGGGTCATGAACATCGTGTCGATACCGGATATGGGACTTCCATCGACGAGCACCTGAAGCTCGATCGACCTTGTATCGGGAAAGATCGGGCTGGTCAGCACACGAGCCTCGACAGGGGGCGGTTCCACGACTATCGCCAAGCAGGATTCGACCACACCCTCTCCGTGTACAGCCACCTCCTCAGGCGAGTACGATGACAGGCGCTCGCTGGCGAAGTCCAAGGTGAGCAAGCGGTAGTCACCGTCTTCCCCCGGGGTTTTGAAAGGGTGGTCGCTCGACAGTGTGGGCGGCCGGTCCCCGGTTGCCCGCACGACCACCGATCGCACGAACGCAGGGGCTATTCCCTCCGGAAGGGCGCCCGACCACACGATGTCCTTCCCGGCGGACCAATTGGGCTCGGGAAGTCCTTCGCAGATGGCCGGTTTGGGCGACACGGTAAAGGCACCGGACGCGATTGCCGCGTCCGCGTGGTCGGACACCAGCCTGACCTCGAAGGCATGATCGCCCACGTCCTGTTCCGGTAGCCGAATAGACCCTTGGTCGATCTTCACGATCCCCAGCCTCTCACCGTCCAGCAAGACTTCCAGGAACCTCTCATCCACCGCAGACAGCGGCCTTCCGTTCACGCTGACGACCAGAACGATCTGCGTGTCGGGAAAGATCGGATCGGTCGCTATGGACGCTTCGAGAAGGGGCGGTTCGAGAGCTACGGCCACACAGGCGTCCTCGACGTCTTCTCCCCGCACAGTCATCCGGTGAGGCGCGTACCCCGACCAAGGCTCCTCGGAGAAATCGAGAGTGAGCCGGCGGACAGAGCCATCACCTTCCAAGCTGTGGAGAGGATGGTCGGTCGTCAACTCAAGCGACTCTCCGGTCGCCTGTACGATCACCGAACGAACGAACGCCGGAGCCACCCCATCGGGAAGATCGCCGGACCACACGATGTCCCTCCCGGCAGGAATCTGAGGTTCGGGAAGCCCGCCGCATACAGGTGGTGGTATCCAATCCGGGAGTGGATGCAGATTCATGGGTCTGCCGCAGTCGTCCGACTCCATCCGGTCGATCAGCGTCTGGGTATCCCCGGGCACGAGTGTTCCGACGTAATACAGATGGTCTTCTATCTCGACACCGAGTTCCTCGACACGGCTACGGAGATCGCCGTATCCGGCAGCCACCCCATCCGCGGTTCCGTCCGCCACCCCGCACACCGCGGGAATCAATAGCTCCTCGATTGCACGGGCCACGCTTCGAGTGTTTATGCGCCGCTGCTGACCGTCGTAGGGACGAGGCGACTGGTCACCCTTGTAGGCATCGCTGAGATCATGCTGACCGTCGGTCAACCAGACCACCCGGTTGCATGCTGCGGACCAGTCGAGGTCGTCATCGAGTGCGCCGAACAACGCCAACACGTAGTCGGTATTCAGGTCGTCAGCGCCAAACCCGTCCACCACCCCGTACATCTCTTCGATAGCGCCCTCCTCCCGCAGGTCCCTGAACTCCATACGGAGATCGAACCCGCTTCCGAAGGCCGCGAGGGCCACCCGTATGCGGGTTCCGGGACCGAAGTCGGCAATCTGCTCCAGATCGGATATGTACCGTTTGGTGGCGTCGATGCGTTCCCGGTTGGGATCGTTGTCGCGCAAGGATTGCGACTCGTCCATCAGGAAGAGGACGTCCCAGGACTCTGCAGTAGCGGGACAGAGAGCTTCGGTGACTACCGGTTCTCGTGGGGATTCCTGCGCGCGGGCGGGGTGGCTCGGGGCCATAGGACCCGTGACGAGGACCGCGATCGTCGCGAGAACGACAAGAAACGTGGCGACTGCCCGGCATCGAACCGGGGGTGACAACGCGGTCATGCCGGCCATTCCCGTGCGACACGGATAGCGATCTGGTAACCGCACCAGAGTGCTGCCACGAGGGAGGTGATCAGTGAGAGAACGACCAGGGCGGTAGGCCGCCAGACGCGCTCATACCAGTTGGGGTGCGCACTGGAACGGGCGAGCCAGTACATCGAGAAGCCAGGAAGAGACAGGATGAGTACTGCTGATATGCCGAGAATCCCGGTCCAGAACCCTGTATCCCCTACTGCTCGTACTTCGCCGACTCTTAAGGCCATAATCACGGAGACCCCGGTCCCCAGCGCTGTGACCAACAACCACAGGATCCATGTCATCCCGTCGCTTCGCCGACCGGTTCCTTTCCTCGGTGCACCTGAAGGCCGTGGCCTGTGACTGCTGCTGGATTGCCCGTATTCGAACTCGAAGTTCAACGCTCATCCCTAACTAACTGATGTGAGAATCACCTCACAAACCTGCATGGTCCGAGTACTGATTCCGCGCGGCTGGTCAACTTACCAGGTGGTTGTGACACGGGACTGGATCACCCAAGGTGGTGCCTTCCAAGGGTGGTTAGTGTGATCTCCTATAGCAAGTTTGGAGTTCCCCGTGGGCTGGACACTTCGTTGATGTGGCCGTGTGGTACTAGTAGTTGTTCTCCTATTTCGTTTGGTGTCTGTTGCCTCAGCGTTGGAGTGAATCCAGGCGGGGGTGGTACCAGCCTTCGATCCCACCATCAGACTGATAGGCGAGCCTGGTACCGACCCGGGCAGCCGGTGCGCCTTGACGAGTTCTTTGAGGGGTGCCGAGGAACGACTCGGCGGCGGCGTTGTGTATCCCATCACAGCCTGCATAGCCGCCAAGGTGACCAACTCGGCGTCTAGCAGGGTCCTGAACAATGACGATTGCTCGGGCCAGCCGCCCGCCGACCCAGGAAGCATGTCGGCGATTGGCAGGCCGCTGGTGGATTGCTCAACACCCTCCTAGGGTCCCGGGCCGGCTCAGCCGGACACGCGGTGGGGGTGCGTGTAGAGGTTGAAGCCGCCGGGTCGAACGAACCCGGCCACGGTCATCCCTACCTCGTCTGCGAGATCCACCGCCAGCGACGACGCGGCCGACACGCCTGCCAGGATGCTCAGCCCTGCGACGGCCGCCTTCTGCACCAGCTCGAAGGAGACCCGGCCCGAGACCGTCACGATCATCTCGTCGAGGGGCCAGCCACGGGCAGCGAGGGATCCGACCAGCTTGTCCATGGCGTTGTGGCGGCCCACGTCCTCCCGCAGGCCCACCAGTTCGCCGGCCACCGTGAAAGCCCCGGCCGCGTGCAGGCCGCCGGTCTCGTGGAATCCGGTCTGGGCGGTGCGCATGGTCTCCATCATCTGTTCCAGAAGGCCGGCCCGCACAACCGGTCCTTCCGGAAGGGGTGGTGATGTGATCCTGATGGCATCGATCGACGCCTTGCCGCACACCCCGCACGAAGAACTCGCGTAGAGATTGCGGCGGAACTGCTCGGGGTCGATGTGGATGCCACGGGCCGGTACCAGTTCGTAGCGGCCTTCACCCTCCTTCCCGGGCAAGGCGCGGACACCCGCCAACTCGTCCGGGCGCAGGATGATCCCCTCGGTGAGGGCGAACCCCCGCGCCAACTCCTCGTCGTGGCCGGGTGTGCGCATCAGGACGGCGATCGGTACCCCGCCCATCCTGAACTCGACCGGTTCCTCGGTGGGGAGGAGGTCGTTGAGCGGCAGGCGACCGTCCCCGGTTACCCGGATAACCGGACGGGATGAACTGGCTGGCATGTGCGCTCCGATGTCGGCGGTCGGTGACCTTCCGCCGCTCGCTTCCGTTGATTATGGCGCGGTCTGCGACGAACGGGGCAGGGTTGGGGAGAGTAGCCCGGTAGGGCCTCTCACTTGGACGAACCTATGCCGCCCGGGCGCGGAGAACGAGAGTGATCTCTTCTCGCGAAGCTGGTCCTGACGGCATCCGGGATATCTAGCCCCGATCATTCATGGTCGGGGTTTGAAGGGGATTAGGCAATGGCGCTTCGGGTCGCCTGACCTGAGGTTATAGCCATTGGAGAGCCTCGCATCCTTCTTGAGGTGACTTCACAGCCAAGGTGAGGTGTGTCTGCTTGGTATTGACGAGGTTGAAGTGGCCTGATGCGAATCGGTGTGCTGGGGACATGAATAATCAGGGCTAGCAGACGGGGCAGGTGCCCGGCGCAGGTACCCTGGTCGGCGACTCGACCTCCCGAGACCGGATGCCGCTGGACAGACTGATCGATGTGCTTGACCTCCACGTCGCCTTGCTCGATGAGCAGGGGACGTCGAAGGGCAGTGAAGTAGTCATAAGGCAGGTCGTCCGTCCCCGGAAGGGACACGGCCCGCGATACCTTCTGGAAGGCGAAGGAGACCGCGCCTTCATCCGGATGAACTCGAACTCCTACCTCGGCTTGGCGCTGCATCCCGACCTGATCCGGGCCGAGGAGACCACCGCGCATGCGATGGGAACCGGGCCCGGCGCGGTGCGCTTCATCGTGGGTACGCACCGTCCGCATGTGGACCTGGAGCGGGCCCTGGCCGACCTTCACGGACGGGAAGACGGAATGATCTTCTCCTCGGCCTACGCATCCGTGGTCGGGGCCCTGGTCCCCCTCATCGATCCCGGTACCACGGTCATATCCGACGAGTTGAACCACAACTCCATAATCAACGCCATCCGCCTCGCCCGACCTTTGAGCAAGTCCGTGTACCCGCACCTTGATATGGCGGCACTCGACCGCCAACTCGCCGAGGCGGCCGGCCGCGCCAAGCGGGCGGTGGTCGTGACCGACGGGATCTTCTCGATGCGCGGGGACCACGCCCCCCTCAACGAGATCATGGACATCGCCCGCCGCCACGACGCGAGCTTCCTGGAGAATGTCGTGGTGGTCGTCGACGACTCGCACGGGGTAGGAGCCTTCGGTGCGGGCGGCCGGGGTACCGAGGAGTACACGGGTAGCCCCCCGGCCGATGTCCTCATCGGCACCCTCGGCAAGGCCTTCGCCGTCAACGGGGGATACGTGGTCTCGCGTGGCCCGGTGATCCGGTACCTGAGGGAGACGTCCCCTCTCTACATCTACTCGAACCCGATCACCGCAGCCGAGGCCGGCGCCGCGCTCGCAGCCTTGCGAATACTGGAGAGTGGTGAAGGGGAGCGCCTCCTGGAACACCTCCGGAGCCTCACCCGCCGCCTCGAGTCCGGCCTGATAGCCCTCGGCTACGAGGTCATTGCGGGCGAGCACCCCATCGTGCCGCTGATGCTGCGCGACACCCGCGAGACCCGCCGCCTGGTGGCGGCCCTCTTCGACGCAGGCATCCTGGCCACCGGCCTTGCCTACCCGGTGGTCCCGAGAGGAGACGAAGAGATACGCCTCCAGGTCAACGCAGACCACACTCCAGCCGACATCGACTACGTCCTGTCGGTGCTAGCTGCAGCCCGCCGGCAGAGCGGAGTCCGCTGACCGGCCCGCCACCGGACCCTGCACAACGGTCGTCACCCCGGATGCAGCGGAACAAGGCGCGTTAACGCTATGCGCCGTCGTTCGGTACCGCGGGTCCCGTCGATCAAACCAACTGCGGCAACGGTTGGTAGAGCCTATGGGTCCTGGCGGCGAACCCCGACTGTGCGCATCCGCGCAGCTTGCCTCCTACGGCGTGGTCGCCTCCGGCTCGGGCGGACCGACCGAGCTGCTGACCGGGGTGGACTGGCCCGGCTGGTATTCCAGGTCCTCCGGTAGCATGGTGAGCCGTGGCGCGTAGAGAGATGATCGCTGTTGCCCTGGTGGCGGCTGCAATAGCGTCCGTGTGGGTCTGGCGGGTCTTCACCGCAGACGGTCCTGCTTCCGTGACCCGGGCGGAGGCGTCCGCCTCTTACTACCCGGAGGACGCCGTCGCCTACGCATGGATGACCCTGGAGCCTGGCGAGGGTCCGTTCGGGAGCCTTCTGCCCATGCTCGGTCAGCTCGATGAACTCGAGGGTGTCCCCGGGTTGACCGGCGGGGGGGAGGACATGCTGCCCGACGGCATCGGCGCGGTCCTCGGAGAAGTCGGCACCTGGTTGGGAACCGAGGTGTCTGCGGGGGTGGTAGACCTCGATGACCAGGGAGTCGGCGTGGCGATCACCGTGGGGGTACGCGACAGTGATGCGGCCGCCGAGTTCCTGCACAACTGGCTCCATCACCAGAAAACCGGGGCTTCCACCCCCTTTGAGCGGCATGTGGTCGGAGATGGCGTGATCTGGGTGGGAGGCGGCAATGAGTGGATGGAGGAACAGGCTTATGCCCAAGCCGGGGACCTGCTGCTCTTCGCCACCGACAGAGGTCTGCTGGAAGAGATGCTGGATAGGGTCGACGGTGATCACCGTGAGACGCTTGCCTCCGCCGAGCGCTTCGAGGAGGCAAGGGCCGCCGCACGTGACGGGCGTTTCGCGTCGGCCTACGTGGATCTGGAATGGCTCGCCGGCAAGATGGGTGATCCCGATCACACTTCCTGCCCCGGGGCTTTGTTCGACAGGCCCGAGTGGTTGATGGTCTCGGCCGACTGGGTCGGCGACGGCCTGGTCGTCGACATGGCTACGCCGGATATGACCAGTTGGTGGACCGACAGCTCGGCCGGTGTCACCGATGCCGTCGTTCCGGCCGAAGCGTTGGGGTTCGTGTCCATGGGGTTCGATCCCGACATCGACCGCTGGCGTGAAGTTATGGGCGGCTGCGAGATAGCCGATCTGATACCGGGCGGTTACATGTTCGAGCCGCCGTCTGAGATGGATGGAAGCTTCGAACCGGGCGCCACCCTGGCCGATGCCCTGGACCTCGCCCTGAGATTCGTGGACCTCGGGACCGGGCTCGATCTCGAGGCAGACCTGTTCGACCATCTGGGCGGGCAGCTGGTCATCGCTGCCCACAGCCCGGGCGGGGAGGCCTCCTCCTTCGAAGGGGTGGCTGCGCTGTCATACCGGCCCCTGTCCGCCAACGCGCTGGAGGGGACGATGGGAGGGATCGCGGGTGGTGTGTCGACGTTGACGGGCGTTTCCCTGCGCCAGGTCGACCTGGGCGCCTCCAGGCCGGCGAACTTGATGGAGGGCGGGAAGCCGCTGTCGCTCGGCTACGTGCTCCACGACGGGTTCCTCACGTTCGGGACCAGCCCTGGTGCGCTGGAGACCACGTTGGCGGTCCGGGAAGGGACGAGGGATAGCGTATCCGACACCGACCGGTACCGGCGTGTTGGCGACCACATCCCCTACGATCCGCTGCTCCTGGCCTACGTCGACCTTGCGCAGGTGATCGGTCTGATGGGATCCTCCGGGATGGGACCGGACGACGGCCTGTTCGCGATGCTGTCCGGGTGGTTGGGTCCGATGGCTCTGGGTGTCGGGACCGATGGCGACTACAGCAGGGCAACCCTGGTAGTTTCATTCTCCCCGTCCATGGATGCGTTCATGGACGGCGCCGGCGGCAGCTAGGTCGATCCTCCGACACGTCTGCGCTGTCCCGGCCCGAGGCCGCGAGACGCTATCGTGCGACGATCAGACGATTGAGCGCATTCCGGTCACGGGCGGGTTCCCGAACGAGCCGCTCGAAGTGGACCAAGCGGGTTGTCATCCCGGTGGTGATCCTCGCCCTGATCTATGCTGCCGTCTCCTTCTACATCGTCGACAGCGCGCTGGACGCCGAGGCGAATCCGCTCGAGGAACGCCCGCAGGATTTCGGCCTGCACTACGAGGACGTCGAGTTCACCCCGCGCGGATGGCCCACGATCGTCCTGCGGGGCTGGTGGATGCCGGCCCCGGATGCCCGCGGGACCGTGATCCGCGTGCACGGCATCGACAGCACCCGCAGTTCCCGGCTCGGTCTGGCGCAGGCTCTGGTCGAGAACGGTTACTCCGTGCTCGCATTCGACCTGCGTGGCCACGGCGAGTCCGATCAGGCCCAGATGGGCGCCGGAATCCACGAGAGCGAGGACGTGCTCGGCGCGGTCGACTACGTGGTCCGGGAGCGTGGCGCCGAACCCGGAAGGGTCTTCCTGCATGGCCACTCCTACGGTGGGGCGATCGTTCTCATGTCGGGATGGCGCGAGCCCGCCGTCGCCGGCGTCTTCGCCGACTCGGCCTTCGCCTCGCTGTCGGATCTGGTTGTCCAGGAGGTAGCCCGGCGCACCTCGGCGCCGGCCTGGTTGGCCGCCGTCCTGCGGCCCGGTGTGATCCTGATGGCACGGCTTTCCAAAGGGCTCGACATCGAAGCCGTGTACCCCGCGGAGGACGCCGCCCGGTATCCCTACACGATCGGGCTCGCTCACTGCCAGGGCGACGACCGTATCCCGATCGGCCACCTGGAGCGGATCCGGGCCGGGGTCCTCCATGCACCGGTCTTCACCGTCTACGAGGGCTGCACCCACGGCCAGGCCTGGAACGACTTCCCGAGCCGCTACGAGGCGAATCTGATCACCTATCTCGACCAGAGGCTCGGGCTGTGAGCGGCCATACGGTCTGCATCACGGGCGGGCGGCGGATCCTCGATCATGCCTCGGGGGTGACGCAGGCACCGGACGGGAGCGGGTGACTACAGGCCGGGATCGGTCGTGATCCGAGGGTCGCGCAGGGATACATCCATTGGCCGTGGAGGTTCCCGGAACGGTCTACCCGCTGAAGACGAGGTCGAGGTAGGGACCGACCCGGATGCGCTCATCCCCCTGACGCAACCCCATGACGGCATGGACGATGGGCCCCGCGCAGCGGACGCCGTGGTTCCTGGCGGGGCATCCAGGGTGCGGGGACGGCCGCCCTCGCCCAACGGCGCCTCCTCCTTCCACCTGTGGTGGGAGGTTCCCGAAGTGCCCTTGGCCTCCGTGTCGGCGATCCTGCAGGTTCTTGTCCCGCCGAGGGTGAGCCGCCTGGCCTTCTTCGCCGTCCAGGCCTCCTTCTGGTCTCCCGGCAGCCACGAGGGGGGTGCCCACGCGGGACTCCAGTGGAATCCCCGCCATCCGCGCAGCCGGGCCGCCAACTGGGGTGGATACGACCACAGGGGATCCATCCTGGAAGGTACGGTCTCGTCCCTGCCCTCGACGCCCGACGATCCGAACACCCGGGACTTCGGTTGGGTCACGGGGGCGCGGTACCGCCTGACGATCGGGCCCCGAGTGCCGGGATCCCGCAATCCCGGCCGCTGGCCGGCCCGGATCGAAGGCCTGGACACGGGCGAGGACGTGGAGGTCCGGCAACTCCTGTGCGAAGGGGACCATCTCCGGGCTCCGGTTGTGTGGTCCGAACTCTTCGCAAGGTGCGACGATCCCTCTGCCAGGGTCCGCTGGAGCAGCCCGCAGGCGGTGACCAGCGAGGGTTCGGTCGTGGAGGTCGAAAGGGCTCGGGTCACCTACCAGGCCTACGCAGATGGAGGATGTACCAACACCACCGTCGAGACCGGTCCGGACGGCATCGTGCAGCGATCCGGATGCGAGCGTCTCGTACCCCATGACGCTGTGGTTAGCTGGAGGGCATGACAGCTACCCCGCTCATCGTGATGACGGTCGGCGGCAGCGACTCGGGTGCCGGTGCCGGCGTCCAGGCCGACCTGAAGACTCTCTCCGCCCATGGCGTGTTCGGGACAACCGTGGTGACGGTGGTGACAGCCCAGAACACCTGCGGGGTGGAAGGGGTCGAGCCGGTTCCGGTAGGCCTGATCGAGAACCAGATCGAAGCCCTGCTCGCCGACCTGCCTCCGGCGGCTACGAAGACCGGACTGCTCGGGCGGGCGGACGTTGTCAGGTTGGTGGCCGAACAGTCCCGCTGGTTGGCCAACCTCGTGGTCGATCCGGTCCTCGTCGACCGCACAGGACGGACCCTCGTCGACCCGGCCACCGTCGATGCCTACCGCGATTCCCTCATCCCGGTGGCTGCAATCGCAACTCCCAACCATCGGGAGGCCGGTCTGCTCGCAGGCAGGCCGATCCGGAACGAGACCGACCAGAGGGCGGTGGCACGGGAACTGGCGCGGACCTGTGGAACCCCGATCCTCGTGACCGGCGGGCGGACCGGAGGTGTACATCCGGTCGACGTGCTGTCCGACGGCATCGAGACACATTCCCTGGCCGGACGCTGGGTCCGGTCCCGGAACGTGCATGGGACCGGTGACGCCCTCTCGGCGTCCATCGCCGCCCGGTTGGCCAGGGGAGCGGGCCCGCTGGTGGCGGTGGGGGAGGCCAAGGCCTGGGTGGCCCGTGCCATCGCGGGTGCGGCGGACTGGCAACTAGGAAAGGGTGAAGGACCCATCGACCACTTCGGCTGGGCCAGTGGCAGGGTGGACTAGGAGGGTGCTGAGCAATCCACCAGCGGCCTGCCAACCGCTGGCATTATCCTGGGCTGGCGGGCGGCAGGCCCGAGCAATCGTCATTGTTCAGCACCCTTCTAAGAAACGGGTTCTTGGTCGGCCAGCAATCCTCTGACCAGGTCGTTAACCATCGGACAACTGGCCGGCAGGGAGTCTCCCACCACCCTCCTAGCCTTGATTCTTTTCATGTTTCCAGACACACCCGCGGCAACAGGCCACATCAACCACATGATCGAGACTGGGCCTGGCTTCACCCGACGGGTGAAGGTCCCGCAGGGCCGAGACGGGATTGTGGAAATGGCCGTAGTCCCTGGTCAGAAGCTTATGTACCGCACCCTCCTAGTACAAACCCCCGCATGAAAAATCGGGGCTAATGGGGGCCCACACGCCGGCAACACCGATGTGTGGCGCCGGAAGCGGTATGCGTATGGCGCTGGCGCATGGCACCCGTCCTCGCCTTCTGATCGTCCCCGCCCTGGATCCGCCGGATTCTCGGATGCCGGCCCGGGTTACGCTGGGGTTCATGCATGCTTGGATACTCAACGACACGAAAGGACTGACCTCCTTCACGCTCGGCCGCGTGGTCACCCCCGAGCCCGGTCCGGGCCAGGTAAGGGTGAAGCTGGTCATGTCAGCACTCAACCGTCTCGATCTCTGGATGTCCATGGGCTTACCCGCGCCCAGGCAGTTCCCTCATGTGGCGGGAGGCGACGGGGCGGGAACCGTGGATGCTCTGGGCGAGGGCGTGGCCGGTTTCGACGTAGGGGACGAGGTGATAGTCAACCCGGGTCTCGGGTACGCCCCGACCACGAATCACATCCCGTTCAGCGGCAAGCTGGGGGTGCTGGGGGAGCACGTCTGGGGCACTCTGGCCGAGTACGTGGTGGTCCCCGTGTCCAACGTGGTGCCCAAGGCGCCTCATCTCGACTGGGAGCAAGCAGCGGCCTACGCCCTCGCTTACGGAACCGCCTACCGGATGCTGCTGAGGGCCCGGCTGCAGCCCGGTGACGTGCTCCTCGTGGTGGGCGTCGGAGGCGGAGTGAGTTCCGCCGGTCTGCTGATCGGTCGGCTGATGGGTGCCGAGGTCTACGTGACGTCTCGGAGCCCGGCCAAGATCGCCCGCGCCATCGAGTTGGGAGCGGTAGGGGGCTTCTCATCGACGGATGCGTTCTCCAAGGAACTCAAGGCGGCGCGCAGGCCGGCCGACGTGGTGTTCGAGAACGTGGGTCCGGCCACATGGAACCAGTCGATGCGGTCGCTACGCCCCGGTGGCCGGGTAGTCACCTGCGGTTCCACGAGCGGCGCCAAGGTGGAGATCAGCGTTCCCCCGCTGTTCTTCCGCCATCTCGAGATCATCGGTTCCACGATGTTCGATCACGAGGACTTCGCTCAGGTGAGCCGTTGGGTCGCCGACGGCGACCTGCCCGTGCTGGTGGACCGGGTGTACGACTTCGAGGATCTCCCGGCCGCTCTGTCCCGCATGAAGGTGGGTGACCACCACGGCAAGATCGTTATCAGGAGGAGGGGAAGTGAGTGACAAACCCCGTATCGGATGGGTCGGCACCGGGGTAATGGGCGCCGCCATGTGCGGGCATGTCCTGGATGCGGGCTATCCCGTGACGGTTACGACCCGCACCCGGTCGAAGGCGCGGGACCTGCTCGGCAGGGGCGCGTCGTGGGCCGGAACCCCCGCTGAGGTAGCCGCCGCCTCCGACATCACCTGTGCGATCGTCGGCTTTCCTGCGGATGTTCGTGAAGTGTTCCTGGGACCGTCCGGCCTGCTCGCTGGAGCCTCTCCCGGTGATGCGGTGGTGGATATGACGACCTCCGAGCCGGCCCTGGCCATTGAGATTGCCGAACGGGCTGACGAAGCCGGCGTGTCCGCCATCGATGCTCCCGTGAGCGGCGGGGACATCGGGGCTCGCAACGGAACCCTCTCGATAATGATCGGTGGCGAGGAGGCTGCGGTCGAGCGGGTACGCCCGATCTTCGAGGCGATGGGAAAGACGATCGTCCGCCAGGGAGGCCCGGGGGCAGGCCAGCACACCAAGGCCGTGAACCAGATCCTCATCGCGACACTGATGATCGGGCTGTCCGAAGCCCTTCTGTACGGACAGGAAGCGGGGCTGGACCTCGAGACCGTGATGGAGTCGGTCAGTGGGGGAGCGGCCGGATCCTGGTCCCTCTCGAACTATGGCCCGAGGATCCTCCGTGGTGACTTCGAACCCGGGTTCTTCGTGGACCATTTCGTCAAGGACATGGGAATCGCCCTGCAGGAGGCAGCTGCGATGCGGCTTCCGGTCCCGGGTCTGGCTATGGCCCACGAACTGTACGTCTCGCTGCAGGCACAAGGACTCGGTAGGAAGGGCACCCAATCGCTCATCCTCGCCCTGGCTCGTCTGGCGGGTGTCGAATGGCGGGAGTCTCCGGCGCCGGGCTGATCGGCAGGGTTCCCGGCCACGGGATGAGCACGGGGATCTCACCGCTGTAGCATCCGGCGTGATGCCGTTTCCCCTGCCAAGACCAGTCCCTGCAGCGTTGCGCACTTCCGGGCGGGTGCGTCCACACCGGTACCGGCATGGCTGAGCCGGGTTCGGGAGGCCGGGCACGAGACCCCAATCCGGATCTTCCCGAACCTTCCGGCGTGCCCAACGTCCTGGCTTCCCGCTACGCAGGGGCACCGTTGCGGGCGCTCTGGTCGCCGGAGGGCCGGGTGGTCATGGAACGCAGGCTCTGGGTGGCGATCCTCGAAGCCCAGATCGACCTGGGCCTGGTGGTTCCGGAAGGGGTGGTGGGGGCCTACCGGGATGCGATCCACGACGTGGACCTCGCGTCGATCCGCGCCCGCGAGGAGGTGACCCGCCACGACCTCAAGGCGCGCATCGACGAGTTCTGCGGCCTGGCGGGTCACGAGTACATACATCGAGGACTGACATCCCGCGACGTGACCGAGAATGTCGAACAGATGCTCATCCGCCGGTCGCTGGAGATTCTCAGGGACAAGACGGTGGCCGTGCTGGCACGGATGGCGGCCGTCGCGGCCGAACACAGGGATACCGTGATCGTCGGGCGTACCCACAACGTACCGGCGCAGTGCACCACTCTCGGGAAACGCTTCGCCGACGCTGCCCAGGAGACCTTGGTGGCATACCGGAGGGTCGAACACCTGATCTCCGACCTTCCGCTCAGGGGCTTGAAGGGGGCGGTGGGCACCCAGCAGGATCTGCTGGACCTGTTCGACGGGGAGGGGGACAAGGTCGATGGCCTGGAGCGGCTGGTGGCGGACGGTCTGGGTTTCGGCAGTACCTTGACCGCGGTCGGGCAGATCTACCCGAGATCCCTCGATCTGGACCTCGTGAGCGCTCTCGTGCAGCTGTCGGCAGGCCCGTCGAGCATGGCCACCACGCTCCGCCTGATGGCGGGAAACGATCTTGTCACCGAGGGATTCGGTGTCGGGCAGGTCGGCTCCTCGGCAATGCCGCACAAGCGGAACATGCGCACATGCGAACGCATCGGGGGCTTGGCCGTCGTCATGGGCGGATACCTGGCCATGGCGAGCAGCCTTTCGGGGCGCCAATGGAACGAGGGGGACGTGAGCGACTCTGTGGTCAGGCGGGTGATGATTCCCGACTCGCTGTTCGCCTGCGACGGGTTGCTCGAATCGACCCTTCATGTGCTCGACGGGTTCTCGGCCTTCCCGGGGCGTATCGAGGCCGAACTGGCAGCCGAACTGCCCTTCCTGTCCACGACCCGGATGCTGGTAGCGGTTCTCAAGGAGGGCATGGGGCGGGAACGGGCCCACCGGCTCATCCGGCGGCATACCCTCGCCGCGGCCGACGCCCTGCGAGCCGGAGGAGAGTGTGACCTCTGGTCGGCTCTGGGCGATGACCCCGGTTTCCCGCTGACTACCGACCGGGTCCGGGAGGTAGCGACGTCCGGTTACCTGGCGGGCAGATCGGCCTCCCAGGTCGACACCATCGTGGAACAGGTGGCGCAGGTGACCGAGACATTTGCGGAGGCGGCCGCCTACGAACCCGAGACCCTCCTCTGACATCCCATCCATGGCGATCCAAGCCCTCTTGGCGAAATGCCCGCGGGGGTTGTCGGCTCGTGGCTTGGTCGTTAATGCTTCAGCCGGCAGGACCGGTAAGCTCCCGACAATGCGAAAGGTGGTGATCGTCAGGAACTCCACCGGTTCCCTGGGCCGGCTGGCCGAGCGGCTCTCGGCATCCGGAGTGGCGTGGGAGGAGGTCCACCCCCTCCGGGGGGACCCGGTGCCTCCCGCAGACGAGATCGGAACACTGGTGCTCATGGGTGGGATCATGGGGGCCTACGAAACGGACACGTTCCCATTCCTGGTCGACGAGATGGATGCAGCGCGCCTGCTGGTCCGGAAAGGCCGGCCCGTGCTCGGAATCTGCCTGGGATCGCAACTCCTGGCCGCGGCGCTGGGGGGCCGGGCCTATCCGGCCGACCGGCCGGAGGTGGGCGCCGTGGCATCGGAACTGACACCGGCCGGTATGCGGCATCCGGTCGTTTCACAGGTTGGCGGGCGTAAGGTGTTCGCCATGCACCAGGACACCTTCGACCTGCCACCGGACAGCGAGTTGCTCGCCAGTTCCGACCGTTTCCCGCAGGCCTTCGCTCACGGATCGGCGCTGGCCATCCAGTTCCACCCCGAGACCCACAACGACGAGGCCGGCCAATGGGCTGAGGACTCGTCCGACATGGTGGAGAGAGCCGGAAGCAGCCTCGAGGAATTCGAGGCCGGCATGGAGGATGCCGGGCAGGAGTTGGCTGAAGGAGCGTACGGCCTCTTCGACGCTTGGATCGAAGGGCTGGATGGTTGAGTTCCCGACTCCCTTCGGCGTCCGGAGCTACCCTTCCTCCTCCACTGGGGAAAAGGCCCGGAGACCCTACTGGAACCGACGGAGGCCGCGCGGCGATTTCGTGCGCGAGGGGTGGGACGGAAGGATCCCCGGCCGGCATGCCCGGGCTGGGCGGCACGTGGTTGAGAGGCAACTAGCTTGAGGTCCCGAAGCAGGCCCGACGCGCCGATCCTGCGAAAGACGTTCTGGGTCGGTGCCGCAGCCCTGGTAGCACTGCTGGTGGCCGCGTTGGGCGTGTTCCTAGTTTTCAGATCATTCCAGGACCCCGTGCCCCACGACCCGGAGGCGGCGCGGGCGGAACTCGACAGCCGTAACGTCGAAGAGGTGGCAGCCAGCCGGGAGCAGGTCCAAGAGATCGAGAACCCTCCCGTGGCGGAACCCGTCGTGGAGGAGGTGGTCGAGGAGTTGCTGCAACCCGAGGAGGCGCCGATCGAGGATGAAGGGGTGGGATCCACCACCCTTCCCACGGTCGAGGAGGTGCAGGTCCCCGATTCGATCGCCAACGTCCACAGCCCCCGGTTGCCCGGCGCGATGTTCGATGCCGTGATGCTGGTCGGGTCGGACGCCAGCGGTTTCCTCGCCGACAGCATCATCCTGCTCCTGTTCCCCGCGGGCGGGGCGGCGCCTGCGATGGTCTCGATCCCCCGTGACCTCTATGTCTACAACCCGTGCTCGGAGGACTACCGGCGTGTGAACGCCAACCTGGGCGGATGTCCGGGGTACGCCAACGGCTCGGAACTGCTCGCCCTCGCCATTCAAGAATTCACAGGTGTGGAGATGGATCACTACGTGAGGGTGGACTTCGACGGCTTCGTGCAGCTGATCGACGGTCTGGGCGGGGTGGGCATCTGCTTCGAACACCCTACGTACGACGAGAAGGCAGGGCTCGATGTGCGGGAACCCACCTGCTACATCGACGGCAGCACCGCCCTCGCCTACGCCCGCTCGCGCAACGCGACGCAGTTCATCGATGGAGAATGGCGGCAGGCTTGGTCGTCGGACTTCGCCCGCCAGGAGCATCAGAGGCAGTTGTTGCTCCAGCTAGCCGGCCAGATGCAGGACTCCTCGCTCGGTACGATCCTCTCGACCCTCCAAGGGCTCTCGCACACCGTGCGTCTCGACGGCGGATGGTCCCTCACCGAGGCTGTCGAGTGGGTGTGGCGATACCGCGGTCTGGATCCCTCCCAGGTGACCCAGATCAGGATCCCGGTGGAGGACTACCGGACGCCCGAGGGGGCCCAGGTCCTGATCCCCACCCGCTCCTTCAACGACATACTTTCCGGCTGGTGGGGACCGGCGCGACGTTAACCCTGAATTTTCATGTATCCGGACACACGCCGCTGCCGAAGGCCACATCAAGCACATCATCGCGACCGGGCCGGGCTGCGTCCCACGGGTGACCGTCGCTCCGGGCCGAGACGGGATGATCGAAACGCCACTCGCGGCGCCTATCCCACCGCCGCCCCACAGACCAACCACGGGACCCCGCGATACCAAACGACTGCCGTATTGGCGTGGACGCGCCCTAGGAGGGTGCTGAACAATGACGATTGCTCGGGCCTGCCGCCCGCCGGCCCAGGAGTTTTGCCAGCGGTTGGCAGGCCGCTGGTGGATTGCTCAGCACCCTCCTAGTGTCCTGTATCTCTGTTTCGCTTGCGTTCCGGGCTTGATGAGCCGAACCGGAACCGACCAACGCTACGAGCGGGCTGTATCTGTCACAGGCTCGTTTCACAATGGTAGATA
>MKWU01001165.1_pt1 | contig 47150 bp, 38 predicted proteins | sample 809101 | NCBI WGS metagenome assembly MKWU01 (sample SAMN05860141, study PRJNA318959) | sponge metagenome | host: Aplysina aerophoba | place: Slovenia: Piran, Adriatic Sea, Gulf of Piran | collected 2013-05-07 | reverse complement strand
CGCCGCAATCTGTTCATCGGGCATGATCGGGTCCTCGTGCTGACAGTCCATCCACTGCCAGCTATCGGCCGATCAAGCCTTGTCCTTTACCCCGGAACGAATCCCCTCACTTTCCTGACGTGCACCCCCGGAGCCGCGGCGACTTGCCGGGCCGGCGCGGTTCGATCCATGCTGAAAGGTCGGACGGTCGCCGGCTTCGCCATCCACGGCAGGAGGTCTCGGCGCACCCGAACAACCTCGGCAACGGACGGACGGCGGTTCGAATCACTCCAAGGAGGACAGGCATGCGTTCGGTAGTGAAGATTGTGGGCATCGCCGCGGTGGTCGCGGCGGCAGGTATCATCGTGAGCGAGGCTGTGGCGCAGGGCCGGCCGCTCAGCACCCGCGGGCACACGGCCACGCAGATCGGCGGGAGCTACAACGAAGAGGGCCGCTACGAGGGCGGCTCCTGGATCGACATCCACTACGGTCGTCCGATCCTGCGCGGCCGGCAGGGCATCTTCGGCCAGGGCGAGGAGTTCGGTCAGCGCATCTACGCCGGGGCGCCGCTGTGGCGCGTCGGGGCGGACCAGACGACCACCTTCACCACCGAGACGGATCTGCTCATCGGCGGGCAGCGGCTGAACGCCGGCGAGTACACCATGTTCGCCGACCTCGCGGACCCGACGGCGTGGACGCTGATCTTCTCCACCTGGGGCGTCAAGCAGACCTTCACGGAAGACAACCCGAACGCGCTGTGGGGCGCCTACGGCTACGACGACAGCAAGGACGTCATGCGGACGACCATGTCGGTGGAGAGCGTCGGCTACTCGATGGATCAGTTGCAGGTCGGCTTCGTCGACATGACCTCGCAGGGCGGCGCGATGTACTTCCTCTGGGACAACCAGTTGGCGACCGTTCCGGTCGAGCTTGCGAACTAGGAGTCTGCGCCGTAGAACGGCGTAGACTCCTAGTCAGGCCCGGTTGGGCGGCAATCGGAGCCGGAGGCGACGATTGTCGGGCTAGTGGTCCGCGCTGCGCAGCGGACGCTGGCGTGGACGACGTCGACAAGGAGTCCGCGCGGCGGAAGCGGCGCAGATGCCCACCAAGACGCTTCGGCGACTCACTGAACACCAGGCCGGGCGCCGGAGCTGAGGCTTCGGTCCCCGGCCTTCCTTTCCAGCCTTCCCGGCGGCCTCCCGTTCGATGACCATGGACCGTCCCCGGTGACGCCGGCACCTGCGCCCGAACCGTTCACGCACCGGCAGATCGTCGTCATCCTCTCCGGCCTCATGGCCGGTCTGTTCCTCGCGGCGCTCGACCAGACGATCGTGGCCACGGCGCTCCCGACGATTGTCGGCGAGCTCGGGGGGCTCGACTACTACTCGTGGGTGGTGACCGCCTACCTGCTGTGCACGACGGTCTGCACGCCGCTCTACGGCAAGCTCAGCGACATCCACGGCCGGCGCGTCACGTTCCAGGCCGCCATCCTCATCTTCCTGGCCGGATCGGTCTTCGCGGGGCTTGCGCCCGACATGCTGACGCTGGTGCTGGCGCGCGGTGTGCAAGGCGTCGGCGCCGGCGGGGTCATGGGCCTGACGTTCGCCGTGGTCGGGGACATCGTCTCGCCCCGGCAACGGGGCCGCTACATCGGCTATCTGGCCGGCGTATGGATGTTCGCCAGCGTCATCGGTCCGCTGCTCGGCGGCTTCATCGTCGACCACGCCAACTGGCGCTGGGTGTTCCTGATCAACCTGCCGGTCGGCGGCGCGGCGCTGGCGGTGATCTGGGTCGTGCTGCGGCTCCCGCCGGTCCATCGGCCCGCGCGCATCGACTTCGCAGGGGCGGCGCTGCTGATGGCCGGCGTCAGCCTGCTGCTGCTGGCCATCGTGCGGGTGCAGGAAGGCGGGGCCGGGGCCCTGGGCGCGGCGACGGGAGGGCTGGCCGCCGCCGGCGTGCTCCTGATTGGCGTGTTCGTTCGCTGGGAGGCGTACGTCGAGCATCCGCTGCTGCCGCTACGGCTCTTCTCGAATCGCATCTTCTCCATCGGGTCGGGGCTGGCGCTGCTCATCGGCTGCGCGCTGTTCGGCGGCGTGATCTTCCTGCCGCTGTTCCTGCAGGTCGTCGCCGGCCTGTCGGCCACCAACTCCGGCCTGCTGCTGCTGCCGCTGACGGCGGGCGTGCTCGTCGGCTCGGTCGGCTCGGGACGGCTGACGGTGCGCACCGGCCGCTACCGCATCTATCCGATCGCCGGCAGCGCGTGCGCGGTCGGCGGGATGTTCCTCCTGAGCCGGATGCACGCCGGGACGCCGCACGTCGTGGTCTCGGCCTTCATGGCGCTGCTCGGTCTCGGCGTCGGCATGGTCATGCAGGTGTCGCTGCTCGCCGTGCAGAACGCGGTCGAGCATCGCGACCTCGGCGTCGCCACCGCGTCGGCGCAGTTCTTCCGGTCGATGGGCGGGTCGTTCGGCGTGGCGGTCTTCGGGGCAATCATGAACGCGCGCATCGGGTCCGAGCTGCCGGCGCGGCTGTCCCCGGAGGCGTTCGCGTCGGTCGGCGGCCGGGTCTCCGACCTGCTGAACAGCCCCGCCGCCATTCGGGCCCTGCCCGCCGACACCGCGGCCGCGGTCACCGGATCGGTGGAGGTCGCCCTCCAGGCGGTGTTCCTTTCGGCCGTGCCCATCCTGGTGCTCGGATTCGCCCTCTCGTGGTTCCTCCAGGAGATTCCGCTCCGCGAGACCGTCGGCCCGCCCGTCGACGGGATCGAGGAAGCGGGCGCGTGATCGCCGCCGGCGGGTTGACATGCAGATCCGGCACCGGGTGTGGCCGCACCGGGCAAGCGGAGCGGTGCGGCCCGCGGGCGGCTCTATCTGGTCAGCGCGTACTTCTCGATTCGATACCGGATCTGGTCTCGATTCAGCCCCAGCAGCGTCGCCGCCCTGGTCTGATTCCAACCCGTTCGCTCGAGGGCCTGCACGACCAGGTGACGCTCGAGGGCCGCCAGGTTCGTTCCGCCGGGCGGCAATGTGACGCCCCCCGGGAGATCGTGCTGCGGGCGCAGCATCGGGAAATCGCCCCCGGTCAACTGCTCGCCCTCGCTGAGCAGCACGGCGCGTTCGACCACGTTGCGCAGCTCGCGGACGTTGCCGGGCCACGCATGACGCTCCAGCGCCGTCATTGCGCCGCGATCGACATCCTGCACCTGCTTGCGGAACTCGCGGTTGAAGCCGTCGACGAAGAACTTGACGAGCAGCGCGATGTCCTCCGTCCGGTTGCGAAGCGGCGGCAACTCGACGGGGAGCACGTTGAGGCGATAGAAGAGGTCCTCGCGGAACGAACCGTCGCGCACCTTGTCCTCGAGTTTCCGGTTGGTCGCGGCGATGACGCGCACATCGACGCCGATGTCGCCTGTGCCGCCGACCCGCTTGAAGGCCTTCTCTTCGAGGAAACGCAGGAGCTTCGACTGCAGTGCAAGCGCCATCTCCCCGATCTCGTCCAGGAAGACGGTTCCGCCGTCGGCCGACTCCAGCAACCCGCGCTTCTGCTGCCTGGCGTCCGTGAAGGCGCCGCGTTCGTGGCCGAAGAGCTCACTCTCGAGCAGGGTCTCGGTCAACGCCGAGCAGGTGATGTTCATGAACGGACGCACGGCGCGGGCGCTCGTGTAGTGAATCACCTTCGCCGCGAGGTCCTTTCCGGTCCCGCTCTCGCCGGTCAGGAGCACTGTCGAGGCGGGGCTCGAGGCGACCTTGCGGAGCAGGGTCTTGGCCGCGGCGATGGCCCGAGAGTGGCCGATGATGCGATCGAGGCTGTACGGCGCGCGCTGGCTCGCGCGTATCGCCCGCAGTTCCCGCCGGAGCCGCGTGGTCTCGAGCGCCTTGCCCACGAGCAGCGCGATCTCGTCGAGGTTGAACGGCTTCGTGAGGTAGTGGTACGCGCCCTGCTGCATGATGGCGACGGCCGTGTCGACATCGGAGTACGCGGTGAGGACGATGACCAGGACCTCGGGGTCCCGGCGGCGCAGCGCCTGCAGTACCTGAAGGCCGTCGGTGTCGCCGAGACGGTAGTCGAGGAGCACCAGGTCGATCGTGTCGTGGAACCGGGCGAGCGTTTGCCTCCCCGATTCCGCTTCGACGGTTCCGTATCCCTCGGCCGACAGGCGCTCGACGAGGGACCAGCGGATCAGCCGCTCGTCATCGGCAATCAGGATGGTCGACTTGCTCATGACTGGCGCATCATAGACGGTAGCGGGCGCTGCCCGAGGAGCACGGGTCGATGGGCACGAACCTCATGCCGCAGGGTCCGGGGCCGTCCTGCCCGGCGAGGTGTTCGTGTCTTCGAGAGCTGACGACGGCCGAGGCCGAAACGGGGAACATTCCAGCAGTCCGTGAGTAGACAGACGCAGGATCCGATCCAGGTCCGGACCGCCGGGATGGTGAACCGATGAGCCGCTTCGGCCGACCCGTGCCGCCGATCTTCGCAGCCGTCGAGCTCGACGACTACCTCGATGTGTCTCAGACGATGCTGTTGACGCTGAGCGACGCCGGCTGCGTGCTGCACGTCAACCGGGCCGGCTGCGAGCTGCTCGGCCGGAACCGGGACGACATCCTGATGAGTAACTGGTTCGACAGTTTCGTGCCGGCTTCGATGCGGAGTCGTATGGGCGAGCTCCTCGCGCCGACGCTGGCCGGCGACGAGGAGGTGGGCCACTTCGAGGCTCCGGTCATCAGCAGGACGCGGGGGGAGCGGCTCGTTGCCTGGCAGGCCGCCCCGATTCGCATTGCCAACGGCACGGTGGGCGGCCTGTTCCTCTCGGGGCTGGACGTCACCGATCGGGAACGGAACCGGGAGAGCAGCGAGCGGCTCCTGAACGAGCTCGGCCAGGTGAAGTTCGCGCTCGATCAGTCTGCGATCGTCGCTACCACCACGCTCGGCGGTGAGATTACCGCCGTCAACGACAAGTTCTGCGAGGTCTCCGGATACGGGCGAGACGAGCTGCTCGGCAGAGACCACCGCATCATCAACTCCGGCTACCACGAAGCCGATTTCTTCCGGGACCTGTGGGAAACGATCAAGGCAGGGAGAATCTGGCACGGCGAAATCCGGAACCGCACGAAGGACGGCGGGATCTACTGGGTCGACACGACCATCGTGCCGTTTCTCGACGCGGAGGGAACGCCGTACCAGTACATGGCGATTCACTACGAGGTCACCGAACGAAAAGAAGCCGAGGAGCGCTTGCGGCAGCAGGAGACCCTGGCCCAATTGGGGCAGATGTCGGCGGTGGTCGCTCACGAGGTCAAGAATCCGCTGGCCGGCATCAGCGGAGCGCTGCAGGTGGTCGCGGCGCGGCTGCCGGGCGACAGTCGGGATGGCGCGATCCTCGACGACATTCAGGAACGCATCGGCGCCCTGAACCGGATGGTGCAGGACCTCCTGGTCTTTGCCAGGCCGAGAGACCCTGTCCTGGTCCCGAGCGCGCTGCGTGCCGTCGTCCACGGAGCGGTCGCCGCGATGAAGCACGATCCCGCGCTGGCCGAGCTCGAGGTCCGCATTCGTGGAAACGATGCCACGCTGTCCCTCGACCGCGAGCAGATCCACATCGTGTTCCTGAACCTGCTGCTGAACGCTGCCCAGGCGATGGATCCCCCGGGGACGATCGACGTGCGGATCACGGCCGGAGACGGGCGGTGCGAGGTCGCCATTGCGGATCGCGGCCGCGGCGTGCCGCCCGAACTGCGCGACCGGATTTTCCAGCCCTTCTTCTCCACGAAGAGCCGCGGGGCCGGCCTCGGTCTCTCCACGGCCCGCCGCCTGGTCGAGGCGCACGGGGGCTGGCTGACGGCCCGCCCGCGCGACGGCGGCGGAACCGTGCTGACGCTGACGTTCCCGGCGGACGCGCGGGCGGCGTAGCCTGACTCGAGAGAAGGCGGACTCCTGGCCGCGAGCCGGCCGGCAGCGCCCGAAACGCCTCGCTGGCTCTGCGGTTCGGCCATCCCCCCCGCTCCACGACCCTGCGTCTCGGAACTCCGCTTCGCTGCGTGAAGGGCGGCCGGCGCGGCATGGCTGCCGTGCTGCGAGGGCTCCGGGCCGGGATGCGCGTGCACGGGCGGGTGTGTTCGAACACGTGGCCGTCGAGCCCCTGTGGGCAGCATGCCTCCGGGCCCTGGCCCTCCGGGGGAGCCTGCTCGATGCGCGCCGGGCCGCCGGTCTCGTGCGGCGCGGCCACGGCGATCTCCATCTGCGCAACATCTGCCTGCTCGGCGGACAGCCCGTGCTGTTCGACTGCATCGAGTTCAACCAGGCCATCGCCTGCGTGGACGTGATGTACGACCTGGCATTCCTGCTCATGGATCTCCTGCACAGGAATCTGGCGGGGCACGCCAACGCCGTGCTCAACGGATACGTCGCGCGCACGGGTGACGTCGGCGGCCTGGCGCTGCTGCCGATCTTCCTCGCGCTGCGGGCGGCCATCCGGGCGTTGACGCAGGCGACCGCCGCGCCCTTGCACCGCGGCGCCGCGGAGGCCGCCGCGCTGCGCGGCGATGCACGACGGTACCTCGCTCTGGCGCAAGAGCTGGTCGCGCCGCCCGCGCCGCGGCTCGTTGCAGTCGGGGGACCGTCCGGATCCGGAAAGACCAAGCTGGCGCGTCGCCTCGCGGCATCGGTAGGACCGGCGCCCGGCGCGCTCATCGTCCGGAGCGACGTCGAACGCAAGCGTCTGCTCGGCGCGCCGGCGGACAGGCGTCTGGGCCCGGGTGGTTACACGGCGGACGTGACCCGCGACGTGTACCGTATCCTCGCCGAGCGGGCCGACGCCGTGCTCCGGAGCGGTCACGGCGTCGTCGTCGACGCGGCCTTCCTCGATCGCGCCGCCCGCGCTGCCCTGCGGGAGGCCGCCCGCGCCAACCGCGTGCAGTTCAGCGGCTTCTGGCTCGACGCGCCGCTCGATGTCCTGCGCACCCGCATCGAAGCGCGTGTCGGCGACGCATCGGACGCCACGCCAGAGGTAGCCGCTCGTCAGATTGAACGGATGCAGGCGCCCGCCTCGTGGACCCCCCTCGACGCGAGCGCAGAGGCCGCCGCCGTGTGGCGGGCGGCGCGCCACGCGCTTGCCGGCACATCCGCTTCGCCGGCGCGGGCGGCGCGGATGCAACCCTTGCCACGGCCGGCTCCGCGACCGGCGCCCGGCGGCGTCATGGCGTTCCGCTCTGCACGAACAGGGCAATCCCGGCGCCGGTAGCATAGGCCACGACTGCCACCAGGGCACCCAGGCCAAGCATCTCCATGCCGCTGATCCACCACCGGCTGGCCGTCACCAGCGACCGTGCAGCGCCTACGCCGAACAGCGCGCCGAACGCCAGAACCGCCGCCGGGATGAAGCCGTCGACGGCCACGGGAACGACGTAGGGAACGAGCGGCACGGATCCGGCGACGACGAAGGCGACGAACGTCGCCAGGCCGTGCCGCGCCGGCTGCGCTTCTTCCTCGGGCAGCCCCCGTTGCTCGAGTGCACTCTCTCGCGCGCGAATCGCGAGGTAGTTGCCGACCCCCATCGAGAGCCCGTCGGCAAGCAGATTGGCCATGCCGACGATGATGACCGCCGTCGCCGACAGTGCGCCGCCGGTCACGCCGGCGACGACGGCGAACGTCGTGAGAATGCCATCGTTGGCGCCGTACACGAGGTCGCCGATATAGTGCTGCGCCGTCTCGTAGAGGCCGCCCGGAGCAACGTGTTTCGACGGGCGCGCGGCCGGCGGCCCGGGTGTCGGCTCGTCCATCTCCTGCCTCGGGGCGGATTGCGCGGGTCGTGGTGACCGCCGGCGCGGGGTCCGGCGCGCTAGTCCTCCGGCTCCGATTGCCGCCCAACCGGTCCTGTCCAGGAGTCTGCACCGTTTCTACGGCGCAGACTCCTAGGGCCGGGGAATCCCGCGCGGCACGGGGCGCGTTTGCTGCGACGCGCGTTCGGAGAGCGCCTTCACGGCTTCCAGCACCTGCTCGAACGAGACGCGGTCGGTGCCCGCGCGGACGTTCTGCGCGACGGGTACGAGATCGTCGATGGAAATCGCACCGACCAGCACTCCGTCGTGGTCCACCACGGGGAGCCTCCTCACTTGCGCGTCGCGCATCCGGCACAGCACCTGCTGAACGGTCTCGTCCGCGCGGCAGGTATGCGGATCCACGGTCATCACGTCGGCCACCGTGCGCTCGGACGGGCGAGCGTCGTCGGTCCCGAGGGCCAGCGCCGCATCCCGGTCGGTCACCACGCCCACGACCCGACTGCCGCCGTCGACGACGGGCAGGAACCCGCAACCATGCGACGACATGCGGCCGATCGCGGTCCGCACGGTCGCTTCCGGCCGCACCATCGCGACCTCCGCCGCCATCAGCGTGTCGACTCTCATCGGATTCGCCTCCGCCCCGTCGGTCCATGCAAACGCGGGTCCACCTACCCCACGGGGTCGGTTCCCGACGCCGGCCCGGTTGCGGAGCCGGCATCCGTATCCGCCGGTCGGCATCCGCGCGTGTACCATCGGGTCGCCGCAACGGAGTCGCGCCGCGGGGAATTGGTCGCAACCGGTGGGGAAAAACCCGCCGTCGTTCGTCGTGTGCAGCAGAACATCGTCCCATTCCGCGTCCACGTGCGGCGCATCCGGGCTGCATGGCGCCCAGCCCCGTCCAGGGCCATGCGGTCGATCCGTTACTGAGCCGGCTGGCGTTGCCCCACACCCTCCCGCTCGTTTGGGTCCGCATTCGAACGGCAGAGCCTACGCCGCGGCGGCTCCCGGCGTTGCATCTCGGGTCCGAGCGGCATCTCGGGTCCGAGCGGCATCCCCCAGCGCCGCCAGCGCTTCGAAGTGCCGCCGTTCCTCCGCGGTCAGCGAGTCGGGAAGCCGGACATCCACCGTCGCGTAGAGGTCGCCGCGGGCGCCCCCCTGAAGCGCCGGCATGCCGTGTCCCTTGACGCGGAGGACCTGACCCGGCTGAGTGGCCGGGGGCACCCTCAGCGTCACGCTGCCGCCGGCGATGGTGCGGAGGTCGACCTCGCCCCCGAGAACCGCCGTGGTAAGCCGGAGCGGCACCCGCATGTGCAGATCGCGCCCCTTGCGCGTGTAGACCTCGTGCGGCGCGATTCGCACGCGCAGGTACAGATCGCCGCTCGGCGAGCCGCTACGGGCGGCCGATCGGGCGCCGGGCACCCGAACCCTGGATCCGTCGTCGACGCCGGGAGGAATACGGACGTCGAGAGCACGCGTGCCGCCGCGCTCGCTGACGACGACTCGGCGGGTCACGCCGCCGAATGCCTGTTCGAGGGTCAGTTCCAGCTCCCGCTCGAGATCCGGACCCGCGCGCCCCGCGCTTCCGGGCTCTCCCGACTCGGTCCGGAAGAACGTACGGAAGAAGTCCGAGAACGGTTCGTCGCCGAACAGCCGCCGGACATCGTCCTCGGACATCGTGCGGACGCGAGTGCGGCGCCCGCCGCCGGGAACGGGTCCCCGCGCTGCAAAGGGACCCGGGCCCGCGGCCGGAGGGTGCTCGTACAGTTTCCAGTTGGCGCCGAGTTCGTCGTACTTGCGGCGCGTATCGGCGTTGCCGAGCACTTCGTATGCCTCGGCGATCGTCTTGAAGCGTTCCTCGGCGGCCGGATCGCCGGCGTTCAGGTCCGGATGGTGCTTGCGCGCCAGCTTCCTGAACGCGCGCTTGACCTGATCGGGCGTTGCGTCCCGGTCGACCCCGAGTGTCGCGTAATAGTCCTGGAACTCCATTTCCGCCTCGAGTCTGCGAGCCCGGCATCCGGACGCCCGCACATTGATATGTTACGTATCAAGTTGGCAGCCGGTTTCATCGCCAGCCCCGAACGCGGCATGTATCTTGCTTGAGACCCGTAGAGCAGCACCCCGATGGAGCCCGAGCGGCCTTCCGCTCGAGGCGTCCTGCCGCGCGAGACTGGTCGTACCCGGTTGGGAGGAACCCGCGCTCGCTCGGGATCGGCGCAAGCGAAAGGAGTCGAGGGGCGATGACACTGCGCACAATCCTGCACCCGACGGACTGCTCGGACAGCGCCGCGCGCGCACTCGAGGTCGCGGCGCGGTTCGCAACGACGCACCGGGCGGAACTTCTGATTCTCCACGCCGAGCTGTTGCACGGCGACAGTGCGCGCGAGACGGGCGAGGCGCTCGAGGAGTACGTTGCGTCCGCCCGCCGCCTGCTGCGGTCGCTGGCGGGGCAAGACGCGCCCGGCGTGCAGGTGATCCACGCCCGGACGTTCTTTGCCCACGATGCCATCCTGCAGGCGGCGACCGAAAGGCGCGCCGACCTGATCGTGATGGGCACGCACGGCCGCCGCGGACTCAGCCGGCTGCTCCTGGGAAGCAACGCGGAACGCGTGCTGCGACAGGCTCCGTGTCATGTGCTGACCGTCCGCGGCGACGCCGCATTGCCCACCGGCGTCGGGTTCAAGGCGCTTCTCGTTCCCGTCGACTTCTCCGCTTGCTCGAGACGTGGACTCGATGAAGCCATGGCCCTGGCCGCGGATGCGAACGCAACGATTCATATCGTCCACGTCATAGAACCCCTGCCGCCGATGTACTATGCCGGCAACATCGCGACCCCCTTCGAGCTGGACGGCGACCTTCGCGTTCGCGTCGAAGAGCGGCTGCGCACCTGGACCGCCGACCCGCGAGGCGCCCGGTACGTCGTGAGAGAGGGTCACCCGGCGGTGGAGATCGCTCGCGCGGCCGACGACGCGAAGGTCGATCTCGTCGTCATGAGCAACAGAGGGGCCTCGGGCGTCGAGTGGCTGCTCGTAGGCAGCGTGACGGAGCGTGTCTGTCGCATGGCCACCGTGCCGGTCCTGACGGTCCGACAGCCGGCCGACACCGAGACTCTCGACCGGTAGGCCACCGGGTCGCCGATACGAAGATCCGCTGGTCTCGCTGGTCTGCCCCGCCTACTTCCTGACGACGGTTTCGATTCCGCTGTCGCGTCTGGCGATGGCCATCGACACGTCGCTGGCCGTGCGGCGAAAGACGAGGTCGATGGTGCCGTCGCCGACGACCAGGTTCCGCACGTGGAGCTCGCCGATTGAAGGCGGCAGGACCGGTCTCGAGCACGATACGCGCCGGGCGGACCCGTCGATCGACAGGCCGAGGCATGCCTGCAGCAGCAGGAACGCCGCACCCGAGGCCCACGCCTGCGGCGCACACGCCATCGGATACAGCGTCGGACCCTCGGCCGGGCGGCGCGGGAACCCGCAGAACAGCTCGGGTAGACGGGCGAGATGCATGAACCGGCTTGCGTCGAGCAGCCCCTGGAAAACCCGGATGGTCGCGTCCTGCAGGCCGTAGCGACAGAACCCCATGGCGATGAGCGCGTTGTCATGCGGCCAGACCGACCCGTTGTGATAGGACATCGGGTTGTACCGGCGTTCGGTCGACGCGAGCGTGCGCAGGCCCCAACCGCTGAAGAAGCTCTCACCGAGCAACTGCTCGGTGACGAGCCGGGCACGCTCGGCCGCAACGATCCCGGTGTAGAGGCATTGGCCGGCGTTCGACGAGCGCACCCGGCACTGGCGCTTGTTTCCGTCGAGCGCCATCGCGTAGGAGCCGATGGCGTCACACCAGAACGCTTCCTCGAATCGCTGTCGCAGCTCCGTTGCGCGGACGGTCTGCCGGACGGCCAGCTCTTCGTGGCCCAGCCGGGACGCGAGGCGCGCCATGCCGCAACGGGCGGAGTACGCATACGCCTGCACCTCGCACAGCGCGATGGGTCCGTCGGCCGGCGTACCGTCGGCATGGAACACGGCGTTGGCCGAGTCCTTCCACCCCTGATGGCGCAGGCCGCGCTCGTTCGACGTGTACTCGAGGAAACCGTCGCCGTCCCTGTCGCCGTGCGCGTCCATCCATCCGAGGGCACGTTCCGCCGCCGGCCAGATGGCCCGGACGAATGCGAGATCGGCCGACCGCTCCGCGTAGGCAGCGAGCAGCATGAGAAACAACGGGGTGGCATCGACGCTTCCGTAGTAGCGCCCGAACGGGATCTCCCTGGTGGCGGCGAGCTCGCCGCTACGCGTCTCGTGCAATATCTTGCCCGGTTCGGCGTCGGTGGCCTCATCGACGTGGGTCGCCTGGTAGGCCGCCAGACGCGCGAGAACTCCCCGCGCAATCGCCGGGTCGATCCACAGGCTCTCGAGTGCGGTAATCAGCCCGTCGCGTCCGAACAGGGTGCAGAACCACGGCACGCCTGCGTACGGGTACGGCCCCGTGTCCGTGTTCGTGACCAGCAGGCGCAGGTCGGCGAACGATCGCTCCATCCACGCATTGAACCGGCTGTTGCTGCTGTCGATTCGAACCGCGCTTTCCCGCTCGCTCTGCAGCACGCGCGATACTGCCGCCTGCGCGCCGTTGAAGCTCTCGACCACGGGAGGCTCGGGGCCGACCTGACAGCTCACTGCCAGATCCAGGGTTTTCGCCTGTCCGGGAACGAGATCGAGGTCCCATCGCGCGTCCGACCGGGTGAGCTCGGTCGGACGGGGCGAAAAGCGCAACCGCGTGCGGCGGGTGACGCCGTCGAGGCCGGTGTAGGCGAGCGTGACGGACGCGCTCTCGATCCGCGGCTCTTCCGTGTCGCCGCGCCGCGCGCGCTCGAACCCGCGCACCTCGAAGATGTCATGGAAGTCGGCCGCGAACCGTATGCGTACGACAGCCGCCCGCCGCTCCGTCGTATGGTTCCGCAACTGCAGGCGTTCGTGGCAGGCGCCCGTACGCAGGAACTTCGACCGAAACAGGTGTATCGACTGGCGCGGCACGTCGAGATGATGCTCGCGGTAGACGTCGGCGTTCGTCATGTCGACGACGAGCAGCGCGTTGCCTTCCCTGACGGAGGAGCTCAGCAGCATCGGTCGCAAGCCATAGCACTCGATCTCCAGGCGGCTGAGGAACCGCGTCCCCTCGTGGAATAGACCCTGTTCTCCAAGACCGGTGGTCCGGATATCGCCGGACCGATCGAGCACGGCGAATGTATCGGCCTCCTTCAGGACCCAGGTGCGATCGTCGGCGTGCGACGAGGTCCCGAGGATGTAGTGGCTGCCGACCCGAACGGTCTCGTCGACGGTCACACTGTCCACCCGGCTCCATCTCACGCGGCCGCCGTCCGACGGCCAGGACCTCGTCGAGACTCCAGAGCCGCCTCCGCGCGCCCGATCAACTGCAGGTACAGGTGCTCGTAGTCGGCGGTCATGCGCTCGACCGAGAAGCGCCGCTCGACCGATCGGCGGCACGCTGTCCTGTCGAGATCATCGACGCGGCCGATCGCCTCGATCACGGCACTGTCGTCGTCACAGACGAAGCCGTCACGGCCGTCGGTCACGACTTCCGGGGTGGAGCCGCAACGACGCGTGATGACCGGCGTGCCGTAGGCCATCGCCTCCACCATCGCCAGCCCGAACGGCTCCGGCCAGAGGATCGGAAACAGCAGGGCGGTCGCATGCCGCAGGAGATTGCCCTTGGCCTCCTCGTCGACCTCGCCCACGAACTCCACCAGGGGGTGATCGAGCCGGGGCCGCACCATCTCCTCGAAGTAGGCGCGGTCGGCATGGTCGACCTTGGCCGCGAGAACCAGTCTCACGCCGGCCCGCACGGCTGCCTCGATGGCGGCGTGCGGACGCTTCTCGGGTGACATTCGTCCGACGAAGACGAAGTACCCCCCGTCACCGGGTCCCGGCGAATAACGTTCCAGAGGCAGGCCGTGATAGATGTTGGCCGCCCACCCCGCCCGAAGCGCCGGCTCGCGCTGCGACCGGCTGATCGACACCAGCGGATGGTCATCGTAGTGCGACAGCAGCTCCGGCGTGCCGGGGGCGTCGAGTCGACCGTGCATCGTGGTCAGTACCGGGGTCGCGGTGCCACGGCACGCCGCGAGTCCGAGTGCGTCCAGATGCAGGTGCATGACGTCGAACTCGCCGGCGTGCGACTGGGCGAGGCCGGCCTGCAGACAGTGCCAGGCGAGCAGGTCGTAGTCCGCGCTGCCGCGCCGAACGGGCCGCTTGACGACCGGCACCAGCGTCGCGGAGGTCTGCGATGTGCCCGCCGCGAACAGCGTCACGTCATGACCGCGCCGCACCAGCTCCTCGGCAAGCCAGGACACGACCCGCTCGGTACCGCCGTACCGCTTCGGCGGGACAGGCTCCGCGAGTGGGGCGATCTGGGCGATGCGCATCCGCATTGCTGCTTCCTCCGAAGATGGGAATCTGCCGGTTGGCGGCGGACTCAAGTGTGCGGTGACCGGCGTGCATAGGTGCCGTCCATCGATCGGCACAGGAATCCGACATCGACGAAGGTCTCGAGAATGACCTCCAGCCTCATCTCATCCAGCGCCCACAGGTCCGCGGCCTGGTTCAGCGTCACACGCAGCTCCGGCTCCTCGCGAAACGTGCTGCGAATCAGCCAGAGCCATTCGTCGAGATGCGTCGGCGCGACCGCCGCTTCTGTCACGGTTGGGTCTCCCGCTCCCTGCCGGCGGCGGTCGATGCCTTTCGAACCGCCATGGCTGCACGATGAAGCAAGGTTCGTGCCAGCCAGAGTCCGCAACCGCGCATTGGCCGACGGAAGCATCGTCGCGGCGCTGTACCCGTTCCGCAGGTACGTTCCTACATCACGGGCATCGTGGGCATCACGAACGTATGGCCCGGCTTTCTCACCGTGAGCACTGGACACGGCGCCTTGCGTACGACCTTCTCCGCCACGCTGCCCAGCAACATGTGGCTGACGGCTCCTCGCCCGTGCGTCCCCATCACGATCAGATCGATGTCGTTCTCGCGGGCGTACCGCACGATCTCGACGAACGCGTGGCCGACACGGGTCGCCCGCTGCGTCTCGACCCCGCTCAACGAGAGTTCCCCGAGGCGCCGCTCGGCCTCGGCGATCCACGTCTCGCGCAAATCGGGAAACGAGATGCCGCCCGCTTCGCCGGCCCAGTCCTGCGACATCGGGTCGGGGACCACGTGAAGCAGGTGCAAGCGGGCGCCGAACCGGCTCGCCAACCCGGATGCATAGTCCAGCGAACAGGCGGCAGTATCGCTGAAGTCCGTAGGAAACAGGATGCGCTTCAGGGAAAACGTGGCCATTCGCTACCTCCCTTTCAGGTGCGTGGGTACCCGACTGCCATGACGGCCCTTCCCGCACTGGCCATGCAAACACGGATCCGCGATGCTCGGTCACGGCGTCACGAGCACACGTCCCGGGTCGCGTACCGTCGTGACCGGACACCGCGCGGTCCGCAGCACGTTCTCCGCCACGCTGCCCGGAAGCATGTGGGCGACGGCTCCCCGCCCTGCGGAACGACAACGAGGCGGCCTGCCGGGGCCTGGTTTCGGTGTGGGAGATCTTCCACGGGGCGTGCCGACTATTCCGCGGTCGGCGGCCCGGGGTTTCCTCGCCCAGCGCTGTTGACATTTCCCGCTGCTCGGCGTACGGTGCCATTCGATATCCGAGTCAGCTTGGAGGTCGTGTTTCCTTCGCCCACGTCGCCTCGCGAAGCGGGTCGGCAAACACGGCGTCCGCGATCGCGCCGGCCCGCATCTCTCCGTCGGTCCGCATCGGAGCCTCGCCCACAGTCGTCCGTCACGCGCAGCGTTCGTTCGGCACGCTCTTGAGGAGGGGAGGGTGGTGACCATGTCGTGGCTGTTCAAGGTGGCGACCGCAGCGGCGGTCGTGGTGGCGCTGGGCGCCCTCGCACCCCGCGCGAGCCATGCCCAGGCCGTGTCCGACGGCGCATCGGCGCGCGCCTTCGTCAATCAGTACTGCCTCGCCTGCCACAGTGACCGCGGCTTCGAGCGCGGCACGGTGCCGCTATCGCTGCAGGGGCTCGACACGGACGATCTCGGCGCCCACGCCGACGAGTGGGAACGGGTGCTGCGGAAGGTGCGCAGCGGGATGATGCCGCCGCCGACGGCGCGGCGGCCGGACGAGGCGGCGATGAGCGCCCTGGTCACCTGGCTGGAGACCGAGCTCGACCGCACGGCGGCCGCCAATCCTCCGCTCGGACGGCCGATGACGGTGCATCGCCTCAACCGCTCCGAATACCGGAACGCGGTGCGCGATCTGATCGGGCTCGACGTGGACGTCGAGGAGCTGCTGCCGCCGGACGACGCCGACGCCGAGGGCTTCGACAACAACGCCGAGGTCCTGTCGGTCTCGACGACGCTGATGGAGCGCTACCTGACCGCGGCGCGGCGCATAAGCCAGCTCGCGGTCGGCGACCCGGCGCTGAGTTCGCGGTCGGTGTCCTACCCCGTGCCGCAGCTCGAGGTGCAGGACGATCGCACCAGCGAGGACCTGCCGTTCGGCTCGCGCGGCGGCGTGTCGGCGGAGCACTACTTCCCGCTCGACGGGGAGTACGAGTTCAAGGTCGACCTGCACCGCAACTTCTACAACTACATCCGCGGTCTCGGGAACGCGCGCCACCGGCTCGATCTGCGGATCGACAAGGCCCTGGCCAAGACGTTCCTGGTCGGCGGGTCGTTCGAGGGCGAGCGCTGCGCGTGGAGCTACTGCGGCTCCGGCAGCGGCGGTTTCCCGGAGTGGGGCGCGTACTCCGTTCACGAGGACGAGTACCTGCGGTTCCGGATGCCGGTGAAGGCCGGGACGCGGCTGGTCGGGGTGTCGTTCCTGCGGCGGCCGGCGCTGGACGAAGGCGTCCTGCAGCCGCGGCCGAGCCCGGCGACGTTCGGCTTCAGCACCAACGATCGGCAGGACGGGAATCCCGACGTGGCCAGGCTGACGGTCACCGGGCCGTTCAACGGCAACCGGCCGATAGAGACCGCGAGCCGCGCCAGGATCTTCTCCTGCCGGCCGGAGAACCCCGGCGCGGAGGCAGGCTGCGCGGAGGAGATCCTCGGCGGCCTGGCGCGGCGCGCCTACCGGCGCCCCGTGACGGAGCGGGACGTGACGGCGCTGCTGAGCTTCTACGAGGCGGGACGGCGTGAGGGCGGCTTCGAGACCGGCATCCAGGCGGGGCTGGAGTTCCTGCTGACCGATCCGGAGTTCGTGTTCCGCACCGAGCGCGCGCCGGTGGACGCCGAGCCGGGGATCGCCTATCCGATCGGCGACCTGGAGCTCGCCTCCCGGCTGTCGTTCTTCCTCTGGGGGAGCATCCCGGACGACGAGCTGCTCGACCTGGCCGTCGCGGGGAGGCTGTCGGAGCCGGACGTGCTGGAGCGGCAGGTGCGCCGGATGCTGGCCCAGCCCCGCGCGCGGAGCACGCTGGCCGAGAGCTTCGCCGGCCAGTGGCTCGGGCTCAACAGGCTGCGCAACGCATTGCCGGACCCGACCGCGTTCCCCGAGTTCGACGAAAACCTGCGGGTCGCGATGCAGCGGGAGACCCAACTGTTCCTGGAGTCGCAGTTGCGCCAGGATCGCCCGCTGACGGAGCTGGTGACGGCCGACTATACCTTCGTGAACGAGCGTCTGGCCGAGCACTACGGGATCCCCGACATTCACGGGAACCACTTCCGGCGGGTGACGTGGGCCGACGACCGGCGCGCGGGCATCCTGGGGCAGGCGGGCATCCTGACGCTGACGTCGTACGCGAACCGCACGTCCCCGGTGTCGCGCGGCAAGTGGGTGCTCGAGAATCTGCTCGGGGCGCCGCCGGCGGAGCCGCCGGCCGACGTGCCGGACCTGGGGACCCGCGAGGAGGGGGCGCCGCCGACGTCGGTGCGCGAGCTGATGGAGGTCCATCGGAGAAACCCGGCCTGCGCCACGTGCCACCGCAACATGGATCCGCTGGGGTTCTCGCTGGAGAACTTCGACGCGATCGGGCGCTGGCGCACCACCGAGGACACCGGGGTGCCGGGCGAGGTCGGCCCGCCCATCGACCCGTCGGGCGTGGCGCCGGACGGCAGCGCCTTCGAGGGGGCGAGCGGCTTCCGGCACATCCTGGCGACCCAGGGCGAGTTCATCGCGACGGCGACCGAGAGACTGCTGACCTTTGCCGTGGGGCGCCGGCTGGAAGCGGCCGACATGCCCGCGGTTCGACAGATCCTGCGGGAGGCCGCGGCGGACGAGTCCCGCTGGTCGGCCCTGGTTCTTGCAATCGTGAAGAGCGCACCGTTTCAGACGAGGAGGATAGGCTGATGATCGTGACCAAGACGGTGATCCCGCGTCGTACCGTGCTGCGTGGCGTTGGAGCCGCGCTGGCGTTGCCGCTCCTCGATGGAATGGTGCCCGCGTTGACGGCACTCAGCAGGACGGCGGCGGCCCCGGCGAGACGCCTGGGCGTCGTCACCATCCCGAACGGCGCTCCCGTGGAGTTCTGGCAGCCCGAGACGGCTGGGGCCGCTTTCGAGTGGACGCCGACCCTGAAGCCGCTGGCGCCGGTTCGCGAGCACGTGCTGGTGATGACGAACCTCGACAGCGTGGGGGCCGAGCGGGGCCGCGGCACGACGCACTCGCAGGCGGCGTCGGCGCTGCTGACCGGCGCGCGCCCGAAGCGCACGACCGGGGCGCAGCTCGAGCTGGGCATCTCGATGGACCAGGTCGCGGCCAACGCGCCGGGCATCGGGCGCGAGACGCAGCTTCCCTCGCTGGAGCTGTCGATCGAGGGCGGCGACACCGTCTACGGCGTGGCCACCTGCGACGGCGGCTTCAGTTGCGCCTACCTGAACAACTCGTGGGCCAACCGGACGACGCCGATGCCGCGCGAGACGAACCCGCGCATCGTCTTCGAGCGCCTGTTCGGCGACGTGGGGAACACCAGCGCAGAGGCGCGCCGGGCGAACGTGAAGCGGCAGCGGAGCATTCTCGACCGGGTGATGGACAAGGCCGCCGACCTCAAGGTGGGCCTGGCGCCGTACGACGTGCAGAAGCTCGACGAGTACCTGGAGGCCGTCCGCGGCATCGAGCGGCGCATCCAGCTCGCCGAGCAGCAGGCCGACCGGCAACTGCCGGAGGTGTCGTCCCCGGCCGGGATTCCGGTGTCCTACGAAGAGCACGTGCGGCTGATGTTCGACCTGATGGTGCTTGCCTATCAGACCGACATGACGCGCGTGATCTCGTTGATGATGGCCCGCGAGGAGAGCGGCGCGACGTACCCGCAGATCGGGGTCACCGAGCCGCACCACCCCCTCAGCCACCACCGGGACATCCCGGAGAAGATCGAGAAGCTGGGGAAGATAAACGCCTATCACATGCAGTTGTTCAGCGAGTTCCTCGTCAAGATGCGGTCCACGCCGGACGGCGACGGGTCGTTGCTGGACCACGCCATGATCATGTACGGCGGCGCGATCCGGAACTCGAACCGACACACGACCGAGAATCTGCCGATCCTGGTCACCGGCGGCGGCTGCGGCGAGATCAAGGGTGGGCGCCACGTGGTCTGTCCCGAGCACACGCCGCTCACCGATCTGCAGTACACGATGCTGCGGAAGCTGGGCGTCCCCGCGGAGGAGTTCGGCGGGAGCACGGACCAGATCCACGAGCTCTCGGGGCTGACCTAGAGAGCCGGGGGCGCCGTCCGGATGGCGGCGCCCCTCGTTCGGCGGTCCCCTGTGCAGGGCCGGGGTCGCGCGCCGGGAAGATGCGGGACGGAGGGAGGTTCGGCATGCGCCTGATCAGCAAGTGGGTGGCCGTGGCGGCGGTGGCGTGGCTCGGGGTCGCGGTCGTTGCGGCGGGGAATGACGATCTCCGACTGATCGAGGCGATTCAGGACCAGGACGACGAGGCCGTGCGTGCGTTGCTGGCGCAGAGGGTCGACGTCGATGCCGCGGAGGGGGACGGCGCGACGGCGCTGCACTGGGCGGTCGTGCGCGACGACGTCGAGGTGGTCGAGGCGTTGCTCGGCGCCGGCGCCGACGCGAACGCCGCCAACGACTACGGCGTGACGTCGCTCCTGTTGGCCTGCACCAACCGCAACGCGGGGCTGGTCGGCAAGCTTCTGGACGCGGGAGCCGATCCGAACGCGGCGACCGAGATGGGCGAGACGGCGCTCATGTCGTGCGCGAAGACCGGCACGGCGGATGCGCTGGAGGCGCTACTCGACCACGGCGCCAAGGTGGACGCCAGGGAAGCGTCGCACGGCCAGACGGCGCTGATGTGGGCGGCGACCCAGGAGAACCCGGACGCGGTACGGGTGCTGCTGGCGCACGGCGCCGACGTGGGGGCCCGCTCGGACACCCATCTGCTGCCCGTCAACCTCGGGGACGGGAATCCCTTCGAGGATTACGTGCTGCAACCGCAGCGCGGGTCCACGCCGCTGCTGTTCGCGGCCCGGAACGGTCGCGTCGAGAACGCGCGGCTCCTGCTCGATGCAGGGGCGGACGTGAACGTGAAGGCCCCCAACGGCGAGTCCGCGCTGGTGCGGGCCAGCTTCAGCGACCAGGGCAAGCTCGCCGCGTTTCTCCTGGAGCGCGGCGCCGACCCCATGGCTGACGACGCCGGGTACACCGCCCTGCACACGGCGGTGTCACGGGGCGATGCGGAACTGGTGAAGGCATTGTGCGCGCACGGCGCGGATCCGAACGCCCGCCTCACGAACGGAAGCCTGCAGCAGCGCAACCTCAACTACTACAGCCTGTCCGCGCAGTTGGCCGGGGCGACGCCGTTCTGGCTGGCCGCCAAGTACGCCGAGGTCGAGATCATGCGCGCGCTGGCTGACTGCGGCGCCGATCCCCTGCTGATGCCGGACAACGGGATCACCCCGCTGATGGCGGCCGTCGGTGAAGGGTGGGCGACGAGAGCGAGCAACCGCCGCGGCCAGGGCATCGGCGTCGACGCGGCGCTCCTGCTGGTGCAGGCCGGCGAGCACTCGACGTTCGAGGCGACCCGGATCGCGCTCGAGCTGGGCGCCGACGTGCACGCGACGGATCCCGCCGGCAACACCGCGCTGCACGCCGCGGTGCGGCTCGGGTACCCGGCGGTCGTCGATCTGCTCATCGAGCACGGGGCCAGGCTGGACGCCACGAACAACAACGACGAGTCCCCGCAGGATCTGATGTGCTTCGACGCGGACGGGAGACTGGTGCGCGGCCAGGGCCGCCGCGGTTCGTGCACGGGTTGAGCCGCAGGTCCGCCCGGGCCGTACGTCACCTCTCGCAGCTCCGCGCGTTCATTGCCAGGGACAGGCCATCCGCCGCTCAGGGGATCCGGCATTTCCGTATTGTGCAATCGGCGCGGGCGGTCAATAATGTGCGTTTACGGTTGGGCGCAGTGTCCCTGTCGCCTCGACGGACGAGGGTGCCGTTCATGACGAAGCGCAGAGGTTTTCCGTTGCCGGCCGGCGTCGTGCTCGTGATGTTGGCGGCCAGTACGGGGCTCGCTGCGGCGGGGGAGGCGCCGGGCGGGGGGGGGGCAGCCGGGGGGGGGGGAGCCCGCAGCCACTCCCGAGCGAGAGTTGCTGGACCGCTACTGCGTCGCCTGCCACAACGAGCGCCTGCAGACCGCGGGACTGGAGCTCGACAGCGCGGACGTAACCCACGTTGCCGCCGACCCCGGCCTGTGGGAAAGGGTGGTCCGCAAGCTGCGCGCCGGTGCGATGCCGCCGGCCCCGCGGCCGCGGCCCGATGAGGCGACCTACGCCCGGTTCATAGAGCGGCTCGAGACGGAGCTCGATGCGGCGGCGGCAGCCGATCCGAACCCCGGCCGCACGGAAGCGTTCCATCGATTGAACCGCGCCGAGTACCGCAACGTCATCCGCGACCTGCTGGCCCTCGACGTCGACGTGGCGGAGCTGCTGCCGGCCGACGACGGCAGCTACGGCTTCGACAACATCGCCGGCGTCCTCGGCGTTTCGCCGACGCTGCTCGAGCGCTACCTGTCCGCGGCGAAGCAGGTGAGCCGGCTGGCCGTCGGCAGTCCGGAGCTGCCGCCGACCGCGCTGACGTTCCGCCGCTCGGCCGACGACGCCCAGGACGCCCGTCTGGCGGGCCTGCCGTTCGGCACCCGCGGCGGGATGGCGATTCCCTACAACTTCCCGGTCGACGCGGAGTACCGGATCCGGGTTCGGCTCAGCCGCGACACCGCAGACAACCTGGCGCCGTTCACGGACCGGCACGAGCTGGACGTCAGCCTGGACGGCGAGCACCTGCAGACGTTCACGGTCGGCGAGCCGGCGCCGGAGGGCGCGGCACGCAACAGCCCCGAGTACCTCGAGTGGCGCACCCGGCAACGGCGCGTCGACGAGAACTGGGTGCTGCGCGTGCCGGTGCCGGCCGGTCCGCGGACGTTGCGCGTGGCGTTCCGCAAGAAGACCGCGGCCTACGCGGAGACGCTGCGGCAGCCGTACCTGCGGCCGTACACGAACACCACCGGCGGCGACACGCGCTACCAGCCGTACCTGGAGAGCGTCGTCATCACCGGGCCGTACGAAGCGAGCGGGGCCCCGCCGACCGTCGAGACGCCGAGCCGCGCCCGCATCTTCACGTGCCGGCCGGATGCGGGCGACGCGGCGGCTGCACGCGAGTGCGCCCGCGAGATTCTGTCGACGCTGGCCCGCCGCGCCTACCGGCGACCGGTCGTCGAGCGCGACCTCGACGTGCTGTTGTCGTTCTACGACGACGGGTTGCGCGACGGCGGCTTCGAGGCCGGCATCGAGCTGGCGCTGCGGCGCCTGCTGGCCGGACCCGAGTTCCTGTTCCGGGTGGTACGCGACCCGGCGGACGCGGTTCCCGGCGCCAACTACCGGCTCACGGACCTCGAGCTGGCGTCGCGGCTCTCCTTCTTCCTCTGGAGCAGCATCCCCGACGACGAGCTGCTCGACGCGGCGGTGGCCGGCCGGCTCCACGAGCCCGAGGTGCTGCGGGAGCAGGTCCGGCGCATGCTCGCCGACGAGCGCGCCGCCGCCCTGGTGGAGAACTTCGCGGGGCAGTGGCTCTACCTGCGCAACGTCCCCGCGCTGGCCCCGGACGAGAATCGCTTTCCGGACTTCGGCGAGGCGCTGCGGCGGGCGATGCAGCGCGAGACCGAGCTCTTCGTCGAGAGCGTGATGCGGGAGGACCGCAGCGTCCTCGACCTGCTGAACGCCGACTACACCTTCGTCAACGAGCGGCTGGCGCGCCACTACGACATCCCGAGCGTCTACGGCAGCCACTTCCGCCGCGTCACGCTGCCCGACGTCACGCGGCGCGGGCTGCTGGGGCACGGGAGCATCCTCGCCGCCACCGCCTATCCGACCCGCACGTCGCCGGTCCTGCGCGGGAAGTGGGTGCTGGAGAACCTGCTCGGCACGCCGCCGCCGCTGCCGCCCCCCGACGTGCCGTCGCTGGAGGAGACGACCGGCGAGGGCCGGCCGGTCTCGATGCGCGAGGCTATGGAGCAGCACCGCGCCAACCCGGTGTGCTCGAGCTGCCACCGGCTGATGGACCCGCCCGGCTTCGCGCTCGAGCAGTTCGACGCCGTGGGCAAGTACCGGACGCACAACGAGGCCAGCGCCCCGATCGACGCGTCCGGGATCCTGCCGGACGGCACGGTGTTCGAGGGTGCGGCGGGGCTGCGCGACGCGCTCCTGCGGCGGCCCGACCTGTTCGTGACCACGTTGACCGAGAAGCTGCTGACCTACGCCCTCGGCCGCGGCGTCGAGCATTACGACGCGCCGGCCATTCGCGCCATCGTCCGCGACGCCGAACGGGACGACTCCCGGTTCTCGTCGATCATCCTGGGCATCGTCGAGAGCGTGCCCTTCCAGATGAGGAGATCCGCATCATGATCATCACGAAGATGGCGCTGCCGCGCCGCACGTTCCTCCGCGGGCTCGGCGCCACCGTGGCGCTGCCGCTGCTCGACGCGATGGTGCCGGCGCTGTCGGCGATCTCGAAGACGGCCGCCGCGCCGGTCAAGCGCCTCGGCTTCATCTACCTGCCCAACGGGGCGGTGCTGCAGACGTGGACGCCGAAGGGCGCGGGGAGCGACCTGAAGCTGTCGCCGACGCTGAGCCCGCTGTCGCCGTTCCACGATCAGACGCTGGTCTACACGCGCCTCGCCCACGGGCAGGCCGAGCCGCTCGGCGACGGCAACGGCGAGCACTCGCGGGCCAGCTCGGTCTGGCTGAACGGCGTGCACCCGAAGCACACCGAGGGGGCCGATGTGGAGGCCGGCGTCACCGTCGACCAGGTGGCCGCGGCCGCCATCGGCACGGACACGCCGCTGCCGTCCCTGGAGCTCGCCATCGACCTCGACTTCCTGGTCGGCAACTGCGAGAACGGCTATAGCTGCGTTTACATGAACACGGTGGCATGGCGTACCGCGACCACGCCGCTGCCGATGGAGAACAACCCGCGCGTCGTCTTCGAACGGCTCTTCGGCGACGGCGGCACGCGCGACGAGCGGTTGAACGAGCTGCGCAAGGACCGCAGCATCCTCGATTCGGTGACCGACGACCTCGCCTACCTGGAGCGCGATCTGGGGACCGCCGACCGCCGCCGGCTCGACCAGTATCTCGACGCGGTGCGTGCGGTGGAGCGGCGGATCCAGTTGTCGGAGGCGCAGGGAGCCAACGCGCTGCCGGACGATCTCGACCGGCCGGCGGGCATCCCCGATTCGTACGAGGACCACGTCAAGCTGATGTACGACCTGATCGCGCTCGCGTTCCAGGCCGACATCACCCGCGTCTTCACCTTCATGGTGGGCCGCGAGCTCGGCGGCCGGACCTATCCGCAGATCGGCGTGCCCGACCCGCACCACGGGATCTCGCATCACCGGAACGATCCGGAGAAGCTGGCCAAGCTGTCGAAGATCAACCGCCACCACGTGGAGCTGTTCACCTACCTGCTCGGACGGCTGCAGGACGCGCCGGACGGCGACAACTCGTTGCTCGACAGCTCGATGGTGCTCTACGGGGCCGGCCTCGGCGACAGCAACGACCACCTGCACTACGACCTGCCGGTGCTGACGGTCGGCGGGAAGGCGGCCGGAATGCGCGGCGGCCGGCACCTGCGCTACCCGAAGGACACGCCGATGACGAACCTGCTGGTCAGCATGCTGTACAAGGCGGGCGTGCCGGCCGAGAAGCTCGGCGACAGCACCGGGCGGCTGAAGGCTCTGACGGACGTATAGGGGACCTGAGGCGATGATGACGAGAGCAGCAGCGCGGCGCGGTGTGAGGGTTGCGGTTTCGTCGACGGTCGCGATGTTGTTGCTCGCCGGTGCGGGCATGGCTGCCGCGGCGGTCGACCTGCCGCTCATCGACGCGGTGCGGGCCGGCGACGTCGAACGCGCCCGTGCGCTCATCGCGGACGGCGTCGATGTCGACTCGTCCGACGGCGACGGCACGACGGCGCTGCACTGGGCCGCGCTCAACGACGACGTCGAGACGGCCGGGGCGCTGCTCGCGGCCGGCGCCCGGATCGAGGCGGCGAATCGCTTCGACGCGACCCCGCTGGCTCTCGCCGCCGAGAACGGCAGCGCCGCCTTCATCGAGCTGCTGCTGGACGCCGGAGCGGATCCCGACGCGGCGACGCCGGAGGGCGAGACCGCCCTGATGACCGTGTCCCGGACAGGCCGCGCCGACGCGGTGCGGCTTCTCCTCGGCCGCGGCGCGGATCCGAACCGCGCGGAGGGCTGGCGCGGGCAGACCGCGCTGATGTGGGCGTCTGCCGAGAACAACCTGGCCGCGGCGGAGGCGCTGCTCGCCGGCGGGGCCGACGTCCATGCGCGGTCCACCGGCGGCTTCAGCCCGCTGATGTTCGCCGTGCGGGCCGGCTACCGCGACATGACGCGGCTGCTCGTCGAGGCCGGCGCGAGCCCGGAGGAGACGCTGTTCGACGGCACCAGCGCGCTGGTGCTGGCCACCAAGAACGGCCACTACGATCTCGGCGCGTACCTGCTGGGCGCCGGCGCCGAGCCGAACGCCGACGACCAGGGGTGGACCGCGTTGCACGAGATCAAGTGGACGCGCCGGCCGAATCTGGGCTTCAACAACCCGCCGCCCATCGTCACCGGCTCGATGACCGATCTGGACTTCATCCGCAAGCTGGCCGAGCACGGCGCCGACCTCGACGCCCGGATGACGAAGGAGCCGAACAACCGCTACCGCAACGTCCTCAACCGGATCGGCTCCACGCCGTTCCTGCTCGCCGCCAAGGCGGCCGACGTCGAGATGATGCGCCTGCTCGTCGAGCTCGGCGCCGATCCACTGCTGCCCAACGAGGACGGCACCACGCCGCTGATGGTGGCGGCCGGCGTCGGGATCTGGGCGGTGGGCGAGAGCCCCGGCACCAACGAGGAGGCGCTCGAGGCCGTCGAGTACGCGCTCGAGCTCGGCGGCGACGTGACGACCGTCGACGACAACGGCGACACGGCGCTGCACGGCGCCATCATCCGCGGCTCGGAGCCGCTGGTCCGCTTCCTGCTCGACCAGGGCGCCGACATCGAGGCGACCAACGAGAAGGGCTGGACGCCGTACCGCATCGCCAAGGGCGTCTTCTACTCCAACACCGGCAAGCGCTGGGCCGAGATGGAGACGCTGCTGCTCGAGCTCGGCGCCGACCCGTCCAGCGCCACCGGCGCGGACAACACCATCTCGGACTGGTCCATCGACGACCCGGTCTCGCCGGACGTGCGCTGACACGGCCAGCCGGCGGGGCCGGGCGCACAGCGTCCGATAGCTTGGCTCCTGGGGTGGTGGGGGCTGGGGCCGAACACGGAGTCTTGCGACGGGTTTGGCGGCGCTATCATGATGCGATGCGCCGTGAAGCAGCGATGGACGACCCGCCGCTGACGCTGCATCCCGACGAGCGGATCTGGCTGAACGAGTACCGGCGCGCGATCGACGAACGGCATCCCGGCGCAGTCGTGCGCATGGTCGTCTACGGTGCCAAGGCGCGCGGCGATGCGCACGAGGACAGCGACATCGATGTACTCCTCATCGTGAGGAACGAGGCCGCCGAGCTCAAGCGCAGGCTGCGCCGAATCGGATACCGTCTGTCCGCGACGTCGTACGCCGTGCCATCGATTCTCGCCTATACACAGGATGAGTGGGCCAGCTACAAGAATCTGGGATCGGCGTTTCACGAAGCGGTGGAACGCGATGCGGTGGCCGTGCTGTGAAGCGGGAGATGGTGGTCGCCGAGTGGCGCCGCGCGCCCGAATCGCTGAGCGCGGCCGAAGTCCTGATGCGTGAGGCTTGTCACGCCGATGCCGTATCCAGGGCGTACTACGCGATCATGCACGCCGCCAAGGCGGCGCTGTTCGTGCACGGTGTCGCGGCAACCAGCCATGCCGGGGTCAAACGGATGTTCGGACTGCATCTCGTTCGCCCGGGCAGGATCGAGCCTCTGTGGTCGGACCATCTCGTCGAGGGATCGGACGAGCGTCTGGCGGCGGACTACGACGTGTTCATTTCCTACTCCGAAGAGGAAACCCGTCGAGAATGCGAGCGCGCTCGTGAGTTTCTGGAACGCATGCGGCAATACCTGATCGCGAACGGCTTGACTGAACGTGACCTCGAGATCGACGATCACGAGACGCCCTGGACGCAAGACGTCGGTCAGGCGGCAAACATCATCGATATATTCCGCAGCGAACTTCAGCCGCAGGAGCGCGAGGTCCTTCAGGTAGTCGGATAGCGTAGACTGCTCGATTCCTTCACGCAGGGCATCGAGGGTGAGGGCGCCGCGCAGCTTCTTCATGATGAGGGCGAGCTGGCGGATGTACAGGCTCTGGCTGCCGACGGCGCCCATGAGAAACTTCCAATGGGACGCCTGCAACTCCGACGCGGCGAACGCGATCGGCAGCACCGTGATTCTCGGGTACTCGCGGCGACGCTCGTCGACCTTCGCTGTCGGTGTCAGAATCAACACGTCTTCGAGCGCCTGGGGCGCAGCGCCGTAGCGAGCCGGCAAGGCTCTACTTCCGCCGGGACTGCATTGGCCGCCGGCATCGAAGTGAACTCCGGCCGGTAGTCGAGCGTCGAGCTGTAATGAAAGATGACGCTGGCGAGTGGGTGCGGGCTCTCGTTGACCCCGGCAATGGGCATGCATGCCATCTCGATGATGCTGCCGAGCGTGTAGCTCTTGCCGCCGCCCTGCACACCGAAGAGGCTGATCGTGTGGGTCTGGTTCAAGTCGAGGGCGATCTTTCGGCCGGAAACCTCGCCGAGCAGACCGTACTCCTTCGGGGAGAGCGATGGCCCGCCGATGGCGCGTCGACTGGAAGAGTTTTCACGCCGGCTCGCATCGAATCTGCTCGAGGCCGAACTGCGTGCGGCTTGCGCCCGCGAGCGCCTCGGCCTTTCGGATAGCCTCTTCGCGAACCTCACGTGGGTGTTTCCGGACCGATCGCTGGGGCCCGAGCTCGACAGGGTCTTGAACGCGGGCTACCTCCGCGGAGCCGATCTGTGGCACATTGCCTGCGCGCTCTATGTTACGCGGACACCGCGTGACATCTGGTTCCTCACGCTCGACGAGCGGCAACGTCTGGTGGCTGCGGAGCTCGGGTTCCGGGCATGACCTGCACATGCGCCTGAGACGCCGCTCAGTCGTGCTTGTGCTTCGTCGTGATTGCATCGAAGCCTGACACCAGATCACTCTGGCCGAGTGCCTCTTCGAGCAGTCGCAACACGCGTCGGATGCGGCGGCGGTCGATGTGGGATCCGCGCAGGCGCCACAGGCTGCGCGCGTCCTCAATGTCTTTCGGCCGGCCAGCGAGGACTTTGGCGATGATGAGGTCGGCGATGTCGATTACCGGGACCTTGGCGCCGCCGATGTCCGCGGTCTTCGCTCGGCCGAGGAATTCTTCTTCGAGGCCGGACCCCGCCAGCACGACGTCGAGCGGCATGCCGGTGGCGACGTGGACGAACGGCAGAACCCGCGTTTGCTGCAGAAACTCGGGATCGTCGACGCGCAGCGTGAAGCCACCGGCCTCCATGTCGCGCGCGAAGCGCTGAGGGTCGTCAGGTGCGAGCGCGACGGTGACGTCGACGTCCGCGCTGAATCGAGGCACGCCGTAAGCAACTACCGCTTGCGCTCCGAAGAGGTACCAGCGTCCCCAGCGGTCGAGAACTCCGGCCAGCGCCTCGAGCAGTTCAAGCGCGGCGGGCTGCATCGACACGGGCGAACATCTTGGTCATGCGCACGTGGTGGCGCAGGTCGTCGCGGCGGCTGGCGGCGTCGGGCCAGTCCGGATGCTGCAGCAACGCCTGCCGTCGCAACTCGTCGGCGATCCGTAGCGCTTCGAGCGGACCGAGCCGCTGGACCCGCTCGGCCCAGTAGGCATCCTTCGCGTCGCGCGCCCTTTGCCAGTCGCGAGCCATGAACGCGTGAATCCCGCGCGTGATCATGGTCCTATGGTATCCGCCCGAGCCGAAGGTCTCAATCGGCGGAACGACGGTTCCGCGCGTAGTAGGATTGCGCCCATGAAGCTCAAGCAGGCGATCTTGCGTGTCATGGGGAGGGACGTGCTGAAGCAGGCGGTCAACCACCTCGAAATCGATGATGTCGACCGCCGTAGCGTTCGGGAGATGAGCGCCCGGCTGTCGCGCGCCCGGCGGGCGACGCCGGAATACCTGCTGGAGTTTCTTTCTGAGCAGGACGTCAAGCACGTCTGCGAGCTCCTGAGCATCGATGTCACTGGCAGGCGCAGGACGCTTGTACCCAGGCTGCTTGCTGCGGCTGGCCGTTCCCCTGGTTCGAAACGGGTGGCTACGGGGCAGCCTGCGCCCACCGGCAACGCGAGTTCGGGCCGCAGAGACTCGCCACAGGTGGTCGCGGTGCCACGACGCGATCTCGGGAAGAGAGCATCCGATATGCTCTACACCGTCGGCTACGGAGGGATTCCGGAGCCGGAAGAGATGGCAGTATTGCTTCGCGAGCATGGCGTCGAGGTGCTGGTCGACGTTCGCGAGAGGCCGTACGGTCGCAAGGTTCTGTTCAACAAGAAGAAGCTGGAAGACACCCACGGGCCGGTGAAGTCGGCAGGGCTGGACTATCTCCATATCGTCGAGTTGGGCAACGAGGGCAGGCACACGGGGGCAATGCGACTCAGGGACGAAGCAAAGGGACTGGCGCGGTTATCGGATGAAATGAGGCGCAGAGTCGTCGCCATCATGTGTCAATGCAAGGAGCCGGAGCAATGCCACAGGAGCGACGTGGCCGAGAAGATGGGTCACCGGATGCCGGGGTTGCGCATCACGCACCTCCGGGCACGGTCGCAAGCCTGAGTGGCAGCCGTTGCGCGACCGAGTCTTCCAGTCAGCCGAAGGGTCACTGAAGCCATTGGGCGAGAGACCGAGTGCACGGCAGCGGTTCTCGGCGATCGGCACGAATGAGATTCAATCGGGACCTCGGCGGCGGCACAGGCGCGCAAGCCGTCGAGAACGGCCTCACGCGTCCAGCGCTTCACAGACGAACTCGACGATGTCACCGGCATGGCCGAGCGCCTGCTCGCTCTGCAGGGGGCCGTAGTACTCGAAGGCCGGCCCGTGAAATGCTGGAATTGCTCCTGCCCCGATTTCGCGGGACAGGAGCATCCGTTCCTCGAAGCTCCGATTCCTTCCCGGAGACTAGTCGCCGGACGGCATGCGGCAGGCGAAGTTCTCCGCCTCGTCCGTGCTGCCGGTGCCGGTGTAGACCGCCTGCGCCGGATACGGGCAGAGCGGCCGGGTCCGATCCACCTCGCCGTCCCGCACCCGGGCCGCGGTGATCTGGTCGGGCGCCTCGCCCTCCTCTACCCACCGCTCGAGCGCGGTCAGCATGTCGAAGCGGCTCCGCCCCGGCCCATCCCCGGCGCAATGAAGAGGCGGAACGAGTCGTGGACCTCCTCGCGGCTGCCGATCAGGTCGACGACGCGGTTGTAGTACTGCGTCACGTTGGCCGGCGAGATCTGCGGGTCGCTCCACCCGTGGTAGGAGAGCAGCTTGCCGCCGCTCTCGAAGAACGGCTTCAGGTTCGGGTCGAGCGCGTTCAGCGTGTCGTTGTCCCGGTCCTCGGCGAGCACGATGTCGGTCTCGAAGTTGAACTGGTCGACGGTCCACTCCGGTTCGGCGAACGTGAGATAGCGGAACTGCTCGACCCCGGTCGACCGCGCGGAGTTGGTCCACCCGAAGTCGGTCCAGCCGAGCTCGCTGCCCGGCAGCAGGCCGGTGATGGGCCGCCCGGTCCTGGGGTTCTCGGGTGAGGAGTAGAGCATCCGTACGGTGCTGACCTGGGCCGCGGTCAGGCAGGACTCGTCGCCGGCGTCCTCGCAGAGCAGGGTGCCCGGATCGAAGTCGCAGCTCTCGGGGTCGCCCACCACGCCGTCCTCGACGCCGTCGGCGGCGTCACAGGCGGCGAGCACCGCGTCGTGCACCAGTTGCCGGTCGGCGGCCAGGAGCCGCATCGACTCGTCGGCCTCCAGGGGCTTCGCCACGCGCAGCGAGCCTCCCGCGCGGCCGGTCCAGTCCAGGCCCGGGGCGCCGGCGATGATGCCGTCGAAGACCTCCGGGAAGCGCTGCGCCGCCTTCATCGCCTGCCGGCCGCCGGCCGAGCAGCCGTTCCAGTAGGAGTAGCGCGGCGCCTCGTTGTAGTGGGCCTCGATGGCGGCCTTGGAGACGACGGTCATCTCGTGGATCGAGCGGTAGCCGAAGTCGATGACCTTCTCGGGGTGGCCGAGGCCGAAGCTGGCCGTGTTGCCGACGTGGCCGGTGTCGGTGGAGCTGCTCGCGTAGCCGAGCGAGACGGCCGCGGCCATGTTGCCGTGGCGGATCGAGCCGGTGAACGCGCCGTTGCCCACCGCCTGGTACTTGCCGTTCCAGCCCTCGGCCGGCAGCCAGACCTCGACCTTGATGTCCGAGTCGTCGGACGGTGTCAGCGTGGCCGAGACGCGGCAGAAGGCCGGGAGATCGGCATAGACGCGCATCTGCGCGGCCGACGGGGGACGCCCGCCGCCCGGCGGGGTGAACCCGCCCGCGGCGACCAGCTCCGCGCCGGTGATGGTGGTGTTCGGCAGCGAGAGAGCCATCACGCGGTCGCACGCGGTGGCTTGAGCGGCCTGCGCCGCGATGACTTCCTGGCTGTCCCCGTGGGTGAGGACGATGCCGATGACGGCGATGCCGACGCTGACGGTAGCGGCAATCACGCGCTTCATGTTCTGCCTTCCTTTCCTCATTCCTAGAACATCGCGATCGGGTTTGCGGGGCTTCCCGTGCCGCGGGCGACGTTCAGCGGCAGCCCCATGAACATGAACTCGTATCGGCCTTCCTCTGCGCAGGCGCCGGCGAGCGGCTCCAGCAGGGCGTTGTCGAGCAGGGCGACGCCGAAGTTGAACAGCACGCCGTGCATGGGAAACGCGAGGTTGTAGGGATCGGGGCGCGCGTCCATCATGTCCCAGCCGAGGAGCGCGACGTCGTGGTCGCGCACGAACTTCGCGCAGGTCGCGCTGAGTCCGGGCCGGTCCCCGCCGCCGTACTCGCCGCCGGCGCGCACGTAGGGGTCCTTGCCGCTGTAGACGAGCAACGCGTCGCCCGGCTCGACGTTCACGCCCTGCGCCTCCGCGATCGCTTCCAGCTCCCAGCCGTGCACCGGCCGGTCCGGCGTGACGTGCGGCTCGCCGCGGTGGCGCGGCACGTCGAGCAGCACGCCCTTGGTGACGATGCCGTCGCTCCAGGCGTCGATGGCGCCCCAGGCGGCTCCCTGCGTGGTCACGCCGGTGTCCGGATCGCGGCCGCCCCACATCCCGTCGACGTCCCACATGTGGCACAGCGCATCGATGTGCGTGACGGTCTGGCCGTGGTAGATGAAGCCTACGTAGTCGACGCAGGCGCCGGCGCCGTTCGGGCGCGGGCTCTTGCGGATGAAGTGCTGCTCGGGCTCGAACACCCGGCTCATCGAGACCCTGCGGCCGTTGCGGACCAGACGGGCCGCCGCAGCGCTCTTCTCGGGCGTGACGAGGTTGACGGCGCCCTTCTGGTCGTCGTCGCCCCACCGTCCCCAGTTGCGGAGATCGGTGTACCACGATTCCACCTCGGCCTGCGAAGGCAGCGGCGGGTCCGACTGAACGGCGGCGGGGGCCGTCCCCGCTGCCGGCGTCGCGGCAGCGGCCGATTGCCGCGCGTGGCGATCGAGGAGCTCCGAGGGCGAGAAGCTGTCGCCAGGCGCCGCGTTGCCGGGGCGTGCTGCGTTCGAGGTCGCTCCGGGCGCGGAGCTCGAGACTCCCGCCCCGGCCGCCGCCGCGCCGATCGTCGTCAGAAACCGTCGTCGTGAAGATGCCATCTTCTGCCGTCCTTTCTTGCGCCTCGGCCGGTATGCCCGCCGGTGCGCGACAGGCTCGCGCGTCGTCTGCGCCAGCGCTGTTCCCCGCGGTGCGGACTCCCAACGGACCGGAGACCGTCAATGCTACCGCAGCCGGATGCCGATTGACACGCCGCGTTTCGTTCGTTCAAACTAGGCTGCTTTCTCGCCGTTTGCGGGGTATCCGTCCCAGCGGTTGTCGCCGCCGGACCCCGCCCGAGCCCGAGGCCACAGATGCCGAGAGTCCCGCGTTTCGCGCTCGCCTTGCCGGTGGTTAGTGTCCTCGTCATCGTCGCTGCCGCTCCCGCCGCCGGGCAGCAGATGCGGTCCGGGGAAGTCGTCGGCCAGGAGCTGGTCGCACGCTACTGCGTCACCTGTCACAACGACCGCCTCCGGACCGGCGGATTCTCGTTCGAGCCGCTCGACGTCGCCGACGTCGCGGCGCATCCCGAGGCGTGGGAGAAGGTGGTGCGCAAGCTGCGCGCCGGGGCCATGCCGCCCCGCCCGCGCCCGCGCCCCGACCAGGAGACCTACGACGGCTTCCGTGCCTGGCTCGAAGGGGAGCTCGACACCGCCGCGGCCGACGTGAATCCAGGCCGCACCGAGACGTTCCACCGGCTGAGCCGGACCGAGTACCGCAACGCGGTCCGTGACCTGCTCGCCCTCGACGTCGGCGTCGACGATCTGCTGCCGGCGGACGACACGAGCTACGGCTTCGACAACATTGCCGGCGTGCTCGGCGTGTCGCCGACGCTGATGGAGCGGTACCTGTCGGCCGCGCGCAAGATCAGCCGTCTGGCCGTTGCTTCGCCCGTCCCGTCGCCGACGGCGGAGACGTTTCGAATCGCTTCCGACCTGGGGCAGGACCGCCGCATGGAACGGCTGCCGTTCGGCACCCGCGGCGGCATGGTCGTCGACTACAACTTTCCCGAGGACGCGGAGTACGTCTTCGAGATCCTGCCTGACGGACCGTTGCGCATCGAGCCGCACGATCTGGAGATCACCATCGACGGCGAGCGGATCGCGCTGCTGACCGTCGGCAAGGCGCCCGATCCCGACGATCCGCGCGGGCTCTACACGCCGCAGATCGAGACGCTCGAGGTGCGCACGCCGGTCACCGCGGGGCCGCACGAGGTGGGCGTCGCCTTCCTGCGCAAGACCTCGGCCGAGCCGGAGGGGATCCGCAAGCTCTACCTGCGGCCGTTCACCGGCGAGGGGTCGGGGGGCGACTCGCGTTACCAGCCCTACGTCGAGAGCCTGACCATCGCCGGGCCGTACGAATCGAGCGGCGCCCGGCCCGTCGAAGGGACCCCGAGCCGCGAGCGCATCTTCACCTGTCGCCCGGGACCGGGCGAGGCTGCAGACGAGACCGCTTGCGCCCGGGAGATCCTGTCGACCATCGCGCGCCGGGCCTACCGCCGGCCCGTGACCGACGACGACGTCGAGCGGCTCCTGGCCTTCTACGACCGGGGACGTGCCGGGGGCAGCTTCGATGCCGGCATCGAGATGGCGCTCCGCCGCCTGCTGGTCAGCCCCGAGTTCCTGTTTCGCGTCGAGCGCGATCCGGAAGGCGTCGCGGCGGGGGAGAGCTATCGGATCAGCGACCTGGAGTTGGCGTCCCGCCTGTCGTTCTTCCTCTGGAGCAGCATTCCGGACGATGAGCTGCTGGACGTGGCCGAACGTCGGCAACTGAGCGATGCGGAGGTCTTCGAGGAGCAGGTCGGCCGCATGCTCGCCGACCCGCGGTCGGAGGCCCTGGTCGGCAACTTCGCCGGCCAGTGGCTCACGCTGCGCAACGCCGCGGCGGTGCAGCCGGACGAGGACGAGTTCCCCGACTTCGGCGAGGGACTCCGGCGGGCGTTCCGGCGGGAAACGGAGCTGCTGTTCGGCAGCGTGCTCCGCGAGGGTCGCAGCACGCTCGACCTGCTGGACGCCGACTACACGTTCGTCAACGAGCGGCTGGCCCGGCACTACGGCATCCCCAACGTGCGCGGCAGCCATTTTCGCCGCGTGGCGCTCGCCGACGGGGCGCGCGGAGGCCTGCTCGGCCACGGCAGCATCCTGACCGTGACCTCGTACGCCAACCGGACCTCGCCGGTGAACCGCGGCAAATGGGTCCTGGAGAACATTCTGGGAACGCCGCCGCCGGCGCCGCCGCCGGACGTGCCGGACCTGGAGACGGCCGAGGGCGGGCAGGCGCTGTCGATGCGCGAGGCGATGGAACAGCACCGCGCCAATCCGGTCTGCGCGAGCTGCCACCGGCTGATGGACCCGCTCGGCCTGTCGCTGGAGAACTTCGACGCCGTCGGACGCTGGCGCGACCGGAGCGAGACCCGTGGAGGCATCGATGCGACCGGCGAGCTGCCCGACGGGACGCCGTTCGACGGGCCGGCCGGCCTGAAGGCGGCCCTGCTCCGCCACCCGGATCGGTTCGTCACCACCGTGACCGAAAAGCTGCTGACCTACGCGCTCGGGCGGGGCATCGAGTACTACGATGCGCCGGCGGTGCGCGCCATCGTCCGCGACGCGGCCGGGGACGGGTACCGGCTGTCGTCGCTCGTCAAGGGTGTCGTCCGGAGCGCACCGTTTCAGATGAGGAGATCGCCGTCATGATCATCACCAGGACGTCACTGCCCCGGCGGACCTTCCTGCGCGGGATGGGCGCCACGCTGGCTTTGCCGCTGCTCGATGCGATGGTTCCGGCGGCGACCGCGCTGGCGAAGACCGCCGCGAAGCCCTCGCCCCGGCTCGGCTTCATCTACATCCCGAACGGCGCGAACATGGCGCAATGGACCCCGGCCGGCGACGGCGGGCCGCTGGCGCTGTCGCGCAGCCTGAAGCCGCTGGAGAGGGTGCGCGACCAGGTGGTGATCCCGACCGGCCTGGATCACCGGCAGGCCGAGGCGTGGGGCGACGGCAACGGCGAGCATTCGCGGGCGAGCGCCGTCTGGTTGAACGGCATCCACCCGAAGCGGACCGAGGGCGCCGACGTGCAGGCGGGCACCACCGCCGACCAGATCGCCGCCGCCGCGCTCGGGCAGGAGACGCCGCTTCCGTCGCTGGAGCTGGCCCTGGAGAACAGCTTCGTCGTCGGCAACTGCGACAATGGCTACAGTTGCGTATACACGAACACCTTCTCGTGGCGCACCCCGACGACGCCGTTGCCGATGGAGCACAACCCGCGTGTCGTCTTCGAGCGGCTGTTCGGCGAGGGAGGCACCGAGGAGCAGCGGGTCGCCCGGCTGCAGGACGATCGCAGCATCCTCGACGCGGTGCGCGAGGACATGGCGCGCCTGGACCGGACGCTCGGCGCCGCGGACCGCTCGCGCGTGACGCAGTACCTGGACGCGGTGCGCGAGATCGAGCGGCGCATCCGGCGCTCGGAGGCGCAGACCGACGCGGCCCTGCCCGAGGTGCTCGAGCGGCCGGTGGGCATCCCCGAGTCGTTCGACGAGCACGCCCGGCTGATGTTCGACCTGCAGGCGCTGGCCTTCCAGGCCGACATCACCCGCGTCTTCACGTTCCTCATCGGGCGCGAGCAGACCGCCCAGAGCTTCCCGGAGATCGGCGTCCCCGACCCGCACCACGCGATGTCGCATCACCAACTGGACGCGGAGCGGCTCGAGAAGTACGCCATGATCAACACCTACGAGGTGAGCCTGCTCGCAGGCTTCCTCGAGAAGCTGCAGGCAACGCCGGACGGGGACGGCACGCTGCTCGATCAGTCCATGATCCTCTACGGCGGCGGCATCAGCGACGGCGACCAGCATTCGCACCTGGATCTGCCGCTGATCCTCGCCGGCGGCGGCGCCGGCACGCTCAGGGGCGGACGCCACCTGAAGTACGAGGGCGAGATCCCGATGACCAACCTCCTCGTCAGCATGCTCGACAAGGCCGGCGTGCCGATCGACGAGCTCGGCGACAGCACCGGGCGGCTGCCGATGGAGCCGCTCAGCGGCGTGTAGCGCTCGTCGAGGCGCCAGCGCAGAGGAGCCAGGCGAGATGAAGACCATGTGGCGCATCGTGGGTGGCGTGTCGGCGATTCTGTTGGCGAGTGTCGCGGCAGTCGCCGCGGCCGACACACCGCTGATCGACGCGGTCAGGGAGGGCGACGCCAGCACGGTGCGGATGCTGCTGGCGGACGGCGTCAGCGTGCGGACGGCGGAGGTGGACGGCGCCACCGTGCTGCACTGGGCGGCCCACCACGATCGCCTGGAGATCGCCGGGCTGCTGCTCGACGCCGGCGCCGAGGTCGACGCGGCCAATCGCTACGGCGTGACGCCGCTCGCGCTCGCCTCGGTCAACGGCAGCACGCCCATGATCGCCCGGCTGCTCGATGCCGGGGCCGACCCCAACCTGCCGAATCCGGAGGGCGAGACGCCGCTGATGACGGCGGCCCGCACCGGCAACTCCGGGTCCATCGAGACGCTGCTGGCGCACGGCGCCGAAGTGGACGCGGTGGAGGCGTGGCGGGGGCAGACGGCGCTGATGTGGGCGACGGCCCAGAACCAGGCGGCCGCGGTCGAGGCGTTGCTCGCGGCCGGCGCCGATCCGAACGCCCGATCCGGGCGCGGCTTCACACCCGTGCTGTTCGCGGCGCGTGAGGGGCACGTGGACGTGCTGGAGGCGCTCGTCCGCGCCGGCGCCGACGTCGACGACGTGCTGCCGTCCAACGGCATGAGCGCGCTCGTCCTGGCGGTCTACAACGCGCAGTACGACTTCGCGAAGGCCCTGCTCGTCCTGGGGGCCGATCCCGACGCGGCCGCCAACGGCTGGACGGCGCTGCACCAGGTGGTGTGGACGAATCGACCGAACCTCGGCCGGAACCCGCCGTTCCCCGTGCCGCTCGGCGAGCTCGACGCGTTCGGCCTCGTGCGCGCGCTGGCCGCGGCCGGCGCCGACCTCGACACCCGCCAGACCGGAGAGCCGCGGGACGGCAACCGGAACATTCTCAACCGCATCGGTTCGACGCCGTTCCTGCAGGCGGCGAAGGTAGCCGACGCCGGGATGATGCAGCTCCTGGTCGACCTCGGGGCCGACCCGTCCATTACCACCGAGGAAGGCGTGACGCCGCTGATGGCGGCCGCCGGCGTGGGCATCTGGAAGATCGGCGAGAACCCGGGGACCAACGACGAGGCCCTGGAAGCGGTCGAGCTGGCGTGGGAACTGGGCAACGACGTCAATGCGGCCGATACGAATGGCGACACGGCGCTCCACGGGGCGATTCACCGCGGCGCCGGCAACATCGTCCGGTTCCTGGTGGAGAAGGGAGCCGACATCGACGCCGTCAACGACAAGGGCTGGTCGGCGCTGTCGGTGGCCCAGGGCGTGTTCTATCCGAACACGTTCAACCGGCATCCGGAGCTGGTGACGCTGCTGCTCGACCTCGGGGCGGACCCGGACGCCGGCTCGCGCCGGCCGGAGGACCTGTCCCCGGCGGAGCGCCTGGCGCTGGCGCAGCAGCAGGATCAGTGACCCGGTGCCGGGCTCGGGCGGGGCGGCGGACACGGGAGAGTGACCGAGCGACGTATCGTGAAGGACCGAGTGACGTATCGTCGATACGTACATGGATGACGAGGATCCAGGAGGAGACAACATGAACGCGCGGACAAGAACGTCATGGCGCATGGCGCGTCTCGCCGTCGTGAGCGCGGCTATCGGCGCCGTAATCGCGGCCTTCGGGGCGGTGTCGAACGCCCAGGAGATGGCCGAGGGCTACATCAGCGGCGTGGTCGAGAGCGCCCACGGCCCCGAGGCGGGCGTGTGGGTCATTGCCGAGACCGAGGAGCTCGAGACCAAGTTCGCCAAGATCGTCGTGACCGACAGCGAAGGCCACTTCGTGCTGCCGCAGATGCCGGACGCGACCTACGACGTGTGGGTCCGCGGCTACGGCCTGGTCGACTCCGAGAAGGTGCGGCTCGCGCCGACGCGCGAGGAGGTCAGCCTGACCGCGGTCATCGCGCCGGACGAGCAGGCCGCGGCGGAGTACTACCCCGGCAACTACTGGTACTCGCTGATCGAGCCGCCGGCCGCGAGCGAGTTCCCCGGCACCGGCCCCGACGGCAACGGCATCTCGCCGAACCTGCAGAGCCAGGCCGCGTGGGTCGACATCATGAAGCAGGGCTGCCAGCTCTGCCATCAGCTCGGCAACACGGCGACGCGCGTCGTGCAGCACCGCGACGACTTCGACTCGACCGTGGCGGCCTGGGACCACCGCGTCCAGACCGGGCAGCGCGGCAACCAGATGAGCGCCGCGATGAGCCGCTTCGGGCGTGAGCGCGCCCTGGAGATGTTCGCCGACTGGACCGACCGCATCGCCAACGGCGAGACCCCGCCGCGTCCGCCGCGTCCGACCGGCGTCGAGCGGAACCTCGTGGTCACGCTGTGGGACTGGGGCGTGGACAGCTCCTTCATCCACGACGAGATCACGACCGACAAGCGGAATCCGAGCGTCAACGGCGGCGGGCCGGTCTACGGCGTGTCGGCGGGCCACGGCACCCTCACGGTGGTCGATCCGGTCGCCAACACAGCGGTCGAGCTGAAGATCCCGGTGCGGCCGGAGGATCCCGACTCGGTGCCTTCGCGCTTCCCGCAGATGCAGCTCCAGCCCTCCTACTACTGGGGCGACCAGTTGCTGTGGGGGGCCGGCGGTCCGGACGGCCGTGAGAACTCGTCGGATCCGCACAACCCGATGATGGACCAGGACGGCCGTGTCTGGATGACGTCGACCGTGCGCGCCCGTCCGAACCCCGACTGGTGCCGGGAAGGCTCGGACAACAAGTTCGCGCAGTACCTGCCGCTGTCGGCGAGCGGCCGGCAGGCGTCCTACTACGACCCGGAGAGCGAGGAGTTCGTCCTGATCGACACCTGCTTCGGGACGCACCACCTGCAGTTCGGCGAGGACAAGAACGACACGCTCTGGTTCAGCGGCGACAGCCAATCGATCGGTTGGATCGACACGAAAGCGTACGATCTCACCGGCGACGAGATCGCGTCGCAGGGCTGGTGCCCGACCGTCATCGACACCAACGGCGACGGCGTCATCACCAAGCCGTGGAACGAGCCGAACCGCCGCGGCGAGGTCGAGATCGACCCGGCGCTCGACACGCGCACCGTCGGGTTCGGGTACGGCATCATCGCCAGCTCGATCGACGACTCGGTCTGGATCAGCCGCACGGGTCCGTTCCCGGGCCGGCTGGTCCGCCTGGACCGCGGCGACAACCCGCCCGAGACCTGCATCGCGGAGGTCTACGAGCCGCCGTCCATCGAGAACCCGAACGTCGACGCGTCGCAGACCGGCTTCGCGCCGCGCGGCATCGACATCGACCGCCACGGCGTCGTCTGGACCGCCCTCTCCGGCAGCAGCCAGATGGCCAGCTTCGACCGTTCGAAGTGCGCCGTCACGGGCGGGCCCGAGGCGACCGGCCAGCACTGCCCCGAGGGGTGGACGCTGTACGACGTCCCCGGCCCGCAGATGAAGGGCGTGGAGACGCCGGGCAGCGCCGATTTCCACTACTACAGTTGGGTCGACCAGTACAACACCCTTGGCCTGGGCGAGAACATTCCGATCGCGAACGGCTCGGGCTCGGATTCGCTGCTGGCCCTAGACCCGGAGACCGGTGAGTGGACGACGCTGCGCGTCCCGTACCCCATGGCGTTCTACTCGCGCGGGCTCGACGGTCGGATCGACGATCCGACGGCCGGGTGGAAGGGCCGCGGCCTGTGGGCCAACTACGGCTCCAACTACGTGTGGCACACCGAGGGCGGCAAGGGCACCAAGAGCAAGATGGTGCACTTCCAGCTCCGGCCCGATCCGCTCGCGAAGTAGTTCGGCTGAAATCGCAGCTTTTCGTTCGAAGGGGGCAGGCCCGTGGCACCTGTCCCCTTCGTTTTGTTTGGGGCGTTCGACCGGATCGGGGCATACTGGAGACCATTCGGCCGGGGGTCGGCAACCGGAAGGAGCGAACGGCATGAGTCAGAACACGGCGATCCTGCTCGGCGCCACAGCGATCGCGGTCACCGTCGTGGGCGGATCCTGCGCGACGAACGCCAGCATCGCTGACCTGAGAAACGTCGTGACGATGCGGATGGACGGCTTCGAGGAGCGTCTGTCGACTCTCGAAGGCGAGTTGCGCACCCAGGGGGCTTCCCTGGCGGAACTGGCTGACGCCGCGCCGGCGGCCCCTCCGCCCCCGCCGGCTCCTCCGCCCCCGTACCACGTCTTCGTCACGAACGAGTACTCCGGGGACCTGACCGTCATCGCCGGCGGCACGAACGAGGTCGTCGCCACGTTTCCGCTCGGCAAGCGGCCGCGGGGCATCAAGGTGTCGCCGGACCGCACGCAACTGTTCGTGGCCTTGAGCGGCTCGCCGCCGGCCCCGCCCGGCATCGACGAGAGCACGCTGCCCCCACCCGACCGCTCGGCGGACGGCATCGGCGTGGTGGACATCGCGGCCGGCGAGGTGGTGAACGTCATCAACGCCGGCACCGACCCCGAGCAGCTCGCGCTCAGCGTGGACGGCACCCGGCTCTACGTGGCCAACGAGGACGCCGGCGAGGCGAGCGTGGTCGACATCGCCAGCGGCGAGATCCTCGCCCGGCTCCCTGTTGGGGGCGAGCCCGAGGGCGTGCGGATCAGCCCGGACGGCAGCGTCGTCTACGTCACCTCCGAGGAGGACAACCAGGTCTCGGCCATCGATACCGCCACCAACGAGGTCGTGGCGGTGTTCGAGGTGGGCGCCCGCCCGCGCGCCTCGGCGTTCACGCCGGACGGCAGCCGCGCCTACGTGACGGCCGAGAACAGCGGCACCGTCCACGTCGTCGATGCGTCGACCCACGAGGTCATCGAGACGATCCAGCTCACCGGCGAGTTGATGCGGCCGATGGGCGTCGTCGTCTCCCCCGACGCATCGCGCGTGTACGTGACGAACGGCCGCGGGCGCGACGTGGTGGTCATCGACGCGGCCACCAACGAGGCGGTGGCGGAGGTCGAGGTGGGCGACCGGCCCTGGGGCATCGGCATCACCCCCGACGGCCGGTACCTCTACACCGCGAACGGCCCGTCGCACGACGTCAGCGTCGTCGACACCGAGACGTTGGAGGTGGTCGCTCGGATACCGGCCGGCGAGCGGCCGTGGGGGATTGCCATCGTGCCGGCGGAGTGAGCGCGGGGCGCGGGGCTTGACTGGGCTTGACGTCGTATAAACGGATGGAACTAGACTAGCAAAGTATTTACTCCCCGTCGGACTTGCCGGAATCCGCCCTGCGTTGACAGGGAAATCGGAGACGGCCCCGGCGGGGTTATTTTTTTGCCCCCGCGCGTGCCGCCAGAGCCTCCCACGAAACGTGTAGTATCGTTCTTTGACGGCCAAAACCTATTCTGGCATGCCAAGGCTGCGGTACGCGTCAACAAATCGATGCGACGCAAGAGAAGGGTATCGATCTTCGACTGGGACTGGACGTGGTTCGCCTTGCTCGCCAGGCCAATTTGACGTGGCGGTGATCTTCAGCCAAGACCAGGACCTTGCAGAGGTCGCGACCGAAATCCGAGACATCTCCCTCGCCGTGAACCGTTGGCTGAAGATCGTGTCGGCTTTTCCATCCAGTCCCACCGCGTCTGCAGGGAGAGGCATCGACAAGACCGACTGGTTCAGGATGGATCGGGCGTTTTACGACGCCTGTCTCGACCCAAAGGACTATCGGCAATGAGGCGCGGAATGCGACTATCGGGAGATCGTCGCGCGTGGTGTCGAGTGGTGTACTGTTGCGACGGCGAGGCGCCGCTCATTCGTGGGCGTCGGTCTTCCGGTTCAGCAGGTGCTCCGTCAGCATCCTGACATCCTGCTTGACGTCCGGACATCCTGCTTGACGCCGTCGATCTGCTGCTGGAGGCCGTCGACGTCGCGGGACATCTGCGCCTTGACGCCGTCGATGTCGCGGGATATCTGCGCCTTGACGCCGTCGATGTTCGTGGCGATGGCTGTACCACGGCCGGGGGGCGTTTCCCCTGGCGCTACGTCCTGGGCGCCGGCCGTCCCTCTCGTCGCTGCTACACTGCAACGAGACCGACGCCCGAGGGAGGGCCCGGCGCATGAGCGAACCGGATCTCAACATCACGCTCGGGGTCGAGGAAGAGTTCTTCCTCGTCGACCCCGAGTCCCGCGACCTGGTGTCCGATCCCGACCCGGACATCTTCGAGGCGTGCGAGCGCGAGCGCGGACCGCACAAGGTCGCGCACGAGGCGCTCCGGTCGCAGATCGAGACGATCACGAAGGTGTGCGGGTCGGTGGCCGAGGCCCGCGAGGCGCTCCGCCAGACCCGCCGGCTGGTCATCGAGTCGGCCGCGAAGCACGGGGTGGCGGTGATGGCCGCGTCGAGCCATCCCTTCGCCGAGTGGCAGTCGCAGCTCATCACCCCCCGCGAGCGTTACGAGCGGTTCGCCATCACCTTCCAGGAGAGCATGCGCAGGCTGGTAGTCGGCGGCATGCACGTCCACGCCGGCTTCGGCGACGCCGATTCGCGCATCCGCGTCATGACCGCGACCCGGCGCTACCTGCCGCTGGTGCACGCGCTGTCGACGTCGTCACCGTTCCACGGCGGCCGTGAGACCGGGTTCAAGTCGTGCCGACTGAGCATCATGGGCGCGTTGCCGCGGACGAGCATGCCCGGGCCGCTGCTGTCGCGGGCGGACTACGACCGCATCGTGGCGGCCTACCAGCGGATGCAGTTCATCGAGACCGGCAGCGAGCTGTGGTGGGACGTCCGGCCTTCTCAGAACTACCCGACGGTGGAGATGCGGATCTGCGACACCTGCCCGCGTCTGGACGATGCGGTGAGCATCGTCGCCCTCTATGCGTCGCTGGTGCGCCGGCTGCTGCAACTGGACGGCCGAGGTCTGCTGCCGCCCGATCCGCCCACGGAGATCATCGCCGAGAACCGTTGGCTGGCGCAGCGCTACGGCGTGCTCGCCTTCCTCGGCAACGTCTGGGGCGGCGGCGGACGCGTGGACATCCAGGACTACGCCGCCCGGCTCGTCGACGAACTGGCGAACGACGCCCGCGACCTCGGCTGCGAGGACGAGTTGCAGCACGTGCTCACGATCATCCACGCCGGCAGCAGCGCCGACCGGCAGCTCGACCATTTCCGCCTGCGCCGACTGGAGGGCGACACCGAGGAGGAGGCGTTGCGCGCCGTGGTCGATCTGGTGATCGCCGAAACGCGAAAGGGAATCGAAGTCGATGCATAGTCTTATGCCACGAACTCCCGGGATTCGCGCGGCAGTCACGTGGGCGCTCGTCTCGGCGGTCGTGGCCGCGTGTTCCGGCGGTCCGGCCGGTTCGGATCCGTCCGCGGGCGGGCGGCGGCGATTCCGGCACGGGGCCGGCCGAGCTTCCGGCGCCCGGTTTCCACCACATCCACATCAACTCGGTCGATCCGGAGCGCGCCCTCGACTGGTGGTCGACCTTCTGGCCGGCCGGGGAGCGGACCACCGTCGCACGGCTGCAGGCGTTCGCCGCGGACGGCATCTACTTGCCCGGATTGTCTGGGCCGTGACGAGTCGGCGTTTCGCACCGAGTCGGCGTTCCATAGAACGATTCTCAACGCCGCCGAACAGCGGAATGCCGATCTGGCGTTGATCGATGTCGGTCCCAACCTGGGCGCCATCAACCGGGCGGCGATCGTCGCGGCGGACTTCGTCGTCTTTCCACTGGCTCCGGATCTGTTCTCCCTGCAGGCGCTCCGCAACGTCGGGCCCACGCTTCGCGAGTGGCGCAACGACTGGCAGGATCGTCTGGAACGCCGCCCGCAGGTTCCGGATCTGCAACTGCCGTCTGCCGACATCCTGCCGGCCGGCTACATAGTGGTGCAGCACGCAGTTCGTGCGGGTCGTCCCGTTCAGGCCTACCAGAAATGGATCAAGCGCATTCAAAGCGCATTCCGAACGTGTATCGCAAGGAGGCGCTCGGGCAGGTTGGTGGCAACGTATCCTCGACGGAAGACGATTCCGAATGTCTGGCCACGCTGAAGCACTACCGCAGCTTGATGGCGATGGCTCACGAAGCCCGCAAGCCGATGTTCCATCTCAAGGCAGCCGACGGCGCACTCGGCGGGCACATCTACGCCGTGCAGGATTGCTACCGGGATTTCGAGAAGCTCGCGAAGGCGATAGCGGCCAGGTGCGATGTGCATGCGAGTTGATTGACGACACCCGCAACGACGGGTTCAGGCAGTCTGTCCTACAGGGGCAGGCGTCTTGCGCGGTCCGTCAAGAGAATCGGCTAAGATGGCGCCCGGAGGGTGTCGATGCGTGAATTGAAGATGATTGCGGGAATGTCCGCGGGTGTGTTGGTCTTGGCCGGGCTGATGGCTGCCGCGCGGCCCGCGGCCGAGCAGACGATCACGGCGGAGGAGCTCGCGGAGCTGACGGCCATCCGGCCCGTGCCGGGGAAGAACGGGCTGTACGTGATTCCGGGCTACGACGGCGGAGTGACCGGGGGCAACGTCGCGGTGCGGGTGACCAACGACGGAGTGATCATCGTCGACAACAAGTTCCCGCACAGCTTCGGGATGATCACCTCCGAGGTGCGCAAGGTGACCTCGCTGCCCATCAAGTACGTCCTCGACACGCATCATCACGGCGATCACGCCGGCAGCAACGCGGACTTCATGGCGGTCGGCGAGGTGATCTCGCACAAGAACGCGCGCGGGAACATGCTTCGCAACAACCAGCCCGGGGCGCCGCGCATCGTCTTCAGCGACGAGACGTCGGTGTTCCTCGGCGGGGTCGAGGCGCGGGCTTATCACTTCGGGCGCGGACACACGAACGGCGACGCGGTCATCTACTTCCCCGAGCTGCGGACGATCCACACGGGCGACCTCTTCATCTGGGGGCAGCGCTCGGACGGCAGCACGTTGTCGCCCTTCATGGACTACAACAATGGCGGGAGCGGCCTGGCCTGGACCGGGACGCTGGACGGCGTGCTGGAGCTCGACTTCGATACGGTGATCCCGGGCCACGGACCGGTTCTCTCGAAGGACGAGGTGCGCATCTTCCGCGACCGGATGCAGACGTTGCAGGACCGTATGCGGGCGGCCATCGAGGCGGGCGCCAGCCGCGACGACGTGCCGGACCGGGTGCAGACCGCCGACCTCGACTGGCCGTTCCGCCCGGCGGCGCTGCAGGCGTTCTACGACGAGGTGGCCGCGGTCCGGTGAGCGTGGCGCGAGAAGAAAACGGGGAGACCGGCCCACCGCGTCAGTCGCCGGTGGAATTCACCAGGTCGTCGAGCGCGGTCGACGCGGCGAGGAACATCCTCTTGAGGATGACCAGCCGCTCGTGCTTCGACTCCTCGACACACTGCCACAAGGCCTCGTTGATGCTCTCCAGCGCTTTCTCGCGCGTTTCCCGGGGCAGCGTGCAGTCGTTGACGTACTCGTATTTCTCGAGTGTGAAACCGGCGATGTCCCTCAGGTTGTCGCCGACGATGTCGAAATCGATCTCGTTCTTGAGCTTCCCGTCCTTTCGGGCGGCCGGTTGCGGATCGCTGGTGAGCGCGTCGATCGCCTGGGTGTCGGAACCGTGAATCGGCACGATTCTGTCGAAGCCGCTGACGGTGAAGATCTCGCTGATCGGGCGCTGGAGCGAGCAGAGGGCGAGTTGCGCGCCCCGCTTCCGGAGCTGCTTGGCGAGCATCAGCACGACACGCAGCCCGGCGCTGCTGATGAAGGCGACCTGTGAGGTGGTCCCGGTCATTTGGACCATTCGAGGGCTTCGTTAAGGTGTATTCCGGTTGCGAAACCACGCCCTCGTCGTCTGTCTGGTATCTGATCATAGATGATGATGACTGTGGGAATCTGGCGGCCTCATGAGTGAGTCCGCGAAGCGCGGCGGCGAGCCCCGGGAGGGGGTCCGGGGGAGGGACTCCCCACCGTTTGTCAAGCGGATTTTCGAGTTCGTTCGGTGGCGCCTTCTATCGAGTCCGAG
>MKWU01001164.1_pt1 | contig 47177 bp, 40 predicted proteins | sample 809101 | NCBI WGS metagenome assembly MKWU01 (sample SAMN05860141, study PRJNA318959) | sponge metagenome | host: Aplysina aerophoba | place: Slovenia: Piran, Adriatic Sea, Gulf of Piran | collected 2013-05-07 | reverse complement strand
CCCCGAGGCCACCACCGGCGACTCTCCCGCCCCCGCGGTTGTCGCCGACCCGCCAGCCACCCCTGAAACCACTCCCGAGCCCCCCGCAGCAACTGCCCAACCGGCCCCGCCGGCGCCCGCCGAAACCGCCCGGCCCGAGCCGAGCGCCGAGATGGACATGGCCGCCCTTCTCGAAACCGAAGCTGCCCAGCCGGGCAGCCTCCGCCGCGGCGAGATCATCAGCGGCGTCGTCATGGGCGCCTCGCCCGACGGCGTCATCGTCGATGTCGGCACCAAGACGGAGGCCGTCATCCCCCAGAGCGAGATGCTCTCTATGGGCGTCGAGGGCCAGAGCCGCCTGAAGGCCGGCGACACCGTCCGCGTGATGGTCCTTCAGCCGATGAGCTCCGAGGGTCACGGCATCGTCTCCCTCGACCGCGCCCGCGGCGAGGAAGGCTGGGAGATCCTGGCCGGCCGCCTCGAGTCCGGCGAGATATTCTCCGCCGAGATCGTCGGCCATAACCGCGGCGGCGTGCTCGCCAACGTCGAGGGCGTCAACGCCTTCATCCCCCTCTCCCAGATCGACAGCATCCGGCGCGACAACCCCGATGCCGCCAGCGCCCTCGCCACACTCGTTGGCAAGGAAGTGCGCCTCAAGGTCATCGAGCTCAACCGCCGCAAGAACCGCGCCATCCTCTCCGAGCGCGCCGCCATGACGGAATGGCGCCGCGAGCAGAAGGAGCGGATCATCCAGGAGCTCCAGGAAGGCGAGATTCGCGAGGGCCGCATCTCCTCCATCACCGATTTCGGCGTCTTCGTCGACCTCGGCGGCGCCGACGGCCTCGCCCACCTCACCGAGCTCACCTGGGAACGCGGCAAGAAGGCGAAGGACCTCTTCACCATTGGCGATGAGGTCAAGGCCTACGTCCTCCGCGTCGACCGCGAGGCCCGCAAGATTTCGCTCTCGCTCAAGCGCGCCCACCCCGAGGAGTGGGACAGCGCCGTCGACCGTTTCGTCATCGGCCAGGTGCTCATCGGCAGGGTGACGAAGCTCATGCCCTTCGGCGCCTTCGTCCGCCTCGACGGACCGATCGAGGGCCTCATCCACATCTCCGAGATCACGAATCGCCGCATCCAGCACCCCCGCGAGGTCCTGGAAGAAGGCAACGTCGTGCCGGTCAAGCTCGTACGTATCGAGAAGGACCGCCACCGCCTCGGCCTCAGCCTCCGCCAGGCGCGCAACGACGCCGAAGCGATGGGCTTCGGCTTCGACCGCAACGGCTCCGTCATCGATTGGCCCGACGATGTTCGCGAGGAGTTCGGGTTGGACAAGCGCGACTCCTCCCAGTCGCCCTCCCGCCCGCGCACCGCGCAGGAGACCGTCGAGCAGGCCGTCGCCAACGACCCCGAGCCCGTCTCGGCCTTCGCGCACGCCTTCGCCCAGGCGCTCGAGAACGCCGAGTCCGGCCGCGCCCTGACCCTTGATGGAGAGGCGGAGGCCACTCCCGCCGACGGCGAAGAGACTGCCGCCGTTGCTGCGGAGGAAGCCCCCGCCGCCAGCGAGGATGCCTCCCCCGAGGCCGCTGTCGAGGAAGCTCCCGCCGCCAGCGAGGATGCCGCCCCCGAGGCCGCTGCCGAGGCAGAAGCCCCGGCCGCTGTCGAGGAAGCTCCCGCTGCGAGCGAGGACGCTGCCCCCGAGGCCAGTGCCGAGGAAGCCCCCGCCGCCAGCGAGGACGCCTCCCCCGAGGCCGCTGTCGAGGAAGCCCCCGCCGCCAGCGAGGAGGCCAGCGCCGAGGAGGCCCCCGCCGCCAGCGAGGATCAGACCGAGGAAGCGGTAAGCGAGAGTTCCTCGGAGGCGCAAGCCCCCGGGGAAGCAGTCACGGCATCCGGCGAAGGTGGCGCTGCCACCAGGGCCGGGGACTAGCCAGGAGGGAACGCAATGGCCGACCGATTCGACAAGTTCACCGAACGTGCCCGGCGTGTGCTAACCCTCGCCCAGGAAGAGGCCCACCGCTTCAACCACAACTACATCGGCACTGAGCACATCCTCCTCGGCCTCGTGCGCGAGGGCGATGGCGTCGCCGCCAAGGTGCTTTCCAACCTTGGCGTCGAGCTGAACAAGGTCCGCTCCGCCGTCGAGTTCATCATCGGCCGCGGCGATCGCACCGTGCTCGGCGAGATCGGCCTCACCCCGCGCGCCAAGAAGGTCATCGAGCTTGCCGTCGACGAGGCCCGCCGCCTCGGCCACAGCTACATCGGCACCGAGCACCTGCTCCTCGGCCTCGTGCGCGAGGGTGAAGGCATCGCCGCGGGTGTCCTCGAGAGCCTCGGCGTCAACATCGAGCGCGTCCGCGCCGAGACGACCCGTATCCTCAGCCAATCCTCCCCCCAGGCCGCCGGTACGGCCGCCGGCGGAACCCGCCAGGCGAGTCGCACCCCCACCGTGGATCAGCTCGGCATCGAGCTCACCGCCGCCGCCAGCTCGGGCCAGCTCGATCCCGTCATCGGGCGCTCCACCGAGCTTGAGCGCGTCGTCCAGATCCTCTCCCGCCGCACCAAGAACAACCCCGTGCTCATCGGCGAGCCCGGCGTCGGCAAGACCGCCATCGCCGAGCTCCTCGCCCAGCGCATCAGCAGCGGCGACGTCCCAGAGACCCTCGCCGAGAGGCGCCTCCTGACCCTTGACATCGGCTCGCTCGTGGCCGGCACCAAGTACCGCGGAGAGTTCGAGGAGCGTCTCAAGAAGGTCATCGAGGAGATAAAGACCGCCGGCAACTGCATCCTCTTCGTCGATGAGCTCCACATGCTCGTCGGCGCCGGCGCCGCCGAAGGCGCCGTCGATGCCGCCAACATCCTCAAGCCCGCCCTCGCCCGCGGTGAGCTCCAGTGCATCGGCGCCACCACCCTCGACGAGTACCGCAAGCACATCGAGCGCGATGCCGCCCTCGAGCGCCGCTTCCAGCCCATCGTCGTCGACGAACCAACCGTCGAGGAGACCGTCGAGATCCTTCGGGGAATCCGCGTGCGCTACGAGGATCACCACAACCTCAAGATCAGCGACGACGCGCTTGCCGCTGCCGCCCGCATGTCCGACCGCTACGTGACCGAACGTTTCCTCCCCGACAAGGCCATTGACCTCATCGACGAGGCCTCAAGCCGCGTGCGCATCCGCCGCGCCGCTACGCCCCCCTCCATGCAGGAGGCGCTGAAGGGCCTTGAGAGTCTCCGCAAGGAGCGCGATCAGGCCACCGAGGCCCAGCAACTCGAGTACGCCTCCGAGCTCACCGATCGCGAGCAGAAGCTTGAGATCAAGATCAATGAGATGGGTGAGTGGAGTGAGGGCACCGGCGGCGTCGCCACCCCGCTCGTCAGCGAAGAAGACATCGCCGAGGTCGTCGCCATGTGGACCGGCATTCCCGCCGCCCAGATCGCGAGCGAAGAAAGCGCCCGCCTCCTGAAGATGGAAGGCGCCCTCCGTACCAAGGTTATCGGCCAGGACGAGGCCATCGAGTCGATTGCCCGCTCCGTGCGCCGTGCCCGCGCCGGGCTGAAGGATCCGCGCCGGCCCATCGGCGTCTTCCTCTTCCTCGGACCCACAGGCGTCGGCAAGACCTACCTCGCCCAGCAGCTCGCCGAGTTCATGTTCGACTCCCAGGACAACATGATCAGGCTCGACATGAGCGAGTTCAGCGAACGGCACACCGTCGCCCGCCTCATCGGGGCGCCTCCCGGCTACGTCGGCTACGACGACGGCGGGCAGCTCACCGATACCGTGCGCCGCAGGCCTTACTGCCTCATCCTGCTCGACGAAATCGAGAAGGCGCACCCGGACGTCTTCAACCTCCTCCTCCAGATCTTCGATGAGGGTCGCCTCGCCGATGCCAAGGGGCGCAAGGTCGACTTCCGCAACACCATCATCATCATGACCTCGAACGTGGGCTCCGATCTCATCAAGCGCGACTCCAACCTCGGCTTCTCCATCACCCACGATGAGGTCCAGACCCACGAGGACCGCTACAAGCGCATGAAGGACAAGGTGCTCAGCGAGCTGAAGAACGTCTTCAAGCCGGAGTTCCTCAACCGCGTCGATAGCACGGTCGTGTTCCATGCCCTCACGCCCGACCACATCCGCAAGATCGTCGACCTCGAACTGTCGCAGGTCGAACGCCGCCTTACCCTCCGCGCCGTCACCTTCGACGTTACCGAAGCCGCCAAGGACTGGCTCGGCGAGAAGGGCTACGACCAGGTGTTCGGCGCCCGGCCGCTGCGCCGCGTCATCCAGGACAACATCGAGGACAGGATCAGCGAGATGCTCCTGGGCGGGGAGTTCGGCACCGGCGATCGCCTCCTGATCGACCGTGATCCGGACGGTGATGGGCTCATGATCAAGCCTGTCCCCTCCCCCGCGGCCGTCGGCTAGCCCGGCCTCTCAGCCAGGCCACGAAAACCCCAGGTTTTCGTGGCCCCAGCTGTTGACAGCGGGGGGTGCTTTGCGTACTCTCAATCTGGCGTGCTGTGCCATCGCGCAGAACCCCCGAACCGTGACCTTGCCGAACTGTGCCATTCAGAACCCATGGACTGAAGGAGTCGCCAGTACATGACCGCGACACTTAATGGGACGCGGGAGGGCGAGCGCGCCCCCCTCGCCGTCCAGTCGTTTAGCACCATCTCCAACGTGCTTGAGATCCCCAGCCTCATCAAGCTCCAGCTCGATTCCTTCGACTGGTTCAAGCGTGAGGGCCTCCGCGAGCTGCTCGATGAGCTCTCGCCGATCCAGGACTTCACCAGCACCAAGATGGACCTCATCTTTGGCGAGTACGAGTTCCGCGAGCCCAAGCACAACCAGGAGGAATGCCGCGAACGCGACATGACCTTCTCCGCGCCCCTCTTCGTCGATGTCGAGCTGCGCATCAAGGACTCGGGCGAGATCAAGGAACAGCGCCTCTTCTTCGGCGACTTCCCCCTGATGACCGACCGCGGCACCTTCATCATCAACGGCGCCGAGCGCGTCGTCGTCAGCCAGCTCGTGCGCTCCCCCGGCGTCTACTACACCGTCGACACGGACGCCCAGAGCGGCCAGCGCATGGCCAACGCCAAGCTCATCCCCAGTCGCGGCGCCTGGCTTGAGTTCGAAACCTCCGCCAAGCGCATCCTCAGCGTCAAGATCGACCGCAAGCGCAAGCTGCCCGTCTCCGTGCTCATCCGCACAATCGATGAGCCCGGCCTCCTCCCCGGCGACCACGACAACCCCGCGTTCGCCAAGTACTTCGCCGCCCAGAAGCGCCTCGACGAGGAAGGCACCGCCGCCGCCGAGAAGGCCCGCGATGCCGCCCGCCGCGAATGCGAGAAGGTGCTCGGCACTGATGACCGCGTCCTCGCCTTCTTCAAGGAAGTCGATATCGAGGGGGACCTCTCCTACCTCACCGCCACCCTCGGCCGCCGCGAGGGCGGCCGCAACAACGACCCCTGCGTGAACAAGCACGAGGCCCTCCTCGAGCTCTACCGCAAGATCCGCCCCGGCGACCCTCCCACCCACGAGAACGCCCGCGCCCTGGTCAACCAGCTCTTCTTCAACCCCCGCCGTTACGACCTCGGCCGCGTGGGCCGGCACAAGCTGAACAAGCGCCTCGCCCTCCCTGCGGAGGTCGAGCAGCGCTGGCTGCGCCCCGACGACCTGATCGAGCTCACTCGCGAGCTGATCAACGTCAACCTCAACCGCAGCGGCACCGATGACATTGACCACCTCGGCAACCGCCGCGTGCGTGCGGTGGGCGAGCTCATCCAGCAGCAGTTCCGCATCGGCCTCGTGCGCATGGAGCGCGTCGTGCGCGAGCGCATGACCATCACCGACCCGGCCGAGGCGACGCCCAGCGCCCTTATCAACATCCGCCCCGTGGTGGCGGCCATGAAGGAGTTCTTCGGCGGCAGCCAGCTCTCCCAGTTCATGGACCAGACCAACCCGCTCGCCGAGCTCACCCACAAGCGCCGCCTCAGCGCCCTCGGCCCCGGCGGCCTCTCCCGCGACCGCGCCGGCTTCGATGTGCGCGACGTGCATCACAGCCACTACGGCCGCATCTGCCCCATCGAGACCCCGGAAGGGCCCAACATCGGCCTCATCGGCTCGCTTGCGACCTACGGCCGCCTCAACGCCTTCGGCTTCATTGAGACGCCCTACCGCCGCGTGACCAGTGAGGTGGCCTCCGACGACCCCAGGCTCGTGGGCCAGGAAGTCCGCGAGGACGTCACCGATGTCGACGGCAACGTCGTCGTCGCCGCCGGTACCGTCGTCGACAAGGCCGCCGCTACCAAACTGAAGAAGGCGGGCCTGCGCGTCCCCATCCACGCCATCGTCGCCAACGAGGTCACCTACCTCACCGCCGACGAAGAGGACCGCTACGTGGTCGGCCAGGCCAACACCCGCGTCAGCGAGGACGGCCGCGTGCTCGACGAGCGCGTCGAGGTGCGCGTCAACGAGGAGTTCAAGCTCGTTGCCCCGCACGAGATCGACTTCCTCGATGTCTCCCCCAAGCAGATGGTCTCCGTCGCCGCCTCGCTCATCCCCTTCCTTGAGCACGACGATGCCAACCGCGCCCTCATGGGCTCGAACATGCAGCGCCAGGCCGTCCCCCTCGTCCGCCCCGAGGCGCCCCTCGTGGGCACGGGCATGGAGGGGCGCACCGCCATCGATAGCGGTCACGTCCTGGTCGCTGCTGCCGATGGCGAGGTCGTGGAGGCCTCGGGTACACAGGTCATCATTCGCTACGACGACAAGGGCCTCGGCACCCAGCGCATCCCCATGATCAAGTTCCAGCGCTCCAACCAGGGCACCTGCCTCAACCAGCGACCGCTCGTCTTCCGCGGCGAGCGCGTGCGCGCCGGCCAGCCCCTCGTCGATAGCTCCAGCACCCAGGGTGGCGAGCTCGCCCTCGGTCAGAACGTGCTCTGCGCCTTCATGAGCTGGGAGGGCTACAACTTCGAGGACGCCATCATCATCAGCGAGAACCTCGTCCGCGAGGACAAGTTCACGTCCATCCACATCGAGAAGCACGAGATCGAGGCCCGCGACACCAAGCTCGGCGCCGAGGAGATCACGCGCGACATCCCCAACGTCGGCGAGGAAGCCCTCGCCAACCTCGATGAGGAAGGCATCATCCGCATCGGCGCCGAGGTTCGCGAGGGCGACATCCTCGTCGGCAAGATCACGCCCAAGGGTGAGACCGAGCTGACCGCCGAGGAGAAACTCCTGCGCGCCATCTTTGGCGAGAAGGCCCGCGAGGTGAAGGACACCAGCCTGCGCCTCCCCCACGGCGAGCGCGGCAAGGTCATCGACGTCCGCGTCTTCAGCCGCGAGGACCACGAGGGCCTGCCCGCCGGGGTCAACAAGCTCGTCCGCGTCAGCACCGCCCAGCGCCGCAAGATCGCCGAGGGCGACAAGATGGCCGGGCGCCACGGCAACAAGGGCGTCATCAGCCGCATCCTCCCCCGCGAGGACCTGCCCTACCTCCCCGACGGCACCCCCGTCGACATCATCCTCAACCCCATCGGCGTTCCCAGCCGCATGAATATCGGCCAGGTGCTTGAGACGCACCTCGGCTGGGCCGCCAAGGCCCTCGGTTTCCGCGCCAGCACCCCCGTCTTCGATGGCGCCGACGACGGCGACCTCGACGACTCCCTGGCGCGCGCCTGGATGGCCGCCGAGAGCGGCGCCGTCTACTACATCGACCCGCGCGACTACGGCTTCGATGAGGCCGTCGCCGCCGAGTGGCTGAGCGAGCACGGCTACGACGCCGGCCCCATCCTTGAGCAGCGCGAGAAGGGCGCCGCCAAGCGGGCCTGCCTCGAGATCTGGCTCAAGCAGGCCGGCGCCAGCCCGAAGAAGTCCGCCAGCATTGAGGACCTCGAGGAGGAGACGCAGCGCGTATTCACCGAGACCGGCGCCGTGCCGCCCCTCTTCGGCAAGACCACCCTCTACGACGGACGCACGGGCGAGCCCTTCGACCAGCCCGTCACCGTCGGCTACATCTACATGCTCAAGCTCATCCACCTCGTGGAAGACAAGATCCACGCCCGCAGCACCGGCCCCTACTCGCTCATCACCCAGCAGCCGCTGGGCGGCAAGGCGCAGTTCGGCGGCCAGCGCTTCGGCGAGATGGAGGTCTGGGCGCTCGAAGCCTACGGCGCCGCCCACATCCTCCAGGAGCTCCTCACCGTCAAGTCCGACGACGTCGTCGGACGCGTCAAGACCTACGAGGCCATCGTCAAGGGCGAGGACGTGCTCGAACCGGGCGTGCCCGAGTCCTTCAAGGTGCTCGTCAAGGAGCTCCAGAGCCTCGGCCTTTCCATCGACGTGTCAAACGATTCGGGCAGCGTCTCCTTCACGGAGGAGACAGCCGGAGAGCTGCCCGAGCTCGGCATCAACCTTTCCGGATTCGAATCGGAGGATCTCTTCAATGCTCGAAGTCAATGACTTCAACCAGGTCCGCATCGGGCTCGCCAGCCCCTCCCAGATTCGCTCCTGGTCCTACGGTGAGGTCACCAAGCCGGAGACCATCAACTACCGCACGCTGAAGCCGGAGAAAGACGGCCTCTTCTGCGAGAAGATCTTCGGTCCCACCAAGGACTTCGAGTGCTACTGCGGCAAGTACAAGCGCGTCCGCTACAAGGGCATCATCTGCGACAAGTGCGGCGTTGAGGTCGCGCGCGCCAAGGTGCGCCGCGAGCGCATGGGCCACGTCGAGCTGGCCAGCCCCGTCAGCCACATCTGGTTCGTCAAGGGCACGCCCTCCAAGCTCGGCCTCCTGCTCGATATCTCCCCCCGCAACCTCGAGCGCGTCCTCTACTTTGCCCAGTACCTCATCACCGAGGTCGACGAGACCGCGCGCGATTTCGAGATCGAGAACCTCCAGAAGGAGCTCGCTCGCGCCATCGACGACCGCCTCGCCGAAGTCAATCCCGAGCGCGAGCGCCTCGAGCTGCAGCTCGAGGCCGCCCAGGAGGAGCTCGAGGCCAAGCGTGACGAGCAGATAGCCCGGCTCGAGGAGGAGCGCAGCGCCACCCGCGACGCTATCGAGGCCGAGGCTGCCCGCAACGTCGAGGCCGCCAACGAGATCATCGGCGAGCTCACCGAGCGCGACTACATCTTCCAGGGCGAGGTCATCGTCGCCACCGGCGACAAGATGACCAAGACCGCCCGCAACAAGCTCGAGCGCGAGGGGCGCAAGAAGCTCACCGCCTTCGACAAGGAGACGAAGAAGCTCGTCCAGGCTGAGCGCCTCGTTGTCGAGGGCGCCATGGAAGAGGCCAAGGCTGGCATCTTTGACGAGCTCAACCCCCTCCAGGAGCGCGCCGCCGAGATCCGGCGCGAGACCGAGGAGCAGTTCCAGGAGCGCCTCAACGACCTCGAGGACATCGTCGACCCCGTCCGCGGCGACCGCGTCGAGCTCCTCACCGAGACCCGCTACCGCGAGCTCTCCGACATGTTCGGGCACGTCTTCAAGGCGGCCATGGGCGCCGAGGCTGTTCTCAGCGTCCTCGAGCGGATCGACCTTGACGTCCTGCGCGCCAAGCTCAAGGGCGAGCTCGCCACCGCCAGCGGCCAGCGCCGCAAGAAGGCCACCAAGCGCCTCCAGGTCGTCGAGGACCTTATCGAGTCAGGCAACAAGCCCGACTGGATGATCTTCGCGGTCCTGCCCGTGCTCCCGCCCGAGCTGCGCCCCATGGTCCAGCTCGACGGCGGCCGCTTCGCCACCAGCGACCTGAACGATCTCTACCGCCGCGTCATCAACCGCAACAACCGCCTGAAGCGGCTGCTCGACCTCGGCGCTCCCGAGATCATCATCCGTAACGAGAAGCGCATGCTGCAGGAGGCCGTCGACAGCCTCGTCGACAACGGCCGCCGCGGCCGCGCCGTCAGCGGCAGCGGCAACCACAAGCTCAAGAGCCTCAGCGACATGCTCAAGGGCAAGCAGGGGCGTTTCCGCCAGAACCTGCTCGGTAAGCGCGTCGACTACTCGGGCCGCTCCGTCATCGTGGTCGGCCCCGAGCTCAAACTGCACCAGTGCGGCCTGCCCAAGAAGATGGCGCTCGAGCTGTTCAAGCCCTTCGTCATGCACTCGCTCGTCGCCAAGGGCCTGGCCCACAACATCAAGAGCGCCAAGCGCATCGTCGAGCGCGCCCGCCCCGAGGTCTGGGATGTCCTTGATGAGGTCATCACCGACCGCCCGGTGCTGCTCAACCGCGCCCCAACGCTCCATCGCCTCGGCATCCAGGCCTTCCAGCCGGTGCTCATCGAGGGCTCCGCGGTCCAGCTTCACCCGCTCGTCTGCGCCGCCTTCAACGCCGACTTCGACGGCGACCAGATGGCCGTGCACGTGCCCCTCAGCCGCGAGGCCGTGGCCGAGGCGAAGCAGATCCTGCTGTCCACCAAGAACCTGCTTTCGCCCGCCAGCGGCGACCCCACCGTCACTCCCACCCTCGACATGGTCCTCGGCTCGTACTACATGACCGAGGTCAACGAAGGCGCCCGCGGTGCCTTCGTCGAGGCCAACGGCGCTCCCGCCCGCGGCGTCTACTCCTCCTTCGACGAGGCCAAGCTCGCCTACGACCTCGGCACCGTCGATCTGCGCGCGCCCATCAAGGTGCGCACCGACCGCCCCGCTGCCGACAGCACCGAGAACGAGGACACGGACGGCCCCTCCGTTGCCCTCGACAAACCGCGGCTCCTCGAGACTACCATCGGGCGCATCATCTTCAACGAGGTGCTCCCCGAGGACCTGCCCTTCCAGAACTACACCATGGACCGGCCCGCGCTGCGGCGCCTCGTCGCGCTCGTCTACCGTGAGCTCGGCAGCGATGCGACCGCCGAGGTCGTCGACCGCATCAAGGACGTCGGTTTCCGTTTCGCCACGCAGAGCGGCGTCACCATCGCCATCCACGAGATCGTCGTGCCCCACCACAAGAAGGAGCTCATCGCGGAAGCCGACCAGGAGGTCGCCGACCTCGAAGAGCAGTACCAGATGGGGCTCATCACCGAGGATGAACGCTACCAGGGCGCCGTCGAGGTGTGGACCGAGACGACCCGCCGCATCGAGACCGACATCGCCGAGAACCTCTCCGAGTACGGCTCGCTCAACTACATGGCCAGCTCTGGCACCAAGGGCAACATCACCCAGATCCGTCAGATGGCGGGTATGCGCGGCCTCATGGCCGACCCCCACGGCCGGATCATCGCCGAGCCCATCCGCGCCTCCTTCCGTGAGGGGCTCACCGTGCTGGAGTACTTCATCTCCACCCACGGCGCCCGCAAGGGTCTGGCCGATACGGCCCTCCGTACCGCCGACTCCGGTTACCTCACCCGCCGCCTGATCGACGTTTCCCAGGACGTCATCATCGGCGACAACGACTGTGAGACGACGACCGGCCTCTGGATCGAGCAGCGCGACGAGCGCGAGACGATGGAGGACTTCCGCGACCGCATCGTCGGCCGCTACGCCGCCGCGCCCGTCGCCAACGAGGCCACCGGCGAGATCATCGTCGACCGCAACGAGGAGCTGAGCGAAGCCGTCGCCGACCGCCTTGAGGCGGCTGAGGTGGCGCGCGTCTACGTGCGCACGCCGATGTCCTGCGAGGCCGAGCGCGGCATCTGCCAGCTCTGCTACGGCCGCGACCTCGCCCGCGGGGAGCTTGTCCGCACCCGCACGGCGGTCGGTATCATCGCCGCCCAGTCCATCGGCGAGCCGGGCACCCAGCTCACCATGCGTACCTTCCACACCGGCGGCGTCGCCGGCACCACCGACATCACCAGCGGTCTTCCCCGCGTCGAGGAGCTGTTCGAGGCGCGCGTCCCCAAGGGCGAGGCCATCATCAGCGAGATCGACGGCGTCGTGGAGGTACTCGAAGACGGCGGCCGGCGCCTCGTGCGCGTCTCCAACGTCGATACCGTCGTCGAGGAGTATGAGATTCCCGGCGGCGCCATGGCGCAGGTCGCCGATGGCGACCACGTTGTCGTGGGCAGCGTCCTCGCCGCCGTCCCCGAGGAAGACAAGAAGGCCGACGACGCGGCCGAGAGCGCCGAGGTCTCGACCGAGCTGCTCTCCCGCATCCCCGGCATCGTGCGGGCCAAGGGTCGCAAGACCCTCCAGGTCGTCTTCGAGGACCGCGAGGACCGCGAGTACGCCATCCCCGCCGCCGCACGTCTCCTGGTCAGCTCCGGCGAAGCCATCGACGCCGGCGCCCAGATCACCGAGGGCGCGAAGAACCCCCAGCACATCCTCTCTATCCAGGGCCGCGACGCCGTTCGCCGCTACATGGTCGATGAGGTGCAAAAGGTCTACCGCTCCCAGGGCGTGAACATCAACGACAAGCACATCGAGGTCATCACCCGCCAGATGCTGCGTCGCGTACGCGTCGACCACCCCGGCGACACCGGCCTCCTCCCCGGCGACCTCATCGACCGGCGCGAGTTCGAGGAAATCGTCGCTCGCGTCGTGGCCGAGGGTGGCGACCCCGCCACCGCCCAGCCGGTGCTGCTCGGCGTCACCAAGGCGTCGCTCAACACGAACTCGTGGCTCGCTGCCGCCTCCTTCCAGGAGACGACCCGCGTGCTCACGAACGCCTCCGTCGAGGGCAAAATCGACAAGCTCGTCGGTCTCAAGGAGAACGTCATCATCGGCAAGCTCATCCCCGCCCGCGCGGAGATCGAGGTGCCCCGCCGCGAGTTCGTTCCCGAGCTCGACCTGCCGGAGTCCCTTGAATTCGATGAGGAAGCCGAGCTGGAGCGCATGCTCGCCGAGAGCGAAGCCGGCGCTGCCGTCGCCGTCCAGGTTCCCGACGACGACAGCTTGGCGACCGTCACCGGCGAGGGCGACCCCACCTAGGTACCGCCCGGAGGCGGCGTCGCGACTAGCCTCGCGGCGCTGCCTCCAGCAACACCGCCGCCGTCGCCCCGATCGCCTCGCCGCGCCCCACCGCGTCCACCCCTTCCCCGCTCTTCGCCTTCACGTTCACCCGCGCCGGCTCGACACCCGCGATCTCCGCGATGCTCTCGCGGATGGCTCCCAGGTGGGAAGCCAGACGCGGCCGCTCCGCCCGCACCGTCGCATCGACGTTCGCGAGCGACCAGCCATCCTCCCGCGCCATCCGCAGTGCCTCCCCCAGGAACACGCGGCTGTCGGCGTCTTTCCAGCGGTCGTCCGAACTGGGGAAATGCGTCCCCAGGTCACCCTTCCCCGCCGCCCCCAGCACCGCGTCCGTGACCGCGTGCAGCAGCACATCCGCGTCGCTGTGCCCCGCCAGCCCCGCCGCCCCCTCGATCGTGATCCCGCCCAACACCAACGTCCGCCCTTCCTCGACCCGGTGCAGGTCCTCTCCGATTCCCACCCGCATCAGCTTCCCTCCCGCTCCGCCAGCAGCGCTTGCGCCAGCATCAGGTCGATCGGCCGTGTCACCTTGAGGTTTGACGGGTCGCCTTCGACCGTTCGCACCTCCAGCCCCGCCCGCGCGAGCATGGCCGCGTCGTCCGTCTCGTCCCCCTCGGAGAGCGCCGCCGCTTCGAGCCACGCCTCGCGACGTACCACCTGCGGCGTCTGCGCCGCCCGCAGCCGCCCCCGTTGAGGGCTCCCCACGATCGTATCCCCCTCCACTTCCTTGATCGTGTCCGTTACGGGCCCCACGAGGATCGCCCCGTCGGCCTTCGCCGCCTCTGCTACGCAGGCATCGATGAGCGCGGGCGTCACTAGCGGTCGCGCCCCGTCATGGATCGCCACGTACTCGCTCGCCACCGCCCGCAGCCCCGCCTCCACGCTGTCCCGTCGCCGCGCGCCCCCCGGCACCACCGCCGCCAGCGCCTCCCCAAGAACTTCGCGCCCGATCGCCCGCAGCGCCCCCAGCAGCTCCTCCCGCCCCACGATCGCAACCCGCCCGATCGACCCCGCCTCCGCCAGCGCTGCCAGCGTCCAGGCGATCAGCGGCCGCCCGTTCAGGTCGGCGAGCAGCTTGTCCCCCTCCCCGAAGCGCGTCGACCGCCCTGCTGCGACCACCACGGCGTCGACCTGCATGGCCGCACACTACACCGGCGCCCGCTACCATGTGAGTAGCGCGGCTCACGCCGCCCAAAGGACACAATGAAGGTCGAGATCGACAGCCTCCTCGCTCGCGTCACCAAGCCCGGCCGTTACACGGGCGGCGAGTGGAACTCAGTCACGAAGGACTGGGACGCTGCCACCGTGCGCATCGCCCTGGCCTACCCGGACGCCTACGACATCGGCATGTCGAACATGGGTCTCGGGATCCTCTACGACCTCCTCAACGCCCACGACGACGTTGTCTGCGAACGCGCCTTCGCCCCCTGGTCCGACATGGAAGCGGAGATGCGCCGCGATGGCGTTCCCCTCTGGAGCCTCGAGACCCGCCACCCCCTGCGCGATTTCGACGTCCTCGGCTTCACCCTCCAGTACGAGCTGACCTACACCAACATCCTCAACATGCTCGACCTCGCTGGCATCGCCCCACGCTCCCGCGACCGCCGCGAGGACGACCCCATCGTTGTCGCCGGCGGCAGCTGCGCCTTCAACCCCGAGCCCCTCGCCCCCTTCATCGACGCCTTTGTCCTCGGCGAGGGCGAAGACGCCATCGTCGAGATTGCCGAGCTTGTCCGCACCTGGAAGCGCGAAGGCGCCCCCCGCGACGCCCGCCTGCGCGACCTGCTGGCCATGCCCGGCGTCTACGTCCCCGCCTTCTACGAAGCGCGCTACGACGAGCTCGGTCATTTCGCCGCCCTCGAGCCCACCGACGCGGCTGCCCCGCCCGTCGTCCAGCGCCGCGTTGTCGAGGCGCTTCCTCCGGCTCTTGTGAAGCCCATCGTGCCCTTCCTCCAGACCGTGCACGACCGCGCCGCCGTCGAGATCCAGCGCGGCTGTACGCAGGGCTGCCGCTTCTGCCAGGCCGGCATGATCTACCGCCCAACCCGCGAGCGCAGCCCCGAGGAGGTCGTTGACGCTACCCGCGAGCTCCTCGCCAACACCGGCTACGAGGAGCTTTCGCTGCTCTCCCTCAGCACGACCGACCACAGCCGCATCGTGCCCATGGTCGAAGCCCTCACGACCACCTTCCCCGACCTCAAGATCTCCCTCCCCAGCACCCGCGTCGACAGCTTCTCCGTCGATGTCGCCAACGCCATCGCGAAGGGCAAGAAGCACACCCTCACGCTCGCCCCCGAAGCCGGCAGCCAGCGCCTCCGCAACGCCATCAACAAGCTCGTCAGCGAGGACGACCTCTTCGGAGCCGCCTCGAATGCGTTTGCCCGCGGCTGGACCAGCATCAAGATGTACTTCATGGTCGGCCTCCCCTCCGAGACGCTCGAAGACGTCGAGGGCATCGTCGACCTGGGCCGCCGGGTGAAGGAGATCGGCCGCGAGCACGCCGGCAACCGCGCCCGTGTGCGCGTCAGCACCAGCAACCACGTGCCCAAGGCCCACACCCCCTTCCAGTGGGCCCGCCAGGAGTCCGCCGAAGAGCTCACCCCCAAGCACCGCCTGCTCAAGGACGGCTGCCGCGCCGCCGGCGTCGACTTCAGCTGGAACGACCCCGCCGACAGCCGTGTCGAGGTCGTCCTCAGCCGTGGCGACCGCCGCGTCGCCGAGGCCGTCGAGCACGCCTGGCGCAACGGCGCGACCTTCGATGCCTGGAGCGAGCACTTCCGCCCGCAGCTCTGGGACGACGCCTTCGCCGCTACCGGCGTCGACGGCGACTGGTTCGCGCACGAGGAGTGGGACACCTTCGCCCCCCTCCCCTGGGACCACGTCGCCAGCGGCGTGAACAAGAGCTATCTGCGCGGCCAGTGGCGCGACGTTTTCCGCGAGCACACCGTCGGCGACTGCCACCACGGCGCCTGCAACGTCTGCGGCGTCCAGGACGCCCCCGTCGCCGACTGCGTGGTCAAGGTCGGCGAGCTCATCGAGCTCCGCCGCGGCTCCCGCACCTTCGAGGGCGAACCCCTCGAACTCGTCTAGCCCTCACCGACCACCGACCACCGACCGCCAGCCACTATCTCCAACTCCCTCTATACTCGACAGGCGTGAGCCTCACCGCGGAATACCGCACCCAGCTAGTTGCCAGGCTCCGCGCCACCACCGCCGACCTGGCCTGGGCCGTGCGCGACCTCCCGGGCGACCAGCACCGCTGGAGCCCCGACCCCGACGAGTGGTCCATCCACGAACACTTCGCCCACCTCGTCGACATGGAGGAGTACGTCTACCTGCCCCTCCTTCGCTGGGCCGCCATCCCCGACATGCTCGAACCCGCCGACTACAGCCGCCGCGTCTGGCGCGACGAACGCTATGACGTCGGCGCCCCCCTCGGGGGCCTGGTGGAACAGCTCGGCCGCGTTCGCGACGAGGAGTTTGATGTCTTCCGCGAGCTCGACGATGCCGCCTGGCTCCACCTGCGCGATGACGGTCACTGGGGACCGGTCACGTGCCAGTGGATCGCCGAGGTCGTCTACCGCCATGCCCTCGACCACCTGCAGGGTGTGATGGGCCTGCGCGGTGACCTTAACCTCGCCGCCCTCGATCGCAGCGTGGCGGGTGGCGTCTAGATGCGCCTTCGCAGCATCCTCCGCGCCCGCCCCGGTGAGTCCCTCGATGCCGCCCTCGAGTCCGGCGCCGACGCCGTCCTCCTCGCCCTCACCGACGAAACCGAGCCCGTCGAGGAGCTGCGCGCTGCCGTCGCCGAGGCCGTGGAACGCATCGCCGAGGCAGGCAAGACCGCCCTCGTCGCGGTGAACCACCCCCGCACCCAGCTCACCCGCGACGACCTCGACGCCATCACCGGCCCCCGGCTGGCAGCTATCCTCCTCCCCCACTGCACCGAGCCCCAGGACGTGCGCGATACCGCCGTCCTCCTCCGCGAATTCGAGCACACGCGCGACATCGAACCGGGCCAGGTCGCCCTCTTCCCCGTCGTCGATACGGCCCGCGGCCTCCTCCGCGCTGCCGAGAGCCTCGCCGCCGCTCCCCGAACCGCCGGTCTCCTCCTCGACTCCGAAGCGTTCGCCCGCGACGTTGGCGCCCGCCTCGAGGAGAGCGGCCCCCGCCTCGCCTACGCCCGCGGAAACGTCATCGCTGTCGCCGCCGCCCACGAGGGGGTGGCCCTCATCGACGGCAGCTCGCTCGAGCTGCGCGACATGGCCAACTACGGCTTCGCCGGGGCCGTGCTCGGCGACGCCCGGCTTGTCGCCGGCGCCAACGATGTCTTCGCGCCCACCGAGACCGTGCTCAAGCGCGCCCGCGCCGATATTGAGGCCTACGAGTCGCGCCCCGAAGGCGCATGGGTCGCGCGCCGCGCCGGCGCCGTCGTCGATGCGCCCCGCGCGCGACAGGCCCGGCGCACGCTCGATCGCGCCTCAGACGGCGACTGAACCAGCCCACCGCCCCGCCAGCTCCTCCAGCAATCTCGCCGCGTTCCGCATCGAGGCCTCCCGCTCGGGCTCGATGTCGGCCAGCGTGCGCACCTCCCCCGCCGCCCCTTCCGCCCGCCCGGCCATCACCACGCAAGGAACGCCCGCCTCCTCGGCCAGTTGGCGAACCCGCCCCACCGTTTTCCCCTGCCCCGACTGCCCGTCGAAGCTCCCCTCCCCGGTCACCACGATGTCCGCGCCGCGCAGCCGCCCCTCCAGCCCCACCGCCTCCCCCCCCCCGGCCACGCCCCCCCCCCCGGTCCCCGCGATCCCCCCCCCGCGCCCCCCCCCCTCCAGCCCCCCCGCCTCCGCCACCACGTCAAACCCGCTCATGATGCGTCCTCCCAGGAACACAACCAGGCCGGCCGCCAGCCCGCCCCCCGCCCCCCCCCCCCGGACCCCCCACGCCCCGCCCCACGCCCGCCCCCCCCCCCCCCCCGGGGCATCCCCGCCACCGCCACCCCCAGCGAACGCTCCACCACCGCCGCGTAGCGCTGGAGCGCTGCCTCGATCGTCTCGACGTCGCGCGGTGAAGCGCCCTTTTGGGGTCCGAAGACCGCCGCCGCTCCCTGCGGCCCCACCAGCGGGTTCGTCACGTCCGTCGCGACCACAACGTCCACCCCCGCCAGGGACTCCGGCGGCGACCAGTCGATGCGCGCCAGCTCCGCCAGCGCCGCCGCCCCCGGTAGCAGGTCGCGCCCCGCTTCGTCGCGGAAGTGCGCGCCCAGCGCTCGTGCCATCCCCGACCCACCGTCGCTCGTCGCGCTTCCTCCCACCCCCACCACGATCCGCCGCGGCCCGCCCTCAAGGGCTGCGGCAATCAGCTCCCCCAATCCTTCCGTGCTCGCCCGCAGCGTATCCCGCTCCGTCGGCACGATCAGCGCCAGGCCGTTCGCCATCGCCGCCTCGACGGCGCAGGTGCCCGTCTCCGCGATGTCGAGCACGTGCGCGGTCCGCCCCCGCCCGAGCGCGTCATGGGTTTCCGCGACGCGCAGCTGTCCGTCGGTGGCCCGCGCCAGCGCCCCCAGAAACCCCGGTCCCCCATCCGCGAGCGGCAGCTCCTCGACTGTCCACTCGGGTCGCACGGTGGCAATGCCCCGGGCGATGGCCCCCGCTGCCTCCTCCGCCGTCAGGCTCTCCTTGAACTCCTGGGGAGCCACCAGGATGTGCATGGCTCAGAACCCGCCGTCCCGCCAGAGGTAGATCACCGCCAGCAGGACGATCGCGATCACGTAAGCCCAGCCGACCTTGCGCAGCATCCGCAGCGCTGCGATGGCGCGCTGCCAGCGGAACACGACCGCCCCCACCACGACCCCAACCGCGATCAACACCAGCGCTCCCGCCAGGAATCCCGTCAACGCGTCCTCCCGTGATACTGAGCCCCGATCGTGGCCCTCCCGCGCCGCAGCCGCCACCCCCGCCGTCCGGTACGATGGATGCTCCGTGCGACGCCCCTCACTGCGACTGACCCTCCTCCCCGTCCTCGCGGCCTTCGGCCTCGCGCTGCTCGCAGGCTGCGCCGATACCCCGGAGGAGTTCGCCACCGACCTTCCGGATGACGCCTACCCCCTCGAGGACATGCTCATCAGCCTCGATGACCTTCCCCTCGCCATGGAGAACGAGACCACGAACACCTTCGACAACGGGGATTGGGCGCAGGTGTTCAACGTCGAGAACCTGCGCGCCAAGCTCAACCAGCTCGAGGCGCGCGGCCGCATCAACGCCGCCGTGCGCGAATTCTCCTGGAACGAGCCCTTCACCCACCTCGGAGGCCCCGCCCTCATCACCGTGCAGTCCACGCTTTATGCCGACGTGGAGGCCGCCCAGGACTCGATGAGCCTGTTCTGCGGCACCCTCGTCAACGAGCGCACCGCCACCGACGTGACCGAGTTCTGGCTGGATGACATTGGCGATGGCGTCCAGGGCTTCCTCCTCGGAGAACAGACCGCCGAGATCGGCCGGCTCGTGGAGACGGTGGTCTGCTTCCGCACCGGGCGCATCGTGCACGCCGTCGTCCAGAACGGCCTCGATGGCACCGAGGACATCGCCCTCGGGGTCCGCATCGCGAAACGCATGTACGAGAACGTCCGCGCCGTCTTCGCGGACATCGAACCGCCCTCCGAATCCTAGGCGCTCCGGAACGCGTACAGCGTCCGCCCTTTGGCGCATAGCCGGTCCTGCTCGTCGAGGATGCTGACCTCGATCATCGCCAGCTGCCGTCCCCGCTTCACCACCGTCCCCTCCGCGTAGATGCGCGCCCCCAGCGCCGGCCGCAGGTAGGTGATGTTCAGGTCCGCCGTCCCCGCCGGCTCCCGGTCTGGACGCTGCACCGTCGAGAGAGCCGCCAGCATCACGATGTCGACCAGCGCCGCGAGGATGCCTCCGTGCAGGCTGCCCCCCACGCCGCCCTGCGTGACCGCGCTCGGCGCAATCGAGATGCGCGCGAAGTCCTCGCGCCGCTCCTCCAGACGCACGCCCAGCGCCCGGTGCAGCGGGTGTTCGGCGAAGTGCTTCGCGAACGCCTCGAAGTCCGTCCCGCCGGGGCCCTCGCTCACCAGGTCGCGGCGCTGGGACGGGCCGTGCCGGGAGGCGCCTTCCCGTAGTCCTCGAACGGGCCGTCGCGCCAGTCGAGCGCGGCCTTCAGCCCCTTCTCGCGCGAGATGCGCCCGAACTCCCCGCCCCCGGGGCGCACGGAGCTCAGCGCCTGGATGTCGGCTCCCACCGCCATCGAGGTGCGAATCCCCATGATCTCGTAGACGCGGTTCACCTGCCGCTTCGTCATCTGCAGCATGGGCGAGTCGATGTTGGCGATGCGCTCGGCGAACGCCTCCGTCGCCTCGCACAGCTCCTCGACCGGGAAGGCGCGATTCGCCCAGCCCGCCTCCACCGCCTCCAGGCCAGTCAGGCTGTCGCCCGTGTAGAGGAGCTCCCGCACCTTCTTCTGATGCATGTGCCAGGGGTGGTAGATGATGTCCACGCTCGTCATCGCTCGCACCGGCGGGTACCCGATGATCGCGTCCTCGGCGATGAACATCAGGTCGCACATCGTCGCCAGTTCCGTGCCGCCCGCCAGGCAGTAGCCGTGTACCTGCGCGATCACCGGCTTCGTCAGGTCCCAGATCTGCCAGTAGCCGCTTAGCAGGTGCTGGGGCCACTGGCCCTGGCCAGGGTGGATCGGACCCACGCCCGGAAGCCCGCTGCGCGTATCGACGTAGCTGTGCTCGTCCGGCGGCGTGCCCGAGAGGTCGTACCCGGCGCTGAAGGCCCGGCCCGAGCCCCGCAGGACGATCACCTTCACGCTCTCGTCGAGCTCGAACTGCTTCATCGCGTCGAAGACCTCGGCGCGAAGGTTGTGGCTCAGCGCGTTCATCTTCTCCGGCCGGTTGAGGGTGATGATCGCGTGGCGGTCCCGCTTTTCGGTGAGGATGTCTTGGTAATCAGGCATGGCCGAATCCTAGCAGGCAGGACCGCATCCTGGAGACCGCGCCCCGCTCCGGTGTGCGCCGCCTACTTCCTGCGCGCCACCACCCGTGCGAACGTCAGGACGCGCTCGCCGTCGGCATCGGCCGAGAGTTGCACCTGCTCCTCCGGTCCTGTGTGGGGAATGAACTCTTCCCAGATCGCATCCGACTCAGGAGGCTCGTCCGCGAGCGTTACCTCCAAGAGGCCGGTCTTGCGCCAGTGGTTCCGCCACCACTCCGCCGTGTGGAATGCATGGAAGCCCCCCGGTGCGTACAGCTTCGCCAGGTAGTCCGGGACTGTGTCTGGTCCCAGCTCCCGGCGGAAGGCAGGGCACACGATGCCGATCTCCCCGCCCGGGCGCAGGAACGGCGCGAGGTACTCGAGATACAGGTCGGCCGTGCCGAAGTACTGGTACGCGTCCAGGCTGATGATCGCGTCGAAGAAGCCCTCCGCGTACGGAAGCCGGTGCGCCTCCGCGTAGATGGGGTGGACCTGCCCCTCCAGCCCGGCTTCCCGGATGCGCGCCCAGTTATCCGTCGGCTTGATCCAGAGGTCGGTCGCCCAAACCTCCACGCCGAACTCGCGCGCAAGGAATACCGAGCTCAACCCCTTCCCACAGCCGAGGTCCATGACCCGCATGCCCGGCTCCAGCGTCATCCGCTTGGTCAGCAATTCCGCCAGCCAGAGCACGTTCGGCCCCATGCGGTTCGCCGTTACCCACTCCTCGTCGTAGGTAGCGCTGCGAGGAAACAGGTCGGAGGGGGAGTCCTGGTTGTCAGGCATCGCCGAATCCTGAAGCCCGTGTCCGTCCGGTCAAGGCCCGCCTACCGCTTGCGCGCCACCACCCGTGCGAAAGTCAGCAGCCGCTCCCCGGCCGCGTCGTCCCTGATGGCGGCCTGCTCATCCGGCTCCGTGTGCGGAATGAACTCGTTCCAGATGGCGTCCGACTCAGGCGGCTCATCCGCGCACGACACCTCCACGAGGCCGGTCTTGCGCCAGTGGTCGCGCCACCATCCCGGCGTGTGGAACGAGTAGGCCCCCACCCCGTAATAGTCGGCGAGGTAGTCGGGCACGTCGTCGGGACCGATCTCCCGCCGGAGCCCCGGACAGATGATGCCGATCTCCCCGCCCGGCCGCAGGAACCGGGCGAGGTCTTCCAGGTAGAGGTCGGCCGTGCCGAAGTAGTGGTACGCGTCCAGGCTCACGATCGCGTCGAAGAAGCCCTCGGCATACGGCAGCTGGTGCGCCTCCGCGTAAATCGGGTGCACCTGCCCCTCCAGCCCCGCCTCCCGGATGCGCTCCCAGTTCTCCGTCGGCTTGATCCAGAGGTCGGTCGCCCACACCTCCACGCCGAACTCGCGCGCCAGGAACACCGAGCTCGACCCCTTGCCGCAGCCGAGGTCCATCACCCGCATGCCCGCCTCCAGCGTCATCCGCTCTGTCAGTGACTCCGCCAGCCAGAGCACGTTCGGCCCCATGCGGTTCGCGTTGACCCATGCGTCGTCGTAGGTGGCGCTGCGGGGGAAGAGGTCGGGCACCGTCGGTCCCTACTCGTCCGCGAAGCCGACCGCGAGGTTCACGAGGGCGCGTACGACCTGGCCGCTTGCGCCCTTGGTGATCCAGCCCTTGTTTTTCGAGGCCATGTCCACACCCGCGATGTCGAGGTGCACCCAGGGCTTCTCATCGACGAAATGCTCGAGGAACTTCGCTGCCGTGATGCTCCCCGCGGGGCGTCCCCCTATATTCTTGACCACGCTCACGTTGCTCTTCAGCTGCTCCCCGTACTCCTTGAACATCGGCAACCGCCAGCTGCGCTCGCCCGCAGCTTCGGCAGCCGCCTCGACCCGCTTCGCAAGCGCGTCGTCGTTTGTCATCAGGCCATAGCACTGGTCGCCGAGAGCGATGCTGATCGCGCCCGTGAGCGTGGCCACGTCGACGAGGTGACGCGCCCCCAGTTCGCGCGCGTAGCAGAGCCCGTCCGCCAGCACGAGCCGGCCCTCGGCGTCCGTGTTCAGGATCTCGATCGTCTTGCCGTTCATGGCCGAGACCACGTCGCCGGGACGGGTCGCGTTCCCGCCGGGCATGTTCTCCGTGCAGGGCGCGATCGCGAGGATGTCGGCCTTCGGCGCCAGCGCCGCGATGGCCTGCATGGCCGCGATCACCGAGGCCGCGCCGGTCATGTCCGCCTTCATCGCCTCCATGCCCGCCGCCGGCTTGATGCTGATGCCGCCCGTGTCGAAGGTGATGCCCTTCCCCACGAGCGCGAGGTCGTAGCCCTCACCGCCCCGCCCCTTGTAGCTGATGCGCACCAGCTTGGCCGGCTGCACGCTCCCGCGCGCCACGGAGAGCAGCGAGCCCATGCCCTTCTCCGCCATCTCCTCCTCCTCCATCACCTCCAGCTCCAGGTTGGGCGCGCTCGCAACCTGTGCAGCTCTCGCTGCCAGGTCGGTTGGGTTGAGGTTGTTCGCCGGCTCGTTGGCGAGGTCGCGGGCCAGGTTCGTCGCTTCCGCGAGGATGCGCCCCCGCTCCGCCGCTGCCGCCATCCCCGCGACCTTCGTCCCGTCGTGCTCGACAATCGTAAGCTGCCCGACCTCCGCCTTGTCGTCTTCGTCCGACTCGGTTTTGTAGCGAAGGAACTGGTACCCCCCGAGCGCCGCGCCCTCGGCCATTGCCTGCGCGCACGCCTCCGGGTCGAGTCCGCCGATGCCCGCGCCGTGCACGATTGTGGCGACGGTATTCACCCCCGGCTTGCGGCAGGCGCGCGTGACCTCCGCCGAGAGATTGCGCACGGCGTGTACGTCGAAGTCGTCCGCCTTGCCTAACCCGGCGACGAGGACGCGCGGCGCCGCCATCTTCCCGAACGTGTGCACGGTCGTGCGCTCGCCCGCCTTCCCACGAATGTCGCCCAGTTCGATCAGCTTGCTGATCGCCCCATCGAGCGCGCGGTCGACGGCGCCCGTGGCCCCGCCCGGGCTCTTCACGCCCTCGAACAGATTGACGACGACGACGTCCGCCTCCGTCGTGCTGATATCACCCTGGACGACTGTGATGTCCATCGTTGGCCCTCTTCCGGAAGTTTGATAGCGTGCGTTCCGAGAGAGTGTAGCCGTCCCCCTTGAGGCGGCAAGGCGCGAGCCCCATCTGCCATGGCCATCGACGTGGATTCCGCACGAGCCCAGGCGCTCCGCTTCTGGCGATTCTCCCGGCGCACGGGCATCCAGGAAGCGGTCGTCGTGGTGATCGCCTTCCTTGTCTACTTCTTCATCCGCGGCGCCGTTGTCGACCGCGCCGGCGAGGCGCTCTCCAACGGCCTCGACCTCATCGCCCTCGAACGCGCCATGGGTATCTACTGGGAAATCGAGTGGCAGTCCTGGGTCATCGACGAGTACTGGGCCGTCCGCGCGATGAACTGGATCTACTTCTGGGGCCACATGCCCCTCGTCATCGTGCTCGCCGTCTTCCTCTTTGTCTGGCATCGCTCCACCTACGGACTCATGCGCACCGCCTTCCTCGCCTCCGGCGCGATCGGCGTCGTGATCTACGCCCTCTACCCCGTGGCTCCGCCCCGCCTCGTCCCCTTCGCCGGCTACATCGACACGATGGCGGTGCTCGACCGCGTCGGTTACCAGGCGCAGGAGGCCCAGGCTTTCGTGAATCCCTACGCCGCCGTGCCCAGCCTCCACTTTGGCTGGTCGATGCTCCTCGGGGGCGCCTTCGCCTGGGTGGGGCGCCGCCACGCCTGGGTCGTCTTTGGGGGCGTGATGTGGCCCGTGCTGATGCTCTTCTCCATCGTCATGACCGCGAACCACTTCATCATCGACGCCGTATTCGGCGCCATCGTGTCCCTCGCCGGACTCGCCATCGCCGAGGCCATGCGCCGCGCTCAGCCCGAGGCCCTGCGACTCCTGCGCGCCGCTCTCGCCAGCTCCCCCGGCTAGGGCCTGCCCGCGGGCACGCCCCGCCGCGCGACCACGCGCGCCACGCGCCGTCCGTCCATGGCCGTCACCTGGAACTCGTAGCCCGCCTCCTCGAAACGCTCGCCCACGGCGGGAATCCGTCCCAGCCGCTCCATCACGAAGCCGCTGACAGTGTCGAAGTCCTCGCCCGCGCCCTCGAGCTCGATTGCCGCCACGTCTTCGAGGTCGGCCACCAGCGCCAGCCCGTCGAGCAGCAGGTTCCCGTTCGGCAGCGAGCGCACGCGCTCGCCCGCCTGCTGGCGCACGCCGCCGTGCCACTGCCCCAGCAGCCGCCCCAGCACGTCGTCGCCGCTGAGGATGCCGCTCGTGCCCCCGTGCTCGTCGACGAGCACGACCAGGCTGGCCCCCTGCGCCCGCATCTCCGTGACCGCCACCTCCAGGCTCACGGACTCGGGGATGGCGACAACCGGCCCCACCAGCGAGCGCCACTCCTCGTTCCCTTCGCGCACCGCTCGCATCAGGTCCTTCGTGTCGAGCAACCCGGTGACATAATCGAGGTCGCCCTCGTAGACCGGATAACGCCGGTGCGGGTGCTCCCCGGTGATTGCGAGCACCTCGTCCAGCGTGGATTCCGCTTCAATCGCCACGACGTCCCTGCGCGGCGCCATGACCTGGTCCGCCTGCACTTCGCCGAACTCGAGTCCGCGCTGCGCCAGCACGAGCTCCGCCCTTGAGAGCAGCCCCGCCCGTGCGCTCGCCTCCATCACCAGCTCCAGCTCCTCCGGCGCGAGCGTCGATTGCCGTTCGCGCACCGGCCGCACCCCCGCCAGCCGGGCCACCCCCACGCCCATCCCGTTGAGTAGCCAGATGAAGGGCCGCAGGATGCGCGTGAAGAGTTCGATGGGCGCCACCACGAGGAGGGCCGTGCGCTCGGCCCTCGCCAGGGCCAGGTGCTTGGGCGCCAGCTCCCCGAAGACGATCAGCACAGCGGTGATGAAGATGAAGGCGATTGTCACCGCGATCGTGTGTGCAGCCGCCGTCCCCATCGCATCCCCGAGCAGATCCTCTAGCCCCGGCTCGATCACTCTGGCCAGCGCCGGCTCGCCCACCCAGCCGAGCCCGAGGCTGGACATGGTGACCCCCAACTGGGTCGTCGCGATGCACATATCGAGCCGCTTCAGCGAGCCCAGCAAGAGCCGAGCGCGTGCGTGCCCGCGGTTGGCGAGCTGCTCGATGTGCGTGCGCCGCACGGCGACGTACGCGAACTCGGTCGCGACAAAGAGGCCGTTCGCGGCTATGAGCGCGACAACAGCCAACAGGCCGATGATGATCGTGACATCCGACACGGAGGACTCCTTCGGTCTTTCATGGTACGTCCAGCGCTGTTGGGCGCAGCAAGGTTCCTAGTGGAACATCGTCCGGTAGGCGCTGCTCACCACGAATCGCGTCAGCAGCGCCCGCGCCTCCTCCGGCAGCTCGGCCACGTCGATCTCGACCGGCGCGACGTAACGCAGCGACGTTCCCGGAGGCGGATCCAGTTCGGTCATCTCCAGGTCGGGATCGCAGTAGTAGACGTGGTGGTTCGGCTGCCCGTCCCGGAACAGGTGCAGCTCCTCCAGCAGCGCCCCCGTCCTCTCCTCGAACGCCCGCAACGCCCCTGCGTCCGGGCTCTCCCCCTCCCGCAGCCGCGTCGAGGGCGGCCCCCCCGCCCCCACCCGCACGCTCCCCCCGCGGGCGAGCGCCAGCACCCCTACCCGCGCCCCACCCCGCCCCCGCCCCCACCAGCACGCTCCCCCAGCGGTCGAGCGCCAGCACCGTTACCCGCGACCCACCCGGCTCCTCCGTCACGATGCCTCCTGGCGAAACGTCCCCGCCCTGCCCCTGTCTCCCCGTGGCGATACCATACCGCCATGCTCCGCCGCCCCGTCGCCTCAGTGCTCACCCTCGGATGCAAGCTCAACCTCGCCGACAGCGAGTCGATCGCCGCTCGCCTCGGCGCCGCCGGCTACGACGTCGTCGACGCCATCTGCGAGGCCGACGCCGTCGTCGTCAACACCTGCTCCGTCACCCACGCCGCCGACCGTAAGTCCCGCCGCCTCATCCGCGCCGCCCGCAGGCTCTCCCCCGCCGCCCCGGTCGCCGTGACCGGCTGCTATCCGCGCTCCGCCGGCGAGGAGGCCGTCGAGGCGTTGGGCGCCGACTTCGTCGCCGGCACGACCGAGGACGAGCACGCCCGCCTCATCGCCCGCCTGACCGCCGTCGCCCCCGCGTCCCCCGCCCTCGAGCCGGCGCCCGCGCCCCGCCTCCGCACCCGAGCCTTTGTGAAAGCGCAGGAGGGCTGCAACGATGTCTGCGCCTTCTGCATCGTGCCCCGCACCCGCGGCCGCGAGGTTTCACGCTCGATTGACGACGTCGCCCGCGACGTGACCGCCGCCCACACCCGCGGCGCCCGCGAGGTCGTCCTCACGGGCACGCAGCTGGGGGCCTGGGGCCGCGACCTCCCCGATCCCCTCACCCCCCGCGACCTCATCGCCGGCGTCCTCGCCCGCACCGAGATCCCCCGCCTCCGCTTCAGCTCCCTCCAGCCCCAGGACATCACCCCCGAGCTCGTGGCCCTCTGGGACGACCCCCGCCTCATGCCCCACTTCCACCTCGCCCTCCAGTCGGGCGCTGATCCCGTCCTTGCACGCATGCGCCGCCGCTACGACACCGCCGCCTACCGCGATGCGCTCGCTCGCATCCGCGCCGCCGTCCCCGATGCCGCCGTCACCACCGACGTGATCGCGGGTTTCCCCGGCGAGACCGGGGAGGACTTCGCCGCCACGCTCGCCCTCTGCGAGGAGGCCGCCTTCGCTCGCATCCACGCCTTTCCCTACTCCCCCCGCGCCCGCACCGCCGCCGCAACGATGCCCGACCAGGTGCCCATCGAGGTGCGTAAGGAGCGCATGACCCGCCTCCTCGACCTCGCGAACGACCTCGCCGCTGCCTTCCGCGCCCGCTTCGCCGGCGACGTTCGCCCCGTGCTCTGGGAGAGGCAACAGACGACTCCCGAAGGCCGCCGCTGGCACGGTCTGACGGATAACTACCTTTCCGCCTACGCCGAGAGCGACGATGACCTGGCGGGACGCATCACCCCTGCCGTCCTCGGCGAGCCTGTCGCAGATGGCCTCGACGCCCGCCTGGGGAGCGCCGCATGACCGAGTCCGCCCCCATCGAGCGCCCCTCCCGCGACGAGCTGCCCTGGGTGCTCGAAGCCCTCCTCCTCGCTTCCGAGGAACCCCTGGGCCCGGCCGCCCTCGCCCGCGCCACCGGCGTCGGCGAGCGCTCCGTCCGCACCGGCCTCGACCGCCTCGCCGCCGACTACGAGGCCCGCGGGCCCCCCCCCCCCGCGGGGGGCGGGCGCCCCCCACCCCGGGCCCCCCCCCGCCGCACCCCCCCCCCCCCCCGCCGCCTGCGAGCCCCGCGCCCTCCGCCTCCAGGAGGAGGCCGGCCGCTACCAGCTCGTGACCGCCCCGGAATACGCCCCCTTCGTCGCCCGCCTCCTCGGCGACGAAACGACCGTGCGCCTCTCCCGCGCCGCCCTCGAAACCCTCACCATCGTCGCCTACCGCCAGCCCTGCACCCGGGGCGAGGTCGAGGCCATCCGCGGCGTCAACTCCGACCGCATCGTCCTCTCCCTCGAGCAGCGCGGCCTCATCGAGAACGTCGGCACTGCTCGTTCCCCCGGACGCCCCAGGCTCTACCGTCCGGCCCCCGGCTTTTACGAGCACTTCGGCCTCCTCGGCCCCTCCGACCTCCCACCACTCCCCGATGACGACCCCTCCGAAACCGTCGACATCTGATCGCCGCCCGCTGATGGTTCTCGGCCTTCTTCGCATCCGCCTCCGCTTCGTCGCCCATTCCCGCAAGGAGAAGCGCGCCCTCGTGAAGTCGGTGGTCGAGCGCTTGCGCCATCGCTACAACGCCGCCGTTAGCGAAGCAGGAGACCTCGACGCGCTTGACCTCGCGACCATCGCCGTCGCCTGCCTCGCGAACGATGCCGCCCACGCCGACTCCCAGCTCCAGAACATCGCGGGAGCGATCGAGGGGTGGCGCCTCGACGCCGAGGTGGTCGATGTCGAGACCGAGCTCATCAGCGTCTAGCCGGCGGGCGTCAGCGCGGTCTCAGCAACCCCAGCAAGCGTTTCCGCGCCTCCTCCACCTCTCCCACCCGCAGCAGGATGCAGACCCCCAGGTAGACCGCCAGCCCCGCGATTGACGCCGCGAACACCGTCACCCACGCCGCCGCCGATCCCGGCTCGTCGAACGTGGGCAGCACCAGCCCGAGGAAGAGCGCCATCGCCGCCGCCGCCGCCGCGATCCGCGAGATCGCGTGCAGATCCCGGAACGCGTCCGCCGCCGACCCTGTCCGCACGGAGTAGAGCCAGTACAGGATCACCCACTCCAGCCACGACGCCACCGAGAGCGAGATTGCCAGCCCCTCCACCCCGTACCGCTCCCAGAGCAGCATGCTCAGGACGATGTTCACGATCATCGCGCCGATCGTGAGGATGACCGGCGTGCGCGTGTCGCCCAGCGCGTAGAAGCCGCGGCTGTGAATCTCGATGGCCGCCTGGGGCACGATCGCGAGGCAGAGGAACCCCAGCGCCGCCGAGGTGATGGCCGTGTCGCTCGCCCCGAACGCTCCGCGTTCCAGCAGCATCGTCGTCGCTGGCTCCCGGAGCAGCGCCAGCCCCAGCGCCGCGGGCACGCTGAAGAACAGGATCGTCCGCAGCACCCGAGAGACTGTCTCGACCAGGCTGCGTTCGTCGGACTCCGCCGCCTGCTCCGCGAGGGTCGGGAACGCCGCCGTCGAGAGCGCGATCCCGAAGAGCGCCACCGGCAGGCTCGCGATCAACCACGCGAACGTCAGGCCCGAGATCGCCGAGGTGCCCACCTTCGAGGCGAAGAACGTCGTCGTCACCACGAAGTTCGCCTGCGCCGCCGCCAGTCCCAGCACCCGTGGACCCATCAAGCGCGCCACCTCCAGCGTGGGCGCGTCCCGCAGGTTCGCCCGCAACCGGAACCGCATCCGTTCCCGAACGAGCCCGGGCAGCTGCACGAGCAGGTGTCCCGCCGACCCGACGATGACGCCGATCGCCAGCCCCTCCACCCCGTACCGCCCCGCCAGCGCCAGCGCCCCGAAGATGATGCCGAGGTTGTAGAGGTTCGGCGCCAGCGCCGGCAGGAAGAACTGCTGCCGCGCGTTCAGGATGCCGGTGATCATCCCGCTCACCGAGAGCAACAGTGGCGAGAGCAGCATGATCCGCGTGAGCTTCACCGCCTCCGAGGTCAGCTCGTCCCCGCGCCCGATGTCTTCGCCAAGACCCGGCGCGAACAGCGGCACCAGCCACGGCGCCAGCGCCAGCGCGACCAGGCAGAGCACCGCCGTTGCCAGGAACACGATCGTCAGGACGTTGCTCGCCAGCCTCCAGGCCGAATCGGTGCTTTCGCGCCGGTAGAGCCGCGCGAACACCGGGATGAACGCGCTTCCCAGGGTCGCCCCCGCCAGCACCTGGAAGATCAGGTCGGGAACCCGGAACGCCACCCAGTAGGCGTCCAGCTCCGGGCTCGCCCCGAATTCGTTCGCGATGATCGCCGTGCGCGCCACGCCCAGCAGCCGCGACCCCAGGAACCCGAAGGCGACGATCGCCGCCGCGACCACGAGCCCCTGGCGGGCCGCCCCCAGCCTTCCCTCCGCGGGACCTCCAACGGACATGCCGGGCATGGTACGGCCTCGCCGATCTGCGGTCGCAGCCGTCCGGCGACGTAGCGCCATCGCCCCGCGCCGCTACCATGGAGCCATGCGCTACCGCCGCATCGTCGCCAAGTTCGGCACGAGCCTCCTGACCGCCGGCTCCGACCGCCTCGACCTCGAGGCGATGTCGCGCCTGGTCGGCCAGGTCGTGCGCCTGCGCGAGGCCGGCTGTGAGGTGGCCGTCGTTTCCAGCGGTGCGCAGGCCGCGGGACGCCACGTCCTCGCCCACCGCCCCCCCGAGTCCCCCGATCTCAGCCGCCAGGCCCTTGCCAGCGTCGGCCAGAGCCACCTCATGCAGAGCTGGGACGAGCTCTTCGAGTGGCACGATGTCGTCGTCGCCCAGGTGCTCCTCACCCGGCGCGACCTTAGCGATCGCCTCGGCTACCTGAACGCCCGCAACACCCTGCGCGACCTGCTCGGCTGTGGCGCCGTCCCCATCGTGAACGAGAACGACGCCGTCGCCCTCGACGAGGTGCTCGCCTCCCGCATCGGCGAAAACGACAGCCTCTCCGCCTTTGTCGCCAATCTCATCGATGCGGACCTGCTCGTCATCCTCACCGATGTCGATGGCCTCTATACCGCCGACCCCTCCCTCGACCCCTCCGCCCACCTCATCCCCGAGGTCGACGCCATCGACGACAGCCACGAGGACGCCGCTGGCGACGGCCCCGGCCGCGGTGGCATGACCTCCAAGATTTCCGCCGCCCGCGTGGCCACGCACGGCGGCGCCGCCGTCGTCATCGCTAACGGCCACGCGCCCGATGCCCTCGTAACCGCTGCCGAAGGCGTCGCCATCGGCACGCGTTTCGCTCCTGCCGCCAACCAGCTCGAGAGCCGCAAGCGCTGGATCCTCGGGAACGCGGGCGTGAACGGCCACCTCGTCGTCGATGGCGGCGCCGCCGCCGCCCTGCGCGATCGCGGCCGCAGCCTGCTCCCCGCCGGTGTCAAGGATGTCGAGGGCGCCTTCGAACGCGGTGAGACGATCGAGGTGCGCGACCTCGACGGCAAACGCGTCGCCGCCGGCATCACCAACTACGCCAGCAGCGAGGTGCTACGCATCCGCGGCCTTCGCAGCGACCTCATCTCCGAAACCCTCGGCTACGCCTACGGCGACGAGGTCATCCACCGCGACAACCTCGTGCTCCTCTAGCACCCGCCCCGGAGGCTTCCATGGACCGCTACGTACGCTTCGCCCGCCCCGACGGCTCGACCGGCGCCGGCCTGCTCGAAGGCGACAGCATCGCCGTTGTCGCCGAGCCCTTCTGGGAGCGCACGGAGCGCACCGGCGAGGTGCTGGCCCTCGCGGACGTGCGCCTCCTCCCGCCCTGCGAGCCCCGCTCCATCGTCTGCGTCGGACTCAACTACGCCAGCCACCTCGGCGGACGGCCCGCACCCGATCCCCCCACCCTCTTCCTCAAGCCCCTCTCCTCCATCGCCGGCCCCGGCGACCCCATCCGCCTCCCCGCCGCCTCCGACCGCGTCGACCCCGAGGGCGAGATCGTCATCGTCATCGGTCGCGAGCTCGCCTCCCCCACGCGGGAGGAGGCCCTCGCCGGCATCTTCGGCTACACCGCCGGCAACGACGTCAGCGCCCGCGACTGGCAGGGGAGCGACGGCCAGTGGTGGCGCGCCAAGGGCACGGACACCTTCGGTGTCTACGGCCCGACCATCGCCACCGGTCTCGACCACGACGCCATCGAGGTCCGCACGCGCGTCAACGGGGTCGAGACGCAGCACGGCCGCTCCGACGAGCTCATCCTCGATATCCCCGAGATCGTGCGCTACGTGGCCGCCGTCATCACGCTCGTTCCCGGCGACATCATCTACAGCGGCACGCCTGGCCAGCCCCAGTCCCTCAACCCCGGCGACACCGTGGAGGTCGAGGTTACCGGCGCGGGCGTCCTCAGCAATCCTGTCGTCGCCGGTCGCTGAGCGCGGTATCGGCTATGCTTCGCCAACTCCTCAGAGGTGCACCGCAATGAAGAAAGTCGTGGTCGACCGCGTCATTTGTCTGAAGGCCGGGCAGTGCTACTACCTGCAGCCCAGCATCTTCAAGGCTGATTCCCTGGGCTGGCCCGACATCCTCGTCGAGCACCCCGAGTCGGACGACGACATCGAAGCGGCCGAAGACGCCGCCGAGATCTGCCCCAGCGGCGCCATCACCATTGAGGACGTCTAGCCCGGTAGCTGTTTCAGCCCGCTAGTCGAAGCGTGTGGGGATGTCGAGGTGCTCCAGGGCGTCGTCGCCCACGCGGTCCACGATCGCTTCCCACTCGCCCATCTCCCACTCGCCAACGAACGTGATCGCCGAGCCTTCCTTGCCCGCGCGCGCCGTGCGGCCCACGCGGTGGATGTACTCCTCGGCGTTCTGGGGGACGTCGTAGTTGACGACGTGGGCGATGTCGGGAATGTCGAGCCCGCGCGCGGCCACGTTCGTCGCGACCAGCCACTCGAGCTTGCCCCCGCGGAAGTCGCGCATCACGCGATCGCGTTCGCTCTGGCGCAGATCGCCGTGGATGGCGCGTGCATGGATGCCGTCCCGCCGCAACCCCTCGGTTAGCCGATCGACGCCCACCTTCGTCCGCCGGAAGATCAGTGAGCGTCCCAGGTCCATCGAGTCGTGCAGGTGCTCCAGCGCGTGGAACTTGTCCCGCGAGGCCACCTCGCAGTAGAACTGCCGGACCGTGTCGACCGGCTGCAACTGTGCCGGCGAGGCTTCGACCCGCTCGGAGTCGCGCATGTAGCGCCACACCAGCCGGCTGATGCTCATCGGCATGGTCGCGCTGAAGAGCGCTGTCTGCCGGTCGAGCGGCGCCTGCCGCAGGATCTGGTCGATGTCCTTGGCGAACCCGATGTCGAGCATCTCGTCCGCTTCGTCGAGTACCACGAAGCGCGCCCGCGCCAGCGAGAGCGTCCGCCGTTTCAGGTGGTCGATTACCCGCCCGGGCGTGCCCACGATCACGTGGCCGCCGCGCTCCAGCGCTTCCAGGTCGCGGTTGATGGGCTTGCCGCCAACCAGCCGGATGGTCCTGAAGCCGTAGAAGTCGCCCAGGTGCGCCATCACGTCGGTCACCTGGTCGCAGAGCTCGCGCGTCGGCAGCAGGATGAGGCCCTGGACCTCGTTCCGCCGCGGGTCGATGGAGCACGCCAGCGGCTCCCCGAAGGCGAGCGTCTTGCCCGTGCCCGTCTGTGCGAGCCCGACGACGTCGCGCCCCTCGTAGAGGAGCGGCATCGAACGTTCCTGGATGGGCGTGGGCTGATCGAAGCCGAGCGCCCCGATGGCGCGCAGGCCCGCACCGCGGACGCCCACGGCGTGGAACGCTGCCGGCTCGGTCAAACGGTCGTCGTCGGGTTCGGGTGAGCGTTCTCGCTCAAGCGTTGCGCGCGAGCCGTTCTCATGGACCGGCTGAGCTGGCCCTTCCGGACGCCGTCGCCGGCGGGGGCGTGTGGATGGCATTCGCTCACGAGCGTGGGGCGCGAGCCGTTCTCAGGGACCGGCTGAGCTGCCCCTTCGGGACGCCGTCGCCGGCGGCCGCGCGAGCGGCGCCGCTTGCGCGCGGGGCGTGGCTCCCCGTGCGAGTCCTCGCTCGGAGTGGCCTCGGGCCGCTCCGCCGTGGCGGTGGCGCTGCCGGTGTTGGTGTCGGAAGGTCGGTCGGAAGTCTCGGTTTCGGTCTCGATGTCAGTCTTCGTGGTACGCCGGAACAATCGCAGTGGCAAAGGGGGAATCTGTCCTCTCGTTGTCGCGGGCTTGGCCGCGCAAGGTGGGGCGTCTGCTTCGTGCGCCTGGCTTCGGACGGCTCTCTCCCCGCCTCACAGCCCTGGCGCAGCGCCCGCTGTCGTCTGACGATAACACAACATCGGCTAATGGCTGGGAACGGGAGGCTAGAATAGCCGCCACTCACCCGCCACCAAGGCGCCACCCGGAGGACCCCATGGACTACGAGGTCATCATCTACGAAGTCGAGCGCGGACGAGCCCGCATCACGCTCAACCGCCCCGAAAAGCTCAACGCCCTCTCCATCCAGCTCCAGGAGGAGCTCAACCACGCCCTCTGGGAGGCGGATAACGACAACCGCGTCCACACGGTCATCCTGCGCGGCGCCGGTCGCGCCTTCAGCGCCGGCTACGACCTCACCCCCCGCCCACTCGTCGAGCGCGACGCCGACGACCACACGCGCGACGGCCGCTCCTTCGACGACGATGCCTGGCGCATGGAACAGGGCCAGCGCCTGCGCATGGCCATCTTCGACATGCACAAGCCCGTCATCGCCCAGATCCACGGCTACTGCGTCGCCGGCGGCACCGATGTCGCCCTCCTCTGCGACATGATCATCGCCGCCGATGACACCCTCATCGGCTTCCCGCCCGCCCGCGCCCAGGGCGCCCTACCCAACAACATGTGGCTCTATAACGTCGGACCGCAGTGGGCCAAGCGACTCATGCTCTCCGGCGACTTCGTCACCGGTACCGACGCCGCCAAGATCGGCCTCGTGCTGAAGGCTGTGCCCCTCGACCTGCTTGAGCAGGAGGTCGAGGGCCTCGCCGACCGCCTCTCCATGATCGACACGGAGCTGCTCTCCGCGAACAAGCGCATCATCAACATCGGCCTCGAGATCATGGGCGCCCGCACCCTCCAGCGAATCGCCACCGAGAACGACGCTCGCGCCCACCTCGCTCCCAGCGTCGCCGAGTTCGGCGCCCGCTCCCGCGAGCAAGGCCTCAAGGCCGCCCTCCAGTGGCGCGATACCAAGTTCGGCGACCAGCGTGCCCTCGTCGACCGCCCCGAAATCCGCGACGAGCAGGGCTTCTTCGTCGAGGAGTAGGCGCATCGCCCACGACCACAGCGGTTCCGTTCGCTAGCATGGGCCCATGGTCGAACCGGACCGCTACGAGGACTTTGAGGACGACGACTACGACGATGAGGACGACGGCCTCATCCTCGGCCCTGACGAGCGTGACCGTGACCTCCTCGACGGCACCTGGGAGCAGGAGTACTACGCCAGCGAGCGCCGCCCGCCCCGCGACTGGAACGCGATCGGCGTCGGCATCGCCCTCCTCCTCCTCATGGGGCTGATCCTCCCCACCCTCCTCATCGCCCTCCGGTAGACCGCACCATGACCAACGATGCGCTCACGGGACAGGTCATCGCCGCCATCGGCGGTGGCGATGCACACCACCGCGCCGTGGCCGTAGCCGCCGCGGAGGCGGGAGCCTCCGTCGCCCTCGCGACCTTCAACACCCTCTCCGAGCAGGAGTTCTCCGTGAACTCCGTTGCGAACGAAATCTGGGCCATCGGACGCGACCACTTCGCCGATGTCATCGAGGCTTCCGACCCCGAGCAGATGGGCGCCTTCGCCCAGAAGGCGTGGAGCCAGCTCGGCCCCTGCGACGCCATCGTCGTCGTCTCCTCCCTGCCCACCCCCAGCCCCGACTCGCCCGTGGAGGAGAAACGCGCCTTCGCCGGGCGTCACCGCACCCCCCTCCTCGCCGCCCAGGCCTTCGGTCAACTCATGCGCGAACACGGCGGCGGCGCCGTTGTCTTCGTCGCCCCCGAACGCGATCCCGCCGACGAGAAAGCGCTGAACGCTGCCCTCTCCGCGCACCTCGGCGCGGGCGGACCGCGCATCACCGTGGTCGGTCGCGACGCGCCCGCCCCCGAGAAGGCCGCCGCCCGCCTCCTCGCCCTGCTCTCCCCCGAGCCCGCCTCGTGACCGCCCCCACCACCGACCTCGCCCCCCCGCCCCTCGCCGATGTCGTCGTGCTCGAGCTCGCGACCGGCGTGGCCGGCCCCTACGCCGCCCGCCTCCTCGCCGACCTCGGCGCGCAGGTCGTAAAGGTCGAGCCCGTGGAGGGCGACCCCGCCCGCGCCGAGCTCCCCCTGGTCGAGGGCGAGAGCGCCTTCTTCGCCTGGCTCGCCGCGGGCAAATTGAGCGCCACCCTCCCCCTCGACGACCCCCGCATCGAGCAGCTCGCCGCCCGCGCCGACATCGTCATCCACAGCGAGCGCGGCGAGGCCGCCGATCGCCTGGAGGAACGCCTCGCGGCCGCCAACGAACGCGCCGTCGTCCTCTCCCTCTCCCCCTATGGACGCAGCGGCGAGCGCGCGGACTGGCAGGCCACCTCCTTCACCGAGTACGCCACCGGCGGCTACCACTACTTCGGCGGCGACCCCGAGCGCGAACCGCTCGCCCTTCCCGGCCACCAGGTCGCCTTCCACGCCGGCACGCACGCCGCCGTCGGCGCCCTCGCCGGCCTCCACCACGCCCGCGAACACGGCCAGGGCCAGCGCATCGAGGTCTCCCACCAGGAGGCCATCCTCAACGATCACGCCTGGCTCACCACCATCTGGACGCACCAGGGGGTCGTCCAGAGCCGCACCGGCAGCATCTTCGTCCCCTGCGCCGATGGTTTCGTCTTCCTCTTCAACCTCGCGCCTTACCCCAACCTCTTCGTGCTCATCGAGCGTTTCGACCTCCTGGAGGACGAATCCCTCCAGCAGCCCCTCGTCTGGACCGAGCGCTTCGACGAGGTGCTGGGAGCCTTCGGCGAGTGGGCGAAGACCCGCACGAAGCAGGATATCTACCACGCCGCCCAGGAGCTTCGGATCGCCGTTACCCCGGTGAACACCATGGCCGATGTCGCCGCCAGCGAGCAGCTTGCCGCCCGCGACTGGTTCGGTTCCATCTGCCTCGGCGACCGCGACCTCCTCGCTCCCGGCCTCCCCTACAACCTGCCGGGAACCGCCCCCGCCCCCACCGCTTCCGCCCCCGCCCCGGGCGAGCACACGGAGGCCGTCCTCGCCCCCGACTTCCCCTGGGCGAACGCCGGCGCGCCCCCGCCTCCCCCCGCTTCCTCCCCCACGGGCCGGGGACCGCTGGCGGGCCTGCGCTTCATCGAGGTCACGGCCAACTGGGCGGGACCGATCGCCGGACGCCACTTCGCCGACCTCGGCGCTGACGTCATCAAGGTCGAGCTCCACACCAAGCCCGCCACCCGCACCCTCGCCTGGGTCCCCGCCGACATCTGGCCGGACCACTACCACCGCGCCGGCTACTTCAACAAGCTCAACCGCAACAAGCGCGCTATCTGCCTCAACCTCGCAACCGACGAGGGCCGTGCCATCCTCTTCGAGCTGGTCAAGCGGGCCGATGGCCTCATCGAGAACAACGCCGCCCGCGTCATGACCCAGCTCGGCATCGGCTACGACGTCCTTCGCGAGGTCAACCCCGGCCTCGTGATGTGCTCGATGGCCGGCTTCGGGGCCAGCGGCCCCGAGCGCAACTACTCCGCCTACGGCAGCAACATCGAGGCCATGAGCGGCCTCGCAAGCGTCCTCGGCTACGGGCCCGGCGAGTACTTCGGTACGGGCAGCTACTACGCCGACCCCGTCACCGGGAACCACGGCGCCGTCGCCACCCTCGCCGCCCTCCACGGCCGCCGCGCGAGCGGGCGCGGCCGCTGGATCGACATGTCCCTCTTCGAAGCCGTCCTTCCCTTCTTCTCCCAGGAGCTGCTTACCTACGCCGTCACAGGCGAGGCTCCCGAGCCCATCGGTAACGCCTCCCCCGTCCACGCCCCCCAGGGCGTTTACCCCTGCGCCGGCGACGACAACTGGCTCGCCCTCACCGTCCGCGACGAACGCGACTTCGCCGTCCTCGCCGATGTCGTCGGCCGCCCCGATCTCGCCGCCAACCCCGACCTGTCGACCGTCGACGGTCGTCGCGCCGCCTCCGCCGAGATCGACGCCGCCATCACTGCCTGGTCGCGCGAACAGACCGTGCCCGCCGCTGCCGCCGCCCTCCAGGAAGTGGGCGTACCCGCCGCCCCCGTGATGCCCAACTGGATGGTCGTCAGCGATAACCATCTCAACGACCGTGGCTACTTCGTAAAGGTGCGCCATCCCGTCGCGGGGACGCACTCCTCCCCTGGCTTCCCCTGGCGCTTCGAGGAGACCCCCGGCGCCATCGTCCGTGCGGCCCCCCTCTTCGCCGAGCACAACCGCGAGGTCTTCACGGCCCTGCTCGGTCTGAGCGATACCGAGATTGAGGCCCTCTACGCCGCCGGCGCTACCAACGACGCCCCCGAGTACGCTGCCGGCCCGAGCCTCTGATGGCCGCCGTCCTCGTCATCCTGCCCCCCGGCGTCACCCCGCCTCCCCTCCCCGACGGCGTCGAGGTGCGCGCCTGCGCCACCGCCACCGAGGTGACCGCTGCCCTGGACGCCGCCACCGGCGACATCGTCCTCGGCGCCGGTGGCCTCGCCGGAGATGCCGCGATCGCGAACGCCGTCGGTGCCGTCGCCGGGACCGTTATCCAGGTCGATCTGGAGTCGTGGGATGGGGAGACACACTCGCTCGTGAGCGCCGCCTGTTCCGGGGTGATTGCGGGCTTCGGGACGGCCGGGATTGCCGCCGCCGTCGCCCTCCTGCGCGAAGGCGCCTAGCCGGCCCGCAGCAGGCCTGCGACCAACGCGTCCTCGCTCGCCAGCGACCGTCCCCGTTCCGCCAGTCCCTTGATCGTGCTGCGGCTGCGTCCGCCCAGCAGCGCCCCGATCTCGCTGTAGCTCGAACCCCGCTCCTGCAGCGCCGCCGCCGCCACCGCCCGCGCCCGCGATGGCTTCCCCGCGCGACTGCGCCCCTCCACCTCACCTGCCGCCAGCGCGTAGTGCGCCGCGACTCGCTCGATCACCGCCTTCGCCGTCTCCGCCCCCCGCCCGTGCAGTTCGAGCGCCCCCAGCTCCGCGGCCAGCCGCATCTCGCTCAGCAGCCCCCGCCGCTGCAGCCCCACCGCCGCGTGCACCCCCGCCAGAATCGACCGCACCGAGCCCGTCCCCGTCGCCAACTGCGCGACGCACCAGGCCGGCAGCCCCACCCGCAGTTCGACCAGCCGCTGCTCGACGAACGCGCGCCGCTCCGGCCCCGCGAACGGCTCGACCACCGCCACGATTCCCGCCTCCAGCCGCGAGCACAGCCGCTCGGGCAGCCCCAGCTCCCGCGGTCGCAGCTCGCTCCCCACAACCGCTCCGCCCCCAGCGTGCGTGACCGCGTCCAGCGTGTGCACCAGCTCCCGCAGGGTGCCCGTCTTCCCCGCCAGGTCGTGCAGGTCGTCGATGATGAGCAGGTGCACGCCCCGAACCGACTCCTGGAACGCCTCGACCGTTCCCTCCCGCAGCGCCCGCTGGTAACCCGTGGTGAACCCCTCCCCGCTCAGGCAGGCGACGCGCCGGCCTTGCGCGCTCGCCCGCGTCGCCAGCGCATGCAGCAGGTGCGTCTTCCCCACCCCCGGTGGTCCGTGCACGACGACCGGACTGATCGCCTGCTCGCCCGCATCCACGAGGCTCAGGCAGCTTGCCACGGCAAGCGCGCTCCCCTCCGAGCGGAAGTACCGCGCCAGGGTGAACGCCCCGTTCACCTGCCCCAATACCTGTGTCCGCGGGTCGGGCTCAGCGCGGATTGCCTCCGCCGCTGCTTCCCTGGGCTGTTCGGCTTCGCTCCCCGCCGTAACGAACCGCACCGCTAGGCGCTCCCCCTCGATCGCGCCCAGGCAGCGCTCCACCACCGGCGCCATGTTCGCGTTCAGCCAGTCCGCCCGGAACGCCGAGCGCGCCTCTACCAGCAGCTCACTACCCCGCACGGAGTGTGGGGTAGTGCCCGCCAGCCACGTCTCGAAGTTCGCGCGGCTCACTTCGAGCTCCAGCCGCCCAAGCACGGCCTGCCAGGTCCGCCCCAGCGCTCGTTGTGACTGCCGGCCGTCGTCTGACACGGGCGTGCGCGTCCCCTCCCCGAAGCGCACATGCGCCCCCGGCTCGCTCGTCCTCGGTGATGATTCGGAGGATGCCGCGCCCCTCGACGCGACCTAGAGAGGCTAGCGCTCGATCGGCAGCGGCGGCAACCGCTTTCGCCGGTCCGCGCTCTTTCGTTAACGGATGTTTGACGGCGGTTTTCGGCTTATGGTCTCGCGCCCCGCAAGGCCGGTCGGGTGGCCCTTAACGGATGTGGATTGACGCGCGTCCCGCCGCCGCTAGACTAACGAGCAGCCATGGAACGCGACGACGGCTACCTCCAGATTGGCGAAGCGGCCGAACGCTCGGGGCTGACGCAGCGCACCCTCCGCTACTACGAGGAGCGCGGTCTCCTGCCCCCGCCCACGCGCATGGTCGGAGGCTTCCGCCTCTACTCGCCCCCCGACATGGAGCGTATCGACCGCGTGAAGGCGCTCAAGGAGCTGCTCGGCTTCTCCCTCGCCGACATCAAGGAGATGCTCGAGGCCGAGGACGTCCGCATGCAGATCCGCGCCGAGTGGAACAAGGACGACGAGGCCGAGGAGAAGGCCAAGAAGGTCCGCATTGCCCGCGAGGTCACCCTCCGCCAGATCGCCCTCCTCGACCAGAAGGTCGAGAAGATGGAAAAGATGCGCGTCCAGCTCGCCGAGCGCCTTGAGAAGCACGACGAGATGCTGCGGCGCTTCACCGAGGCCGTCCCGCCAGTAGCCGCGCGCGACTGACGCCGGAGGCTCGATCGGCTCCCTCCAGCACAACGAAACGGATGGGACCGTTAAGCTACCCCTGATGGCCGTGCGCGATACCTTCGACCGCCCCCTGCGCGACCTGCGCGTGTCCGTGACGGATCGCTGCAATTTCCGCTGCGTCTACTGCATGCCCCGGGAGGTCTTCGGCCCGGACTTCCAGTTCCTCGACCGCGAGGAGCTGCTTACCTACGAGGAGATCGTGCGGCTCTCGCGCATCTTCATCGCGCAGGGGGTCGAGAAGATCCGGGTCACCGGCGGCGAACCCCTCGTCCGCCGCGACCTGCCCCTCCTCATCGAGCAGCTCGCCGCCCTCGAGGGCCTCCAGGACCTCACCCTCACGACCAACGGCGCGCTCCTTCCGGCCCAGGCCGGCCCCCTCCGCGAAGCGGGCCTGACCCGCATCACCGTCAGCCTCGACTCTCTCGACGACGCCACCTTCCGCGCCATGAACGACGTCGAAGTTGGCGTCGACGTGGTCCTCGCGGGCATCGATGCCGCCCGTGACGCCGGTCTCTGGCCGATCAAGGTGAACGCCGTCGTCAAGCGAGGCCTCAACGACCACACCATCGTCGACCTCGCCCGCCACTTTCACGGCACCGGCGTCATCGTGCGCTTCATCGAGTACATGGATGTCGGCACGACCAACGGCTGGGTGCTCGACCACGTCGTGCCCGCTGCCGAGATCGTCGAGCGTATCGACGACGCCCTCCCCCTGGAGCCCCTCGACCCGAACTATCGCGGCGAAGTCGCGCGGCGGTACCGCTACCGCGACGGGGGCGGGGAGATCGGCGTCATTACCTCGATCACACAGCCCTTCTGCGGCGACTGCACCCGCGCCCGCCTGTCCCCGGAGGGCGAGCTCTTCACCTGCCTCTTCGGGGCGAGCGGTTTCGACCTCCGCGCCCTCCTGCGGAGCGGCTTCACCGACGAGGAGCTGGCCGACGCCATCGCTCGCGTCTGGCGCGTCCGCGACGACCGTTACTCCGACCTCCGCACCGATGCCACCACCGAGCTCAAGCGCGTCGAGATGTCCCACATCGGCGGCTAGATTCCGGTCGCCGGGCTAGTCCTCGTCCTCTTCCGGCCAGAGCGATTCCCAGCCCGGACCGCCCAGCACCGCCTCCCGGATCGTGCGGCGCTCAAGCACTTCCAGCCGAGCGATCGCCCGCGACATCGCCAGGTCCGCCTCGTTCGAGACGGCCGTCATGCGTGCGCTCATCGGTTCGAGCACCTCGTGTTCGCGTATCAGGGAGATGGAGTGCGGCCACATCGCAAACGTGAAGTCGTCCGGCAGACCGAACGCGCTCCGGTGCTTCCCCAGCCAGGCGTAGCGCTCCTGCAGGCTCGTGACCGGCGCCACCACCGCCACCAGCGGCCCCTCCGTGGGCGAGCTGCGCGCATCCAGCAGCAGCCGCTCGGGGAAGGCGTGGAACCCGATCACGATCAGGTCGGCGTTCTCCAGCCGCTCCCGCAGCGCCTCCAGGTCGACCTGCAGGCCGTTCTCCGAGTGGGCCATGGGCACTACCCCCGGATGTGAAGCGAGGGGGCCGGCTCTCGCCGTGCCCCCTCGCCACAGGTCCTCGTTCGCCCACCGCGTTGGCGGGCGGGTGGAGGGTGAGCCTAGTACATCGGCGCGGGCGGAGCCGCCGCGGCGGGCGTCGGATCCGATTTCTCCGTGACCAGGCAGTTCGTCGTCAGGACCATCGCGGCGATGGAGACGGCGTTCTCGATGGCGGCGCGGGTTACCTTCGCCGGATCGATGATGCCCTTTTCCACCATGTCGCCGAATTCGTCCAGCTGGGCGTCGTAGCCGAGGCCCTTCTTCAGCTCCTTCACCTCTTCGACCACCACCGAGCCGTCTTTGCCGGCGTTGATGGCGATGCGGCGGAGGGGCTCCTCCAGTGCGCGGCGCAGGATGCGGGCGCCCGTGTCCTCGTCGCCGTCCAGCTTCACGCGGTCGAGCGCCGAGATGGCGTTCAGCAGGGCGACACCGCCGCCCGGCACGATGCCTTCTTCCACAGCCGCACGGGTCGCGCTCAGGGCGTCCTCCACGCGGTGCTTCTTCTCCTTCAGCTCGACCTCGGTGGCCGCGCCGACGCGGATAACCGCGACGCTGCCGGCCAGCTTGCCAAGCCGCTCCTGGGCCTTCTCGCGGTCCCAGTCGCTCTTCGCCTCGCCGAGGATGGCGCGGACCTGGCCCACACGGGCGTCGATGTCCTTCTTCTTGCCACGGCCCTCGATGATGGTGGTGTCTTCCTTGGTTGAGAGCACCCGGCGGGCACTGCCCAGGTCGGCCTGTGTCACGCTGTCGAGTGTCCGGCCGATCTCCTCGGAGATGACCTGCGCGCCCGTCAGCGTCGCGACGTCGCCCAGGTTGTCCTTCTGGCGGTCGCCGAAGCCCGGAGCCTTCACCGCGAGCACGTTCATCGTGCCGCGCAGCTTGTTCACCGCCAGCGTCGCCAGCGCTTCACCGTCGACATCAGCGGCGATGATGAGCAGGTTCTTCGACTGCGAGACGATCTTCTCCAGCAGCGGCAGGAGCTCCTGGATCGAGGACAGCTTCTTGTCGGTGATGAGGATCAGGGGATCCTCGATCTCCGCTTCCATGCGGTCCGGGTTCGTCACGAAGTAGGGGCTGATGAAGCCGCGGTCGAACGCCATGCCGTCCACGTACTCGACCTCGGTCTGGATGCCCTTCGACTCCTCGACCGTGATCACCCCGTCCTTGCCGACCTTCTCCATCGTCTCGCCGATGAGCTCGCCGATGGTGGGGTCGTTGTTCGCCGAAATGGACGCGACCTGCGCCATCTGCTCGCGCGCGTTCACCTTGATCGAGTTGCGGCCGACGCGGTCCACGACCGCCTCGGCGCCCTTCTCAAGGCCACGCTTCAGCGACATCGGGTTCGCGCCGGCGGCCACGTTCTTGAGGCCTTCCTGCACGATCGCCTGGCCCACCACGGTCGCCGTGGTCGTGCCGTCGCCGGCGATGTCATTCGTCTTGGAGGCGATCTCCTTGGCGAGCTGGGCGCCGATGTTCTCGAACGCTTCCTCCAGCTCGATGTCCTTGGCGATCGTCACACCGTCATTCGTAATGGTCGGCGCGCCGAACTTCTTGTCGAGCACCACGTTGCGGCCCTTCGGCCCCAGCGTGATCTTGACGGCGTCAGCGAGCGCGTCGATGCCACGCTTCATCGCGTGGCGGGCTTCTTCATCGAACAGAAGTTGTTTGGGCATGTACCTCTCTGTACCTCTCCCGAAAGTCGATGGCGCGTATGTTAGCACTCTTACCGCAAGAGTGCTAATCAATCCCGCCGCCCCTCACCCCGACCGCCGCAACAGCCCCCGCAGGCGCCTTCCCAGCCCCTCCCCGTCTCCCCGCCGCGTGATCGCGCTCGCCGCCCGTCGCGCCGATTCCTCCAGGCTGTCGTCGATCGGCGCCAGCGCGGCCGACTCGCCGTAGCGCTGCTTCAGCGCCTTCTCCAGCAGGAAGTCCGCCACCGCCGGGTTCTTGGGGAGCAGACTCCCGTGCAGGTAGGTGCCGATCGCGTTCCCCACCCGCGCCCCCTCCGACCCGTCCTCCCCGTTGTTCCCGCGGCCTGCGATCACCGTGCCGAACCGCTCCTCCCTGCCGTGCAGCCACGTCCGCCCACCGTGGTTCTCGAATCCCACCACCTCTCCGAAGCCCGTGCCCAGCAGCACATTGCCGATCGCGCGCTCCGCCCCCTCTTCCGGTTGGACTGTCTCCATGCGGAAGACCCCGATGCCCGGCAGCACCCCGCCATCTGCATCGATATAACGCTCGCCGAACAGCTGGAACCCCCCGCACACAGCCAGCGCCGGCAGCCCATCCTCGATCGCCGACCGGATCGCCGGACCCCGCGCCACCAGGTCGTCGGCGATGCGCCGCTGCTCCCGGTCCTCGCCCCCGCCCACGATGAGCAGGTCGTAGTTCCCGGGGTCGAACGCCTCCCCGATGCCGACGCCGTCCACGTCGAGCGCGATGCCCCGCGCCTCGCAGCGGTACCGCAGCGCGATCGCGTTCCCGCGGTCGCCGTACACGTTCATCACATCCGCATACAGGTGCGCCAGCCGCAGCCGTACGCCGTCCCCGTCGACCATGTCCCTAGCCTACCCGTCGGGCGCCCGCGCTTGCCCGCCCTGCGCTCAAATGTTCTAGACTGCGCATCGTGACCGCCTCCCCTGCCTCGCCCGCCCCGCCCCACGACCCCCGCGCCCTCGCCCCCGCCCGCGAACAGCTACGCGAGGTCTTCGGCTACGGCGAGTTCCTCCCCGGCCAGGCCGAGGTCGTGGCCTCCGTCCTCTCCGGGCGCGACACGCTCGCCGTCCTCCCCACGGGCGGTGGCAAGAGCGTCTGCTACCAGCTCCCCGCCCTCCTCCTCGATGGCCTCACTCTCGTCGTCTCCCCCCTCCTCGCCCTGATGAAGGACCAGGTCGATGCCCTCACGCGCAACGGGGTCGCCGCCGCCGCCATCAACTCGACCGTCCCCCGCGAGGATCAGGGCGACATCCTCCGCCGCGCCGCCGAAGGCGCCCTCCGCCTCCTCTACGTCGCCCCCGAGCGCTTCTCCGACGGCCGTTTCGTCGCCGCCCTGCGCGGCGTGGACGTGGCCCTCCTCGCCATCGATGAGGCGCACTGCATCTCCCAGTGGGGCCACGACTTCCGCCCCAGCTACCGCGACCTCGGCGCCGCCCGCGCCCGCCTCGGCGACCCGCCCATCGTCGCCCTCACCGCCACCGCCGACCCCCTTGTGCGCGACGACATCGTCGCGCGCCTCGGCCTCCACGACCCCGACGTTCGCATCGCTGGCTTTGACCGCCCCAACCTCCGCTTCCATGCCATCCGCGTCCGCAGCCAGAAGGAGAAGCTGGACCAGATCGCCGAGCTCCTGCAGGCCCTCGGCGACGAGGCTTCCGCCATCGTCTACTGCGCCACCCGCAAGCGCGTCGAGTCCCTCGCCGAGGCCCTGCAGCGGCGGCGCATCCGCTGCGCCCGCTACCACGCCGGCATGCCCGAAGAGGACCGCGTCCGCATCCAGAACGCCTTCGCCCGCGACAGCCTCCGCATCATCATCGCCACCAACGCCTTCGGCCTCGGCATCGACAAGCCCGATGTGCGCCTCGTCGTCCACCACGATCTGCCCGAGTCGATCGAGTCCTACTACCAGGAAGCGGGCCGCGCCGGTCGCGACGGCGACCCCGCCGAATGCGTCCTCTACTACGCCCCCCGCGACCGTGGCCTGCGGGAGTTCTTCATCGAGCTTTCGCACCCGCAACCCGAGACCGTGCTCGAGGTCTACCGCGCCCTCGTCCGCCGCGCTGGCGACCGCGAGGTCATCGACGACCTCGTCGACCGCGAGGAGACGCCCGGCGTGAACGCCGCCGTCCAGGCCCTCGTCGAGTCCGGGCTGGCGCAGCGCCAGGGGCGCTGGGCCTGGGCCCTTCGCCCCGATGGCGAGGACGAGATAGACCTCGCCGGCCTCGAAGCCCACCGCGCCCACGCCACTGCCAAGCTCGATTCCATGCAGGCCTACGCCGAGTCGGCGACCTGCCTGCGCGCCCGGGTCCTCGACTACTTCGGCGAGACGGACGGCGCGCGCTCCTGCGGCAACTGCGGTCCCTGCCTCGCCCCCACCCGCCGCGTCGAGGCCGACAACGAGGCGCCCCTCTTCCTCGAGCTGCGCGCCCTCCGCCGCCGCCTGGCCGAGGAGGAGGGCGTGCCTCCCTACGTCATCTTCAGCGACGCCACGCTCCACGACATGGTCGAGCAGCGTCCCACCACCGAGGCCGGCCTGCTCAAGGTGCGCGGCGTCGGCCGCGTGAAGGCCGAGCGCTACGGCCCCGCCTTCCTCGCGATCATCGCGCCCGCCGCCCACCCCCCACCCCCCCCCCCCGCCCGAGCCACCGCCCCCCCCCCCCCCCCACGAGCCGGGCCGTCCACTGGTTAAGCCGCGCGCGGGAAGCAACCTGCCCCCGACCGCCCAGCGCACCCTCGAGCTCCACCAGGAAGGACTCTCGATCGACGA
>MKWU01001163.1_pt1 | contig 47217 bp, 31 predicted proteins | sample 809101 | NCBI WGS metagenome assembly MKWU01 (sample SAMN05860141, study PRJNA318959) | sponge metagenome | host: Aplysina aerophoba | place: Slovenia: Piran, Adriatic Sea, Gulf of Piran | collected 2013-05-07 | reverse complement strand
CCCGGGCCTTGGTGATGGTGGCGATCTCGTTCAGGTGTGGTCCGGCCAGATGTTCGATGGCCCAGTCGCGGGCGGTCGATTCGGCGGTCCGGTCGACCCAATCGAGGGTGAGGTTGGCGTCGATGAGGGTTCGTTGCGCGTCGCTGAGGGGCTCGTAGCCGATGTAGGGCTCGCCGCCCGGGTCGCTGACGTTGCCTTGCTGGTCGATCTCCACGTACTGGAAGCGCCGCGACACGACTTGGCGGTGGCCGCCGACGTGGTGGCCGTCGGTGATGGCATGGTCGAGGTACGCCAGCAGGCGCGGCTCGGTCGACCTGTCGTCGGGGTCGACGAGCGTGGCGCCACGGTCGAGGGTGTGGCCGTGATCGGCGAGGATCTTGTTCACGACGGCGCTGAGTAGCGGGCTGCCGGGGGAGATCAGCTCGGCCCGGTCGGCACCGTCGAGGCGCACGTGGTTCTTGTCGAAGGTGACCCTTGCATAGCGGTCGTGCACCGCACCCTTGGCGGCCTCCGCGTGGGCGCGCACCGCCGCCGGCACGCGGGTGACCTCGAAGCGACCACGCTCCCGGCCGACGATGCGCCCGCCGTAGCTCTTCAGCGCCGCCGAGAAGAACGCCTCCACGAACCAGGGCTGCAGCTTGCGAGCCTTCGAGCGTTCCATGAGGTCGCGGATCTTCTCGTTGGCCGCCGGATCGGCCAGGCCGGCCACCAGCGCCCGCTCCTCCAAGACCGCCTTGAGTTGTTCGCCGATCTCGCCCTCGATGATCTCGTCCATGTAGGCCAGGTGCGCCGGGTCGGCGTCGGCGCGGATGGCGTCGAGGAGCAGCTGCTGCAGAGACGTACCGATGTGCGAGTCGCCCAACACGTCGTAGACCTGATCGCCGTAGACGCCGCGCTGCTGCTCGATCTTCTCGAACAGCCGGGTGAAGACCTTGCCCTCCCTGGTCTCGTGAGCGACGAGGTTCCACAGGTGACAGGGCCGCTGCTGGCCGATGCGGTGGATTCGGCCGAACCGCTGCTCGATGCGGTTGGGGTTCCACGGCAGGTCGTAGTTGACCATCATGTTGGCGACCTGCAGGTTCACGCCCTCGCCGGCGGCATCGGTGGCCACGAGGACCTGCACCGTCGGGTCCACCCGGAACCGCTCCTGCAACTCCCGGCGATCGTGGCGCTTGACGCCTCCGTGGATGGTGATCACCGCCTCCGGGCGACCCAACTCGGCCCGGATCCTGTCGGCGACGTAGTCCAGCGTGTCGCGGTGCTCGGAGAACACGATGAGCTTGCGATGGCCCCTCGGCGCCGGAGAGTCGTCGGTTGAGCCGGAGGCTTCGGCGCCGCCGGAGCCGTTGGCGCGGAGGGCGCGGTCGAAGTCACCCTTTCGCAGCAGGTCGCGGAGTTCGGTCCACTTGGTGTCGGTTCCACTGGACCGGACCTCCTCGGCCAGCGCCACCAACCCTGCCAACTCCTGAACCTCGGCCTCGAGCTCTTCGGCGGTGGCCGCGGCAGTCGCCGAGTCGATGAAGACGTTCGCCAGTTCCTCGAACTCGGCGGCGCCGTACTCGTCGGAATCGAATTCCTCCAAGTCGGAGAGCCGGACACCCGGAGGCAGGCTGACGACCGGCACCGGCTCGCCCGTGGCGGCGAGACGGCGCAACTCAGCGGCCTGGGCGTCGAGACGTTCCCGGCGGCGGCGCAACGAGTGATAGATGGCGGCCGGGGAGGATGCCAGGCGTCGCTGCAGACCGGCGAGGGCGAATCCGATGATGATCCCCCGCCGGCGGTCGGCGGCGTCGGAGTCCGCCATGTCCGCTGCCTTGGCCATGCCCGTGCGCACGTAGTTGGTGACCGCCCCGTACAACTCGGTCTCCGGCTCGGACAATTCGAACTTGGCACTGTGGGCGAAGCGCTGCGGGAAGAGACGCTTGCCCTCGAACGTACGGAGGTTCTCCTTGACCAACCGGCGCATCACGTCGCTCGCATCCGGCACCGGGCGACCGCGGAGTCGGCCGGCGAACCGGTCCGGGTGCACGAGTGACAGGAACGCCAGAAAGTCCTCGTTCTTGCCGTTGTGCGGCGTGGCCGTCAGCAACAGGAAATGCCGGGTGCGATCGCGCAGCAACTCGCCGAGGGCGAACCGCTTGGTGCGCTTCAACTCGGCGCCGTAGCTGTGCGCGGCCATCTTGTGCGCCTCGTCGACGATCACCAGATCCCACTCCACGGCGCGCAGACGGGCCTGCAGGTCCTCGGCGCGGGCCAATTGATCGAGGCGGGCGATGAGCAGGTTCTTCTCGGCGAACGGGTTGCCGGTGTATGACGCCTCCACCGTCGCCCGCGACAGCACCTCGAAACGCAATCCGAACCGGTCGGCCAACTCGTCCTGCCACTGCTCCACCAGGCCGCCCGGCGCCACGATCAGGCAGCGCTCCACGTCGCCGCGCAGCATCAACTCCCGGATCAGAAGCCCCGACATGATCGTCTTGCCCGCACCGGGGTCATCGGCCAGCACGAACCGCACCGGCCGCTGCGGCAGCAGCCGGTTGTACACGGCGTCGATCTGATGCGGATACGGCTCGATACTCGACGTGTCCACCGCCGCGAAGGGGTCAGCCAAGTGGGCGAACCGCATCCGGCGCGCCTCCGACGCCAAGCGGAACAACTCCCCGTCAGCATCGAAGCTCCAGCGAGAAGTCGGCGCCGGGGCGAGAACAGCCAGATCCATCGCCGAGATCAGTCGCTCGCCCAGCCCGCCATCGGCGGTCCGATACGTGAGCGTTGCCGAATCAGGCCCATGAACCTGCAGCGCCACCACCGTCACCGCAGCATTCGGCACCACCCCCGCCAAGCGGGCGCCGGCGGCGAGATCGGAGAACGCCAGCGGCGTGTTGTTGGTCGCCTCCGGCGATGGACTCACGCTGCTCGCACCTCCAGTCTCTTCGCACGCATCACAGCCCGGTGCGAGCGTAGATGGCGCATGAGCAGGCGGCGGCCGCAACGTCGGCCGATCCGCCGCCGGGTTCGGCAGGCGAGGGCCACCCCGCTGCGGCGACCACAGGGCAAATGCCCATCGTGGTGCCCGGCCCGCAGGCGACCGATCCACGCAGGCATGCGCGGCACACGACGACAAGGCGCGCTGAGGCGCCGCGCCATAGGGTGAGGTCATGCACGATCCCCGCAGTGTGCTGGCGGAGTTGGAGTCGCTGGGCACGGCCCAGAACCGGAAGGTCTACGCCCGCCACGGCGTGGGTGAGCCGATGTTCGGGGTGAGCTTCGCCCACCTCCGCAAGCTCGCCAAGAAGCTGCGGCACGACCACGACTTGGCGCGGGCACTGTGGGCGAGCGGTAACCACGACGCGCGTGTCCTGGCCTTGTCGGTGGCCGACCCGGCGCAGGCGGACCCCGGCGAGATCGAGACGTGGGCCGGCGAAGTGGACAACTACGTCCTCATCGACGAGTTCTCGGCGTTCGTGGCGGCCACGCCCCACTTCGTCGCCTTCGCTGACGACTGGACCGAGCGCGACGGTGAATGGATCGCTTCCGCCGGTTGGAGCCTGGTGGCTCAGCAGGCGCTGCGGGACAACGAACTGCCCGAGGGGTACTTCGAGGAGCGCCTGGCCACCATCGAGTCCCGCATCGGCACCGCGGCCAACCGCGTGCGGCACTGCATGAACGGAGCCCTCATCGCCATCGGCGGTCGCAACGAGGCGCTCCGAGCACGCGCCACCGACGCAGCCGGACGCATCGGCCCGGTGGTCGTGGACCACGGCGAGACCTCCTGCAAGACGCCCGAGGCGATCCCCTACATCGACCGCATGTGGGCCCGGCGGGACAAGAGATCGGCGTAGGCCTCCCCCGGGCGACGGGCGGTCCGGGCTCGCCGCGTGGCGGAGGGACCAAACCTCCATCGTGCATGGATCCCGGCCTACGCCGGGATGACGGGTCCGGGGATCACAGCCCTATCACGGGCCTGGGGCCACAGCCGGCAGCAAGCATCGATCCCGGCCTTCGCCGGGATGACGGGTCTGGATCCGAGCTTGGCTCAGACGTCCATCAGCGCCTTGCGCTGGCCCCCGTCGAGGAGGATGTGCGCGCCGTTGACGTAGCCGCCGCGCTCCGACGCCAGGAAGATCACCACGTCCGCCACCTGTTGGGCCGTGCAGATCGTCCCGAGGGGCAGGCTGTCGATGGTGATCTCGTGGGCGCGCTCTGCGCTGATCTTCTTGTCGCGGGCCATCGCCTCCTCCAGGTAATCCCAGCGCGTGGTCGCCACCGGTCCGGGGTTCACGGTGTTGCAGCGGATGCCGATGCGGCCGTACTGCTCGGCCACCGAGGAGGCGAAGTTGATGTCGGCGGCGTTGGCGGCACCCGCCGTCATCTCCCAGTACGAGGGCTTGATGCCGTCATTGCCGACGACCATGATGATCGCTCCGCCGCCCCGGGCCCGCAGGTGCGGCACCGCGGCGCGCACGGTCCGGACGTGGCCCATGAACTTGAGTTGCAGGCTGGCGTTCCACTGGTCGTCGGTCAGCTCCTCGAGCAGCCCGCCGGGCGAGCTGCCGGCGTTCGGCACGCAGATGTCGAGCCCCCCGAACGCCTCGGCGGCGGCGTTCACGACACGGTCGGCGTCCTCGCTGCTGCGCATGTCGCCCACGAGCGGGAGGCAGCGCCTGCCGCTGGCTTCGGAGATCTCCGCCGCCACCTCCTCCAGCAACTCCTTGCCCCGCGCCACGATGGCGACGTCGCAACCCTCGGCGGCGAGACCTTCGGCCACCGCCTTGCCGATTCCCATGCTCCCGCCGGTCACAATGGCGGCCTTGCCGGTCAGTTGTAGATCCACGGCGGCTCTCCTTCTGTCTGGCACGAGGCCATCCGATACATGATGAGGTGCGTGGGGACTAGGCGCTGCTCCACCGGGTCGACCGCCAAGGCGAGTCCCTCGAGGGTGTAGGCGCCCAACAGGGCGGGGGCATCGTCGCCACCGAAGACCACGAGAGTCACCTCGCTCTCACCGTCCACGGTCACCCACGCCCGCCCGTAGTCCATATCCACGCGTCGCCCATCGGCCAGTAGGAATCTGCGCCTGCCTATTGGCCGGACCCCCAGGTTGCGCAGCAGGTCGCCGGGCAGCGTGGTGTAGGCAGCGCCGGTGTCGACGGTCGCCTCGATTTCTGCCGCCTCTGAGCTATCCATCGCGGAGATCCGCAGCGGCCAGTTGAACGTTCCCACACCGAGATGTTACCCGGCCACGCCGACGCCGAGCCTCGGTGAACGACGAGCAGTCGGCGATGACCGAGGGCACGGCGCGGGGTCGGTGTGGTGGCCAGGGCGGTGGGTGCCCTCAGCGGCGGAGAGACGGGTTGACGGCATCCCCTACGCCTACCAGCACGTCCACCCCAAGCCGGGTGCCCTCAGCGTCGGAGGGGTTGGTTGACGATGCCGACGGCGCCGATTGCTCCGGTGCGGCGACCCGACGGGCCGCGCGACTTGTTGCGAGCCTTCCCGTTGCGGGATCCCGGTGGTGGCCGGTTGGAAGGGATTTCGAGGTGGACCTTGCCGTCGGGATCGCGGACGAGTTCGGCGCCGAGTTCGTGGATCTGCTTGTGGTGGCAGTCGCTGCAGGGGCGGTCATGGGCGACTCCCATGCCTCTCGCCGACCCGGATCATGCTCCGAGGCGACAGCACCGGCAGAACCATCACCGGCCACAGCAGCCGGGGGCGTCAGGTCCGAGAAGAGGTTCAGGTCGGTCATCGGTGGCTCCCCCAGGGAACGCGTCGCCGTCGGGTTCGGGCCGGCGGGGCCGACGAGCCGGTTGGGGAAGCTCGACCCCCGCAACAGCAGGGGTCAGTGACCGGTACCCGTACTCTACACGATCCCTGTGATAGTCACAACATTTGTTCGTAATATTGGGAAATATATTTACAATACCCGAAGATTGCCAGCCACATCGGCCAGGCATCGATCCACGAGCGTGATCGCCCATCGGCCGAGCGGCCGCTGCCGACCGGGTGGTTCCCCCTCGGCCACGTCGCTATCAGCCGGCGTGCCTTCATCTGCCACCCGTTGGAGCTGGACTCGTGCAGCGGACAGAGCGTCCTCGATGCGGATCGCCGCACCAGCAGCATTCAGTTCTGCAGTGTTATGTGGAGTTATGTGGCATTTGTCCATCAATGGGGTCTATACTGGCAATAGTGACAAATTATTCATATCCCCCATTTCATCCTTCGACGGCTGATCGGCCGCTTGTGATGAGCCGTGGGGAATTCGCCTCGGCGTTCCCGAGCGAGAGTCACTACGTCGAGTGGAAAACCGGGTCCAGCCGACCGGAGATCCAGAAGGCAGTCGTTGCGTTCTCCAATGCCGACGGTGGTGTCGTCATGCTCGGCGTCAATGACAAGGGCACGATCACTGGCAAACCTCTCGACGAGGGTCTCAAGAAGAAGATATGGGAGATCATTCAGGAGATCGAATCGCCCGGATCTGTCGAGTTGCACAGTCTCAGAGTTGAAGAGAGCTACGTAACCGTCATATCTGTGGCCGAGCGTCTCGACGCCGTCGCGCAAACATCTGACGGGACGCTGGTCATCCGCCGCGGCAAGCAGAATTTGCCTTTGAAGGGCGGGGCTTTTGTGGGGCTGGTCTCGCAGCGACAGCAAGAGAGCTTCGACAGCAGTCCCTCACGATGGTCGCTTCCCGACGCCGACCCCAGTCTCCTCGCACAAGTCTGCGAAGCGTTCGAGTTCGACCCGGGGCTGAACAGTCAGGACACCGCCGATGCGCTGGAGGAGCGCGGCATGGTCGTGCGCGCAGCGGGCAACGCCATGCTGACCAAAGCAGGTGCTCTGTTCCTCGTACCGACAGCACCGAGAGAGTTCGGCAAGTGCTTCGTCGAGGTGTTTCGTTTCCCGGAGGGCGCGACGGAGCATGACCAACGCACGGTATTCGACGGCACGCCGGCGCAACAGGTCGATGCCGCCACTGCAAGGATCGATGAAGAACTGGGGTTCGATCTAGTGGTCGTGGGACTGAACCGTCACGAGTTGAAGCGCCTCCCGGTCAAGGCACTCAGAGAGGTTGTCGCCAATGCCGTCGCTCACCGGGACTACCAGCTCTCAGGTTCAGCCGTTGAAGTCCACATCACCCCACGGGAGGTCCTCGTAACGTCACCGGGCGGCTTCATCAACCCCGTGACCAGCGAGAACCTCCGCAATGCCCATGCCGCCCGGAACCGGCACGTGATCCAAGCTCTGCGGGCTTTCAATCTGGCCGAGGACGCCGGGCGAGGGATCCGAGTCATCCTCGACGAGATGGCCGCGGATCTTCGCACCGAGCCGACCTTCACAGAGGAGCCGCCGGGGCACGTCACGGTGCGACTGCCCGTCGAGAGCCCGGTGTCGCCCGAGGAGCGTGGCTGGGTCCGCGAGCAGGAAGCCCGCGCCACGTTGCGACCGGAGGATCGACGTGTCCTGATCGAGGCCGCTCGGGGCATGGAACTCACGAACTCTGCCGTCCGCTCCCTGCTGGGAATCGACAGCGCTCCAGCGCGCCAGAGCCTCCAGCGCTTGCGCGACGCGGGGATTCTCGAGCAAATCGGCGAGCGAGGCGGCGCTCGCTACCGGATCGCACCGAGCATCCAGCGATCCGCTGGGATCAGACTGGATTTCACGGAGATGCCGTCGATCGTCCTCAACATGGCCGCTCATGGGCCCATCACGAACTCAACCCTGCGGAACCGACTGGGCCTGTCTCGTCAAGAGGCCGTTGCTCTTCTCCGGGCCCTAACCAAGAATGGCCTCCTCGAGATGCACGGCTCCAGACGTGGGTCCCACTACGTGTTGTCCGGATCGGCAAGAGCCGAGCGGGACAGGTCTCGCTAACTATTCGCGGCGGTTCCGACAGTTTGTGGAGTTATGTGGTGTTTATTCATTTCTGGGATCACCACCGCCGAGAGTCACAAAACCCGCATAACTCCACATAACGCCGCCGGGACCGCCACCGGAGTCGCGAGTACTGGAAACGCGGGCGCACGGCGGGAGCAGCGGTCTGGTTCACGGAGAGTTCCTGCACTACTTCGAGGGTGTCCGGGCGGGAAGCGCTCTGAGCCTGGCGAGCACGGGGCGACTCAGCCGGCCGATTCCTCTCGCCGAGTTGCGTTCGAGGCCGAAGGGGTTCCGTCCCCCGCAGAGTTTTTGCTACGTCGACACCGAGACCGGCAAGCGACTTCTGCAGTTGGCGGCGTAGTCAACGGACAGGACGTCCCGCGGTCCCCAGGCGCCGGCTGCTACCCGGCTCAGGAAGTCGGCGATGAGGGTGTTGACGAGGTCGGGCTCCTCGATGTTCAGCGTGTGGCCCGACTTCGCAAGGACGGCCAGCCCGGCCGTCGAGATCACCCTCTTCAGCCACGTGCTCGTCTCCAGGCAGCCGTCGTCCTCGTCGCCGGGCAGGATGAGCGTCGGCGCTGCGATCGCCGCCAGTTCGGCCTCCAGGGCGTAGAGCGACGGCCTCCCCCGCTGCACGCCGCGCATCGTGGCGGCCGAGCGCCCCCGCGAGTGTTCTCGTTGGTAGACGTCCGTCCGGCCAAGTGCGAGTTGCGCGACGACGTGAGGGGCTCGCTGAACAAGCGGGTGCGGCTGATCTCTCCGTGCAAGCCGCCGGGGTTGGTGACTCGGAGGCGGTCGGGGTAGGCCTCGATGCGCACCTGAGCGCCGTGGGCGAGATGATCCTGCCAAATCATTCATGCCGCGACGGATCTTCAAGGATATGCTGGCTGGATGCCGTTGGTGGGCTTGCGGCTCGCCGATGTCGGTACGCAACGCCTCGACGACCTCTGGCTGCGCGGCGCCCTGCCCGAGTCGTGTGTCGCCGCAACCGACGAAGCATCGAACCGCTGGCGCGACGACTACATCTCGACATTCCTCGAGCGCGACCTGGCCAATCTGGGATTCCGGTTTCCGGCCACGACGATGCGGAGATTCTGGACGATGCTGGCCCACTACCACGGCCAGACCTGGAACGGCGCCCGAATCGCCCGCTCTATCGACGTGTCGGAGTCAACGGTCAGGCGGTACATCGACGCGCTCACCGATGCCCTGGTTGTTCGTCAACTGCCGCCCTGGTTCGCCAACGTCTCAAAGCGCCAGGTCAAGTCGCCCCGGGTCTACATCCGAGATTCGGGCGTGCTGCACCGCCTTCTGGGCATCGCCGGCATGCTCGACCTCGAGCGCTCCCCGATGCTCGGCGCCAGCTGGGAGGGCATGATCGTCGAACAGCTCCTGGCCAGATTCGCCCCCACCAGTCCGTCCTACTGGTCGACCCACGGAGGCGCCGAACTCGACCTGCGCCTGGAGATCGATGGACGACTTCTGGGGTTCGAGATCAAGCGCACCACCCGGCCATCGGTGTCCAAGTCGATGCACAGCGCCACAGCCGATCTCGACCTCGACCATCTGTTCGTCGTTCACGCCGGCCCCCACCGGTTCCCCCTCAACGAGCGCGTCACCGCCATCAGTGCCGTCGAACTCCTGACAGCAACAAACCCGCTCGCCGGCCCGTGAGCGACCAAGTGCGAGTGCGCGACGACGCGAGGGGGCTCGCTGAACAAGCGGGTGCGGCAGCAGCCACCTCCGCCAGCGCTGCCTAGGAGAAGCCGGTGATGGCTCCCGGGTCGGCGCGGGGGTCCCGTGGTCCCCAGGCGCCGGCCACCACCTGGCTCAGGAAGTCGGCAATGAGAGTGTTCACGAGGTCGGGCTCCTCGATGTTCAGTGTGTGGCCCGACTTCGCAAGGACGGCCAGGCCGGCCGTCGGGATCGCCCTCTTCAACCACACGCTCGTCTCCAGGCAGCCGTCATCCTCGTCGCCGGCCAGAACGAGCACGGGGGCCGTGATCGCTGCGAGTTCGGCCTCCAGTGCGTACAACGACGGCCTCCCCCGCTGCACGCCGCGCATCGTGGCGGCCGAGCCCTCCGCCGAATGCTCGCTCACCCAGTCGGTGTACTCCCGCCAGGCGCGGGGATCCTTGTTCCGGAGTTGCACCCGCGACGGCCCGGACATGTACTGCCGGGCGAAGGCACCGATTCCCGCGGTCTCGATCACCTCGGCGATGGCATCGCACTCGCCGCGGAAACGCTCCACCTCGTGCGGGCGCGCTCCGTAGCCCGTGCCCGCCGCGACCACCGACCGGACGCGCCCCGGATGCGCCATGGCGAGGTGCAGCCCGCAGAAACCCCCCATGGAGATCCCGACCACGTGCGCCTGCCCGACGGAATGAGCGTCCAGAACGGCGATGGCGTCGTCGACGGCGTGCTGCTGGGAGTACACAGCGGGGTCGGCGGGAACCTCCGACGGCGGATAGCCCCGAGCGCCGTAGGTGATGCAGCGGTGGCTCCGCGAGAATCGCCGCATCTGCGGTTCCCAGGTGCGATGGTCGCCCGCGAACTCGTGGATGAAGAGGATCGGCTCGCCGCTCCCCACCGACTCGGTGTGCAACGTCACGCCGTCGGGGGTCGTAACCGCCTCGGTAGACATCTCCAAGGCAGCTTCCATCTCCATCACCCCCGTCGTCGGGCACCACTGGTAGGTCATCTATGGTGAACGACGTGACCGACGGGCGCAACCGACCGCCGGCCGGGCCGGGCCGGCACGACGGGATCGCCGAGTTCGTGATGTCGTCCGAGCGGCGCCGCAACGCGGTCGACAGCGCCTTCCTGGACCGGTTGAACGCGTCCATCAGCGATGCCGAGGACCGCGGCTGCGCCGTTGTGGTGTTCCGCTCGACGCTGCCAGGGGTGTTCAGCTCCGGCGCCGATCTCACGCTCCCGGACGCCGAGCGGGCCGACGTGTCCGATGGCCTCTACGCCACCTACCAGCGGATGCTCCGCTCACCGGTCATCTTCGTGGCCGACGTGGCGGGCGCCGCCGTGGGCGGGGGCGCCCAGCTCTGCCTCGCCTCCGACATCTGCATGGTCACTCCGGATGCCTGGTTCCGCTTCGCCGGCGTCGGCCATGGGTTGGCCGTCAGCGCCTGGGCCCTGGTGAGCACCGTCGGGCGCCACGCGGCGGCCGACATGTGCCTGACGATGCGCAAGGTGGACGCCGCCGAAGCCATCCGCCTGGGGCTGGCGACACCGCGGCGGGACGAACTCGTCGCCGAGATCGCCGGGACCGACCCGGCGGCTCGCCGGCGGCTCAAGGAACTCCTCACCGCGGAAGTGCACGAGCCGCTGCAGCGGGAACGGAGGGGAAACCGTGACAACTGGACCGGGAGCATCGAAGGCCTCCGCCGGTAGGGATGGGCTGAGTCATCGGTCCGTAGAGCCTGTCGACAGCGCCACGGCGCGCGCCTGGCGGATGCACGATCCGACCCTCCCGCCGGCGCCCGACCGCCGCGAACTCTCGCGCCGGCTCCGGCGCGGCTCGATCCCGCGGGCACTCCGGCGGCGTTCTCAGGCCACAGCGACGAACGCCAGGATCGGTGTGGACGGTGAGCACGTCGGGCTGCGCGAGCTGTACAGCCAGACCGGAGTCCTGGCGGCGACGCTTGCCCGCAAGGGCGTGGATCGGGCGCGCCCAACACTCCTGGCCGCCCCGACGTCGCTGGACTTCATCAGGTGCTACCTGGCGCTGCTGGCCGTGCGCTCCCCCGTCGTGCTCGCCAACCCGTCGGCCACGGCAGCCGAACTCGAGGCGCAGATCGCCGCCGCGACGGTGTCGGCGGCGATCACGGGCGGTGAGGCCACCGACACGCTCGCCGGCCTCACCGCCGGCACGTCCGTGGCGCACTGGCCGATCGCCGGTCTGGACTACAGCGGTGGCGGCACCGTTCCGCACGCGCACCTTCCCCGCTCGGCCGACGTGGCGATCCACGCGTTCACCTCGGGAACGACGGGCGCGCCCAAGTTGGCGCCGCTGCGCCACGGTGACGTGCAGGCCTCCATCCGCAGCGCCATGGCGGCGTGGCGCTGGCGCCCCAACGACGTCGTGGTCCACGCCCTGCCGATGTACCACCAGCACGGGCTCGGCGCCCTGCACGCCGCCGTGCTCTCCGGGTCGTCGCTCCATTGCCTCTCACGGTTCGACCCCGAGCGATTGGTGCAGGAGGCGCAGCGGCGCCGGGCCTCGGTCATCTTCGCCGTGCCCGCCATGTGGGAACGCATCGTGGGCACCCACACCACCATCGACGCCCCCGGTCTGCGCCTGGCCATCTCCGGCTCGGCACCGCTCCCGGCCGCGCTGTTCGAACGAATCAACGATGTCCTCGGCATGCCCCCACTGGAGCGCTACGGGACGACCGAGTCGGGACTGAACGTCTCGAACCTCTACGACGGCCCCCGCCACCCCGGTGGCGTGGGATTCCCGCTCCCCGGCGTCGAGGTCTCCATCGACGGCAACACCGGCGAACTCTCGGTGCGCGGCCCGCAGGTCTTCAGCGGCTACGCGGGCCGCGCCCCTCTCGGAGACGGCGAATGGTTCGCCACCGGCGATCAGGCTGAAGTAGACCCGGCCACGGGAGCGGTCACCATCACGGGACGCCTCAAGGACATCATCATCACCGGCGGGATGAACGTTCACCCCCGGGAAGTGGAAGACGTCCTGGCCGCTCACCCCGCCGTCGACGGCGTGGCCGTGGCGGGGGTCCCGTCGACCCGATGGGGCGAGGAGGTCACCGCCTTCGTGGTCAGCGCCCGGGGATTCACCGAGGAGGAGCTGCGGCGCTGGTGTCGCCTGCGACTGAGCGGCTTCAAGGTGCCGAAACGCTTCCATGCCATCGAGGAGCTCCCCCGGAACCCCATGGGGAAGGTCCTCAGAAGCGAACTCAGCGGGCGCGGCGGTGCGCTGCGGGCACACCGCACCGGCGGCGGCCCGGGCGAGGAGTGACGCATCGAAGGTGGTCGGAGCGCTCCCGGCCACCGCCCGGGCGAGGAGTGACGCATCCGGCGATGGAGCGCTCCCGGCCACCGCCCGCGCACCGGCGACGCATCGAGAGTGGTCGGAGCGGTCCCGGCGGCGGCCCGCGCACCGGCGACGCATCCGGCGATGGAGCACCGAGAGCGGCCGAATCCGCCCGCCGGGCGCCGGCGGAGAGTCGATCGGCCACGACCGGCGGGCACCGGAGTCGATCACTAGCATCGGACCCGGCGCGGTCCCGCGGGAAGCGTGGACTCGGTCCTCTGCCCGCCCGGCGCTCCGCGGCAAACCGAAGGGGGAGACAATGCCTGTCAACCTGCTGCCAACCAACCGCTCGCGGCGGTCCCGCCGCGTGCTCGCCGCGGCCCTGGCCGCGGTCCTCGTGGCCGCCGCCTGCGCCGGGGGTGACGGTGACGTCCCGGCGGCGACGCCCGCGGCTGCCGGCGCCGACCCGAGCCCGCCACCGCAGCCCGGCGACCCACCCGCGCCGCCGCCCCCCGCCGGCGACCCGGCACCGCCGCCGCAGCCCGGCGACCCGCCGGCGCCGCCTTCGGCCGCCGACGACCCGCCGCCGCCCGCGCTCGACGACCTGACTGCTCCACCGCCACCGCCCGCCGCGGACGACCCGGCACCTCCGCCACCCGCACCCGTGGCCGCACCCGAACCCGTCGCCGAGCCGGTCTACGGCGGGACGCTGACCTTCGGGCTGGAGGCCGAGACCGGCCAGGGTTGGAACCCGGCGACCACGCAGTGCGCCGTGGCCTGCCACACCGTGATGCGCGCCATCTTCGATCCACTCACCATCGAGGGCCCCTCCGGACAACCCGAGCCCTACCTGCTGGAGTCCTTCGAGGCCAACAGCGACTTCACCGTCTGGACCCTCAAGATGCGTCCGGGCATCACCTTCCACGACGGCACGCCCGCCGACGCAGCCGCCCTCGCCACCCACTTCGACAATCTGCGGGCGGGCACGCTCACCAGCCTGATCATGCGGCGCTGGGACAGTTGGACGGTGATCGACGATCTGACCGTGGAAGTGCGCGCCACCGGCCCCGTCGCCGGCCTGCCCTCGCTGCTCGCGGGCCAGATGGGCTACCTGGCCGCACCCAGCCAGTACGCCGACCCGGATGGGGCGGCCAACCCCGTCGGCACGGGCCCGTTCGTCTTCACGTCGTGGACACAGGACCAGGCGCTCGTGGCGGAACGCAACCCCGACTACTGGAAGACCGACGCCGAGGGGCGCCAGTTGCCGTACCTGGACAAGGTGGTGTTCCGCGCCATCCCCGACAGCGACGCACGGGACCTTGCGTTGCAGTCCGGCGATCTGGACGTCCACCACACCAACTCGCCGCTCGACGCCCCCGACAACCGGGAGCGCTACAAGGTGGTGGAGGAGGGGAGCTTCTTCCAGACCACGTACATGATGCTCAACGCCGCCGCACCGCCGTTCGACGACATCCGCGCCCGGCAGGCGGTAGCACACTGCACCGACTACGAGACCTACAACCTGCTGCGGGTCGGCGGCACCGTGCCCATCGCCAACGGGCCGTTCGGGCCCAACACTCCCGGCCACCTCGCCGACTCGGGGTTCCCCACCTACGACCCCGAGGCGGGGCGCGCCCTGTGGAGCCAACTCGACAACCCCGGTTCGGTGGAAATCGGCACGACGAACGATCCCTTCAACCGGACGACGACCGAGTTGATCTCCCAGATGTGGAACGACTGCGGCATCGACACCCGGATCATCCAGGTGGACCAGGGAACCCTCATCACCAACGCCGTCCTGGGACTCTTCCAGACCTTCCTGTGGCGGAACCACAACGGCTCCAGCCTGGAGGCCGAACGCACCTGGTGGCACTCCGAATACGCGGAGGGGCTGGCGATCAACTTCGGGCGCGCCGTCGATCCCGCCGTCGACGCCGCGCTGGAGGCGGCCGCCCGGACCACCGACCCCGAGGAGTTGCGGGCACTCGCCGAGGATGTCAACCGGGCCTTCGCCGCCGGCGTCTACAACGTGTGGCTGAACTGGTCGCTCTGGATGCTGCCGCACCTCGACCACGTCCACAACCTGGCGAAGCTGACGCTGCCCGACGGGCGCGAGATTCTGAACCTCATCGAGGGGCGGGCGTTCCTCACCGAGACCTGGCTCCGGAAGGCGCCCGGATAGGCGCCCGGGCAACCGGCCGGGGCTGGCCGGGCAACCACGGCAACCGGCGTCAACCCGCGAGGCGACAGCGAGGAGCGATCGCTCGTGCAACCCGCGGGCGCACGGGCGCGGGGTCGGGTCCGCCCTGGCCGGTCTACTGCGGGCGGTGAGGCCCGCGGGCGCACGGGCGCGGGGTCGGGTCTGGCCTGGCCGGTCTACTGCGGGCGGTGAGGCCCGCGGGCGCACGGGCGCGGGGTCGGGGAGCGCCCCGTGCGCCGGCGCCGACTCGTGCAACCCGCCGGCGCACGGGCGCGCGAGACTGAACCGACTCGACGGACGGCCGTGCGACACCGGCACCGAGGTGGAGGAATCAAGTGGGATCATCATCGCGGAACGGCCCGACGCCCCGCCTGCTCGCTGCGGTTGCCGGCGTCCTGCTGATCGCCGCGGCCTGCGGCGGCTCGGACGATCAGCCGGCCTCGCCGGTGCGGACCGACGGCCCCACGTCCGATGTCGGCCCACCACCCGCCGCAGCCTCGGCCGGGAGCGATGAACCGGCCACTCCCCCCACGCCCGACGCCCCGCCCCCGAGCGAACCGGCGACGCCCGAGGTGACCCCGCCCCCGGCACCCGCCGCCGCAGCGGGCGAACCGCCGCCCAGCGAACCGCCGCCGCCCAGCGAACCGCCGCCCAGCGAACCGCCGCCGAACGAACCGCCGCCGAACGAACCGCCGTCCTCACCTCCCGCCCCGGTGGCGGCGCCGGAGCCGACCACAGGACCCGTCTACGGGGGAACACTGTTCGTGGGTCTCGAGGCCGAGACGCCCGGCGGCTGGAATCCGGCGACCCAGTCCTGCGCCGTGTCGTGTCACACCATCATGCGCGCCATCTTCGATCCGCTGACCATCGCCGACGCCAACGGGGAACCGCAGCCATACCTGCTGGAGTCCTTCGAGTCGAACGAGGACTTCACCGTCTGGACCTTCAGGATGCGCCCCGGCATCACCTTCCACGACGGAACCCCCGCGAACGCCGCCGCCCTCGCCACCCACTTCCAGAACCTGCTCAGTGGCGCCCTACCCGGTCAGACCTTGCGACGGCTCACGGGCTGGGAGGTCATCGACGATCTCACGCTGGAGTTGTACTCCGAGGTCTCGTTCGCCGGCCTGCCCGGCGGCCTGACCGGCCAACTGGGCTACCTGGCCGCCCCAAGCCAGTACGCCGACCCCGACGGCGCGGCCAACCCGGTCGGCACGGGCCCGTTCGTGTTCAAGTCGTGGATCCCCGATCAGGAACTGGTCGTGGAACGCAACGCCGGCTACTGGCGGACCGATGCCGCCGGCCGCTCCGTTCCCTACCTCGACCGGATCGTGTTCCGGCCCATCGTCGAGTCCGACTCCCGGAAGGTGGCTCTGCAACTCGGCGACATTCACGTCACCCACTCCGACACCGGCCTGGACTTCGACCATTACCGGGAGAACTTCAACACGGTGGAGGAGCGCAGCTTCCTGCAGACCCACCATCTGCTGCTCAACAATGCGGTTCCGCCCTTCAACGACCTCGATGCCCGGCGGGCCCTCGCCCACTGCACCGACCACGAGACCTACAACCTTCTGCGAACCGGGGGCAACTTCGACATCGCCAACGGGCCGTTCTCGCCGAACACACCCGGCCACCTGGCCGACAATGGTTTCCCCACATTCGATATCGAGGCCGGTCGAGCGCTCTGGGCGCAGCTACCGGACCCGGGCGCCGTCGTGCTCGGCACCACGAACGCGCCATTCGACCGGACCTCCGCCGAGCTGCTCGCCCGGATGTGGGACGACTGCGGCATCGAGGTCCGGATCAGCCAACTCGACCAGAGCGCCCTGATCACCAACGCCGTGCTGGGGAACTTCCAGGTGAACCTGTGGCGGAACCACGACGGCATCAGCCTGGCCAGCGAGCGGGTCTGGTGGCACTCCAACTTCACCACCGGGCTGGCCCTCAACCTCGGGCGCATCCGCAACGAGATCCTCGACGCCACCCTCGACGAGGCGACCGTGACCACCGACCGCGACGAGCTGCGGCGGATCGCCGAGGACGTCAACCGCATCCTCGCCGAGGGGGTCCACAACATCTGGATGCACTGGGTGCGCTGGATCCTGCCCCACCGCGAGGAGGTTCAGAACCTCGCCAGGATCACGCTGCCGGACGGGCAAGAACTACTCAGCATCCTGCGAGGAAGGGCATTCCTCACCGAGACCTGGATCAACTAGAAGAGCGTTGCGAACAGTGCAGGAACGACGGATCCCGAGACTTCTCACCGCGGCGGCGGCCTTCCTGCTGGTCGTCTCGGCCTGCGGGGACGGCGGCGATGACGGACCCGGCGCGACGCCATCGGTGCCGTCGGTAAGCGAGACGGCAGAACCGGCACCCACGACCGAGCCCGATGCTCCGGCAGCGGCGCCCGACGCACCTCCCGCTGGTCCCGACGCCCCGGCGGCCGCGCCCGACGCCCCGCCCGCTGGTCCCGACACCCCGGCGGCCGCGCCCGACGCCCCGCCCGCTGGTCCCGACACCCCGGCGACCGCTCCCGACACCCCGGCACCAACGCCGAGCGATCCCCCGGCCCCGCCGCCGGCCCCGGTTGCGGCACCCGAGCCCACCTCCGGGCCCGCCTACGGCGGCACGCTGATCCTCGGGCTCGAAGCGGAGACGCCCGACGGCTGGAACCCCACGACGACCCAGTGCGCCGTGTCGTGTCACGCCGTCATGCGGGCGGTGTTCGACCCGCTGGTCGTCGTCGACGAGACCGGGGCTCCGCAGCCCTACCTCCTGGAGTCCTTCGAGGCCAACGAGGACTTCACCGTGTGGACCCTCAAGATGCGTCCCGGCATCACCTTCCACGACGGCACGCCCGCCGATGCCGCGGCTCTGGCCACCCACCTCGAGCGCCTGAAGTCCGGTTCCCTCACCGCGCAGGCGCTGGAGCGCGTGGACGGCTGGGAGATCACCGACGATCTCACCGTGCGGGTGTTCACCAACGCTCCGTTCGCCGGCGCTCCCAGCGGCCTGACCGGCCAACTGGGCTATCTGGCCGCCCCAAGCCAGCACGTCGACCCCGACGGGGCGGCCAATCCCGTGGGCACCGGCCCGTTCGTGTTCAAGTCGTGGATACCCGATCAGGAGCTGGTCGTGGAGCGAAACCCCGACTACTGGCGGACCGATGCCGAGGGTCGCACCCTGCCGTACCTGGACCGGATCGTCTTCCGCCCCATCATCGAGGCCGACGCCCGCAGAGTGGCCCTGGAGACCGGTGACATCCACGTCACGCTCTCCGACATCGGCCTGGAGTTCGACGACTACAGGGAGAACTTCAAGACCATCGAGGAGCGAAGCTTCCTGCAGAGCTACTTCCTGCTGCTCAACAACGCCAAGGCGCCCTTCGCGGACATCGGTGCCCGGCGGGCGCTGGCCCACTGCACCGACCACGAGACCTACAACCTGCTGCGCACCGGGGAGAACTTCGATATCGCCAACGGCCCCTTCGCCCCCAACACCCCCGGCCACCTGGCCGACAACGGATTCCCCGGCTACGACCCCACCGCGGGCCGGGCCCTCTGGGCCCAGATCGACGATCCGGGCACGCTCACGCTCGGCACCACGAACGACGCCTACGCCCGGACGAGCGCCGAGCTGCTCGCCAAGATGTGGTCCGACTGCGGCATCGACACCGAGATCCAGCAACTCGACCAGGGAACGGTCATCCTCAACGCGGTCATGGGCAACTTCCAGGTGATCCAGTTCCGGAACCACGACGGGATCAGCCTCGAGAACGAGCGAGTCTGGTGGCACTCCGAGTTCGCCGCCGGCCTCGCCCTGAACTTCGGGCGCATCATGAACCCCGAAATCGACGCCGCCCTCGACCGTGCCGCCGCCACCGACGACCGCGCCGAATTGCGGCAGATCGCCGAGGAGATCAACCGCATCTTCGCCGAGGGCGTGCACAACGTCTGGCTGCACTGGGTGCGCTGGCTGATCCCGCACCGCGACGAGGTCCGGAACCTGGGCTGGATCACCATGCCGCCACCCGACGGGCGCAAGCTGCTGAACATCCTCGGGGGCCGCATGTTCCTGACCGAGACCTGGCTGAACGAGTGACCCGCACCGAGACGCCTGCGGAAGGTTCGAGCCTCCGCGGTATGGCGACGCCGGTGGCGGTCCTGCGGCGTCTGGCCGGCAGGCTCGTACAGACGGCGGTGGTGGTGCTCGTCGTCACATTCGTCACCTACTGGATGCTCAGCCTGCTGCCGAGCGACCCGTGCTTCCTGTCGGTGGGCACCGGTGCCACCGAGGAAATCCTGGCGGAATGCCGCGAGCGCCTGGAACTCGACCGCGGCCTGTTCGCGCAGTACGGCGCGTGGCTCGGGAACATGCTCACCGGCGATCTCGGCGAGTCCTACCGCAACGGCATCGACGTGACCGACAGCCTGCGCGACAAGCTGCCTGTCACCGCCTGGCTGGTGCTGTACACCACTGTCTTGAGCATCGTCATCTCCGTGCCGCTGGGAATGCTGAGCGCGGTGCGGCGCGACACGTGGGTGGACCGCCTGCTCACCGGTGGCTCCTTCTCACTCCTATCGCTGCCGTCGTTCGTGCTCGGCGTGGTGCTGGCGCTGATATTCGCCGCCAAGCTGGGGTGGTTCGACCTCGGCGGCTTCGTCAGCCCGACGGCGGGCCTGCTGGCGCACTGGAAATCGCTGGTGTTGCCGGTGGTCACGCTCACCGCCGGCATCATGCCGTTCCTGCTGCGCCTGCTGCGCAGTGACGTGATCACCACGCTGCAGGAGGATTACGTGGAGGCGGCCCGAGCCAAGGGGCTTCCCCGCTGGTGGATCCTGCTGCGTCACGTGCTGCGACCGTCCAGCTTCACCGTGGTGACCGTCGCCGGGCTCAACGCCGCCCAACTCGTGAACGGCGCGCTGGTGGTGGAGATCATCTACGACCTCGACGGCGTCGGCACATATCTCATCTCGGCCGTGTTCAACCAGGACTTCCTGGTCGTGCAGACCCTGGTCGCCCTCATCGCCGCGGCGTTCGTGGCCACGAACATGCTGGTGGACGCCACATACCCGCTGCTGGATCCTCGAGTCAGGGTGCGAAACCGATGAGGGCGCCGTCCTTCCCGGGCCGCGAGAGCCTCGCCGTCCTGCGGGGGCGGAAGACTCGTGGCGCCGGCGCGGGCCGCCCGCTCCTGGCCGAGCAACCGGCGGGGTTCTGGGTGGCCGCAACTTGGCTGGCAGTTCTCACCTTCTTCTTGCTGTTCGCACCCGTGCTGGGCTTCGTCGCCGATCCCGACGGCTATTCCCGGGACGTCCTACAGGGCGTCGGGCGGTCACACTGGTTCGGCACCGACGAGTTGGGACGCGACATGTTCGCCCGGGTGGTCTGGGGTGGGCGCCTCTCGCTGATGATCTCGGCCATCTCGGTTGCGGTCGGGATCCTGATCGGCGGGCTGATGGGACTGCTGGCGGGCTTCTTCGGCGGATGGGTCGACACGGTGCTCAGCGCGGTGATCAACATCCTGCTCGCATTGCCGGCGCTGATCCTGGCCCTCTTCATCGTCACGGTCCTCGAACAGAACACGCGCAACGTCATCATCGCCGTCACGATCCTCTCCGCCCGCGCCGTGGCACGCATCGTCCGGGCGCAGACGCTGCGGTTCCGCGAGCGCGAGTTCGTTACTGCGGCGCGCTGCATGGGGGCGCGTACCTCACGGCTGCTGTTCCGCGAGGTGCTTCCCAACCTGGTGCCCATCGTGGTGGCGTTCACCTTCCTGGGCCTGGGGCTGGTGATCGTGGGCGAGGGCAGCCTCAGCTTCATCGGCAAGAGCGTGCCTTCGCCGGCCATCACCTGGGGCGGGATCCTGGCGGTCGCCAAGGGCAAGCTCGCCGATGCCCCACACCTCACCATCTACCCGGCAATCGTATTGTTCTGCACACTAATGGCGGTGAACTACATCGGCGACACGCTGATGCGCCGCTTCGACATCCGCCAGTCGCTGATCTGAACCCGGCCGCCCGGCGCCTTCCGCACGCGAGGACGCCGCCGTGGGCGGCAAGATCGCGCACGAACGCGCTCGGGCCAGGAGCCTGGTGAGTAGTGGCCATTTCGCCGAACCCACAAGCCGCATTTGCTTCACGCGGCCCACGCTGAGCACACAGTGGTGAGTAGTGGCTGTTTCGCCGAACCCACAAGCCCCTCACCACGGCTTTCGCGGCGATGGATTGGCCGATTTGGGGATGACTCGCAACACTCCTAGGACAGCGCCACGGGGAGCCGCTCCAGACCTCGCATCGTGAACCGGGGCTTCCACGGCGGGGTTTCCTCCAGCGCTGTCCAAGTGGCGAAGCGGTCGAGCAGCCCGGCCAGCGCGACCTGACCCTCGAGGCGGGCCAGGGAGGCGCCCAGGCAGTAATGGATGCCCGAGGCGAAGGACAGCAGCGGCACCTCGGCGCGCCCCACGTCGAACCGGTCCGGGTCGTCGGTGACGGCGGGATCGCGGTTCGCCGCCCCCAGCAGGACGAGCAGGCTGTGGCCCTTCGACACGACGTGCCCGGCAATCTCCACGTCGGCGAAGGCGTAGCGGCTGTCGAGTTGGACGGGTGGCTCGAATCGCAGGACCTCCTCCACCGCCGTCGGCACGAGCGAACGGTCGGCCCGCAGCCGGGCGAGCTGATCGGGGTGGCGCAGCAGCGTGTGGACGATGTTCCCGATCAGGTTCGTCGTGGTCTCGAAGCCGGCGGCGTAGAGGAGCATCACGGTGAGCGCCAGTTCGGACCGGCTCAGACGATCCTCGCCGTCGGCGACCGCGATCAGCCCCGACAGCAGGTCGCCGCCGGGTTCGGCCCGGCGCCGGTCGATCAGGTCGTCGAGGTACGCCCGCAGCTCGCGGTGGGACCGCTTGATCCGCTGCTCGTCGTCGACATCGCGGTTCTGCTCCAACCGCAGGGCGATGTCGGCGACCAGCGGTCGCAGCCGGGCACGGTCCGCCCACGGCACGCCAACGAGTTCTCCGATGACCGCGGCGGGCAGCGGGTAGGCCAGCGTCTCGATCAGGTCGCCCCCGCCGCTGCGGGCAAGGGAGTCGAGGACCTCGCCGGTCATGGCCTCGACCGACGCCCGCAGGCCTTCGATGCGCCGGGGCGTGAAGGCGTGGCTCACCAGCGACCGGAGACGCGTGTGGTCCGGCGGGTTGAGGAACAGCATCGACCGCTCGCCGCGTCCGACAGGCTCGGCGCCGCCCAGAGCCGACGGCAGATCGTCGCCGGGCTCCGGTTTGCCCAGCAGCGGGTGGCGGAGCACCTCCCGGCAGTCCTCGAAGCGGGTGAGCACCCAGACATCGGCGCCGTCCACCCTGTACACGGGCGCCGTCTCGCGAAGCTCGCGCAACAAGGGGTACGGATCTGCGATCACCGCCGGATCGGTCACGAGCCGCCGCAGCAGTTCGTCACTCATCGCCGGCAACCCTCGCCGCAGTGCACGGCCTCGATCGTAGGGCCGGGTCGTGCCGGAAGGGGAGCCCGGCCCCGGCCCACCCGGCTGCCGGCTGCGAACCGGTGCCCCTCCGGGCGCCGCACACCCCCGCCCGCCGGATCCACGCGCTAGAGCAGCGGGAGGAGCTCTTCGCCGATGCGCGTGAGATGCTCGGCGGCCTCGTCGTAGGGCTCACCAGGGAAGTTGGGGAACAGCGTGAGGTGCTGCAGACCCCCGAGCCGCTCGCCGTAGTCGGCGATCCCCTCGGCCACGTCCTCCGCCGTGCCGACGATCCACACCTGCTGCTCGAGCGAGTCCTCGAGGGTGGGAATCAGGCCGGGTGCGGCGGGGCGCCCGTCGGCGGCCATGTAGCCGCGGCTCCAGCCGTAGGGGCCGAGGAACTTCCAGAACTCGTCGTGCCCGTCGCGTGCGTCGACCAGCGCCTGCTCGTAGGTGTCGGCCACGCGCACGTTCAGCACGAGCATGCGGTTCTCGCCGGGCTCCAGCGCACGGCCGTGCTCCTTCTCGTAAAGCTCCCCGAAACGGCCCCACCAGTCGACCATGAAGTTGTGGTTGCGCAACCAGAAAACGCCGCCCCAGCCCCGCCGCGGCACGTACTCCAGCGTGGGCGGTGAGGTGACGGCCTGCCAGATGTCGTAGGGGTACAGCGGGCGCGGCACCAGCGTGAGGTGCTGCACCGTTCCGCCCCGGTCGGGTATTCCCGGCGGGGGCAGGTCGAAGTACTTGCCGTGGTAGGCGAAGGTCTCGTTCTCGAAGGCGGCCACGATCACGTCGAGCGCCTCGTCGAACATCTCCCGGTTGATGCGGTCGGCCTCGGCCTTGTCGGGGTTGTCGAAGCTGCCGACGAAGGTGCCGAGCGGTTCGGCCTCACGGGGCACCGTGCCGCGCCCCACGCCCAGGACGCCCCGACCGCCCGAGAGGTTGTGCATGGTGGCGAAGTCCTCGGCGAGGCGCAGGGGGTGCCACTGCGGCACGATGTTGAACAGCGCCCCGATCTTGATGCGCTCGGTGCGCTCGGCCAGCACCGCGCCGAACAGCAGCGCGTTCGGCAGCACCTCGTAGCCCTCGTACTGGAAGTGGTGCTCGGTGAGCCAGAAGATGTCGAATCCGGCCTGCTCGGCGGCCACGCCCATGTCCAGCATGCGCTCGGAGGCGTACCACATCTCCTGCTGGGTGTAGCGACGATCGGTCGGTACCGGCGGGCCGGCCCCGACGTCGTCCATCTCGACCGCACCGAAGAAGAAAATGCCCGTCTCCATACCTGCCTCCTGATCCGAGGTCCTCTGTTCTCGCCCCGTCGAACTCTGGTGCCGCCCGGGGTGCCCGGGCTGCCGCTGTCAGTCGTGGCCGAAAGAGCCGCGCAGCGCAGCGGAAACGGCGCCGGTCAGCTCGGCGAAGGCGGCCTCGTAGCGCAATTCGGGTGCCCGCGGGTACTCGAAGGGAATGTCGAAGCTCGCCACGATGCGTCCCGGCCGCGGGGACATCACCAGCACTCGGGTCGAGAGGTAGACCGCCTCGTAGATCGAGTGCGTGATGAACAGCGCCGCGAACTGCTCGCGCATGAACAACGAGATCGTCTCCTCGTTCAGCCGCTCGCGGGTGATCTCGTCGAGCGCCCCGAAGGGCTCGTCGAACAGGAACACCGGTGGGTTCAGGGTGAGGGTGCGCGCTATGGAGGCGCGCATGCGCATACCGCCGGAGAGAGCCTTGGGATAGTGGCCCTCGAACCCGTCGAGACCGACGGTATCGATGGCGGCGCGCGCCAGGCGGCGACGCTCGGTGCGGGAGTGGCCGTGCAGTTCGCCCAGCAACTCCACGTTGCCGAGCACCGTGCGCCAGGGCATGAGCGTGGCGTCCTGGAAGATGTACCCGATCCGGTCGCGGTCCACCTGCACGGACCCCCCGGTGGCGCCGTCGAGATCCGAGGCGATCCGCAGGAGCGTCGACTTCCCGCAGCCCGAGGGTCCGACCAGCGTCACGAACTCGCCGCGGCTCACCGAGAAGCTGACCTCCTCGAGGGCGTGCGTGCCGTCGGGGAAGACCTTGGAGACGCCCTCGAAGGCCAGAACCGGCCCGCCCGGGACGTCGGCGTGGTCACCGGGAGGACGGTCATTTTGCGCAGCGCCCATGTCGGCGGTCAGCCTACCGCCACGCGATCGGCCCGGCTGCTGAAGGGGTCGGCCCGACACCCACTCGGACACACAACGGGTTTAGCGTCGCAACTGTCGTTGCACGCATTCGTCGCAAGGAGCACAGGATCAAATGACTCTGCTGCGAAGTTCAAGGGTGCCACGTACGACTTGAACTGCAACCCCAGGGACTGAGAACGTGGTGGAGGTCGTCGCACTGGGCGCGGTCGTTGAGCTTGCCGATCCAGTAGGCAGTGGCGCGACTGTCGAAGAACTCGACGCCACCATGCAGCCCCGTGACGGCGGCTACGGTCCCGTCCCGAGCAAGATGCTGCTCGCCCAGCGGAGCCGGATGACGAAGACAGGCAGACCGCATCTGTATGCAGTGGAGTTCGCCGATCTCAGCGATGGCCGTCGCATCGTTCTGCGCGACGACCGCGGCTGGCGCCACTGGCCTCCGAACACTCCCGCCAGCCGGTGGAGGATCGCCAACGGACGCGAGATCGCCAAAATGGCGATTCTGATATTGGATCCGGACGACAACGACGACTGGGAGCGTTGGGTCGTCGAACAGCTGCGCTCCGCCGGCGTCGACGCCGACCCCGCGTCCGTTCACGCCGCGCCCTACCAGGTTGACTTCGGGTCCCGCGTTCAACACGAACTGCGCCAACCCGGAGCAATGAACGAGCCGCAACGCACCGAGGTCGTGGCGCTGGGCGCGGTCCTTGAGCTTGCCGATCCCGTTGACCTCGATGCGGCTGTCGACGAACTCGTCGCCATCATCGAGTCCCGTGACGGCTACTACCGTCTCGTCCCGCGCGAGATGCAGCCCGCTGAGCAGGTTCGGAGGGCTGAGGCAGACATACCGCACTCCTACTACTGCACCGTCCCGCGCGAGATGATGCTCGCTGCGCAGGTTCGGAGGGCCAAAGCAGGCATACCGGATCTGAGCGCAGTGGAGTTCGCCGATCTCAGCGATGGCCGTCGCATCGTTCTGAGCACCGACCGTGGTTGGAACCACTGGCCTGTGAACACTCCCGCCAGCCGGTGGAGGAACGCCAACGGACGCGAGAGCACCAAGAGGGCGATTCTGATATTGGATCCGGACGACAACGACGACTGGGAGCGTTGGGTCGTCGAACAGCTGCGCTCCGCCGGCGTCGACGCCGACCCCGCGTCCGTTCACGCCGCGCCCTACCGGGTCGAGTTCGGGACCCGCGTTCAACACGAACTGCGCCAACCGCAGCAATGAACAAGCCACACCGCACCGAGGTCGCGCATCGTTTGGGCGGCGGCCGGCGACCCGTGGAACCGGTGCCAGATCGGGTTGCCGGGGCCGGCGGCGACCGGGTCGTTCGCAGCGGCGGCCAGGGTGTGGATTCCGGCTCCGGCCGGAATGACACTCCGATCAAGTGGCCTGCGGAGCTACTCAGCAGCACCCATGACGGTCAGTGAAGGTTCTGCTCTCGCCACGCTGCCGTTGCCGCCACCTGGTTGAACGTGAAGACGTGCAGCGCCCGGATGTCCAGGGCGGTCACGTGCGGGCTCAACGGCACCAACAAGTCGTTGGGGTCGTAGTGCGGCACGGTCATCAGCCTGGTGACCGCGCGGCGGTTCTTGCGCACGTAGCGCAGCGACTGACCGATCCCCAACCGGACACCGATGCTCAACAGCCTGGCTCGGTCCACGACACCGGCGATACCGAGATGCGCCGGCAACGTGAGGCCCGCCCGGCGCTCGCCGCCGAGCCAGTCCGTGATGCGGGCGGCGTCGAAGCACATCTGGGTGCTGCAATAGCCGTCCAGTCCCGCCTCAGCGAGCACGGCCTGCTTGGCGTGCAGCGCCACGCGCAGGACCGCCGGCTCGATGAGCGGGTGGCCGTCGGGATACGCCGTGACCCCCACCCGTCTCAACCCGTGGTCGGTCTCCAGCAGGTCGCCTAGGAAGCTCAGCGCGTCGTGATAGTGCTCGGGCTCGGTGACGTCGCCTCCCACCAGGAAGATCTCGGTGACACCGGTGGCGCGCAGCCAGGAGGCGATCGCACGGGTGTGGGCAGGGTCGCGGACGAGGCGGGCAGAGATGTGAGGGACGGCGTCGTGACCGACGGCGAGCAACCGCTCGGTGATCTCCAGAGTCGCGTCCAGGCCCTTTGCCGGTGAGGCCGTCACCGAGACCCGCGACCCGGCGGGCAGGTCCTCGATGGCGCCGTCCAGGCTACGCAACGGGATGACCTCGAAGTTGGTCGCCTCGATGAGCTCGAGCCGGGAGGCTCGCTGATCGGGGGTCTCGGCGCCGAGCCGCCGGCGGGTGTTCCCGAGACCCATCAGCCCATCACCGGCAGGATCCGGGCCGCCGGCGTCGCCGTGGACTCCTCTCGCTTCATCATCAGCTCAGTCCCCCGATGATGCGGGCCGTCGGCGTCGATGTCGATTCCCAACTCAGGCGCGCCCATCAGCTCAGCCCCACGATGATGCGGGCCCTTGGCGTCGATGTCGATTCCCATCGCAGGCGTGCCCATCAGCTCAGTCCCACGATGTTCCCGTCGGCGTCGATGTCGATTCCCTTGGCGGCCGGGACCCGCCCCAGACCGGGCATCGTCCGCATGTCGCCGCAGATGGGGTAGACGAATCCGGCGCCCACCGAGGCCCGAACCTCCCGCACCGGCAGCCTCCAGCCCGTCGGGGCACCTTTCAACGAGGCGTCCGAGGAGATCGACAGGTGGGTCTTGGCGATGCACACCGGCAGGTTCCCGAAACCGGCTTCGGTGTAGGTGGCGAGCTGCTTGGTGGCCTGCGGCGTGTAGTCCACGCCGTCCGCCCCGTAGACCCTGGTCGCCACGGCACCGATCTTGTCGGTCAGCGAGGCATCGTCCGGATACAGCACCGAGAAGTGGCTCTCCTCGGTGGCGGCCTCGGCCACGGCTTCGGCAAGCTCGGCCGCGCCGCGGCCGCCGTCGGCGAAGTGGGTCGTGACCGCCGACCGGACGCCGTACTCGGCGGCGATCTCACCGATGGCGGCGATGTCCGCAGGATGATCGTCGGGGAAGACGTTGATGGCCACCACCGGTGTGCAGCCGTGGACTGCGATGTTCTGGATCTGCTTGCGGAGGTTGTCCCCGCCCTCGTGCACCTCGTCGGGGTTCTCGGCGAGCAGCGCCTCGGGCAGCGGGCGGCCGGCCACGATGCGGTGGCGACCCGAGTGCGCCTTCAGGCCGCGCACCGTGGCCACGAGCACCGCCGCGTCCGGAGGCAGCCCCGAGTAGCGGCACTTGATGTTGAAGAACCGCTCGGCGCCCATGTCGGCACCGAAGCCCGCCTCGGTCAGCAGGAAGTCGCTCATGCCGATGCCCACCTGGTCCGCCACGATGGAGGAGTTCCCGGTGGCGATGTTGCCGAACGGCCCGGTGTGCACCAGGGCGGGGGTGTTCTCCAGCGTCTGCATCAGGTTCGGCTTGATGGCCTCGCGCAGGATGACCGCCATCGACCCGGCCACCCCGATCTCCTCGGCGGTCACGGGAGTACCGCCGCGGGTGTAGCCGACGACGATGCGGCCCAGCCGGGCCCGCAGGTCCGCCAGACCGCTGCACAGAGCCAGGGCGGCCATGACCTCCGACGCGGCGGTTATGTCGAAGCCGCTCTCCCGGGGAATGCCGTCGAGCCGCCCGCCCAGGCCGATCGTGACGTTGCGCAGCGCCCGGTCGTTGACGTCCAGCACCCGCCGCCAGGTGATGTTGTGGATGTCCAAGCCGGATTCGTTGCCGTGGTACAGGTGGGCGTCCACCATGGCCGAGCACAGGTTGTGCGCCGCCGTCACCGCGTGCATGTCGCCGGTGAGGTGGAGGTTGAACAACTCCATCGGCACGACCTGGCTGTAGCCGCCGCCGGCCGCGCCGCCCTTGATGCCGAACGTCGGACCCATCGAGGGCTGGCGGATGGCGATCGTGGCCGTGCGGCCGATGTGACCGAAGGCCTGGCCGAGGCCCACCGTCGTGGTGGTCTTGCCCTCGCCGAGCGGGGTGGGCGTGATGGCCGAGACCACCACGTAGCGGGCTCGCGGCCGGTCGGCCATTGCCTCGACCGCGGCGAGGTCCACCTTGGCCGCACCCTTCCCGTAGAACTCCAGGCACTCCTGGGGAATCCCGGCGCCTGCTGCGATCTCTTCCAGTGGTCGCAGTCGAGCCTGTGATGCGATCTCCAGATCTGACGGAAATGCCATGGATTCCCCCTCGGGTGTCCGGCCGTCGTTCAGTCGAGCGTATGCCTCCCGACAGCCGGTCAGGGCGTCGGCACGCTAGTGTGGCTTGACCAGCGTTCCGTATTCTGGAACGATTCCACAATACAGAACGCCACGGCTCCGTTGGTCGCGGCAGCAGGGGTTTCCTCCCTGCGAGCCACAGGTGGACCAGACCGGCGCCCGTTCGGAAGAAACACGAAAGGGGCACTGCGGCGGTGCCCCACCGATCGTGGAGGCATGACGTGAGCGAAGTACCCGCCAAGGCCCGCTGCGTGGTCATCGGGGCTGGAATCGTCGGCAACTGCCTGGTGGGGCACCTGGCGAAGCTCGGATGGGGTGACCTCGTGCTGCTCGACAAGGGTCCCCTGCCGAACCCCGGCGGCTCGACGGGTCACGCCTCCAATTTCATCTTCCCCGTGGACCACAACAAGGAGATGTGCCTGCTCGGCGAGCAGAGCGCCAACCAGTACCGGGACCTGGGCCTGTCGGTGGACTCCGGGGGCATCGAGGTGGCCCGGACACCCGAGCGCATGGACGAGTTCCAGCGTCGCATGACCTCGGCTGTGGCCTGGGGCATCGAGGCCCACCTGCTCACGCCCGACGAGGTGCGCGAGTTGGTGCCGTTCGTCAACACCGACGTGATCCTGGGTGGCTTCTACTGCCCGACGGTCTCGGTGGTGGACTCCCTCGAGACCGGCACGCAGATGCGCAAGATCGCCACCGACGCCGGCTGCGCTGTATTCGCCAACACCGAGGTGCTCGACATAACCACCGTCGACGGACCGCTGCCCGGCACGCGCACCGTGTCCTCGGTGGTCACCGACAAGGGAACCATCGAGGCCGACCACGTGGTGATCGCCTGCGGCGTCTGGTCCAACAGGGTGGCCAACATGGCCGGCGCCTACATCCCGCTGGTACCGGCCGTGCACCAGATGGCCGACGTGGGCCCCATCGACGTTCTCGCCGAGACCAACAACGAGATCGGCTACCCGATCGTGCGGGACATGGACACCTTCTGCTACGAGCGGCAGTCGGCGGGCTCGATGGAAGTCGGCTCCTATGCGCACCGGCCGATCCTGCATCACCCCGACGACATCCCCTCCAACGACGAGGCGGCCCTCTCACCCACCGAGATGCCGTTCACCCCCGACGACTTCGACCAGCAGATGGAAGAGGCCATCGAGTTGATGGACATGCTGGGCGACGCCGAGATCCGCTACGCCATCAACGGCCTGCTGTCGCTCACTCCCGACGCCATGCCCTGCCTCGGCGAGATCCCCGAGGTGCGCAACCTGTGGTCGGCTGCGGCCATCTGGGTGAAGGAGGGTCCTGGCATGGCCCAGGTGGTGGCGGAGTGGATGACCTTCGGCTACCCGCGTGTCATCGACACCCACGGCGCGGACGTCGCCCGCTTCTACCCCGAGGAGCGCAGCGACACACACATCTGGGCCCGCGCCACCGAGCACTTCAACAAGACCTACGGCATCGTGCATCCGTCCGAGCAGTGGGACAGCCGCCGCAACCTGCGCGTCAGCCCCTACTTCTCGCGCCAGCAGGACCTCGGCGCCGAGTTCTTCCAGGCCCGCACCTGGGAACGCCCCCAGTGGTTCACGTCCAACGCCGATCTGGTGGAGCGCTACGGGCTGGCGGAGCGGGAGGTGGAATGGGACGCCCGCTGGTGGAGCCCCATCACCATGGGCGAGCACCTCAACCTGCGGGAGAACTGCGGCCTGGTGGACCTCAGCGCCTTCCAGATCTTCGAACTGTCGGGCCCCGGAGCCGTGAGCTACGCCGACCGCCTGGCCGTGAACCGAGTCGACGTGCCGGTGGGCCGCGCCGTCTACACCCCGTGGCTGACCCCCGACGGCGGCTTCCACTCCGACCTGACGATGATGCGCACCGGCCCCGAGACGGTGCGCATCGTGACGGGCGTCTTCGACGGCGGGCGGGACGAGTTCTGGGCGCAGCGGCACCTACCCACCGACGGCTCGGTCACATTCAGAAACCTCACCGACGGCATCACCACGCTGGGCCTGTGGGGACCGAACGCCCCGGCAGTCCTGAGCGCCCTGTGCGATCACCGCTGGGGCGACGCGCCCTACGGATCGGTGACCCCGATCGAGTTGCGGTGTGGCAACCGTGTCATCGAGGCGGAATTGTTCCGCATCTCCTACGTGGGGGACTCCGGCTGGGAGATCTACACGGCGTGGGACAACGGACCCGCCCTCTGGGACACCCTCATGACCGCCGGCGCCGAGTGGGGGCTGCGGCCCACCGGCGGCGGTGTGTACGGCACCTCGGGCCGCCTCGAGAAGGGCTACCGCCTCATGGGCGCCGAACTGGAGAGCGAGTACAACCCCCTCGAGGCCGGTCTGGCCCGACCCCGGGTGAAGGCGGCCGACTTCATCGGCAAGGAGGCCTACGTGGCGGCCCGCGAGGCCGGACCCCCCGAGGTCCGGATGTGCGTGCTGACCGTGGAGGACCACACCGACCGCCACGGCCGCAAGCGCTACATGCAGGCCGGCAACGAGCCGATCCTGACCGCCGGCGGCGAGCGCATCACCGACAGTGATGGGCGGATGTCGCGGGTCACCAGCGCCGGCCCCGGCCCGTCGGTGGACAAGTACCTGCTGATGAGCTACCTGCCGAACGAGCTCGCCGAGCCGGGCACCGACCTGCAGGTCATGTACATGAACGAGTTGTTCCCGGTCCGGGTGGCCGGCACGGGGCCGGTCTTCGACCCCGACGACACCCGGCTGCGGGGCTGAGAGACCGGGCGACGCGGCGGCGAGGTGGTGGCGATGCGCATCTGTTGCTGCGTGAAGCGGGTGCCGGCGCCCGGCGCCCGGATCAATGTGACCCCCGACGGCCAGGCGACCGACACCGCCCACCTCGGCTTCACCACCAGCCCGCACGAGGAGTGCGGCGTGGAGGAGGCGGTGCAACTCACCGAGGCGCACGGCGGCGAGGTGACAGTGCTCACCCTGGGCCCACCGGAGGCTGCCGAACAGTTGCGCTACGCCGCCTCGGTGGGCGCGCACAACGGGGTGCTGGTGTCCAACGACGGCTCAGCGTGGGATCCCCAGCGCACCGCCGTAGCGCTCACAGCGGCAATCCGGACCCTCGAGGAGGCCGACGGGCCCTTCGACCTGCTGATCTTCGGCAACGAGTCGGCCGACTCCGGGGGCTTCCAGGTGGGCGTCAGGGTGGCCGTCGCCCTCGGCCGGCCAATCGTGGGCGGGATCAAGGGAATCGACATCGACGGCACGACAGTGCGGGCTCGGCGCCGGACCGACGCCGGCTTCGAGGTCTACGAGTTGCCCATGCCGGCCGCCGTCGGGGTGAAGGAGGGCATCAACCTGCCCCGCTACCCCACCATGCGCGGCCGCCTGGCCTCGAAACGGCTGGAGGTCACCGTGCTGCCCGCCGAGGCCCCACAAGGGGGTCAGGCGATGCGCCGGCTGCACCGTCCCACCGACGTGACCTCCGAGACGGTGATCCTCGGTGACGGCCCCGCGGCGGCTCCCGCCGTGGTCGACGTGCTGGCAGACCTGGGGGTGTTGTAGAGCCATGCCCCGGATCCCCCTGCACGTCATTCCGGCACCACCGGCGCCGAAACCGGCCCCAGCGACGCCACAAGCCACGCCCCACAACCCCCCGCACATCAACCCGGCGGAGGCCGGAATCCACGCTGCCGGGAGTACCGGCCACGCCACGGGAACGGCGCGCTGCGATCACACGGAGGTGCCATAGATGCTGTTGGTGGTACTCGACCACGATCGCGGCGTCATGGCCGAGCCCGGCCGCGAAGCGCTGACGTTCGGGCGCACCCTGGCGTCACGGATGGGCGTGCCGATGCACGCCGCCCTCGTGGGAGGCAACGACGAGGCTCTGGTGGCTGAAGCAGGCGTCTATGGAGCGGCCGTGATCCACAGCGTCGTGGATCCGGTTCTGTCGGACTACGGCCCCGAGGCCTGGGGCGAGGTGGTCGCCGAGATGGTCAGGCGGCTGGCGCCGGGAGCGGTGCTGGCCTCCGGGAGCGATCGGGGCAACGAGGTGATGGCGCAGGCCGCGGCCCGGCTCGACGCTCCGTTCGTGGCCAACTGCCTCGACGTCGATCCCACCGGCTGGTCGATCACCCGCATCCAGTGGGGCGGGTCGCTGCTGGAGGACGTCACCCTGTCCGCCGACGTGCCGCTGCTGAGCTGCGGGCTGCATGCGGTGGCGGCCGAGACGGCGGGAACCCCCACCCAGCCCGCCGTCGAGGCATTCGAGGTGGAACTCGACGCGGCGCTGGCGCGCACGGTGGTGCGCGACCGGGTGGTGCTCAGCGCCGGGGTGACGCTGTCGACCGCCCCGGTGGTGGTGGGCGGCGGCCGCGGTGTCGGCTCGGCGGAGGGATTCGCGCCGCTGGAGGAACTCGCCGAACTGCTCGGCGGCAGAGTGGGCTGCAGCCGGGCGGTCACCAACAACGGCTGGCGGCCTCACTCCGACCAGGTGGGCCAGACCGGCACCCGCATCGCGCCGGAGGTCTACATCGCCTCGGGAATCTCCGGCGCCATCCAGCACTGGGTGGGCGCCATGGGCTCGAAGCACATCCTCGCCATCAACCTGGATCCCGAGGCCAACATCGTCCAGAAGGCCGACTGGGCGGTGATCGGCGACCTGCACGAGGTGATTCCCGCGATCGCCGCCGAGATCCGCTCCCGCCGCTAGTCGCCGGGCCCCCCTCAGCCGGCCCCACCTCACCGTCATTCCAGCGCAAGCCAGAATCCCGTCTCCGGAACTCCGGGCTCTCGGTCCGGACCGTCAGCCGGTCAACTGGTCCGCGAGGCTCTCCGCCGCCCGCGCCACGGCGATCCCGAAGTCGTGGGCCCGGTCGGGGTCGGGGAAGCGATAAGCCGGACCGTGAACGTGCAGCGCCGCCAGTGGCTTGCCGTCGGGTCGCAGCACCGCCGCTGCCACGGAGTGGAGGTCCTCCACGAACTCGCCGTAGACCCAGACGTAGCCGATGCTGCGGATCTGCTCGAACCGCGTCCTCAGCGCGTCGGGGTCGACCATCGTGCGCGCCGTGTAGGGCTCCAGAGGGCCGGCCAGGTACTCCTCGCGCTCCGCCGTCGGCATGTGCGCCAGGATGGCCAACCCCGACGACACCACGTGCAGCGGGAGGCGCTCACCGGTCCAGTCCCGCACCTGCACCTCCGACTGCGACTCTGTCTGGTCGAGGTAGTAGACCTCGTCCCGATCCAGGATCGACAGTCCGGCGATCTCGCCGAGCGCCTCCCCCAGTTCCTGCTGGTAGGGACGCGCCGCTGAGATGAGGTTGCGGCCCGGCGCCACGGTTCCGGCGATGTCGATGAGCCCCGAACCGAGCCGGTAGCGGCCACTCGACGCCTCCTGCTCGACAGCGCGCTCGGTCTCGAGGGCGGACAGCAGGCGGGCGACGGTGCTCTTGGGCAACTGCGCGCGGTCCGCCAGGTCGGTCACCCCCAAAGGCCCGAGCGCCAGCAACCGCAGCAACAGGAATGCACGTTCAATCGACTGAACGACCACCCCGGCAGACTACGGCAGCGAGCGGTTCGGTCCGTCGCGCCCCGGCCGCTTCGCCGGCGGACCGGCTACTCCCGTTCCCGGATCTCGATGTTCGGATCGAGGACGTGGTAGTCGCTGGCGTCGGCTCCGAAGATGGCCCGTTCGGTCCGCAACCCGGTCGGTGGATCCAGCGTGCCGGCGCAGATCCAGATGCACTGGGTCTGGGCGTACGGACCGTCCGGCGGCGGCTCGACGACCTTCCAGAACAGCGAGGCGCCGCACTCCCGGCAGGACCCGTAGGCCACGTTCGGATCGTCGGCGGGGTGATGCCAGTGGAGGGTTCCGTCGGCGATCAGCGTGAAGTCGTCGTACTCGCAGTTGGTGGCGGCCATGAAGTGACCCGTCCAGCGCCGGCACCGGTGGCAGTGACAGTTCCAGACCGGCCGCGCCGGCCCAGCGATCTCGTAGCGCACGCCGCCGCAGACGCAGCGGCCGGTCCGGGAGTCGCTCACGATTGCCTCCCGGCAGCGCTGTCCGGCGTCCCCGACAGCTCACAGCTTGGCCAGGGATGACTCCGTGTCTTCCTCACGACCGCCTCCAAGTACGGCACGGCCCGCTCGCCGCTCGCCGGGCGCCCGCCGAGCGGGGCCTTCGCGGTTCGCGGACCGGTTGTGACCGATGACCAGTGTGACTTCTGGCCCACATCGCGGAACAGTACCACAATCCGGAATACCAACCCGGTAAGTTGGGTTGATTCGAGCGTTGTAACCGGGGTCGACGTACTCGCCCCGGCCTGATAGTCGGGACGAGACACGTGAACGGTCCATCGGTTCGCAGCGGCTCCGCCGTCCGGACCCTGCTCTTCGGCATGGCGTTCTTGATGGTCGGCAACGGTCTGCAGGGCGCCGTCCTGGGAGTTCGCTCCCAGATCGAGGGGTTCGGATTCGCCGTCGGCGGTGCCGTCATGGCCGGCTACTTCGTGGGATTCCTGTTCGGGACTGCCGTCGCGGAGCGCTTTCTGGCCGCCGTGGGGCACATCCGGGTCTTCGCGGCCCTGGCCTCGGTCGCGTCGAGCGCGGCGATCCTGCACGTGGTGTGGATCAATCCCGCCACTTGGGCGCTGTTGCGGCTGGTGTTCGGCCTGTGCGTGGCGGGGCTGTACGTGGTCGTGGAGTCCTGGCTGAACGACATGGCCACCAACGCCAACCGGGGACGGGTCATGGGCGGCTACATGGTGGTCATGATGGGCGGCCTGGGCACGGGCCAACTGCTCCTGGTGGGCGGCGACCCGGCGAGCTTCGAGCTGTTCGTGCTGGTCTCGGTGCTCGTCTCGCTCGCCCTGGTGCCCATCACGCTGTCGGCCACGACCGCACCCCCGCTGGTCATCCCCGAACCGCTGTCACTCCGGCGTCTCGTGGCGACGATCCCCACCGGCGCCGTCACCACTTTCTGGGCGGGCGCCGCACACGGCACCCTGCTGGGCCTGGCCGCCCTCTACGCCAAGTCGGAAGGGCTCACCGACGCCCGCATCGCACTGTTCACCGCCGCCGCGCCGCTGGGATGCGTGGTGTTCCAGTGGCCCATCGGCTGGCTCTCCGACCGGGTCAGCCGTCGCGGCGTGATCGGCATGGCTGCGGTCGCCGCGGCGCTGGCGGCGGGCGGGTCGCTGCTCACCGAGCCCGGCTCGGCGCTGTCGTTGCTGCTGATGTTCCTGTTCGGCGGTTTCACGTTCCCGCTGCACTCGCTGGCCGTCGCCATCACCGTCGACCGGGTGGCCCCGGCGCAGATCACCGCCGCCACCGCCACGCTCGTGCGCCTGACCGGCGTGGCCGCGGCGATCTGCCCTGCGGTGGCAGGAGCGATCATGAGCGCCACCGGACCCTCGGCCTTCTTCGTGGTGCTGGTGGCCGTGCACGCCGTCATCGCCGTCTACGTGGGCTACCGGATCGTCGCCCGCGACACCATCCCGGTGGAGGAGCAGACCGACTACGTAGCCCTGCCCGCCCGAGCCACAGCCGTCACCGCCAACCTCCACCCCGATTTCCCCGACACGGACCAGGACCCGGAGCCCGAACAGCCCTCGGATCGCTAAACGACCCCTCCGCGACTCCGGCGGAAGGCCTGCCCCGAGGTCGATCGGGGCCTGGAACCCACGGCCCGGCGACACCACCGGGGGTGGGTAGGATTTCGCCATGGCGGACAAGCGCGAGGCCCACTTGGCGATGATCCAAGGGGTCATCAACCGCCTCGGGCAGAACTCCTTCCTGCTGAAGGGCTGGAGCGTCCTGCTGGTCTCTGCCCTACTGGCCGTCGCCGCCAGTAGTTCCGAGGACTGGATCCTGCCGGTGGCCTTCCTGCCGGCGTTGGCGTTCTGGGGCCTCGACGGCTACTACCTCCGTCAGGAACGGCTCTTCCGGCGGCTCTACGACCATGCCCGCGAGGTAGACGAGGCCGGAGTCGACTACGGCATGGACACGGGCCTGTTCCAACCCGCCGAGAGATGGCGGAGCGTCGTCGTCTCCCGCACGCTCTCGGCCTTCCACGGCACGCTGGTCGCGGCAGTCGTGATCGTCACGATCATCGCATTCACACGAGGCTGAGCCATGGCCCGGAGAGTCTTCTTCAGCTTCGAATAGCTGTGGACCGATTCCCTACGGTTACGCCTTTTACAACTGGAGCATCGATGACGGCTACAACAACCTTGGGCACTGGGCCACGAGCGCCTATCTGTTGGCGAACCCGGATCCGTGGCAGTCTCCAGTCCAGCAGTGGCCTCGATAGCAGGTATCGCCGGTCTAGGGCCTGTCGGGGAGAACAGCCATCCAGCAGACGACTCCGATGTCTTCTTCAGTGATCGGGAGGACGGGCTCGGGCGGGTCTACCTTGCTGAGGCCGTAGGAGGCGATGATCTCGACGATTCGGCGGACAGCCTCGATGGGGTCTATCGCCTCGGCATCCAATTCTCTCCGGACCGCGCCGAGGGCCTGCCGGACGGCTGTGCCTCGCTCGACGCCGAGTACGTCGTAGGCGTCAGCCGCCTCTGCTGACGTGGCAAGCTGGGGTTCGCTCAGCAATTGTCGGGCCCACTGCTGGATCCCTCCCACTGACGCTCCATCCGCTGGGGACATCGCCGCCTCGTTGTGCTCCTCGAGGATGGAGGCCGCTGCCGCCTGCCACGCCGCTTCCAAGTCGATCGGCGGGGAAGGCTCGCCGGGAGCGAATCCTGGGTCTATCCGGCGCAGGATCGTGGCCTCCGCAGTTGTGATGTCTCCACCGGGTGTGACGTAGCGCCAGTAGCGATCGCCGTGGCGGGTGCGGCAGGCAAGGAAGATGCCGGGCGGGCCGGTCGACGGCACACCTGCGCCCTGCGCGAATGCAGCGCCGATGCCCCACGGGAGCTGAGCGGCACGGTCGATCTCACCTTCCGACGCTGCGCGTCGCAGTTCGGCGCGCAACATCTCGGCGCTCAGTGCCTCCATCCCGGAGGCCGTATCGCTGACCTCCAGGAGTGACGAGTCACCCGCAGCGAGTCGCTCGGCATAGGAGCGGATCTCGTCGCCGACGTCACCCTCGATCACCTCGACCTCCATCCCGTAGGGGCGGGCCGCGACGATCTTGCGGCGGATGGCGGTTTCGAGTTGCAGGATCAACTCCAGGTCACCCTCCTCCGGAAGCATCGTGCGCAGGTACACGCGCTCGTGGGGGGACTTCAGCCGGATGACACGGCCGTACCGCTGCACGACCCGCTGCGGGTTCCAGGGCATGTCGTAACTGATGACCGCTGCGGCCTGCTGCAGGTTCTGCCCCTCGGACAGAACGTCGTTGCTCAACAACAGGTCCACCTCGCCGTCGGCCGGCACGTAGCCGGGGCGCACCACTGTCTCCGGGCAGAAGCGAGCCAGCATCTTGGTGCGCTCGTCAGGATTGGTCTCGGCTCCGATCACCGTGACCCGTTCACGGCCATTCACCATGTCCGGCAGGTGCTCGTCGAGGTAGCGCACGGTGTCAGCGAAGGAGGAGAAGACGACGACTTTCTCCGACGGGATGTCCTCGAGCAGTCGACGCAGCACGTTGAGTTTGGGGTCGCCCTCGGCGCGAAGACTGCGCAGCGAGTCTCTCGCTGCTGTGAGACGCGACAGATCAGCGGCAACGTCGTCCCGGTACTCGGGACGAAAGTCCTCGACCGGCTCGATATCGGCCTCGTCCAAGGCTTCGGCAATCCAGCCGGCGAGGGCGGTCTCGTCCAGATCCTCTGCGGCTGCTTCCCGGAGCGCCTGCCCGCTCAGCACCTGACCGGAGTCCCAGGCGGTCAGGAACACCTCGTGGGCTGCGATCATCCGTTGGACGGTGAGTAAGCAGGCCTGCCAGCACGACTCGAAACGCTTGAGTATCGCCGACTGCAGTAGCGCTCCGAGACTCGACTCGCTGCTCAATTCTTCCCCGTCGAGGCCGTAGGCGCTCGGCCGGTAGCGAGCCATCGTGAGAGCACCGATCCTGGCAGTTATCTCCCGCACCAAACCGGGGTAGGTCTCGTCGAGGTCGTAGCGCTCGGTGGACAGTGACGGGGTGGGGAACGCCACGGGTGTGCCGTCGGGGAACGTCGTGTTCGGATGGCTCCGTTCGATGAGGCGGCGGTCCCGCCGCACGCTCACCATGTCGGCGAGTGGGAACAGCACGTCGGGATCGAGATTCTCCGGATCGCGTTCGTTGGCCCCGGCCCGCAGGAAGAGGCGTCGCAGTGACCGTAGGCCCATGGGCGCGAACGCCCTGTCGTGGCGGGCGAAAGCCATGACCAGGTGGTAGAGGTCCCACAAGCCGTTGTTGATGGGCGTGGCGGTGAGCAGCGCCAGATCCTTCGACGTACCGCCCAGCAGGCGCGACACCGCGTGGTACCAGGTGGTGCCGGGCGTGCGGAGCGCGTGCCCCTCGTCGACGACGACCAGCCGGTAGGCGTCCTTGTCGTTGCGGAGATGTCGATGGGTGTGTGCCGTTCCGGGGCGCGCCAACTGTTCGTCCGCGGCAAGTTGGTGGTAGCTGAGCACCTGGGCCGAGAGCCGTACCTGGTCGAGTCGCTCGTTCCAGTACCCGGTCAGCTGCGCGGGTGCCACAACGAGGGCGTGATGGCCCCGCCGCAGCACGTACTCCTCGACGAGGGCCAAGCCGATCTCGGTCTTGCCGGTGCCGACGCCGTCGGCGTAGATCACGCCGTGATGCTCCCGGAGGATGGCGAGGGCGCGGTGTACGCCGTCGCGCTGGAACGGTGCCAGTTCCACGGCGCTCGTCGGAGGATCCGCTGGCGACTCGACTGCGGGGCCGAGCAGTTCGAGCAGCGCCCGGAGGTACACCTCGCGTGGGCTGACGAGACCGACGTCGGGGAACAGGAGTTCCCGCAACTCGTCCTTGAAGTCCGCTGCCTCAGCCCACAGATCGTCGAACCAGGCGACGGCCCGGGCCGCCACGAGCGGGTCGTACTGCACGAGCCCCAACTCGAGATTCTCGAACAGGCCGGCGCCGGTGAGGTTGGCGGAGGTGACCAGCGCCGCCCGGGCGTCGTTCCCGTCACCGAGGAGGTAGGCCTTGCCGTGCAGGAACCGATTCGTGTAGCGGCGGACCTCCACATCGGGGCGCTGCAACCAGCCGTCGAGCAGCATCAGCTTCCTGGCGGCCCGGCTGGGCGGGAACCGTGCCACGTCGCGGTCCTCTCTCAGGCCTTCGAGAGCCAGATCGAAGCGGGGAATCGGTGCCAGCCCGCCGAGGCCGGGCTCCGGCGCCACGCCGAGCAGCAACCGCACCGTCCTACCTTCGGCCACCGCCACAGCCAAGTGGTGCAGCCCACCCAGGTTCACGTAACCGGTGGCGACCGAGAGTCCGTGGTGGGCCGGCAGATCGTCGAGCAGGTAGGAGAGCGCGTCGGCGTGGCGCGTGCCGTCACCCAGGTTGTCGAGCAGATAGGGGCGGCCGGGCATCAACGCAACCCGGCCAGGCGATCCACCAAGGCCGCGCGGTAGACCGGCGGCACGGCGTCGGTGGTGAAATCGCCGAACATCACCTCCAGGTCAGCCTCGGTGAGATTCCAGGCGTGCGCGACTCTGGCGTCGATCTCCACCCGGAGGTGCCGGTGGTCGTCCTCGGGCAGCGGCCCGCATTCGACGCCGACGGCCGCAGCAAAGTCGGCGAACCGGTCGTCGGTCGCCGAGAGTCGGGCGGCGGACAAGGCGACCGACGCGAACGCATCGTCGTCGAGGTCGGGAACCGTGAGTGCCTCGAGGATGAAATAGTTGACGTTGGCCTCAATGATGCGACGCGCCTGCCAGTCGAAGGGCAGGCTGTTCATGATCGCGACACACGCGGCTTGACTTCGCTCGTCGCCCGTGACGAAGGCGAGGTACGGAGCCGAATTGACAAGGAATACGTCTGGCGGAACAAGGCAGGCATGAATCGTCCGGCTGTCATCGGATCTAGACACCGCGCGGTACGCCGCTCGAGCTCTCTCCAACTCTCCGAGAACCGCCCGGCGCCGATCCCTCAATCCGATGGACGAGGCGAGGACCGATTCCGATCCAGGACGCGGCTTTCGGACTTTCTTCCGCACTTGATCGCTCAGTGGACACAGGCGGCTCCCCGAACCGTGCGGGTCGAACTGGTCGAAGCTCTCGCCCTTCCACAGCGGTCTGCCGTCCGTGGCGTCGCTCCACAGGCGCTTGTCGTTGGTCTCATCCAGTTCTCGAACCGGGAAGCACTGCCACGTCCCGCCCGGTCCGAACGGGAAGGCGGAACCGACACGGAGCTTCGCAAGAAGGTCGGACTCTTCTTGCGAACGCAACTTGGGTGTCATCCACGCAGCGGCAAAGGATGATGACGACACGAGGATTCCGGGGGATGAGGCTTGCGACCTCCACTCACCGGCCGAAGTAGCTGGCCCCGCGATCGCCACGCGGTGGTGTTCCGCAGGCGGTCGATTGCGACTCACGACGAGCGCAACCCCGTACTGAGGATGAGTGTCGAACATCCACCGGCGCTTGTTGAGCAGGAAGTCGACCCGCTCTGCGCTGGTTCTCGTATAGAGCCACTCACGGAACCCCTCGGACCCCTTGTTGACGAACGCGCCGCGCGGCACGACGACACCGATGGTGCCGCCGTCGCGCACGAGCGCGCGATAGCGCTGGCAGAAGTACTTGTAGAGGTCAGGGTCGCCGGCAGTCTGTTCGTACTCGCCGATCTCCACGGCGGCGCGCCACCCCGACACTCGCACCTGCTCCGCGGCGAACGCCCGTGCCAACTCCGGGCGCGTCACCCCCAATTCGGCGATTGCTTCGTCGCGCTCAGCCTGGGGAAGCCCCTGCAAACCGGGCCGATGCAGCAGAAAGAAACCCAGCCTCTCTACCTTCACCTCCTCCCAAGGCGGATTGCCGACAACGACGTCGAAACCGGGCCGATCGCCGGTGAACACGCGCGGAAACACCAGCGGCCAGTGCAGGAAACCGTGCTCGCCGGCCAGGGCGGCGGCCGGCTCCACCAACTTCTCGCCCTTGGAGCCGTTCGTGCCGGCGATCACAGCCGGTCCGTCGGTCTCGGCAAGGTCGCGGGCGCCCTTCACCCCGAACCCTTCGGCGGTCCACAAGTCGAACAGGCGCCGCAGTCCTGCCGTGGCCCGACGGGCATCGGCGTCGGCCGCGCGGCTCGCCTCGACTTCCAACGGTGTCCGATCGTCGATCTCAGCCAACTCGACCGCCGCGTCCGACGCTTCCGCCAGCGCATTACGGAGAGCCTCGGCAGGCCATGTGCCCTCCCGGATGACCGAGCCCGCCGCTCCGACACCAATCAGTGAGTTGCCCACCACCACGTTGCGGCCGAGGTAGGAGAGCGAGAGACCGGGCACGAACGACGCCAGCCACAGAGACAGCGTGGCCACCTCGGCGCCCATGGGGCTGAGGTCGACACCGAACACACAGTGCTTGAGGATCAGTCGCCGCAGTAGCGCAACGTCGGTGACCGCCGCGCCGCCCTGTGTCTGCGCCCTGAGGCGGTCGAGCGCCTCCCTGATGGCCGGCAGGGGCGTATCGGCCAGGAACGCCACCGCGCGGTCGGCCAGTGCCTCGGTCACCTGCACCAGGAAGTGGGCGCTGCCGCAGGCCGGGTCGAGCACCGCGAAGTCGAGCAGGTCGGCCGCGGCGCGCCGCGGATCGGTGCGCGCCGTGTCGCGCACGCCCTCGAGATGCCTCTCGTAGGCGGGCAGCACGGCATGATTCACGAGATGACGGACCAGCGAGACCGGCGTGTAGTACACGCCGCCCGCCTTGCGCCCTCCCTCGTTGGTCTGCCACAACAGCGAACCCGCGACGATGTCGGCCGACGAATGAACGGCCTGGGACACGCCCGCCTGCGCCCGATCAGGTGACACGCCATCGGACGGTGACTCGCCGGTCACCGGAACGTATCGATCCGTACGAGCGTCGTAGCACAGCGGGCGGTCGGCCACCGAGAGTCGCAGGCTCAGCAGCGCCTCGTAGATGTGGCCGAGATGGCCGATCTCCAGGGAGGAGTAGTCCAGGCCGCTCCCCTCTCCGGCATCACGGCCCACCGCCAGCAGCACCCCGGCGAAGTCCCGATCACCCAGTTCCAGGCGTTCCAGCAGCGCCGCCCCCTCGAAATCGTCGGCGGAGAACAGCGCCCCGTTGTAGGCGGGTACCCCCCAGGCCGGGTTCCCCGAACGCAGCGCCCTCACCAGCGTTCCGAAAGTCGACCACAACGCCGTCGAATCCTCACTCAGCCGATCCCGCGTGCGGTGGGCCTCGTCGATCAACGCCGAGAGTGACCGGTGCCGGTACGTTTCGTTGTCGACCGGCAGGAAGCGCGAACTCTCGGCGTACAGGGTGAACAGGAGGCGAAACAGCAGTGTGAGTGAGGCTCGCTCCAGTTCAGCCCGCTGCTCGTCGTCGCGCACGTCGACGCCGTTGCGGCTCGCCCACCGCCCGAGGCCCGCGGCGAGGGCCGGCAGCGCCTCCGAGCGGATTGTCTCGTCGAGCCGGCGGTGGAGACGGGCACCGAAAACGCGGGCCTCGGCCTGCAGTTCACCGAATCCGCCGTCGGCGAGGTAGGCGGGGGCCAGCAGAGCCAGATAGGGCCGGCGATCCTCCCCCAGCAGCACGGCGTCGAGATCCAGCCACTCGGCGGTCGTGGCCGAGGGGTCGCAGTCGAACAGCCGGTAGCGGTTCCGGCACGCCATGACGCCGTAACGCACGCCATAGCGGCGGCAGTCGCCCGCCAGGACGCCCTCCGCCGGGCGGCCGATCTCGTCGAGACGCACGAAGTCCTCCGGGTTGGCCCAGGGATGGACAACCGCTACCGGCCGACCGTCGTGGCGAGCCAGGTAGCCGCGCTGCGCCAAACGCTCGATCTCGTAGCCGAGCCCGCCCGGCACGTCCCGCCAGTTGCCGGTGATCCGCAGGGGTGCAACCGCCTCCTGCGCCGCCCGCCAGCGGTGCCTGTCGTTGCGGAAACGGTCCTCCAGGCTGTGGCGGGTCAGGAGCCCTCCGGTGACCAAGCCCCTGCCTGCCAGGCGAACAACCTCGCCGGCGAGATGGCGGACCGCGCCCAGGGCGGTCATCGAGGCCGTCGCCTCAATGGCAGCCGCCAGCCCGGCGCAGTCCACTGACCGGACCGGTTCGTTGTAGGTCCGCGGGCCGAGGGTGCGGATGCTTCCCGGATGCTCGGCGTCGTCGACGACGAGCAGGTACGCAACGCCCCTGTTCTCGGCGCGTTCCCGCCAGCGCGCCCGCAGGCTGCGCTCGCCACCATCGACTGCGACGGCCACCTCGATCCGGTTGACACTCACCGCACGGCTGACCCCCGAGCGCGCCGGGGCCTCCCGGGCCACGCCGTACGCGACCAGCCGCTCGAGCAACTCAGCAGCGTTCACAGCCCGGAACCTGAACCGCTGCCGACGAACCGCCGCAATCGCAGACATAGCTCCCCCTCCAAGACAACCGGCCTCTGGGGGAAGCTGTAATATACTGTAACTCGTTGTAATAACTCTTGCGACAGTCCGGGCGTGGGCGTTGCCGCATGGCAATCGGTCCCTAAGACGCCTGGAGCCATCACGGCCTCGATTATCGCCCGTCCCGGAGTCGGGGGCAGGGCAATGCGCATACCGACTCTCCGCCCCACGACCGATCCTGCCACCGACGCCGGCGAGAACCTGGAGACAACAGAAGTGTTGTATATCATGGTCCAAAACGAACGCCGGTGAGTTGCGCCGCCGGCTGCGGAAGCAAGGTTGCACCTTTCACACCCACAAGGGCGGCAGTGGCCATCTCACCGTCCGGCGAGGGAACCGCACCAGCCAGTTGCCGATGCACGGCGGGCGCAAGGCGTTGGGGCGTGGGCTCGTCGCCAAGATCAAGAAGGACCTGGATGCTCGCCTATCCGATCGTGCTCGAGAATGACGACGGCACCGTATTGGCGACGTCCCCCGACTTCCCCGAGCTGACCACCTTCGGGGAGGACCGCGAGGAGGCCATTGCCCGCGCGGCGCACGCGCTCGAGGAGGCGATCGCCGCCCGCATCCACGACCGCAAGGACATCCCCCCGCCATCGAGCGGCGAAGCCTACGCCGTTCTGCCGACGCTCACGGCCGTGAAAGTCCGCCTCTACCAAGCCATGTGCGAGCAGGGCGTCGGCAAGGCGGAACTGGCTCGCCGGCTGGGCTGGCACATGCCACAAGTAGACCGCGTCCTGGACGTGGAGCACCATTCGCGCCTGGACCAGATGGACGCCGCCCTCGCAGCGATCGGGCGGCGCCTGCGTGTGAGTACTGCCAGCATCTCCGACCCAGCCGAGGTGACCCCCGGAGACCCGCCGAGCAGACCCTGAAGTCCCCCAGCGCGGCCGACGCCGCCGGCACGAGTCAGGCGCCGATGAGTTCGATATCGCAACTGGGGCCGCCGGCACGAGTCAGGCGCCGATGAGTTCGATATCGCAACTGGGGCCGCCGGCACGGGAGAGTCGGGCATCGGCGGTCAGCAGGGGGCAGCCCAGCGCCTCAGCAACGGCGACGTAGCAGCGACGTAGCAGCGTCGTAGCAGCGTCGTAGCAGCGTCGTAGGCGGTGACGTTATCCCGCAGCTCCCGGGCTCTTCGTGTTGCCCGGCCGCCAGATTCGGCAGAGCAGCCCAGCCGTTTTCGATCCGTCCAAGAACATAGCCGAACGAATGTTGACATTCCATGTAGTACTATATATACTAGACTAAGAACTACATACAGGGGCCAGGCCCCGTACATACAGGGGCCAGACCCCGGAGAGGGAGTGGTGGACAGATGGACGCAGACCCGAAGGATTCCGAACCGAGCGGTGCCAACCCGGCGGGTGCTGATCGAGCCGCCGAGTGGGCGGCGCTGGGTGAGTGGTTGGCGTCGCCGCCGCCGTTGCTTCACAAGGTCGACTTGGACGTGTTACAGGAGCGCGTGAGTTTCATCGGGCGCGCGCGGTCCTCGCTGGCGGCTCTGGAGGCCCAGTTGGTGGGCGAGATCGCCCGCCGCGAAGGCGACGCCGCCGCAGAGGAGATGCTGCGGCAGGACCAGAAGCGGTCCCGCTCCGGTGCCCGCAAGGCCGTCAAGACCGCCGCGCAACTCCAGTGGGCGCCGACTGTGGCCGGCAAGCTCGCCGACGGCGCCATCACCCCCGAGGCCGCGGGGTTGATCCTCGACGCCGACGCGGAAGCCGATGTGGACCAGCGGGCGTTGCTGGAGGCCGCCGAGTCCGAACCCGAAGATGTGTTCCGGCGCACGCTCAAAGAGCACATCAACGAGCGCACCAGCGCCCAGGAACTCGAAGCGCGGCGGGCGTCGCAGCGGCGCCGGCGGCGCGCGTCGATCAGCGAGCAGCCCGACGGCATGTTCCACCTGTTCGCCCAGTTCGACCCGCTCACTGGGGCGCGGGTGCAGGCCGCGCTCATCGCCAAGTCCGACGCACTGTTCCGCAGCGAGGACTCCAAGGACCGCCCGACGGCACCCCAGCGCTTCGCCGACGCGCTCGCAGACCTCGTGTGCACCAACGACGGCGCCGGCGCGCCGGCCGGTGTGGAGTTGATCGTGCTCGCCGACTACGACGTTCTGAACGAACAGATCACCGATGCCCGCCTCACCGATGGCACCCGCCTCACCGAAGCCGAGACTCTCGCGGTGGCGTGTGACGCCAAGATCCTGCCGGGCATCTTCAACAAACACACCGCCAACGTCGCCCTGGGCCGCTCGCAGCGCAAAGTCCCCAAATGGCTCCGCAAACAACTCATCGCCCGCGACGGCGGCTGCATCGGCTGCGGCGCCCACCACCAGATCTGCGAGGTCCACCACCTCAAGCACTGGAAACACGGCGGCGAAACCACCCTCGAGAACACCTGCCTGTTGTGCTGGCGCTGCCACCACGTACGCGTCCACCAGAACGGCGAAGAAATCACCCGCCACCCCGGAGGCAAACTCACCCTCGCACCACCCGCCAACCCACCTCCCGGGACTGCGGGTCCGACAGGTGGCGGACGAACTGACGGGCACGGGCCGCGCAGCCGCGGACCCGGACACCGCCACGCACACCACCACCACAGAACCCTCCCCAGCGCCACCACCGCCACAGAACCCGCCCCAGCGCCACCACCGCCCCGAACCCCACACGCCACCCTGTCCCGGCAACTCCCTGAGCCGTACCGGCAGTGGCCCCGGCCAGCCCGGACAGGGCAACAGCGGACC
>MKWU01001162.1_pt1 | contig 47221 bp, 36 predicted proteins | sample 809101 | NCBI WGS metagenome assembly MKWU01 (sample SAMN05860141, study PRJNA318959) | sponge metagenome | host: Aplysina aerophoba | place: Slovenia: Piran, Adriatic Sea, Gulf of Piran | collected 2013-05-07 | reverse complement strand
GCCCCCCCCCCCCCTCCCCCGCCAGTCCGGGGCCGGCCCGTCTATGAGGAGGGCGCTGCCGGGCCCGCTGCCCCGCCGTCTGTCCCGCTACGAAAACTACACCCGCGCCTATCCCGCTCCAAGCGCGTACCAGGAACCGGACCTGTTCCACAATGTCATTTGACGGGAATCACATAGCTGCAACCGCAGGAAACACAATTCACCTCTCTTCTCCTTTAGCGGCGCATGAAGGGAGCCGTTTCCGACTCTCCGCGCCTGCCATGTCAATTCGCTATAGGATTCCGTCTGCGCTCGAAACTTTGGGAATTATGCGGTTATTGAAAGAGGGGTTCTGGGGGGTTATTGGTGGCCGCTGATTGGCGGCTCCTGGGTTGGGCGAGGTGTTAATTGGGAAGGTTGTTGGGGTCGTTGTGGGGGAAGATCATCTCCATGTTTGTCCCTGGTATTGGGAAGGCTCTATTGGCTAGTCGTTCAAATTCTTGCCAGTTGTTGCAGGTGCGCATTAACGATGTGATGGCGTAGAGATGTTTTTCTAATTGTGGGTAGCCTTGGGCATCTGATAGGAATTGGTGATGATTGTAGTATCTTGAACCGGATAGGGACATGGGGTTCCTTCTTTCTAGTTCTGGCGTGAGTTGAGGGGCTAGTCTGTCGTAGACGGCATTGATTGTCCAGTAGGCGACGATTTGCGGGTGGTTTTTCCATTTGGGGGGATATTCCCAGCCGTTAAGCCTGTAGATTTGTTGATAGTACTCGTCCGGGTAGGTTTTCTTCCAGTCTGCGGGTTTTTCGTTTAGGAATACGTCGAAGAACTTTTGCAATTCTTGGTCGTCGCGTAGCGCTTGGTAACCTGTCACTTCGTCGATCAAGGCGTTAATTCCTACCTTGGCACATGAGCTTAAGATGCGTTGAGCATTTTTCACGATTCTGAGTTGCCGTATGGTTGTTGCGTCGTCCATGAAGGCGTTTGTTACTGCGTTAGCTATATCAACAAGCATAGTGGCTGGGTAGCCGTAGCTTAACGTGCCGGACTTGAATTTGATCGGGGAGTTCAGATCATCTAGGGTTTTGGGTGTGAGGTAAGGAAAAAGCCACGCGCCGATTGTGAATCTAGGGTTTTCGTGTGCTGCTTGTGTAGTATTTTTGCCTTTTTTAGGGGATGAGTCATTCTCATCTATTTCTTCTGAGCAGTTGGAATTTGACGGTTTTCCTCTGGAGAAGCCTATCGCTGTAGTTAGTCCTAATTCTGCTATGACTCGCTCATGGTTTTCTAGGACGTAGCACTGTATTTCTAAGTCTTCTGCGAGTTTTAGTTTGTGTTGCGCGTCTCCGGCGATTACTTTCCATATTCGTTCTGTCATGTGCGTTGTCCTTGATACTGGCTGTCTCTTGGGGCGCTCAATTCGTATGGTGAGTCTTGTCTTACAGGTTGTTCTTTTATTGTATCGTAGGAAGATGGGTTTTCCAATGATGCAGTTTGCAGGGTTGTGCGCTTCTATTTTTTTGGGTATCTTGTCGTGACGCCTGATGGGTTCACAATTCCGGGCAGTCCCTTGTCGCTTCCGATTTTGCGGGGAGGTGGAGAGCCGTTCTGAGGGCTCAGAGGGGGCCGTCAGATGTGGCCTAGATGGTGAGTGAGCGAAACGGTATTGGAAAGGGGGATTTTTTGTGTTAGAGTTGCGGGCAGTGGGGAGCCCCTGTACTTATTTATTTTGTCACAGGACTTGGGTTCATTAAGAACGGTTGCTAAAACGAAGTGCAAGGAGAGTCAAAGGGAGGGCTTTATGGCTGGGGCCGCGCACGAACTGTCGGAGACTTTTCTGGAGAAGGAGTATAGCTTTTACGAGTTGCATCGGGAGGAGTACGAGAGGGATCTCTTTGGTCGTTTTGTTCTTATTTATGGGGAGGAGCTGATTGGCGACTTCGCCACTATTGAGGAAGCGATAAAGGCCGGGATAGAGCATTGTGGAGTAGAGCCGGTTTTGATTCGAAAGGTTGGTGAGAAGGAAGTTGTGTTGAGGTCTTTTTCGTACAACATTGGGCCTTGAAAATGCGATCTCCTAACTTTATCAAGGTGTTGCCTTTCTACCGATTGCGTGATGAGTTTGAGGGTTCATTGCCCCCGGCGTTTGAATTGGGATTGAATGGCCCTCGGTGCGAGGTTGAGGTCGGTCTCGACGAAGAATATCTCAATTCGTATAAATTGATGGATTTGGAAGCAGGGGTGAAGCGTGGCCTGTGTCTATTCGACACAGGTGCGGATAATACGGCGATTGATGTTGAAGTCGCCCGTGAGTTGAATTTGAAGCCTGTTGGTGGGCTTCCTGTCAAGGCTGCTTTCGGGGGTTCTTCACGAGCGCCTATGTACGCTTTTACTTTGAAGTTGAAGGGATACGAATTTTCTGTTTCCCAGGCTCCCGCGTTCAGTTTCAGGGGGGAGGGTTTTATCGCGATAATAGGTCGTGACGTTCTCTACCAGGGGGATATGTCGTATCAGGGACGTGCAGGGAATTGGGGGTTTGACATGCCTGTGACGCCTGGGAAGTGACGTTTTGAGGTAGATTTAGTCTGGTGGGGCCGCCGGTTGTGAGCCGGCGGCCTTTCTCTTTTTTTGGGGTGTTGAGTTAAATATATAGTTTCCGCAATTTTGGACGGAGCCACAGGCGCAAGCCTGTGGCGTGGTCTTGCTTGGGGGTTCCCCCGCACACGCGGGGCGCAGGTAGCTTCTAAACCCTGGGTGGGCACCGGCGCAGCCGGTGCCGGTTTTTTTTGTCCGGGGGCCAATCTCATTCGCGCGTACTAAGAGGTCTTTTTAGCGCGCGTGTGTGGACTTCTTTCTTCAATGGGAAACTGCGTCGGATCTTGCCGCGCGTTACTAGGTTATGAAGATGAGGTAAAGGTGTCGAAGTTGAAGTAAAGTTGTTGATCTTTCAGTTAGCGTATAATTCCCGAAACTTGTGGGGCGTCAAAATCGTGGTGTACTATCAGGACTGAAACTGCAGGTCCACCCGTTTTCACCCTGTCTCCGCTGGTGGCTGATGTGGAGTCTTCGGGCATACGTCAACGCAGTATTACCTGTTAGGAGACAAGAAATGATTTTGCGAACGGTAACCAAACGGTGGTTGGTAGTGGCGTTCATGGCCTTTCTGGCCGTGGCCGTTTCCGGCGCCGCCCTGTCTGCTGAACTTTTCGGCGACGAATCCTACCGCCTCGCCGCAGGTGAGATCGTCGATGATGATCTCTATGTGGCCGCCACAGAGATCTATATCGATGGCATCGTCAAAGGTGACCTTATCGCCGCCGGCAACATCATCGAGATCGGCCCAACCGGCGTTGTCGAAGGTGACCTTGTCGCCCTCGCCAACAGCATCGAAATCAGCCCGACCGGAATTATCCAAGGTGACATGTGGGCCGCGGCTACCTCAATCCTCATCAACGGTACGATCCTGGACGATCTGCGTGTAGGAGGAAGCGGCATCGAACTTTCCGGCATCGTCGCCGACGATGCTTTCCTTGCCGCCGGCGGTGGGCCGGCAGACATCCCCGCCGGCATGGGACCGCAATCGACCCCATCGGGATTGCGCGTCACTGGCGAGATTGGAGGTGACGCATTCGTCGTTGCGGGCGGCGCCGACATCTCCGGCGCCATTGGGGGTGACCTCCGCGCCGGCTTGGGGACGCTCCATCTTTCAGGGGCAATCGGCGGCGACGCCGACATCCAAGCCGGAGAAATCAGCGCCAGTGATTCCGCACGCATTGGCGGCGAACTCAAGTACTCCGCCCCGGAACAACTCCAATTTCCCGCCGGCTTCGCCCGCGACATCCAATATGAGGCGCCGGCCGAGGACCAGGCCGCTGGCGGCACGATCGTTGGCGCCATATTCGGCTGGATCTTCCGGACCGTCGCCATCGGCATCGGCGTCGCCATTCTCGGCTGGCTGCTGCTCCGTTTTCGGCCCAATATATTGGTCCGTCCTGCCGCCGCGATTCGATCAAATCCGGTAGGAACCGGGCTGTACGGCCTGCTGGCCGCAGCGCTGCTCATCTTCATCCCTGTCGCTTCAGGCATTCTGGTCGCCTTTACCTGGGCGTTCTGGGGCGTACTTCCTGGAATCGCCGTGTTCGTATTTTTGGTCGCCTCGTCTGCCGTCATCTGGTTCCTCAGCCCCCTGCTCACAGGTGTCTGGCTGGGGGAGAAAATCGGTGAGCGGCTCGGCGGAGATCACAGTCCGCTCCTGTTGCTGCTGATGGGCGCGCTCCTGATTGTCGTCCTCGGCAGGATCCCATTCCTGGGCTGGCTCGTCTATCTGCTCAGCTTTGTATTGGCGCTCGGAGGACTCCTGCGCAGTGGAACCAGCGCGGCCGCTGCCCGTCCGACAGAGGCCCCTACGGGCCAGTAGGGCTGGGCCGCCAACTACCAGATCAATGGCATTCAAGTTCATGCAGTCATCAGGTTGACGGATTTCACTACCAATGCTTGCCATTAACGAAAAGCTCTACATCGGCGATCTGGTTCAGATGCGCAAAACGCATCCCTGCGGCGGCGATCGCTGGGAGATCGTTCGCGTCGGCGCCGACATCGGCATGCTCTGTGAAATCTGCGGGCGTCGCGTCCTTCTGCCTCGGCGAAAATTCGCCCGCGGCGTCAAGAAATTTGTGCGCCGCAGCCCGCAAGCCTTGCAAGACCAGGAGGGTCTTCCCTAGCGAAGACCCTCCTGTCCTGGCCGCGCTCCCCTCTGTTCAGACGACGACACGGCTGCAAGTCCGATTCTCTCTACCCTTTTCATTTTCTTGCCGGAAGGAGTGTTCCTATGCAACGGGAGACGCTGGTCCGCTATCTTGACGACACGCTGCGCATCAGCGATATCGAAGACTACGGTCCCCAGGGGCTGCAAATAGAAGGGCGCACCCAGGTAGAAAAAATCGTCGGGCTGGTGGACGCACACCTGCCATGCGTCCATGCCGCGCTTGAGCGCGACGCCGACCTCATGCTCGTACATCACGGCATTCTCTGGGGCGGAGCCCAGCCTCTGGCAGGTAGCTACGGTCGCCTCGTCCGCACTTTCATCGAGAACGATCTCAACCTCTACGCCGCCCATCTGCCCTTGGATGCCCATCCGCAGTGGGGAAATAACGCCGAACTGGCCCGGCGGCTCGGCCTGACCATCATCGACTGGTGGGCCAACGTCAAAGGCACTCCCCTCGCTGTCCTGGCCGAGTACGAAGAGCCGGTCGCCTTTAGCGAACTGGTGGCGCGCTTTGAGGAACAGGTGGGGAGTCCGCAACTTACCCAGGCCGAAGGGCCGCAAATGGTGCGTACGGTGGGCATACTCAGCGGGTTCGGCGCTGACAAGATTTCCGACGCCGCCAGCCTCGGCTGTGACGCCTACGTCACCGGCGAAACAAGCCATGCCCAATATTACGATGCCGCCAACACAGGGATCAATCTCCTGTATGGCGGCCACTACACTTCCGAAACCGTTGGCGTGCAGGCCTTGGGTGAACATCTGGCCCAACGTTTCAGCGTCGCCTTCGAGTTCGTTGACCTGCCGACCGGCCTCTGAAACTCCCCGAACTGGCAGACGCACATGCGAACTTCACCAACCGGTGGACGCCTCGTTCCCTATGTTCCCAAAAAGAAAACCCGCTGCAAGCAACCTTGCAGCGGGCATCGCGCTCACCTGACGGCTAGCGCCTCAATTCAGTTCGCCAAAAACATGCTTACGCACGCGGAGCCGGCTCCAGACCGATTGCCTCCGAGAAGAGATTGAGTACCTCCCCTTCTTCCGCATGACGGCCCTCAGCCTTCTTGCTGTACACAAGCGTATCGCCTGCCAGCACCTCAAACAGTCCACCACCCGAAGGGATCATCTCGAGGCTTTCAATCGCTGGCGTGAAATTCTCCAGTAGGTCAGCCGCCGCACGGACGGCTTTAGGAGTGTAGTTTCATTGTACGCAGTATTCGATACTAACCTTGTACTTCTCCATAGTTCTCTCCTGTCGCTGGACGGTCTCTCGGCGCCGCAAATGATATTTACTACTCACAGCAGTATAGCAGTTTGCCTGCGGATCGGCAAACCGAAAAATCTTCGGACCTGGTGCATACCCTGAATTGGCAAGCGCTGCCAGAGGTAAAGATCCATATGGGCGGTCGGGCCTTCGGCCCTCCCTTGTGCAGGGGCTGCGCCCCCGCAAGGCCCCCCTCCAAAAACATGCCTCACCGACCGAGTGCCTTCTACGCAACGTGTCGGCTGGCGAGCATGGCCGCGGCTGTACACCAGTTGCGTCACCAAGAGCCTGAATGGTTCCAACGATGACTGGCTGGTCAACTACTGTGGCTGAGTAGTTCACAAAAAACTGAAAACTGACTACCAAAAACTGCATTTCCGCGCCCCCGCAACGCCCCGCCCTGGCTGGCGAACCTGCTTACTCTTCCCCAGCACTGTCTCTACCCAACACTGTCTCTACAAAACGGTGTCTCCCTTCCGCCCACGACCCAATTGAATCACTGTGCACACCCCTCCCTCGCCTTCCCCCGCAAAGGCCCTGTGCTCCCCAAAAAGCCGGAACACAATAGCACCCACAGTCGCCGCCCAATCCACACCTGACCCTTTCGCCCCAGAACTGGGATACACCCACTCTTCGGACCTGGCGCATGCCCATTCAGGGCATGCGCTGCCAGAGGTGAAGGTCCATATGGGCAGTCGGGCCTTCTGCCCTCCCCTGTGCGGCCCACCCGCCTCGCCACCGCCGCTCACTATCCACTATCCACTATCCCCCGACCCTCTCAAAACAGACCGGCGCCGTCAATAGCGCTCTACACTTTGAAACGCTGCCAAGTCAATGCTATAGTATTCACATGACAGCAGAGAACCTTCCTACTTCCTCGAGTACGGACGGTCAGGGCAGTCCCGATCCGAATTCCGAGCAAAAGCCAGAGACGACCGTGCCCAAGCAGGGCCGGCAAACGTCTCTCGAACGGCAACCTCTCTGGTCGCGGCGACGCTTTCTCGGGGCTGCGGCCGCTGGGCTTGGCATGCTGGTGGGGGCCTGTCGCAACGGAGGCTCCACCGTCGATGTTTCCGCCTTGGACGCCTCCTCCTTGCCGGCAGCCTCCTCAACGCCCGGCGCGTACAATGGGTATCTACCTTGGGTCCAAATGCGGGGCTTACGCCCCGCCGTGCCGGCATTTGCGCCGACACCGCCCAAAGCGACCACCACCCCATTTCCGACCGATACGCCATTCCCGACCGAAACACCGATCCCGACCGAAACGTCGATTCCGCCGACGCCGACCTACACACCGACGCCGACCGTGACCCCGTTCCCGCCCGGCCCACCGAGCAAACTGGGTCTGTTCATCACCCGCAACCATCCCAGCGTGTTCAACATGCTGCGCAGCGGCGGCGTCGCGGTCGTTAAGACACTGGAATTGGACTTCCGCTTCGCTCGCCAGATCAAAGAAGCTGCTCCCTATACAAAACTGATTGGACGCATCGACCTGCCCCAGCTGCAGTTGCAAAATCTCAATGCGAAGGCCGCGGCCCAGGACTTCGCCAATCGCCTCTGGCCCCTGGCAGACCACCCGGAACGCCGCAACCATTTCGACGGCTGGGAGGCCTACAACGAGCCGGTGGCCGGAAACCTTGACGAGTTTAAACGCCTGACCGAGTTCGAGGTCGAGCGGACCCGTCTGCTCGCTCAAGGCGGTTTCCGCAGTGTTATCGGCAACTTCGGTACCGGCCAGCCGGCCCCAGAGATGTGGGAGCACTTTCTGCCCGCTGTCGCCGAAGCCCAGGCCCACGACGGATGGTTGGGACTGCACGAATATTCCGCGCCCACCATCTACTACGCCAGCACCCGTGACAATCAGGGCCGCTACCCGGGCATCGCACCGCATGATACCGGCTGGCTAACACTGCGTTACCGCCAGCTCTACAATCAGGTCTTGAAGCCGGCTGGTCGAGCGATCCCGCTGGTGATGACCGAACTGGGCGTAGATGGCCTTGTCGGCAATCGCCCAGGCCCGCAGGACGCAATGGGATGGCAGCACTTTCAAACCTATTGGGCGCAGCACGGCTTCGGTTCCTGGGGGCCCGGCGCATATGCTGAACAGCTGGTCTGGTATGATCAGGCAATGCAACAGGATTCGTATGTGTTGGGCGGATGCATTTTCGCGCTGGCGGGCAGCCCCGGCTGGGAATCCTACGAGATTGGCGGGCATGTGGAATCAGTGCTGCACCAATACCTGAGCGTCCATCCGCAGCGGTAAGCACTTAAAACTTCCCACTGCCCGGCGAGCAGATGCCAAATGGCTGACTACCGATACTCGCAGATCAACCACAATCCTTCGTTGCTGTGGAAACTCTGAGCGAAATTCATCGCGGTCTGGCCCAAACTGGTATCCTGTTCTTCATCGCACTCGGTGTCTGGGCCATCTGGCTCCGTGTTCGCTCCCGCCCGCTCGACGGCAGCTGGTACGGCGCCGCCGCAATCGGCGAAATACTGATGATCACTGAGTTTCTGTTGGGGTGGCTGCTCTACGGCCAAGGACTGGATGGGAATCTGTCACGCGGATTTGTGCATATTCTCTACGCTACCGTCGCCGTCATCACCCTGCCGGCAGCTTATCTATACCTGAGTCGTATGCAGGACGAAAATGTAAAGACTATACTATTCGCAATCGTCTGTTTCTTTCTGATGGAGGTCATTATTCGAGCCCGCTTTGTGGCGCTGGCGTAATCTGCTATCAGTGTGAATTCCGTCTGACACCAGGACGCTTCGCACCGTCCGCAGCCCAATATCGCCGGCGTCTCGAATGGCTCAATACTATACTTGAACTTCAGTAACGACATCAAAACACCTTCACCAAGACCATGTCCCGTTCCGTGCTCGTTCTGAACGCAACATTCGAACCTTTGAGCCTTGTCTCTGTGCGCCGAGCAGTCGTTCTGCTCCTGAGGGAAAAGGCGGAGTTGGTCGAGGCGACCGAACGCCTGCTCCACAGCGCCAACCAGGCCTTGCCCGAACCACTGGTGATCCGTCTGACCCGCTACGTTCGGCTGCCGCATCGGTCGGTGCCGCCCACCCGCAGCGCTGTCATTCTCAGAGACGCGTACACATGTCAATACTGTGGCGACACCCCGGGCAAGCACTCGTTGACAGTGGACCATGTCGTGCCCCGCTGTCGCGGCGGCAATCACAGCTGGACAAACCTGGCCACCGCCTGCAAACGCTGCAACTGTAAAAAGGGCGGCATGAGCCCCCGCGAAGCCGGCATGAAACTCTTGCGGCGTCCGTTTGAGCCGACCTATGTCGCCCTCGTGCTTCTGAGCAATCCCACCGCCGCCTCCCGCTGGGAGACTCTGATGGGCGCGGCATTCTAACCGCTCAGCTACTAGGCCGGCGTTCACCCGAAACCCAAAACTACTCTTCAGAGAAATACATGAACAGGCCCGAACAGGAAACACTGGACGCCGTAATCCGGCGCATTCACGATCTGAACGAGCACTCGCTCCTGCAACTGTCCCAATATTTGGGTTACCTCAAGTGGCAGGAGGAACTTTGGCAAAGTCTGCTGGAAGAAGAAGAAGCTACAGATGAGGCCGGTTTCGCCCTCGTGTGGAAATACGACCTGCTGGAGCTGTTTCCCCAATCCCGCCAGAGTGCCACCCGTACACCCGACCTGATGGAAGTGCGGATCGACACCGCCAGCTGTGGCATGGTGCAGCAGCCGGCCCTGTGGCAGCATCCACCGGTAGACGGCAGCGCAGTTGTCGAGTATGACCTGCACGTCCCCGCTGATGTCGATCGCTTGCGCATGCAGTTCGCGATCGGCATTCGCGACGGCGCCCAGATGGAAGACGACAACTTCTGCGCCTTCCGTGTCCTCCTTAACGGTGTGCGCATCTGGAGCAGTACAAAGCAGAGTTGTGAGTGGGAGCGCTTCGTCACCGACCTGCCGAATCAGGCCGGGCAGCACGCTGTCCTGCAGTTAATGACCGACGGACTGGGCAACAGCCGTTGGAACTGGGCCGTCTGGGCGGAGCCGCAACTCCTCGGATACGCTGCCAAACTGCCACAAGCGGATAGCAACAAGTGAGGGGCAAACTCTTTGCCCCGGCAGTTCCCCTATTGATCTCCCTTTTTCTCGCCCTGCCATCCAGTTGACGGAGCCCCCCAATGCCGGTCCTCGACTTCATCGCTTGGACTCTGCTCGTCCTCTGGGCGTCTCTCCAGGCTGGTGGGCTTCTCTTACGCAGGTCCCGCGCCCGCACACGGTCAATCCCTTCCTGGATTCAGACAGCCTCTGCGCTGACCCTGCTCCTCATGGCATGGTACGGCTATCTGCTCACCCGCGCCGGCACCGACGGCGCCCGTTACGCGCTCGGCGTCGCCGCCGCCATCACCTTCAGCCTCATTGGCGGCAAGCTTGTGGCCGGCTCCTCCGCACTCAGACGGACCAATTATGGCATCTCCCTAACTGCCGTTAGCTATCTACTGTTCGCCGGTGCAATCGCGCAATATGGCGCCGGCTTCGGAAGCGTTCGACTGTACGTCCTGATCCCGTGGCTGCTCGCCGGCGTACTGGTTGGTCGCGCTGTCCTGTTGTGGAAGCGTCGCGGAGATCCTTTACAGGCGTCGGCGGCAGTGGCATACACGCTCCTGCTCTTCACCGCTTCCGGCTTTGCCACCGGCCTGGCGATCACCGCACCGCGTTTTGGCGTCCTGGCCGTGGGAGCGTTGCTCTTGGTCTTCAGCGACTTGGTCCAGCTGTTCGAGCTGTCCTCCTCCCCTTCTTGGCTTCCAGATTCCCAGCCATCCGGCACAGGGAACAGGCGCAGGCTCTTGCCATGGAGCGGCAATGCAACGCAGCTGCTCCGCCCGCCCGCCCACGCCCTCATCGTTGTCTCGATCTGGTCGGCGCTCCAGAATCCCATCGGCGTCCAGTTTTCGGTCTTCGGCGCATGATCGGCAAACGTCTCTGAATTCAGAAACTCCCTTTCGCCTGAAATTGTATAGCCCAATGGACGGATCCCCGTCGCAGCCTCCCGCTTCCTCACAGGCAACTTCGATTCTCTCCTTCCCCCGTTTCCATTTGACCAACTATTCGCTATAATGACACGGTACGAATTTCACATCGCCGCAACGCCATCCGCCTTCCGCAATACGTAATTCGAGTCAGGCCATGTCCACCACGACCTTCCCCTTCGGCCAGGAGATTGCTTGGCAGCCAAACCCAGACTGGATCGCGCAGAGCAATCTGCAACAGTTTATGGATCGGCACGGCATCGAGTCATATGACGCACTCCTGGCGCGCTCTGTCGAAGACATTGCCTGGTTCTGGGATGCGGTGATGGAAGATCTCGATATCCGCTTCACCCAACCCTATTCGCAAATTGTTGATCTGTCGGATGGCGCCCAGTTTCCCCGCTGGTGTGTCGACGGGCAGATGAACATCATCCACAACTGCCTCGACAAGTGGCAGACAACCGCGACCGCGGCCGAAACCGCTTTCATCTGGGAAGGAGAGGAGGGCGGCAACCTCACCCTTACCTACGCCCAGCTTCATCACGAAGTCTGTCGCTGTGCTAATGCCCTGCGCAGCCTTGGCATCGGCAAAGGCGATGCCGTCGGTCTGTTCATGCCGATGGTCCCCGAGCTGGCCGTCGCTTTTCTGGCCGTGATCAAGATCGGTGGGATCATCCTGCCCCTTTTCAGCGGGTACGGGCCATCCGCCATCAGCAACCGCCTCACCGATGCCGGCGCCAAAGCCGTCTTTACTGCCGACGGATTCCTGCGCCGCGGGCAGCCGGTACCAATGAAGGCGACGCTGGACCGGGCCCTGGCCTTTGCCCCCAGCGTACAGCACGTGATCGTCTGCAAACGACTCCCTGCCTCGTCGCCCGCGTCGCAGATTTCCTGGAAAGAAGAACGGGACTATTGGTGGCATGAGCTGGTTCCTCCACAGCCAACCGAGGCCGAGACCGCCCCGACCGCGGCCGAGGATCCGCTGATGATCATCTACACCAGTGGCACCACCGGGCAACCCAAGGGTGCCGTCCATACCCACTGCGGTTTCCCCATAAAAGGCGCCCAGGACATGCGCCACGCCATGGACGTCAAACCGGGTGATCGCGTCTACTGGATGACCGACATGGGCTGGATGATGGGGCCTTGGCTTGTCCTCGGCACGCTGCTCAATGGCGCCGCCATGTTATTCTTCGACGGCGCCGGCGACTATCCCTCAGTCGACCGCGTCTGGGAGCTCTGCGCCCGCCATCGGATCACCCTTCTTGGTCTTTCCCCAATGTTGGTGCGGACGCTGATGCCCCACGGCACTGACTTGGTGACCCGGCATGATCTGTCGCAACTGCGGGCAGTCGGTGCAACCGGCAGCCCTTGGGGCCCTTCCAGTTGGCGCTGGGTTTTCGAGAATGTACTCGAAAGCCGCAAGCCAATCCTCAACTATACCGGCGGCACTGAAATCAGTGGCGGCATTCTCGCCGGCAGCTTTTTCGAGCCGCTCAAGCCCGCATCCTTTGGCGGGCCGATCCCAGGTATGGATGCAGATGTGGTCGACCAGTCCGGCAATCCTGTGCGCGGAGAGGTGGGCGACCTGATAATCCGGCAGCCGTGGATCGGGATGACGCGCGGCTTCTGGCAGGACAACCAGCGCTATCTGGAAACCTACTGGAGCCGCTTTGAAGGCGTCTGGCTGCACGGCGATTTCTGCGCTATCGACGAAGACGGTATGTGGTATATCCTCGGCCGTAGCGACGACACCATTAACGTCGCTGGCAAACGGCTCGGACCGGCCGAAGTCGAAACCTTAGTCAATGCCCATCCCGACATCACCGAATCCGCAGCTGTGGCCGTGCCCCACCCCTTGAAGGATAACGACGTAGTCGTGTTCGCCGTCCTCAAACCAGGCATCGACGCCAGCGAAACCTTGCGCACCGAGCTGCAAGAACGCATCACCACCGAACTGGGTCGTCCGCTCCGGCCCAAAGAAGTCAGATTCTCCGCCGCGCTCCCCAAAACGCGCAACGCCAAAGTGATGCACCGCGTCATCCGTGCCGCTTATCTGGGCGAAGATCCCGGCAACATAAGCGCCCTGGAAGATCCGGCGACCATGCAGGCGATCCAGAATTCGGCATGAACCTCCTCACCCTCGAAAATGTCTCCAAGCAGTTCTCCGAACGGCTGCTGCTGGATGCTGTCTCCTTCTCCATTAATGCCGGCGAACGCATCGGCCTGATCGGCGTCAACGGCAGCGGTAAGACGACCCTGCTGCGCATAGTCGCCGGCCTCGAAGTGCCTGACAACGACAACGCCAACGTCACCACCTGGGGCGGCGTCCGTATCGAGATCGTCGAACAGGAGCCGCACCTGGACGAGGAGGCGACCGTTCTCGAGCAACTCTTCCGCAGCAGCTCCCCACAAATGTGCCTGCTGCGGGATTACGAGAGCGCCAGCCAGCGTCTCGAACAAGAATCGACAAATCAAGCCCTGCAGAAGCGCCTTCTGGAACTCTCCGAAGAAATGGAGCGCAGCGACGGCTGGGCCGCAGCCGCCAGCGCAAAGTCAATCCTCACCAGGCTGGGCATCAGCAACTTCGACGCCCGCATCGCAACCCTCAGCGGCGGGCAGCGCAAACGCGTAGCCCTTGCACGCGCCTTGATCGACCGCGCCGACCTGCTGATCTTGGATGAGCCCACAAACCATATCGATGTCGACACCATCGAATGGCTCGAAAACTACCTCACGACTTCGCCCGGCGCCGTGCTGATGGTCACCCATGACCGCCATTTCCTCGACCGCGTTGCCAATCGCATCGTCGAACTGGATCGACGCCAACTCGTCTCCTATGCGGGCAACTACACCCGCTATCTGGAACTGCGCCAACTGCGCCACGAACGTCTGGCCGCCGTGGAGAAGCAACGCCAGAAGCTCCTCAAGCGGGAACTGGACTGGATTCGGCGGACCCCGATGGCCCGGGGAACAAAGCAAAAAGCGCGCCAACAGCGCGCTGCCGAGCTCCAGCGCATCCACTACGACGCTGACACCGATCGCGTGGTGATGGCCCTCGCAACCCGCCGCCTGGGCAATAAAGTCCTCACAGCGAAAGGTCTGACAAAATTCTACGACGGTTCAGTCGCGGTAAATCAGGTTGACTTCTCTCTCGAGCCAGGCGACCGCATCGGCCTCCTCGGCCCCAATGGCGCCGGCAAAAGTACCTTTCTCGACATGCTGGCCGGCCGGGCCAAAGCCGACGCCGGGCAGATCAACTGGGGTGAAACAGTGCGGCTCGGTTACTACGACCAGCAGACGCGCGACCTGAAGGACTCGCAGCGTCTGATCGAGTTCGTCGAGGAGGAAGCACCGCTGATTCAGGCCCGCGACGGCAGCCGCGTGGAGGCCGCCCAGATGATGGAATGGTTTCTCTTCCCGCGCAAAATGCAGTGGGGTCGCATCGGCAGCCTCAGCGGCGGTGAACGACGACGCCTCTATCTCTTGCGCACCCTGATCCACCAACCCAACGTGCTTCTGCTCGACGAGCCAACAAACGATCTGGACGTGCAGACGCTGACAGTGCTCGAAGAGTTTCTCGACGCGTTCAGCGGCTGCCTCATCGTTGCCAGCCACGACCGCTACTTCCTCGACCGCACCGTTGATTTCATCATGCCCTTCGAGGACGGACGCCTGGGCAGGCGCTACCCCGCCCCCTATGCAACTTTTCGGCGGCTGCACAGCCAGCACCACCAGGACAGCCCTGTCGCTCACTCCAATGATGTCACGCCATCGGGACGGCCCGCGGCAAATGGTCAGGCGGCGCCGCGGTCGCGCCCGGCCGGGGCAGACAGAAAATTAACTTGGAAGGAAAACCAGGAGTTGGCGCGCTTGGAGTCGGAGATCGCCGGCTGGGAAGAAGAGCAGACGAAATTGCAGCACCAAATCAACGATTGTGGCAGCGACTACCAGACCCTGCAGAGCCTGTCTTCCAGATTGACATCAGTCGAGTCTTCGCTGGAATCGGCATTCGATCGCTGGGCCGAGTTGTCCGAGCGCCAGGAAGCCTGAGAACCGCCGTCTACTACTTGAACTGCCGGCGCAGCGCCTCGAGCGACTCTTCATCGTAGAAATACTCAAAGTGGTGGCACCCAAGGACATCTACCTGCAGGTCGGGCCAGTTGCCGCCCCGCACAGCCCGCGCCGACGCCACCCCAACCAGCAGGTCATTAGGCCCCAAAAACTGATCCAAACTCTTATCCAGTATGCGCGTCAACTCCGTCTTGGAGAAGAGCTTGCGCCAATTCACCGGGCCGTCCATCTCGGAGTTTATGCCGATCTGGATATAGTACTTCACGTCCACCTCATTGCGCGGGTCATTCAGCTTTTCATACAACTCTGCGCTGGGCGCCAGGTCCCGCACGCCGGTGGTCAGATTGGCAATCCCAATCACCAGAAGCTGTGCCAGTAGCTCATAGTCCATCAGCCCGGCCTGATTGAGTATTATGGTGGCCAGCCAGGGAATGAGCCTGTGCGATTCGGCCAGTGCCGTGCCCGTGTTGTGGGCGCCCACCATGATGACCCTCTCCACAAACTGGTGCCCACTCTCCATCTCGACGCAGACCCGGGCCACCTGTGTCCCCATACTGTGGCAGAAAATATCGAGCGGCGGACCTGAGTCAGTGCCAAAGCCAAGACGCCGCAACTGCGCCGTCATTAGCAGACCGCTCTCCCGGATGCTGGTGTTGATCGTCTCATAGTCGAACGCCAGCGCCAGGTCGTAATCATCCAACTCCTTCAAAACCGGCAGTGCCCTCTGCACCAGCTTCTCAGTGCTGCTGCCGAAACCGTGGGTGATAAGCAGCGCCCGCCGCGCCTTCGCCACGTCCTGCGGCGTCACCTTCGAATACTCCGGGACGCCGCCCTCCTCGCAGCTGACTTGCCGCACACCAAGATCCGGCGGGAGCTGCTGATAGAATAGCTTGTAGAAAAGCACGCGCACGGCATGTTTCGCATCTCGGACCGACGGTCCTGCTTCAGTCTCCTCGTCGCTGGCTGCCGGCTCCTTCCGTGTCGCAGCCTCAGCCAACCGCCACTCTTCCTGCAAGTAGTTGATCAGCCGGCCGAACAATCCCTTCACGCCGCGCCCAGTCTCCCCCTCTACCGCGCCTTCTCCCTCTGCACTTGAACGTCGCCTCTGCCAGACGCCCGAAGTGCCGGGATTTGCAACCGCCGCATCGGGGATTGGCAAATGCGTAATCTCCACCGCCATTCGCCTTCTGTCGCCATACTGGGACAGCGTTTGGGCGTCGGTTGGATGTCCAACCAAATGGTAGTACTCACCGTCAAACGCCACCGCTACAATCCCCGCAATCTCCGGGTCATTTTCCACACTCAGCGCAATGCGCAGCGGGGAATCGGCGCTGATCGTCGATAGCTGTTCCGCCGACGTGTCCAACACCAGCACGCCGGGCGCCGCCCCCGCTGCTCCGGCGTTGTGCGAGAACGAAAGCGGCTGGAAAAATGGCGCGGCTTCCGGACTTTTCAGCCCTGGCGGCAACGAGATCGGATCATTCGCATCCCACGCGAAGTGGCTGAGACTGCTGACAACCAGCAGACCTCCCAAACCCGCTGGCTTCTCCACCGTAATATCCAGGTCCGTTCCCACATTGATCCGGTTCTGCCCTTGCACCATGGTGCATTCTTCCTGTTTTCTCAGGGCTGTAACCGCTACCTGCTTCGTAATCCAGCGATCATGGGTATCGTCCCGTTGTACCATCAAATTGCGGACACGGGGGCCGTCGTAACGAATGCCGTTCATCAATTCGGCCAAGGGGCCGAAGGCCCGCGTCTGTTCGGACCCGCCCGGTTCATTCAGATCCGGCATCTCCAACACGTCAAAAGATGTGGGAACGCGCGTTGCGAAGACCTTAAGGATCTCCGTTGCCGATTCCGTGCCGGGGTCCTCCACCGTCGGCTCGATATTGTTGACGAAAAACTCCTTGCCCGGCGCCACCAGCTGATAGGGCGCTCGCTCCGGGTAGACCCGTCGGATGCCAAAATGGGACGACAGCGCAAAGACCGTCACATAGAGATTCTCGGCGCTGTTGTTCCGAAACGTGACCCAGAGCTTGCGCCCCGGCGGCAGTATCCCGTCCTGGTTCAGAGGTTCGCCGTCCTTGGGACTGGTAAAGCTGGCCCGCGAGTAGGTCTGGACATCAATGCTCAGCGCCTCTTCCATCAACGCCATCGGCGCGGGATTCTGCAGTGTGCGCACGTTGTTGAAGGTCGCCAGATGATGAAGATACGCAGCCGTCTTGGCCGCGCCCGCCTGCGTGCGAGGCGGCGTGTCGTGCACGATCTGAACGCCGCTTCCGTCCTGAATGACGTAGGCATCGTTTTCAACCGCGACATGAAAGCGCGTAAAACTGTCCGATTGACTTCTTCCGACCGCATGCAGGAAAGGAGACGAGGGGGCCGTGGTCAACTCCGCCAACAAAAATGGATCGGCGCAGGTTACTTCGTACATCAATCTCTGGTAGCCGTAGGCCGTCACCTTCGCCCTGGCAGGCAGCCTGAAATCAGTCGGGCGTACCCCCTTGATCAAGGCATAAGATGAATCGACTCTGGCTTCCTTTACCTCGCCGATGCCGAGGCCGCGACCCTCCAGCGCACCGCCGCCGGCCGGGAACAGCTCCACCTGGCTGCCCGGCGTAAGGCCAACCGCCGCCCCGCCGCCAATGCGGATGATCACATCATTCCCCGCATCCCCCGCTTCGCTGGCATCGATGACGTTCAGGTAGGAGCCGGCGTGGGGGGTCATATCACCGAAAACAGCGCGGTTTCCGGGCCCTTCCAACTGCGGGATCTGCCGGGCGTAAACACTCTGGACCTGGGTCTGCACTGCATCGTGCACCTCTCGCCAGTTCATCTGTGAGTGCAGCTCCTGCAGCTTCTGCAGCAGGTGAAAGGTCATCGCACCGTACCAGGCGCCGTTGGTCGGCGAGCGGTACTCGTGGCTCATCTCCTCATCGCGGCAACCGGCCAGCAGCACGTGGTCGCTGCCCAACTTACCGGACCAGTGGCGGCTGGCTACCGTTTTCGTGCCGCCGGCTTCGGGCAGAACCGTGGCCGCAGGGCGGGCGCGGCGGTCAGCGCCTGTCCGGCGTACCGGGACAAGCGCACGTGTGCCCGAACCGGCGTGGCAGCAGTCCAACACGACCGTCACCAGCGCACCTCTATTCTCGGCCGCAGCGATCAGCGCAGCCAACTCCTTGTCCAGAATGTCGTAGACCTGGTTGCCGTTCTCATCGGTAGTGCGGCTGTCGCACGGAACGAGCGTCTCGTCGTATCCGTCCGGTTCATTGGGGTCGTCAGAAATGGACTGCGAGCCGTGCCCGCTGAAATGGAAGAAGAGTTGGTCGCCGCTGTTGACCTGCTCGATCAACCAACGCCAGCCGTTGACGATGTTCTCGCGGGTGGGGAGCTTTTCATCTGGCTCGCCGCCGGTCGATGTCAGCAGCCGGATGTTTTCCGTCGGCACGCCCAGCCGTTGCGTCAGGAATCCGTAAATCGCTCTGGCATCGTTGGCGCAACCGCCTAAATCGGAGACTACACTGCTTCGGTAATGATTGATGCCGACAACCAGAGCAAACAACCGGGGAGACAACATTCGCAATCCTTATAGACAAGTGAAATGCGCTATCACTTCGCGAAATGAGAGCGGACTGTTTATGGGAAATAGAGCGATCATAGCACATTGGCGAAACAATGAATAACTGGAATTTGCAAGAGATTCCCCGTCCGGCCATCGGCGGGTCAGTACAATTTTCGTACCGTATGCACGACCTGGATTCCAGTCGGTTTCCCGGACAACGCGGAAATCCGCCGCGCCTGCCGGTCTGACCGGGGATTCAGAGGATGTAGTATATTATTGGGGGAATTGCCACAAAAGTCCGAGCGGGGAACTGTCTAGCGGAATGCACGCAGCGAATTATTGACGTAGCAGTTCAGGAATTGTTTCGACCTTTCTTCGCAGTACGACTTTGTCAGGATACTGTGCACGTACTCGTTGCAGGAGCGTAACCGGATCAGGATCGTGATCGACCAGTTTGTCATCACAAATCGCCACGAATTGACCCAAGTGGGTCATCACCAGTTCTGCGTGTAACGCCTTAAATTTTTCTATATTCCTATTCATAACGGATCGGTTCGGATCAACCGGAAATGGCGAAAACGTACGGGTTATGGTGTCCAATAGTACTTCCGCGACTTCGCGTTCTGTGGTCACGGCCAGCCTTTCAACCTGTTCATAAATGTCATCCGGCACTTCCAGTACAATCTGTGTACTCACTTAGCTTACTCCTATCAAAACAGGACGTCTATTTGTTCGATGCTCAGGTTTCGCCGTTGTTGACGAAGAGAGTGCAATCAGGGCAGGTGGTGAAACATGAATGTCCAACTTCTGGACTTGGCATCGGACTTTCCACCGAAACCCTGTGCATCTTTTTTGCCCCAATGGCGTAACCTGAGCTTATCACTTTGTCCTGAGCAGGCCAACCCTCACTCACCCCAGGGCAATTGCACACAACTAGGACTAAACCTTGTGAGTCTCCCTGAATTGGGTAGGGGCGCCCCTTGTGGGCGCCCTTCGACGGCTCTCTTGATGTTCGAATTTAGAAGCGAATATCGCCTCACTCACCCCGCGTCGACTCACCCTGCTCAAACCAGGCCGGCGGCTCGGGCAAAGACGCCACCAGGATCTCACCAAACTCCTGCCCCTGCCGCGTCTCGACAATATCCCCCAGCAAGCCAAGCTCCTGCCCAATCGTACCCCGCCGCCCCTGCGCGTCCTCCAGGCGTTCAGCCGAATTCTCGCCCGCCAGCGCCACCAGCAGAGCCAGCCGGCGAATCGGCGCAACATCCTCCCACGGTGTTAGCGCGTCCACAGCAAGCGTCCACTCCTGCGTCTGCGGCTCACCGTTCCCCGGATGATGCCAGCGCAAGGCCAGCCTGCCCAGCGGCCCAGCCGCGTCGCCGTGCGGTTTCAGCCGGTACACCACAGTGTTCTCCTGGCCCACGTGCAACTCGGCAAAATCCTCTTCATCATCCTCGAACGACGCATTCGCAGCCGCCCGGTTGAGATAACCGACCAGTCGCCACTCCTCGACCGTCTCGGCGTCCCAGGACACCTGCGCCCGAGCTTCATCCGCCGCCGGGCTGAAAAGCTGTGCAAAAGAGTCCGCCGCCAGCAGTCCCTGCGCCTCTTCCGGCGAATAAACATACCGGTACCAGCCGTCGCCGTCGTTGCTCACCTGCTCCAGCAGGTCGTCATTGTAGTTCCCGATGCCCACACCCACCGCGACCAGGCGGATCGGATTGGCCTCAGCCCGCTGCCCGCCCAGCGATTCAATGATCGACTCTGCGCGCGTATCGCCCACGTTGGCCACACCGTCGCTGATGAAAAAGACGTAATGCAGCGCCTCAGGGTCCTCTCGCCGCCCCTCCAGCGCCAGTTCATAGCCCTTGCGCAGGCCGGCCTCGGCATTCGTGCTCCCGTTAGGGCGGAAACCGCGCAACGATTCGGCCAGCGCTGGATCGTCAGGGGCCGCGTGCCGAACTGTATACTCGCCCAAAACAACCTGTGAAAACTGGACAAGCGAAATCCGATCCTCCGCCGACAGGCGGTTGATCAACGCCTCGACGAGCGCGCGCGCCGTGTCCAGTTTTTCGTCCTCTTCCATCGAGCCCGAAGCATCCAGCACCACCGAGACGTGGCGTCTGGTAGGTATTTCCGCCGGCGCCGCTGCACTGAGTCCCATTAACGCCAGCCAGGAGTCCGGGTCAAGCGGATCGGTTGTAACAGTCAGATCGAGATGGAATGTTTCCTCGCCTTCAGGACGGGGATAATCCCAACGCAGCGCGTTGAGCCACTCTTCAACGCGTATGTCATCCGGTTCGAGAACCAAGCCCTGGCGAGCAAGCGCGAGCGAGCGGCGCCAGGAAGCATCGTCTGCGTCAAGGCCAAAGGTAGAAGTCGTTTCGAGACTGGTAGGAACCACCGGCGGCAGTTGCGCCTCCGGCTGGCGGCCGCGCCGGTTACCGCGCCCGGAATCAGGAGAGGGGCGATGCGCAATTGCGGAGCCGGAGCTAGAAGAGGCTGATTGCATCGCCAACTGGCCGCCCGAAGCCCGCCGGCTTGAGCTCGGTGCCTGTTCCGCGCTCTCAGCCGGCGCCACACCAGCGCACCCGGCCAGGATCAGCATCAACAGTCCCAGAAGCAGAATGCCATTCATCCTCCGCCACGATCTGGCGAATGGCGCCCAAATAGGACCGTCCGTTCCTGCAAATATGGTCAGGCCGCGTGCGCGGGCCTCTGGTTTTTCTCCGTTCGCTCTGTCGGCACTACGTAGCATCGTTACCCTCCTTGTCGCTATCGTCTCCTCCGTCTATACACCAAACATGTCATGTGGAAGGAGAAGCAGTCCTGGTCGCGTGCAGCAGTTTAAACGGTTCCCCGGCGGCCCAACTACGGCAACACGGGAGGCCCGCCTGCCCACTGTACGTTTCAGCGCGACAAGAGGTTTCCTGATCCTGGCAGATGAATCAAAGGTTACTATTCAGCCGCAACTGAATCGCAACTCTGAACGAGGCGAGCAAAGATGTGCATTCTCCCCACATTGTTGTATTTTGGGCGGTCGGGCCTTCGGCCCTCCCTTGTGCGGGGGCTGCGCCCCCGCAACGCCCCCCTCCAAAACCATCCCTCACCGACCGTGTGTGCTCATTCCAGCAGTGCCGCTCCACCAACCTGGCTGCAGCCAACCGCATACGCAAACAGATAGCCCGAATGGAGGCAGCGATTAAGGGCTGGTCAAGACAGCAACTGTATATGGCCTAGTAGTTACGAATTCTATGGGTGAGGCGGCAGCTCGCTTAGGTTGGTTTTGACAACCGACTCTGTTGCAAGCGCTTTCAAAGTGCCTGGGGCAGGAGGAGATTTCATCCACCACAAGCCGTGTTCCTTCCTGGGACGCGCGGGCGCGTTCGCCTGACCGGCCCAATGACCCGCCTAAGTCGTCTTAAGAGGAATACTCAAACAGCGGGTCCCACCCGGCCGGGCCATCCGGCAGCAGATCGAACAAATGCCACACGCCGCAATACAGATCACCCGGACCGAAAAAGTCCTTCGCTACCCGCACTAACGTACCGTCATCCCTCTTGCGAAAAACCGAGACGCCCGGCTGGTACCCCGACAGGAACTCTTCCTCATCCCACTGGAAGCCCATATCCCGAAAAAACGTCGTGCCCTCCGCAGAATACATCGGGAACCGCCATCCTCGCTTCCTCGCAAAATCCCCCTGCACGCTCGGACTGTCAGGCGACACCACCACAAACGCGACCCGACTCTGCAAGTGGTGGCCCACGCCGTTGAACCCGTCAGCCCACATCGTGCAGTTCGAGCATCCTTCCCCCATATTGTGGACAAGGATGAGATCGTCCCTATCGCCGAACATCTCCGAAAGTCTCACGGGCCCGCTGGCATTCTTCAGTACGTAATCTCTCACAGGCTCCGGAGGCAGCCGGCGCCGCAGCTTCACCAGCCTCCTTCGAGCCTCGTTAAGTTCCTCCTGGGCCCTGGCGATCTCCGTCTCCAGTTCTGACCTGCTCTTGGACACCTCCCCCTCCTTGAACTTGCGTTCCCTGCAGACGCTGAATTTACTCCCTGGCGTAATCGGAGATTAGGGCATTTTCCTCAATCTGCTGGGGCTGGGGTAATTCTCCCTTTCTGTCAGTAACCATGTCGGCGAACCTCCGCCCCTGGGGCAAGACTCGGCTTTCATAGGACCTCACAGACTTGTTGAAATTGTCAACAGCCCCTTGCAGCCGTGTGCCGACACTCTGAAAATGCTTCATAAACGTAAGCATTCGGCTATGCAACTCCTGCCCTTCTTTCAAAATAAGTTCAGCATTTTCCGCGATGCGCTGGCGCTGCCAACCGTTGGCAACCGACCACAGTAGCGAAATCAACGACGCTGGCGTGGCGATAGCTACCCGCTTGTGCATCGCGTACTCGATAAGTTCGGGGTTGGCGTTCAAAGCCGCTGCCAGGAACTGATCTCCGGGGACGAACATCACCACAAAGTCCAGTGAGCCTTCCACTTTCGTGCCATAATCCTTTTTCGCCAATTCATCTACCTGCGTTTTCATTGCGCTGGCATGCCGTTTCAAAGAGGTGTCCCTCTTCTCTTCATCATCCGCCTGTTGCGCCTCCATATATGCAGCCGTCGATGCCTTGGCATCAATTATCACCGTCCGCTCTTCAGGCAGCCGCACCATCAGATCGGGTCTGATCTGCGCACCGCTTCCCGCGACCTGCTCTTCGAAGTCGCAGTACTCCTGCATCCCCGCCAGTTCGACCACCCGCCGCAGCTGCACCTCGCCCCAATTGCCTATCTGCCTGTTGTCGGTCAGCGCGCTGGAAAGCTTTGTAGTCTCCTCAGCGAGGCTTTCGCTCCGCTGCGCCAGCAAACTAATCTGCGGGTTGAGCTTCTCATAGTTCTGCGTAAGAGGCTTGACCAGCGCCTCAAACTGCTCGTGTCGTTGCTTGAAATCCCCCTTGGCCGCCTCCAGCGTCTTTCCCAGGTTCTCCTGCGCCAAATCCATAAACTGCAAGTTATTGGCCTGCAGCGCCTGGCTGGCCGTCGCTTGGAAACTCTCTTTCAACTGTTCCTTAGCCATCTCCAGAATCTTCTCGGCGTTGTCTGTCTGCTCCAACCGTCCTTGCAGCGCAGCCCTCTCCTCCCGATGATCCGCCTCCATTCTTGACATACGACTCTTTGCGCGAGACCCCTGCACCAACCAACAGGCCGCACCACCTACCACGCTCCCTATCAGGATGCCAACAACGACTGCAACAATCAATTCCACTTGTCGTCCCTCAATTGTGTGTTTTCAGAAAAATAGGTAACTGCTCAGCCACAACTAATTTGCGATCCTGAATGAGGCGAGCGAAGATGCTTGCTCTCTCCGCACTCCCTGTTTTATGGGCGGTCGGGCCTTCGGCCCTCCCTTGTGCAGGGGCTGCGCCCCCGCAACCCCCCCCTACAAAACCATCGCTCACCGACTTTGTGTGTGCATACCAGCCGTGCGGCTCCAGCAACGTGTCTAGCCAACAGTGTCTCCTCCCCCACTTGCCGTCTCTTGCAACCGCCCACTGCCGTTAGCAGTTCACTAAAAACAAAAAACTGAAAACTAAAAACTGCAGTTCCGACCTTGTATGCGCATTCCAGCCGTGCGGCTCCAGCAACGTGACTGCCGCCACCCGAATACGCAATCAGATAGCCTGAATGGCGGCAGGGATAAAGGGTTGGTCCAGACAGACACTGTAGATGGCTTAGTAGTTACGGGAAAGTTTAAAACTGTGGCCAATTACACTTCCCGGAGGGTAGACGGTCCGACGCACGTCGTCAGATCGAAGCAACGCACTCAGACATCTGCCCTCTGATCAGCCACAGCCCGCACCACCGCCGGCAGTATCTCCCCGCTCTTCCCCTGTAGAAACAAGTCGGCAACCGAAGAAATGGGACCCGGCTCCGGGTTGACGTCAATCACCTTAGCGCCCGCCCGCTGGGCAATCAGCGGCAACTGCGCCGCAGGATAGACCAGCCCGCTCGTGCCCACCACGAGCATCAGATCACAAGCCTGGGCCGCCTCTGCTGCCGTTTCCACCGCCTCCCACGGCAGGCCCTCGCCAAACCAGACCACATCCGGCCGCACCAGGTCCCCGCAAACACCGCAGGCGGGCGGCGAATCTGCTCGCCGCTGCTCCTCTGTCAGATTGTGTGGCGCCGAGCACGATACACAGCGAAAATTGAGCAGGCTGCCATGCAGATGAATGACATCAACGCTGCCCGCCTGCTCGTGCAGGTCGTCCACATTCTGCGTCACCAGCAGAAACCGCTCGCATATTCCCTCAAGCTGCGCCAGCGCAGTATGTCCTGGGTTGGGCGCCGCCTCTTCCAACTGACCCAGCCGCCCCATGTACCAGCGCCAGACCAGCCCCGGGTCCCGTTCAAAGCCCTGCGGCGACGCCAACTCCTCAGCGTCGAAGCGGCTCCACAAGCCGGTCTGCGCGTCGCGAAAGGTCGGCACACCCGATTCCGCGCTCACACCAGCCCCCGTCAAACAGACAATCGAAGAGGCGGCGGAGAGATACTGCGCTGCTTGGGCCGCAATCTGTTCAGTTGTATCCATGAGGGTATACCCGGGGCTCACTGCCTGCAATGTCTGCCGACAACTGCACGGTCCGTTTCATGCGCCGTAGCGCTTCAACCGGCCCGCGTGCGCCATCGCCTGTGGGATCAGAGTCGTCGCGTGGCAGAGCCCCAACTGACCCCCGGCGCAGGCCCTTTCACCGAAGCCCCGCGCCGCGTCCGGCATCGCGTGCGGGCTCCACAGCAGCGTCGGCACCGGATGCCAGCTGTGGCTGCGCAGCACCGCCGGCGTACTGTGATCCCCCGTCACGATCAGCGCACCCGGCCCCAGCTCCAGAATACGCGGAATCTCAGCGTCCACCGCCTCAATCTCGTGCACCTTGGCATCGAAGTCGCCGTCTTCACCGTAGCTGTCCGTCTTCTTGACGTGAATGAAGAAAAAATCGAACTCGTCCCACGCACCAACCAGCGCGTCGATCTCATGCCGCGGGCGATCCCCCTCGAACCGGATCGCCTCCATCCCCACCAGACTGGCGACCCCCCGATACATCGGATAGACCGCAATCGCCCCCGCCCGCATCCCGAAGATATCCGGGAAGAGCGGCAGCCCCGGGTCCTGCGCCAGGCCCCGCAAATTCAGGCTGTTCGCCCGCGGCTCGTCCGCCAGCACACTGCGCGCGTGCGCCGCCCAGTGATTCACCAGTTCGGCCGTACGCGCGCCCTCGTCGCTCCCGCTCTCGTCCTGCACCGGCAACGGCCTCTTCCCCACCGCCAGCGGGTCCGTGTCCGTCAAACTTCCTCCCAGCCCCTCGCCCCGCAGCACAAACACGAAGCGGTGCTCCTGCACCGGCTCGATAAACACTTCGCAATCCCCGAACAGCCCGGCACTCGCCTCCCTCAGCTTGGCCGTCAGGCGCACGCACTCCTCCGTGGGGATCCGCCCCGCCCGCCGGTCCGTAATCAGCCCGTCGCCGTCGACAGACGCGAAATTACCCCGCGCAGCCACGTCGCTGGCCTGCAGGGGAAAGCCAATCCCCAGAGCCTCCAGCACCCCCCGCCCGATCATGTAACGCACCGGATCGTACCCGAACAGGCTCAAATGCGCCGGCCCGCTTCCCGGTTCGATGCCCGGCCTGATCGGTACGCTCAGCCCTAATGACCCGGACACGGCCAGCCCATCTAAATTGGGAGTATGTGCCGACTCCAATTCGGTCTTTCCCCCAAGCGAAGCCGGCAGCCCGCCCAAACCATCCATTACCAGCAGGACGATCTTGCCGCCGTCCTGTTGCAGGTCACGCATCAACTCAAAGTCGGTAAATGGAGACGTCATCGTCTGACTCCTTCTGTTATTGGCTCGTATGGCGGTGTGCAAGAGCAGGCGGGCGGTCCGAGAGGAATCGCTGCGGAGGCGGCGAATTTTCTATCACTTCTCACTTCTCTTCACTCACTCCTCATTTCCATCCTCATAAAGATAACAGGCCACGGCATGGTCGCCTTCAACCGGGATGAGCGGCGGCTGTTTTTCCAGACAGATGTCCATCCGGTGCGGGCAGCGCTGGTAGAAGCGGCAGCCGCTGGCCGTCCCCTCCGCGCCCTGCGTTCGCATCGTCTCCTCCGCCGGCAATCTGATATTCGTGTCCCACTTGATCTTCGGGTCCGGCACCGGGATCGAGTTGATCAGCTCCTGCACGTAGGGGTGCTGCGGGTTTTCGATAATCCGGCCGGTATCCCCCGTCTCCGCGGTGATGCCCTGAAACAGGACGATCATATTGTCGCCAATCTGGTAGGCGGTCGACAGATCATGCGTGATATACAGGAAGGATATGCCGTGTTCATCCCGCAGGCGCAGCATGATATCCAGGATCATGGCCCGCAGCGAAGCGTCCACCGCCGAAACCGGCTCATCGGCCACGATCAGCCGCGGCCGCAGCAGGTATGCGCGCGCCACCATTATCCGCTGGCGCTGTCCTCCGCTGAGCTGGTGCGGATATTTCTCCAGGATCTCGTCGCCGCGCAATCCGACCACGTTGAGCGCTTCCTCGATCAGTTCACGCCTCTCAGCCTTGTCGCGGGCCAGCGGGAAATGGCGCATGACCAGGTTGAACGTGTGCTGGATGCGGAAGAATGGATTGAAAACCTCATACGGATCCTGGAAAATAGCCTGGACCTCCTGGCGGTAGGTCAGGCGCTGCTTGCGATCCAGCTGCGAGACGTCAGCACCCTTGTAGAGAATCTGCCCCCTCGTCGGCGCGATAAAGCCCAGGACAAGATTGGCGAGCGTCGTCTTTCCGCTGCCGCTCTCGCCCGCAATCGTCGTGATCTGCGCCGGAGACTCATGCAGGTCGAGGCTGAAAGAGTCCAGCGCCACCAACGGCGGCTGCGAACTCAGAAAGCCGCCGCCAAACTCCATCGTGGCGTCCCTGATCTGCAGAAGCGGTTCCCCTCTTGCTGTCTCGGTCATGCCTCTTCCAGCTCGATTAGGGAATGACGATCCGGCTCGTACAGCCAGCAGGCCGCGAGGTGGTCTTTGTCTCTTTCCACCAACGCCGGCCGGCGTTCGCGGCAGATCTGCTCTACATGCTTGCAGCGAAATTGGAAAATGCAGCCGGGCGGCGGGTCACGCAGGTCGTGCGTCAACCCTTCTGTCACGTTCAGCGGCTTGCGCTCTTTTATCGATGGGATCGATTCAATCAGCAACTGCGTGTACGGGTGCAGCGGTTCCGCAAACGCCGATTCCACCGGCGCCACCTCGACCAGATTGCCGGCATACATGACCGCGATGCGATCCACAAGCTGGGCCTGCAAGCCCATGTCGTGGCCGATCATCACCATCGAAACGCCCAACCGCTCCTTCACCTCCAGCAGCGTCTGCGCCACCACCCGCTGCACCACCACGTCCAGCGCACTCGTCGGCTCGTCCGCGATGATCACCTGCGGGTTGAGCGCAATCGACATCGCAATACAGACCCGCTGCTTCATGCCGCCGCTCAATTCGTGCGGGAACATACTGATGACCCGCTCCGGCAGTCCGACATCGTTCAGCAGGCCAAGGATGCGCTGTTCAAGCTCCACGCGACCGATGCTTTCGTGGGCCAGGATCGCGTCGGCTATCTGCTCGCGGATCGGCGTCACCGGGTTGAGCGAGTTCATCGCGCCCTGGGGCACGAGAGCCAGATCGCGCCAGCGCACTTGGCGCAATGCCTTGCCGGAGAGACTGACCAGATCCCGATCTTCGATTCGCACCTCCCCTTGTACGATGCGGCCCGGCGGCTGCACGACCTGCAAAATGGCCATCGCCACCGTCGTCTTGCCGCACCCCGATTCACCCACCAGCCCTAGGATCTCACCCTTGCGCAACTTGAAGTTCACCCCGTTGGCGGCGATGACCTCCCCGCGCGGCGTAAAATAGTGGACGTGCAGATCGTTCACTTTAAGGGCAGCATCCTCCTCGCCGCCAGCCCCGTCGTCTACCAGCCCCACAGCCGGCAGTTCCCCGGCCGCCGTTCGCTCGCGTCGCGACGAACTGAACTGCCGAATGCGCGGATTCGCGATCTCATCCAACCCGATAGTCATCAGAAAGAAGCCGACGAAAATGACCATCAGGATGATGATCGGCGGCAGCCACCACCACACCAGGCCGCGCACCAGCGCCGCGTTGGTCGTCGCTTGGTTGATAATAAGCCCCAGCGAGGGTACGCGTGTCGGGCCCAATCCCAACACCTCCAGCCCGGTCGCACCCAGGATCGCCGCCGAAATGCCGCCCGTGAGGCTGGCCGCCAGCCACGGCAGCATGTTTGGCAGCATCTCAACAAACATGATCTCCAGCGCCGACGCCCCCGAAAGATGCGCCATCCGCACGTAGCTGCGCTCGCGCAATGTGAGCACCTGCGAACGCACCAGGCGCGTCGGTCCCGGCCACGCAAATAGCGCCAGGATCAGCGCCATCGCCGTCGTGTCAGTCATCTGCACGTATGAGGCGATCACAACCAGCACGACCAGCGCCGGAATCGTAATCGCCGAGTCGCTGATCGTGCGGATAACATGGTCCCACCATCCGCCCACATAGCCGGCAATCGAGCCAAGCACCATGCCTACGCCCATGCCGATAATCGCGGCCAGAAACCCGACCTTGAGCGAGGAGGGCGTCGCCAGGATCAACTGGGCCAGCATATCGCGCCCGTTGCTTTCCGTGCCAAGAGGATGTTCGGGCAGGCCGCCCTCGGCCCATACCGGCGGCTTATTCAGCGGCCCTGCCCCCGTGTAGGCCAGATCAGTGTCCCAGAAGAGAGGACCGACCAGGCCGAACAAAAGAATCAGCAGGACGATGGCGACGCCCAACAGAAACTTGAAGTTCAGCCACGGGGAGTCCCACGTATTCAACCCCCAGCCGCGCGCCGGGGTGGTCTCTTCATCAACAGTTCGTTGTCCGACAGCCAATGGTGCCTACCGTGTCTGGCCCTAGCGCATGTTCCTCTTATAGGTAATGCGCGGGTCGATAAAGGGATAGAGCAGGTCGAGCAGAAAAACGCTAGTCGCCGTCACCATGATGATCAGATTGGCGATCGCCTGTGTCACCGTATAGTCCTGCGAAATGATCGATTGGTAAAGCGTGTAGCCCGTGCCCGGATACGCGAAGATGAATTCAACCAGAATGGATCCGCTGATCAGTCCGCCCAGGCCCAACGCCAGCGCGGTCAGCGCCGGCAGAATAGCATTGCGCACACCGTAACGGAAGAAGATGCGCGCCGGCGAAAGCCCCTTGACCTGCGCCAGCAAAAAGTAGTCCTCATTATTGACGCTGATCATCAGCCCCCGCATGCCCAACGCCCAGCCGCCCATCGAAGTCAGCACAATCGACACAACCGGCAAAATGGCATGGCTCAGCACATTCTTGATGAAAGGAAGATTCCATCCGGGGTCGACTCTGCGCGAATAGGCCCCCGTTGCCGGCAGCCAGTCCAGTTCAAATGCCACCAGATAAATCAGCATAATGCCGAACATGAAGTAAGGGATCGCAGTGAAGGTCAAGGTGCTGGGCAGGAACATCTGCAACAATCGCGGCGTGCGCCGCCAGCCCATCAGCGAGCCGATGGTCACGCCGATCGAAAAGGAGAGCACCGTCGCCACAGTCAAAAGTCCCAGCGACCAGGGCAAAGCTTTACTGACCATCGACCACGCTTCGGTTGGGAAGTGCGACAGCGAATACCCGAAATTGAGCCGAAATACGTTGCCCCAATAACGCAAATACTGTATATGAATCGGGGCATCCAGCCCGAAACGGGCTTTCCAGCTGGCGATCAGTTTGTCGGCGTTCTCTATGTAGCCTGCATCCAGCGAAAGGCGGCCTACCATCTCGCTCACGGGATCGCCCGGCGCCAGACGCGGGATCACGAAGATCAGCGTAGTGCCCATCCAGATGGTCAGCAGATACATCAGAAAACGCTGCAGGACGTACTCTTTGGTCAGCCCGCGCATGGATAGGATTCCAATGGTAAGTGACTAGCGGTCGGTAATATTACCGGCCGCTAGTCACTAGCCACAGTAGTCGGTTTACTGACTGGTCGATGTAATCTCCGGCAAAATGCCCACGAAGCTCGGGCACCAGATCACCGGCCGTTGGTAATAGTTGTCGATCGTCGGCCAGTTCGTCCAATAGGTGGTGTTAAACGGTACCAGTTTCTTGGACTGGGCTGTCGGGATAGCTGGGATCTCATCGTAGTAGATCTCCAGCGCGCGTGCCGTAAGCTCAAACAACAGTGGATCTTCCCAACCCAACTCACTGATCTGGTCTACAAGCTCAGAGAACTCGGCATTGTACCAGCGGAAGCGGTTGGACTGTGGCAGCTGGTGGCGCTCGCCCTGGGGAGGCACTTCATCGGCGCGTAGCGTGCGCAGCGTATTCCACGGCTCGACGATCGAGCCGCAAGTCTGCCAGCCGCTCTGCGTTTCGTAGTTGCCTGTGTCCAGATATTCGACCCAGGTGCCGCCGATCAGGTTCACTTTGACGGCATTAATGCCAAAGCGCTGCAGTTGCTCAGCGAAGACGTCAGCGACGCGTTCCAGCTCGCTGATGCCTTCGTATACCTGGATCTCAAGGCCCAGCTCTTCGCCGTCTTTCTCCCAGTAGTCACCAGACTTTTCGTAGCCCTTGGAAATCAGAATCTCCTCGGCCGCAGCCACGTTGGGCTGCGTGAACTTGGCGATAGTCTCAGCAGGTACCAGGTCGGCGAACTTCTGCATCGAAGGATAAAGCGGGAACGGATACGGGCCCATGATCGAAGTGCCCTCATAGGCAATGTCGATGATCTGCTGGCGGTCCATCACATAGTTCAGGACCCACCGCATGTCCTTGTCATTCCAGGGCTCGATCGAATTGTTAACCGTCAGGCTGCGCGCACACGGATCGGGCCACACAAACGGCATCTCATCCTGGAATGCAATCCAGTTGGGATTCTGCGCCACCAACGCCTGGAAGGAGCCAAACGTGATATCGTGTAGACCGTCATAGTCGTCCTCGATCGCCGTCGCCAGGCGGACTTCCTCGGTGCCGGTGTAGGACATGACCAGTTTCTTCGGCTCGGGCAGCTTCTTTAGCCCGATTTCAGCAGCCCACCAATTGTCATTGCGGACCCAGATCGTCTCATTCTCAGTGACCTTGGCCAGCTTGTAGGGGCCGGTTCCCATCGGCAAACCCATCTCCAAGTCGAAATTCTTGAAAGTGGCCGGGTCTTCCACATTTTCCCAGATATGTTTGGGGACAAAGTAGTCGACGCCGCAAATGTTATCCGAAAAACGCTCCAGCTTGAAACGCACATTCGGTTTCTTCAGGTTGTAGATAACCGTCAGATCATCCACCTTGTCGACCGACTCGATCCATTCCTGATATGCAAAATGCTGGCCCAGCGCCTCGTTGCCCATCTGCAACTCGGTCGAAAAGACGATGTCGTCCGCCGTGAACGGCGTACCGTCTTGCCAGGTGATGCCGGCGCGCAGCTTGAGCGTCCATACAGAGTGATCCTCATTGGGCGTCAGTGACTCCGCCAACCAGTTTTCGATTTCGCCGCTACCGTAGTTCAGCAGCGTCAGCACATCCGAAAACTCCGTATAACCCCATCCCACTGCACTGCCGCGCACATAGGGATTCCAGTTATCACTCCCCTGCAGCGGACTGGTCCGGTCCAGGATGACCGTCTCCTCACGCGAAGCATTGAGATAGTCTTCCGTCGTACCCATCTCCTCCGTCTGGCTCTCGCTGTCTGCCGCCGGCGCGTCCGCGGCCGCCGGCGCTTCCGGCGCTCCACCGCACGCAGCCAACAAAACCGCAAATAGTGCCAGGAGTATCGCCAATCGATAAAGCAGTTTCATGCTTCGCTCCTTGTATGTACTATGTATTTTGAATTGGAGGAATGAACGGTGGGATCCACCAGCCTGCCGCCATGGGTGACAATCAGTGGTCGGTTATCTCTGCCGTTCATCGGCGGCAGATTGCTGGGAACTACCTTGCCAGCGGTCCTGCATGCAACTTGGGACAGATGCTAGCGAACGCTATAGAAAGAGGAAAATGTGAGAAGCGAGAGGTGAGAATTGAGAATTGAGGAGTAAGGAGGAGAGCTAGCTCCCACTCCTCACTCCTCTCTATTCAGCTTTATCCGGCCAGACTCAGCTCTGTCTTGGGATCAAAGATATGCGCGTTGTTCATATTGATCGCAAGTTCAATGTCGTCGCCGGTCGAAACCCGAACACGCGGATCGACGCGGGAGATGAACTGCTTGCTGTCCGGCGTCATGCAGTAAAGGAAGATCTCATTGCCCATCAGCTCGGTTACATCCACCGTCGCTGACATGTCGGACTCAAGAATCTGCGGCGGGGCATACTCTTTCGAGTGAATGTCCTCTGGGCGGATCCCGAAGATTACCTCTTTGCCAATATGCTCTCGCCACTCTACCGTCTTCTCCGGCGGAACATCCAACCGGAAACCGCCAGCATTGACCTCCATCTTGCCGTCGCTCTCAACCAGAGTGGCGTCGAAGAAGTTCATGCTCGGGCTGCCGATGAAACCGGCAACAAAGATATTCGACGGATGGTCGTACAGATTCTGCGGCGTGTCCACCTGCTGCAGAACGCCGTCCTTCATCACCGCGATCCGGGAGGCCATCGTCATCGCCTCCACCTGGTCGTGCGTCACATAAATAAACGTGGTCGCCAACCGCTGATGCAGCTTGGAAATCTCTGCACGCGTCTGCACGCGCAGCTTGGCGTCAAGGTTCGACAGCGGCTCATCAAAGAGGAACACCGCCGGCTCACGCACAATCGCTCGGCCTACTGCCACGCGCTGGCGCTGACCACCAGAAAGCTGCTTCGGCTTGCGGTCAAGCAGATGCTCGATGCCCAGAATGCCGCCGGCCTCTTCCACACGCCTCTGAATCTCGTCCTTGGGCGTCTTGCGCAGCTTCAGACCAAACGCCATGTTGTCATACACGCTCATATGCGGGTAGAGAGCATAGCTCTGGAACACCATCGCGATGTCCCGGTCCTTCGGCGGCACATCGTTGACGATGCGGTCGCCAATCAGGATCTGCCCCTCGGAGATCTCCTCCAGCCCCGCCAGAAGGCGCAGACTGGTAGTCTTGCCACAGCCGGAGGGGCCGACAAAGACCAGGAACTCCTTGTCCTCGACGTGAATCGTCAAGTCATTGACGGCCACGACGTCGCCGAAGCGCTTGTAAACATGTTCGTAGGTTACACTTGCCATTTTGTTACATTGCTCCTTTGGTGAAGATTGGGCCCGCCTGATTCATCGCCATCGAACCGGGGCGAGCCTGTTCGCTCTCTTCTCTGCGGCAGAACTGTTCGGTCGCGCAGGCGGGGGCGAGCAGAACCTCCATTCCGCCTGGCGGGACTCGTTGCCAAAACCGTCCGCAAATTGAAAGCGTGACAATGATTGTTGCGCTGCACCGCAGCGCATGTCGAAACTGGACTCAAGGGCGATGCCACCGCAACATGACGGAAGCAAAGCGCTGCCGCACGCGACACGTACATCCAATAGAGCGGATAGGAGCCAGCGGCAGCCCGTTCGCCGGGCAGCGAATGCTCTGCCGCAACTCAAAAAAATGATCGGTGGACGGGCGCAGTATAGCACGCCCCATTGGCCCAGGCAAATCACAAGAATCTGGCCAAGGCCAAGCCATAATCAAGTCGCGACCATACCAAACAGACGCACCGTGAGACCCCCCCGACAAGCCGCCCCCTTCCACTGACCACTGACCACCGACCACTGCAATTCTGGGCGGTCGGGCCTTCGGCCCTCCCTTGTGCAGGGGCTGCGCCCCCGCCACGCCCCCCTCCCAAACCAGGCCTAACCCCTCCCGCACCAGTCTCCTCTCCCCATACGCCACCGCCCCTCCGCGGCCCAAAAGAAGCCAGGAAGTTCCCCGCCCCCTCCGTGTCCCCCGCGGACAAAAGGTGTAGCCGTTGCCGTTGCAGTTCTTCGCGGTCCTTCGCGGCCCTTCGTGGATAAAAGGTGTAGCCGTTGCAGTTCTTCGCGGCCCTTCGTGGAAAAAAAGAAGTTGCCGTTGAAGTTGCCGTTCTCCGTGGCCCTCCGTGTCCTCTGTGGACAAAAGGTGTAGCCGTTGCAGTTCTTCGCGCTCCTTCGCGGCCCTTCGTGGACTAAAGGTGTTACAGTTGCCGTTCTCCGTAGTTCTCCACGTCCCCGTGCGGACAAAAACACAGAATCCACCGGAAATCTTGCTCTCTGCCCCATCACTGTGGTACTTTCTGCTCCATGACCGTATCAAACCAACCCATCAAGATCCTCGCGTTGGCCAGAAACTTACATGGCCCTTCCCGAGACCCACTGCCCGCCTCCGATCCGGATGTCGATACCGCGATTGACACGGCCAGAGAAGAACCGTGGACCATCCTTGTCCACAACGATGACGTCACCCCCTACGAATTCGTGATCGACACACTGAGCCAAATCTTCAGCCTGTCCTCCGAAATCGCCGAAACGGTCACCTGGGAAGCACATTCCAGTGGCGTAGCCCCCGTCTGCTCCCGTCCACAATCCGAGACCAAACGACTGATCAGCGAAGCCCATGCGCGGGCCCGCTCCAATGGTTATCCCCTCTACTTCTCGATGGAACCAAAATCGTGACAGCCCACCACCACGACCCGCTCGCCCCCCACGCTCACGAGCCCAATCCCTTGCCGCCGTCGCCCGATGCGGACTTCACCGTACACCTGCCAGACGGCGTTGCGCACCATATCGACCCGGTTTGGCTGCGCGGCCAGGATTTTGGCCGGCCCGACACCCTCCCCTCCCATCTGGCGAAGGCGGAACAGGTGACAGTGCCCGACTGCTACATCGTCTCCACCGGCCACGGCACGTCCGGGCCGTTTGCCTTTACCGGCGTGCGCCTGCTCGATCTGGTCGAACTGCTGTGGCCCCGCGACTGGGCACAGGCGGAAGTGGTCAGCGCCGATGGCTTCGGCACACGCGCGCGGCGGACCGAGTTGATCGAACCTACATCACGGCCAGTCATTCTCGCCCACTCGCGCGACGGCCTGCCGCTTACGCGCGCCGACGGCCTCGTCCGCCTCATCGTACCCAGCGAAACCGACGACGCGCTGCGCCAGGTCAAATGGATGGCGCACGTGCGCATCATCCAGAAAAGATAACAGTTTCTCAGTCGCCCGCCGCCACTGGTTAGCCCAAGCCGCCGGCCACAGAGCCCCGGCAACTGCACACAAGTCTAGGAACGCCCACTATGCCCACTGCCCTGGTTGGAATCGATGTCGGCGGAACATTCACCGACTTTGTGCTGCTGCAAGACGGCCGCCTGCAAGTGTACAAAGAGGCGACCACACCCGAAGACCAGAGCCGGGCCATCCTTTCTGGACTGGCCCACTTGGGAATCTCGCCTTCCCTGGAAGGGGGCGCTGCCAGCAATGCCGAAATTGTCCACGGCACAACCGTTGCCACCAACGCACTGCTGGAGCGCCGCGGGGCGCGTACCGCCCTCTTGACCACCGCCGGCTTCGTCGACGTCATCGAAATCGGCCGCCAGAATCGGCCCCATCTTTACGACCTGTACCAGGTCCGCCCCAACCCCTTGGCGCCCGCTGACCTGCGATATGAGGCCGTCGAAAGGCTGGACACCGAGGGCAATGTCCTGACGGCCCTCGACGAGGCCGCCCTCTCGCGCACCGCCCAGCAGATGGCCGCCTCCGCACCGGAGAGCCTGGCTATCTGCTTCCTTTACAGCTTCCGCAATCCCCACCATGAACAACGCGCCGCTGAAATCATGCGCCGCTCCTTCCCCCACCTCCCCATCTCTCTCAGCAGCGACATTCTCCCCGAATACCGAGAGTATGAGCGCACCGCCACAACCGTGATCAACGCCTACCTCCTCCCACTGGTGGGACACTACCTGCAGCGCCTGACCGGCGAACTGGGCGACCTTCCCATCCGGGTCATGCAGTCCGGCGGCGGCGCCATCGGGGCCGACCAGGCCGCCTCCGAACCCGCCCGCCTCGTTCTCAGTGGCCCTGCCGGAGGAGTGGTCGGCGCCTTCCGCATCGCCCAACTGGCACATGAATCCCCGCAAAACGGGGAAGAACAAGGGCAAAAGCAGTCCCTGCCCACCCAGTGCAGGATCATCACCTTCGACATGGGCGGCACCAGCACCGACGTTGCTCTCTGCCCAGATACCGTGCCCCGCACCGCCGAGAGCGAAGTCGCCGGACTGCCCCTGAGACTACCCATCATCGACATCCATACTGTCGGCGCCGGCGGCGGCAGCCTTGCCCGCGTTGACGCCGGCGGCGGCCTGCGCGTCGGGCCGGAAAGTGCCGGCGCCGTACCCGGCCCTGTCTGCTACGCACGCGGCGGCGATCAGCCCACTGTCACCGACGCCAATCTCGTGCTCGGGCGCCTTGATGCTGGTCAGTTCCTGGGTGGTAGCGGCGCGATGGAGCTGGACGTCGCCGCCTCCGAGCACGCGCTGGCTGAGCTGGGCGGCCGCCTTGGCAGCCTGTCCCTGCATGAAGCCGCACTGGGCGTCGTGCGCGTCGCCAACGCCCGCATGGAGCGAGCCCTCCGCCGCGTCTCCGTCGAGCGAGGGCACGATCCGCGCGACTTTACCCTCGTTCCCTTCGGCGGCGCCGGCCCACTTCACGCCTGCGACCTGGCCGAGTCCCTGGGCATCCCCCGTATCCTCCTGCCCCCCAGCCCTGGCGTCCTCAGCGCCCTTGGCCTGCTGATTGCCGATGTCGTCCACGAATCATCCCAGGCCCTGCTCGTCGATGCAGCGCTGCTCGCCGCCCAACCGGATCCCCTCCAGGATATGCTCGCAGCCCTCGAAGAACGTGTACGCACCGTGCTGGCCGCCGAAGGAATCGAAGACCCCGCCCTGGAAGCATCGCTCGACCTGCGCTACCAGGGTCAGAGCTATGAGCTTACAGTTCCGCTGGCAATGGCGGCGCCAGGAAACGCACCATCCGGACCCAACCTGACAGCCGCATCAATTCGGCAGTCGACCGAGGCCTTTCACCAGGCCCACGCCGACCGCTACGGCTACGCCATGCACTCGGAAACAGTCGAAATCGTTACCGTTCGCCTGCGTGGTACCGGACCCGGCGCCGATCTACATCTACCAAGAGAACCTCTCGGTCCCTCGGATGCCAGTCCCGCTCGCTTAGGGGCCAAACCTGTCTGGTTTAACGCCAACGCCGCCCATGCCAGTGACTGCTACGACCGCAGCCGCCTTCGCCCAGGCCACCATTTCGACGGTCCCGCCATCGTCTACCAGTTCGACACCACTACCGTTGTGGCGCCTGGATGGTCGGCCAGCGTCGACGAGCGTCACAATCTCTTGCTGGCGCGCGCCGGCAGCTGAAGCTGGCCTTGCAGCCCGGCTGTGTTATCATACCTTCACAGTTGCCAGTCGGCCCTGCTAGGCAGGAAAATCTGGAAACCAATGACCCAAAACGAGAACAATTTCGGAGTTGTGCGATGTTGACACTTTCTGCCCAGCAGCGTCTTCTGCTCTTTCTGCTGCCCTTGGTTGTGGCCGCTCTTCTGCTCTGGATCCCAATACGTGATGCGCTCGAGGTCGGCCCGCCCGACGCCGAAACCTTCGCCGCCGACGTGCCCGAAGGCCATCACTGGGTCGCCTTCACCGTGACCGAGGATGACATTTACGCCACCAACGGCGCGGCTTTCTCCTTGGCCCTCGAATTCGAAACCCTGGAGGGGCAGATCGACGCAGCCAACCGCACTGTCCTCTTCGATCTGGAGGACAACGAAAGTGTGCACGAATTGACCGTTCTCTGGCCCGATGGCCGCCAACAGAACTTCACCAACGTGGCGATCGATGAACGGCACGAACTGGTCTACCCCAAGACAATCAACGACGCCCTTGCCATGCAGTGGGCCTTGCGCGGCGCCTTCTTCCGCTTCTGGATCTGGACCGCCGTCGCCGCCCTGCTCGTTCTGTTCGGCCTGCGCGTTCTCTCCTGGGCCCAAACCCAGGAATCACACGCCTGACATTCATCAGCCGGCCACCGACCACCGACCACTGCAGTCCATGGCACCCGATCCCATCACCCTCGAGCTATACCGCCACCGCTTCAGCGGCATTTCCGAGGAAATGGGAATCACGCTGCAGCGCACCAGCTATTCACCCAATATAAAAGAGCGCCTCGACTTTTCCTGTGCGCTCTTTGACGAATCCGGCGGGCTGGTCGCACAGGCCGCGCACATCCCTGCGCACCTCGGCGCCATGCCCGATAGCGTCGCCGCCGCCCTCGCCGTCTTCGACCAATGGCAGCCCGGCGATGTCGTCATCCTCAACGATCCCTACTTCGGCGGCTCCCACCTGCCCGACATTACTCTCGTCTCGCCCGTCTTTCTGCCACCATCGAACCGCGAAAACCGAGCGGAGAACGGCCCGCAGTTCTTCGCCGCCAGCCGTGCCCACCACGCCGATGTCGGCGGCATGTCCCCCGGCTCCCTGCCCCTTTCCACAGAGCTCTATCAGGAAGGCATCATCATCCCGCCCCTGAAGCTCTACCAAGGCGGCGAACTGGTGGAAGCGTTGCTTGAACTGATCCTGCGCAATGTGCGTACACCCGACGAACGCCGCGGCGATCTGGCCGCCCAGCGCGCCGCTCACGCCGTCGGTGACCGCCGCCTCCACGAGTTGGCGGCCCTCCATGGCAACGACGAATTGCTGGACTACGCGGGGTATCTACAGGAATACAGCGAGCGTTTGACCCGGGCTGCCATACGCAGTTGGCCCCAAGGCAGCTTCACTTTCGAGGATCCAATCGAGTCGGTTGTGGACGGCCGCACAACCCCTGCGCCTATCCGCGTTACCGCCACCATCGAAGACGACACGGTTACGCTGGACTTCAGCGGCACCTGCCCCAGCATTCACGGCTCCCTCAACGCCCCCCTCAGCGTTACCAGGTCCGCTTGCTATTACGTGGTGCGTTGCCTGGTGGGCGAAGACGTGCCGGTCAACGCCGGTTGCTTCGCCCCCGTGCAGGTGGAAGCACCGTCCGGCTGTCTCGTAAATGCCCGCCCGCCCGCCGCCGTGGCCGGCGGCAACGTCGAGACCTCCCAGCGCATTACCGATGCAGTGCTCGGCGCGCTCGCGCAGGCGCTTCCCGACCGCATCGCCGCAGCCGGTCAGGGCACGATGAACAACTGTACAATGGGTGGAGAAAACGCCGACGGCTCGCCCTGGACCTACTACGAGACGCTCGGCGGAGGAATGGGCGCACACCCGCTGGGGGACGGCTTCAGCGGCGCGCACGTCCACATGAGCAACACGCTCAACACGCCGGTCGAGGCCCTCGAGCTCGCCTACCCGCTGCGCCTGACCCGCTATCACCTGCGGCGGGACAGCGGCGGCGCCGGCAAGCATCAGGGCGGAGAAGGCATCGTGCGCGAGTACGAAATCCTGCGGCCAACCACCGCCACCATCCTCAGCGAACGTCGCGCCATCGCCCCCTGGGGTCTGGCCGGCGGCTCTCCCGCCGCGCCGGGCCGCAATCTCCTGATCGACACAGACGGGACCGAGGAAGAACTCTCCTCCAAAGTCACCCGCCGCCTTCAGCCCGGCCAGCGCCTGCGCATCGAGACGCCCGGCGGCGGCGGCTGGGGTAAAGCCTCTTCCTGAGCAGCGCGCCTTTCTACCGCTCCAACTTCCACGCCACCACCAGACTCACCAGACTGATCGCCGCAACACCACCGAAAACCATCTGGTAGGCCTCTGCCGCCCCCGGCGCGAACAGTAGTGACTGCTGCAACGCCACCCCTGCGATCGTCGCGCCGACGACCCCGCCGCCAAATCGCGCCGTACTGTATAACCCGGCCGCAGACCCACTCTCTTCCACGGGAATCTCCTCCATCGCCGCCCGGTGAAGCGCTGCCATCGCCAGCCCACCGCCCAACGATTGCGTCAGCATCAGCGCCGCCGAACCCAGCAGCGGCAGCGGGAACAAAGCCAGCCCGGCCAAAGAGGAGATCATGACCGCGAAACTGCCGCCCACAAGCCAGCGGCAGTGCACCCGATCCGACAACTGACCTCCCAATTGGGTCGTGGCAAATATCGCACCCGAAAAAATCGTCGTGAAAATACCCAGCTCAATCGCATCCAACCCGTATACATCGGTCAGAAAGAGCACGTTCAGAAACATGGCCGTGTGCATGATCACCATGCGACAGCCGGCCGCCAGCGAAGCAACCCCGAAATTCTTGCGCCGGTAGAGAGAAAAGTTCACAAGCGGTCGAGGAATCCGGCCCTCCCGCCGCCAGAATAGCAGCCCAAGACCGACCGCGGCCGCCAGCAACCGCCAATCGCGCAGCGGTTCGACACCTGTTACCGTGCGGCTCGACAGGTAAAAGATGGCACAGACGAGCGCGCCGCCCAGCAAGGCCGCGCCCAACCAGTCGAACGACTGCAGCCCTGCTCCTTGAATGGGGCGCTGCGAAGGCACCCGCCGGTACGCCGCCCATAGGGCTATGAGCGCAACCAGCAGGCTCGGCACGAAGACGTAGTTCCAGCCGAAATTATCGACCGCAAACCCGCCCAACAGCGGGCCCAATGCCGACGCGCCCGGCGCCACCGAGCTCCATGTTCCCATCGCCTTGCCCCGCTGCGCCGCCGGAAAACGCTCCGCGATGATGGCAATGCAAAGGGGGTAGTAGCCTGCAGTACCCATCCCCTGCAAAATGCGGCCGATCAGGAGTTGTGGCAAGCTTCCCGCCAGCAGACAGATCACGGTGCCGGCGAAAAAGAAAACGATTCCGCTCTGGAACAGACGCGCCTTGCCCAGGCTGTCCCCCAGCTTGCCGTACAGCGGCATGAAGATAACGAACGGCAAACTGTATGCCGCCAGCAGCCAGGCCGTCATGTCGGCCTCCACCGCGAACGCATCCCGAACCGTCGGCAGAGCCACGCCAAACATCGACATGTTCATCGTCGCCATGCCCACCGGTATCATCAGCGCGATCAGCAGACCCCGGTGCGACCGCATCGCGGTGGCGGCTGGCGTGGATTCACTCGATTTCATTGGGGGGGCATTTCCGTTGTGGGCACAATCAGTTCATCTTACACTGAACTCCCTTCCCCAACGAAATCGTTTCAGCCGATATCCACCATCCTCAGTGAACTCCCGCCCCCGACCACTTCTGCGGCCTGCCCGAAACGCTGAATCCGAATTCCAATGTAGCCTTCCTCGCAAAGCCGAAACTCTCACCACTCTGGACCGAATCCGCCCACCCAAAATGATAGGCATTTCCCCTGTTTTCAGTTATGATCACGAAGTGATTGGGGTCTCCCCCAAACCCTGCATCTGCGCCCCGACTCGCGCAGATGTCGACCCAGCCATACGCGGCCTTAAGGTTCAACGCGTTATCGTTTCTCAAACTCAGCGCGTCCCGCGCGCAGCCAATAACCTAATTCTCACCTCACCAGGAGACACCCGATGACCGAACGCTCCTTTTCACCGGTCGAAGTACCGCAGCACATTCTGGACCGCTTCAAAAAACTGCCGGTCGCCACCGTATGGCACACAGTCCATCGCTACGCCGGCGTGCCCCTTCCCTATATGAATGACGTGCGCCTCTGCACACCCGGCCAGCAGCTCGCCGCCCGCGCCCGCACCCTGCGCTACCTGCCGCCCCGTCCCGACCTGCTGACCGAAGTGCAAATCGGCGAAAACTCGCCCGAATATATCGCCATGGGCCGCTGCGGCCCCGGTGACGTCCTCGTCTGCGACGTCATGGGCGATGCCCGGCCCTGCATCTTCGGCGACGTCAAAGCGCTCCAACTCAAGATGACCAACGCCGACGGCGTCGTCACCGACGGCGGCATCCGCGACCTCGATATCATGGTGCAGGAGGAGTACGGCCTCATCATCTACGCCCGCGACCGCACGCCCCTTGGCGGCGTCCCCTACGCCATCCCCGCCCAGGAAAACGTCGACGTCCAATGCGGCGGCGCCCTCGTCCGGCCCGGTGATGTCCTCGTCGGCGATGCCGACGGCGTAGTCGTCGTGCCTTCCTGGTTCGCCGAAGAGTGCGTCGAGCTGACCGAAGTGCACGAGGACGCCGAGAATATGATCAAGGAGCGCATCCTGGCCGAAGGCGTCGTGCCCGGCAAATACTACCCGCCCGGTCCGGAGGCATACGAGCAGGCGCGCGCCGCCCGCAAACAAAAGCAAGCGTAATCGAAACCAATGCAGTATCGGGCAGTCTGGTTGGCTGCACTCGCCAGCTCCGCTACACCTGGTGGACGATTCGCCTGTTTTCGCGTATGATCAGGCAACTGCAGCCGCCAATAGGCGCCTGCTAAATCCTGCACGATTAACCGTCCACCGATTCTCCGGAGATGCCCGATGACTGAACGCTCCTTTACACCGGTCGAAGTGCCGCAGTCGATTCTGGATCGCTTCAAAGAGCTGCCCGTAGCCACCGTTTGGCACGTCGTGCACACCTACGCCGGCGTGCCCCTGCCCTTCATGGATAACGTGCGCCCATTTACGCCCGGCAAACGCCTCGCCGCCCGCGCCCGCACCATGCGCTACCTGCCCCCCCGTCCGGACCTGGCCGCGCTGACGCCCGCAGGCGAAGACGCCATCGACTACCGGGCCATGTCCCGCTGCGGCCCCGGCGACGTGCTCGTCGTCGACATCATGGGCAACCCTTCCGCCGCAGTTTTTGGTGATGTGAAAGGCCTGCAACTCAGAATGAACAATGCCGACGGCGTCGTCTGCGATGGCGGCATCCGCGACCTCGACATCATGGTGGAGGAAAATTACGGCCTGATCATCTACGCCCGCGATCGGACCCCCTACGGCGGTGGACCTTGGGTGTTCCCAGCGGAAGAGAATGTAAACATCCAGTGCGGCGGCGCCCTCGTCCGGCCCGGCGATGTCCTCGTCGGCGACAATGACGGCGTCGTCGTCGTGCCCTCCTGGTTCGCCGAAGAATGCGTCGAACTGACCGAGGTCTATGAGACCGCCGAGGGCCTGGCCAAAGAGCGTATCCTGGCCGAAAACGTCGTGCCCGGCAGGCACTATCCGCCAAGTTCGGAAATACTGGATCAGGCTCGTGCTCTGCTAAAGCAAGCCAAATAATAACTTCTGAACAGACAGTCCTAGCCGCGGAGTGCCGTTTGGCCCCGCCCCCTTGTATAAAAGCAGGCGAAGAATCCCGTCTCCTCCGTAGAGGATGCGCGAAAGAGCAATCGAAAGGAGCCGAATCATGGCCACAGAGGTGAAAGAGCGTACCGGCAATGCCACTGTATCGCCTGCAAATGGAGCCAAACCGGAACAGGTGGAGAGTCCCGCACAGCACACCTCCGCGCGGCAGCGGATTATTGACTGCGACGTGCATCACAGTCCGCCCAACAACGAGGCCCTCTTCCCCTACCTGCCGCGCCAGTACGTCGAGCAGATCAAAGATTTCGGCTCGATGATGCCGAACGTGGGCTATACCAACATGCCGAGAGGCCATGCCCTCCCCAACCTGTGGGAGGGCGCCGAGGACGAGGTAGACCCCTCAACGCGTCCCGAAGTTTGCAGCAAAAGGCATCTGGACCACTACGGCATCGACATCGCCGTCCTCACCGGCGCCGGCGGCCCCTACGGCATGGCTGTGCATCCCACCGTAGACTATGCCGCTGCCTACTGCCGCGCCCACAACGACTATACATTGGAGGAATGGGTCGGCAAGGACGACCGCATGCGCGCTTCCATTCACATCGCGCCCGCCGACCCGCAACAGGCCGCCGCCGAGATCGACCGCCTCGGCGACCACCCCGGCGTCGCCCAGGTTCTGATGCCCGCCGGCAGCCTGCACCCATTCGGCAACCGCATCTATCACCCCATCTATGAAGCCTGTGAGCGCAACGGCCTGCCCATGTGCGTCCATTTCGGCGGCGAGGGCGCCGGCTTCTCCGCACCTCCAACCGCGGCCGGCTTCCCCACCTACTACCTCGAAATGCGCATGGCCCGCCCCCAGATCGCCATGGCCCATACCGCCAGCCTCATCTGCGAAGGCGTCTTCGAAAAGTTCCCCAACTTTAAATTCCTTTTCATCGAGCTCGACACCTTCTGGGTACCCGGATTAATGTGGCACATGGACGCCGACTGGAAGAGCCTGCGCGACTACACGCCCTGGGTCAAGCGCCTCCCCAGCGAATATCTGCGCGAGCATATCCGCTTTGGCACGCAGCCCTTCCCAAACACGCCCGACCGCAAATCGCTCGAAACTTTCCTCGACTGGCTCCACGCCGACGAAATCCTCGTTTTCGCCAGCGACTATCCCCACTGGGACTGGGAAGAACCTGCCGGCTTCATGCGCTCGCTCGACAAGAAGCTGCGCCCCAGCGTTATGTACGACACCGCCGCCGAGCTCTACGGTCTCAACTGATGCCCGCGTACGTCATCGCAACCGCCGATGAAATCCCGCCCGGCGGCCGCAAAATTGTAAGCGTCAACGGGCGGGAGATCGGCGTCTTCAACCTCGACGGCGGCTACTACGCCCTCCGCAACATCTGCCCCCACAGGGCCGGCCCTCTCTGCCGCGGCCGCATCCGCCCCCTCGTCCTCCCCGACGGCCTCACCGGCATGACCTACACCCGCGAGGGCGAAATCCTCAAATGCCCCTGGCACCAATGGGAATTCGACATCAAAACCGGCCAAGCCCTCTACGACCCCAAACTCCGCGTCCGCACCTACCGTGTGGAAGTAGAGGAAGGCCAGGTAGTATTGTACGCGTGAATTTGGCGGGGTTCCGCCTTCCTGATAGGATGGCTCGGCATCACCCTTCGCATGTTCTGCCCCTCTTTCCCACCTTCTAACTTAGTACGTTTGAGAAAGGCCTAAACGATTTCCTAGGTGCATGGTCTAGGGAAACGGCCCATGCTCTTGCAAGACGCTCGAAACATAGCCTATATCCCCCATATTGGAGCCTTCCATGGACGCCGAGAGAATCGCTCTCTATATCGAATTCGTTCACAGATCCCTATGCTCGGACGGCGCCTCCTCCCAAATCATATGGACAGGCAGGAAGACATAGACAAGATTCTTGACTTTCTTTGCAGTGAATCAGGGAGCCACGACTATACAGTCTATCGCCGCGAGGCTCGGGAACTCCTCGGGCTTCCTATTGAAACGCCTTCATGGCAGGGCAATCGCATCTAGATTTGGACGCCAAATCAGCCGGAAATTCGCCAAAAAGCAAGCAAGTATAAATGGAAAACGCTATCCATTTGCTGATTGTCGATGATTGTCGGCCAAGAAACCGGCCTCCAGTCGCCGGAAATCATTCGGATTTGCGGCCGCGCGCCATGATTTGCACTGTTCGCGGCGTTTTGCCCTGAACTGGGACTCGAGTCAGGTAGCGTCACGAGCTTTTGAGCCAGTTAGATGCGATTGCCCTGGAGTAGACTGGAATCCGGTATTGACATAGCCCCCGGCTTATGATAATATTGTCTAGTTGCATCAATTCGCAACAAACATAATTATCATGTGCCACAATTCTACAGAGATCAATCGGCAGTTACGCAAACGCGGCTACCGGGTAACCCCCCAACGCCAACTCATCCTCGACGCCGTCTGTCAGCTCGGTAAGCACGTCACGCCCGAAGCTGTGTACGACCAGGTACACCGCATCGCTCCAACTCTGAGTCGGGCCACTGTCTACCGGGTTCTGCATTTTCTGACAGAACAGCGCATCCTGACGATGGTGCATATGGCCGACGGCCGGCTTGCCTTCGAAATGGCCGGCCCCGAACCGCATCACCACCTCGTCTGCCGCTCATGCGACAGCTTGCTCGAGCTGCCGCACAGCGTTTTGCGTTCCTTTCGCCAGGCGATGAAGTCCCAATACGACTTTGAGACCGACGTAAGTCATGTCTCATTCTTTGGGCATTGCACCGACTGCCATGACTCTGCCGGCGCCTGACGCCAATTGTGGGGACACACGCCACCTGTCTGACGAAAGGGTACCCGCAGATGCTTCACTCACTTCGAATTCTGTCATCGATTCTCACGCTGATGTTCCTTCTGGCCGCTTGCACCCCAGTCGCGCCTGGGACGACATCTGCCAGCGCAGATGCTCCTCAGGCCTCAACCTCCGGTACAACAGCTTCCGAGGAGACTGATACGCCCTCCGGGCCGCCGGTCCGGGTGGTGACAACCACCAACTTTGTGGCTGATTGGGCCCGGGTGGTAGGTGGAAGCAGGGTCGAGGTCTTCAGCCTGCTGCCAGTGGGTGGCGATCCGCACACTTTTCTGCCAGGCGCTCGCGACGTTGCCCAGGTAGCTGACGCCGATGTTGTGTTTACTGTCGGTCTCGGCCTGGAAGGCGAATGGCTGCATGAACTGGTACACAACGCCAGTGCAGATGAGTCCAAGATTGTCGCGCTTGGTGAGAGCGTAGATCCCATTGAGTTTACCATGGTCGATATGCATGACGA
>MKWU01001160.1_pt1 | contig 47294 bp, 41 predicted proteins | sample 809101 | NCBI WGS metagenome assembly MKWU01 (sample SAMN05860141, study PRJNA318959) | sponge metagenome | host: Aplysina aerophoba | place: Slovenia: Piran, Adriatic Sea, Gulf of Piran | collected 2013-05-07 | reverse complement strand
GAGAGGGTTCGTCAAACCAGATCTCACCTCCAACTGAGGCTTGGCCTCCGCCCGTCAGGTTAGTGTGATGGAGCCAATCGTCCCCCAGTCGCGGGAGGGGCTTCTCCGCGATGCAGGGCCGCCCCCGCCCATCGATCACCCACAAGTGGCAGTGCTCGCCGCGGTCGGAGTCGGAGCGCCTGGGGCGACCAAGCGGCACATCCTCTGTCGGAATGTCGTCGAGCAGGAACAAACCGTCCCCTTCTGTGACTGGGGCGAGTTGCGCGGGCGGGTACGCGCCGATCCCGGGCCGGAGTTGGTAGGGGCGGGGTGGGTAGCGCTCGAGGAACTCGTGCAGGGTTGTTTCGTCGCGAACCACCGGCACCATCCATCGGCCTAACCCTCGTGCGGGAGCAATCTGCCAGATGTGGACCGTAGGTGAACGGCGCACGAGCCGCAAGGCGCCTTCGCGATGGGCGGGAGCATCCGAAGTGCTATCGTGTCGGCAGGCAGTACCGAGCGGGGAGGCAATGGCCATCCGCTTCGATGACCAGACCTTCGATTCCGTGCCGCGCTTCCTGGAATTGGTAGCGCAGCACCGTGCGTGCGTTGAGGGGGAGTTGGGCGCAGTGCCACTCTGGTTCCGCGGACATCGGGAGGAGGACTGGAAACTCGAGACCACCTTGAAGCGACAAGGCATCGAGCCTGTGCGCGAGCCGGAACTCCTCAATCGGTTTCGCCAGAATGCGGCCAACTACCTGGGAACCCAGCGCCCAAGTGACACTTCAGAGTGGGACTGGATGTTCCTCATGCGCCACCACGGCGCACCATCGCGACTCCTAGACTGGACGGAGAGCGCGTTGATCGGCCTCTACTTCGCTGTAGAGCAGCGCCCGCCACGAGCTGACAGAGAGGCTCGCGATGTCGCCGGTCATGTATGGGTGCTGTTACCTACAGTTCTCAACGCCGGGTGCAACGTGCGTGATCCCGATGGGGAAGATGATCGGACCGTTCCGATGTTCGGCGTCACGCCAGACAGCGGCCTCAACATCTACGAGACTCGGCCAGTGTCCCGAGCCACGCTGTCTTCGGTCGCACCTGCGGCTGGGCACGGCCTCAGGAACTTCCCGCGCATGGAAGCGCAGCAGAGCACATTCACAGTTCACCACGCAGACCAGAAGCCGCTGGAGGAGTGGCACGACGGGCTGCACGTTTGGAGGTACTCCGTCCCCCCTGGAGCAAAGTCAGGCCTACGGTCGGAGCTGCGGGCTGCGGGAATCAACCGCTTGTCGCTCTTTCGCGACCTGGACAGCGCCGCATGGGTAGCGGAGGAGGCTATTCATGCCTGACATGCGCTTCGAGTTCTATCCCTACGCCCGTTCTAATGTCCTGCAGGTTCTGGATGACTGGGACCGTATTGATTTCGACCCTGATTACCAGCGCAAAGGTGGGGCGTGGAATCTAGAGAAGCAACAGTATTTCATAGACTCCATCATTAATGGCATGGATCTCACAAAGCTCTATTTCCACGAACGCTCACCGGATAGCCCGGATTCGCAAACTGTCAACTACGGGGTCATCGATGGGAAGCAGCGATTGGAGGCGATCAGAAGCTTCGCACAGAACCAGTTCGCTCTATCCAGGGAGTTCGAGTACCTGCACGGCGACAGGGGAAATGCTGCTGGCTTGAGGTACTCCGAGTTGCTCGCCGAGTTTCCGGAGTTGAGAGCCAGGTTCGATGACACCATGCTCCCAATTGTTGTTATGCGCGCAGACGACGAGGTACTTATCGAAGGCTTGTTTGTCAGACTCAATGAGCAAGCGAGCTTGAACGCAGCGGAGAAACGGAATGCGTTCGGTGGTCCGATCCCACTTGCCATCCGGGAACTTGCCAAGCACAGATTTTTTTCGGAGCGCGTGCCGTTCGAAGATCGCCGGTATCGCCATCGCGAGCTATCCGCAAAGCTCTTGTGGATCGTTCACGAGAACCGGTTCGTGAGTACGAAGCGCCGAGATCTGGATGACTTCGTAAAAGCATATCGATCTGACCCGGACCTCGTACCTCGCCCGAGAACCCTGCTAAGAGAGGCAAGAACACTAGCCGATGAGATGCATCGTTTTTTTGAGCGCGATGATCCTCTTCTCAGGAATGTTGGTTGGATTACCCTCTACATCCACTTGTTTCGCATGGCAATGGCGAGCGGTGATCCACTAAGTGTTGGCAGAGCTGCCTTCAAGAGATTTGTTGGAGAAGTCGAAGAGGCGCGACGCGTCATTCGTCTAATGGCGGATGGCGAACTTGCGGCTGGCGATGTAAACGTGAGCCCTGACCTGGCGCAGTTCGACTCCCTTCGCCAGAGTCCGAACGATGCGACGGCGCTGCGGACACGGTATGCAATCCTGCAGCGGTACTTCGCCCAGGAGTACAACACCGAACTCCCGGAAGACGCGGATCAAGGCGACTAGCGCAGAAGTCGTGGAGATCCCTCGCGACCCCTCTGCGTGTGAGACTCCGCGTGGCCGGGTTCATGACGGGAGCACTTCCTGGGATAGTTGAAGCGGCTAGGCGCGTGACATGTCAATTCACGTTACCGGGAGGCGGGGACTCCGGGAACTCAAAGCGCGGGAGTTCGAGCCCATGATCCCCCTCACGCAGGACGAGCGACGCCTGATCGAGCATCCACTCCTGGAGGAAGTCGCCTGCCGTCGCGTCCCTGAACGAAATGAGGCGACTACCCAGCCCCAGGCGCTCGACCGGCCCGGCACTAGCCGCTCGCTCCAACTCGACCACCTCGGCCACGCGACGCAGGTCGGTGACGAAGTCCAGCACCACAACCTTGTCCTTGTTGGGGCTGGCCCGGAGTCCTCGTCCGAGCTGCTGAACGAAGATGCGACGACTGTGCGTGGCACGCATGAATACGATCATGTCGACATCAGGAACGTCGACCCCCTCGTTGAAGAGGTCAACGGAGGCAACAAAGTCGAGCTCTCCCGCCCGGAACCTGGCCATAACCAGATCTCTCTCGCGTCCAGGCATGTCGCCCGACACGTGCTCCGCCCGAAGGTCATGCTGTCGGAGCGTGGCGGCCATCGAGCGCGCGTGCTCCCTTGTCGGGCAGAACACGATCCCGCCGCGGCGGCCTTCCTCGTGGAACACCGAGCGGATTAGGCGCGCGGCCTCATCATCGCGTGTAGGGAGGATGAGGCGCCGATTCAACTGGGAGAGTGAGTAGCGGTAGTTCGAGCGGTCCTGAACCAGATTCCAGTCTATGTCGTCGGCGCAGAGTCGATAGTCCACCTCCGAGAGAAAGCCCCGGCGAAGACCGTCGGCGATGCCCAGCTGGTAGAGGGGCCTCCCGAGCAGGGAGGACAGGTCAAACCCATCGCCGCGCCATGGGGTGGCCGTGGCTCCAGCCAACATCGGAGCGTCGAGGGTCTCGATGCAGCGCTGGAAGATGGATGCTCCAGCATGGTGCGCCTCATCGATCAGTACCAGCCCGAACGGGGGAAGGCGGCTGAGGTTCGCGTCAATGCTCTGCACTGTGGCGAATACGAGCCCGTCCCAGAGTTCTGGCCACTCGCCCCCAGCGAGATGCTGGGTCTGTATCCACTTGGGTAGCTGGTACCAGAAGTTTCTGTGGAGCTGTTCGACGAGTTCGCGAGTGTGCGCAAGGACGAGAACTCGTGGGGGTTGAACGAGCCCATCGCGGAAGAGATCGGCGACCAGTTCGGCCATGACCACGGTCTTGCCCAGGCCCGTGGCCAGGACTATCTGTCCTCGCCCCGTGTCGACCAGGGCCTCGCGGAGTTCCGCCTCCGCCTCCACTTGGTAGTCACGGAGCGGTCGTCGGGACGGAGGGTACTCGGGGGACGACTCCATCAGCCTGAGCAGTTCCGATGGTGTCGCCACCTCCACTCGTAGCCCTTCCCTTCTGTAACGAAGGAGCTCCTGACGGAACCGTTCCCCGGGTGCGCGCGAGACAGCAACCGCGAGCCTGTCGGCGCCGTAAGCGCGTCCTGCTTCCACGACCTCGGCGATCGCATCGTGGCTTGGTCGCGACGTCGTGGTGTGCTTGCACTGGAAGACCCAGAGTTCGTCGCCCTTGACCCCAAGCACGTCCGCACCCCGGTCGCCCGGCCCACCCACGATTCGTACGTCGACGAATCCGTTGTGCAGCATGAGCCTGCCGACGTCACGTTCGAACGCCTGCCATGGACCCCGCACGAGCCGGGGACGATCGATGAAACCGTCACTCATGTGAGCTGCTAATCGTCGTCCTGATCGAGGGGGGCGAGCAGATCAACGGCCAGGGACGCCCTCAACAGTCTCTCCCGAGAGGTGACCGCCAAGTCGTCCGGTTCTTGTTCCGCTAGCCACAGGGCGTCGGACAGCAACGTCACGTAGTGACGGCGAACTCGGCGACGTGCTTCCTCTGCGGCTGCTTCCGTTGGGTAGGAGAGTGTCGAGTAGGGCTCTTCCCAGCACCGGCCGTCCAGAAACAGCTCGGGGTGCGCCTCGACGAACGCGAGCACCACGTGTGGTGCGGCGTACTCAAGGAATCTTCCTTCTCGTACGGCCGAGCTCGGGTCTACCACGGAGCGGGCCGCCATGACCCGGTATATCCCCTCTTGCTGGGCCGTTGTGAGGTCCTCCATGAACAAGGTCTGGCAGTCGTCGGTGTCGACCCCATGGCTCCACGCGCGAGCGATCTGACCGATCACACTCTCCGCCTGCGCCTTGATGTCGATGGCATCGAGCTCGAGAACGCCGGCATACCGCTGTCGTAGGTCGGCGAGGACGACGGCGAATGAGGGAGCGTCCTGCCTCCCCTTGACGAAGTCGGACGCGGACCACGCAAGCTGCGAGAGCAACGCATCGAGGTCCGTCATGGTCGCTGACTTGAAGACGGGATGACCGGCGTCGACGAGGAATTCGTGCTCGCCCGATGCCGTGCGCCGAAGGCACCAGGGAGCACCCTGGGGGAGAAGTTCGGGGTCAGCCGGATCGACCCTGAAGGCCTGGACGTTCCACCGTTGGCCCGTGGCCTCATGATGGTATTCGCGCGTGAGGGAGGCGATTGGGTGACGTGGTGGGGCTGGTGCTGCCTCGGCTGCGTCGGCCGACTCCGCACTCGATGAGTCCTCGGCCTCTTCGGCACCGAAGCCACCGAGGTTGTCATCGTCGGTCTTCTCGTCGTCCGGGGTGAGCAGCTTGTTGTCCACCTCCTCCACGAGCTTCCACCACTCGTCGTCTGGCTGGTATGCGGGTTCCCCCTTCTCGAAGAGCCGAGCCATCTCTTCGGCGCGGTCATTGTCCTGGATCACCAGAACCCGCCCCCACTGGCCAGCTACTTCGCCGGACTTGTGGGGGCTCGATCGGCGGAAGCCCTGATACAGGCGATACAGGGGGCTTTCATTGGGACCAAAGCCGGCTTCCGCTGCCTTGTTGGGGCGCAGTGGGCCATCCCCGCGAACGATTCGCGTCATCTCGTTCCAAGCGGGATCGGTCCGCTCGAACCGATCCTTCATGTACGTCACCCGGCAGTGGTCGAGGTGTATCTCGCCGACGAAGCGCCCACGGTTCCTTGGGTCATCGATTGGGTACTCGCGCTCGACTCCGCTCTCGTCAGACCAGTCGAAGAGGTCCTTGTTGCCAATCTCGATCTTGCGACCGTTGCGAATGAAGTCGATCCCGAACCTTGATGTGCTGAGGTAGCGCTGCAAGCCAATCCAGCCGTGGACGCGGCGCTCACGGCTGATCACCGAATCCGCCGTCCCACATGCTGGACAGGCCGCTCCTTCGCTCGGTCCCGACAGCCACTGCCAGCAGGCGATGCAGTACGGTCGCGCCGGCAACTCCCGATCCACCACGATCATCGCGGGAACGGTCTGCCCTCGAGGCCCCATGACCTCGCGTTCTCCACTCCAAGTGCAGTGCTCCTTCGCACCCAGCGTGCGGCCATTGATGGCGAGCTCGAAGTGGATGGGCTTGCCATCGGGCCTGAGCATCGCGGAGTAGACCTCGGAGAGCCTCTGTCGGAGACGCCGGAGGTTTGAGGGTTTCGATAGCCATGCCCTTTGCTCCGGCTTGAGCTGGGTGATCGTCACCTCGGTCCCGTGCTCATTCGAGTCAACCTTGGGACGTGTGAGATGCGCCGTCTTGTAGTGGCGCTGTCGGGCCAGTTCGGCAAAGTCGATTTCGAGCCCATGCCATTCGGTATCACCTCGAGTCGCGGTCCACACGGTAGTGACGGTTCCGAGCCGGGCCGTGGCGATGTTGAAACCCATGCCGAACATGCCCAACGTCCCAGGGGACGTGCTCCCCGACCAGCCCGCCCGAACTGCCCTCTCAAGCAGCTCCGGACTCATCCCGGGGCCGTTGTCGCGAACCGTCACTTGTGCGTTAGGCACGTCGGAGGTCGGCAGACTCACTATTACTTCTCGAGTGTCGTCCCCCTCTGGTGAGGTGAGGAAACCGTCGACCGCGTTGTCGACCAGCTCGGCGAGGGCCTGCCACTGGTCGAGGTTGATTTCCCCGAGCATGGGCAGGATTCGGGGATCCGGCCGCAGGTCGAAGTCGCTCGGGCTCCTGGTCGCGCTGGTCATGTTCCACTCCCTTGGACGGTGATTCCGGTGATCGTGTGTGGTGGACGGAGGCGTCAGCGAGCCGGCACTGCTGTGTGCCTACTAGGGAGCCTGCGCGTCGTCGGCGCAGTCACCCATCGGCTAGGGACATTGTCCTGAGCACCCTGGAGTGCTTGATGGTCAACGTCGTTGCGATTTGGCCGCTCTCCTGTCGAGGCACGCTCCAGAGCTACGCGGATCGAGGTGCTCAAGTGCCTGGCCATCTCCACGGGCACGGCGTTTCCGAGTTGGCGCATGACCTCGCTCCAAGGTCCGCTGAATCGGTACTCGTCCGGGAATGTCTGAAGTCGCGCGGCCTCCCGGGGCGTGAAATACCTCACGGTTCCATCGGGCCGTCGGAGCGTGTTTTCTCCTCCGGGGACTCCGTGCACGCCTGCCTTGAGTGTCTTGGCGGGTTCGTCCAGCGGAGACCCGGTGTGGCCGACGTAGGAACGTGCTCCAGGATTGCCGGCGTGGTTGTGGAACGTGCTGTGCTCCTGGAGATCCAAGGGCTCGGGGAGGCCAGCGAGAGCGTCGCGCACCGTGCGCCAACGGGACTCCGAAGGAGGATCGCATCGAGCTAGTCTGTCAACCCTATTCACCAAGGCTTGAGGGGTTGGCTGCGAGGACAGTCCGTGCTCCCGCCAGTAGGTCCCATCGACATACTGGGCATGAAGGAGGGCGTCACGGGAGTGGGTCACGAGGGAAGGCGTCGGCGCGATGCCGAGATCTTTCCGGAAGGCAACTATGAAGATGCGTTGTCGGCGCTGAGGAACGCCGAAGTCCGCAGCGTTGAGAACCTCGCAGTCGACTTCATAGGAGAGCTCGTCCGAGCCATCAACGCCGACCTCGATAGCGTCGATCAGCTTGGCATCGTGTGCCCTCCAGTCCTCACCACCGGCGGGCTCACGCTCAGGCAGTTCGAGTTGGCGGAGGATGTAGTCGAAGTACGGCTTGACGGCATCTCGCATAAGCCCGCGGACGTTCTCGACGAGGATGGCCTGCGGTCGGAGCTCGCGAGTGGCTCTGAACACCTGCGGGAACATGTTCCGGTCATCGAGTTCCCCCTGGTGCTTTCCACCGAGCGAGAATGGTTGGCAGGGAGTACCCGCGGCAAGAAGATCGACCTTGCCCTCGTATGGCTCGTAGTCGACCTCGGAGACATCGTCCGGGACAACGACGGGCCAGTCGCTGACCTCCGGAAGGTGTTCGCGGTTCTGCCCAAGCGTGGCGAGGGCGTGCTTATCGACCTCGACGAGCAGGTCGTGCTTGAACCCAGCTCGGGCTATGCCGAGCGCGAGGCCCCCGGCGCCCGTGAAGAGTTCAACTGACCGCAGCATCGCCATCCAGGAAGTTCCTTAGCCGTGCCGCCACTGCCGCTTCGTCCGAGAGCTCGCACTCCCACACGACAAGTGCGTCCCAGCCAGCCGCATGCACTGCGGCCTGGTTTCGCAGGTCACGACTCCGATTCTCCTCCAGCTTGGGCTTCCAGAAGTCAAGCCTCGATTTGGGTAGCCGGGCCAAGGCGCAATCCAGATGCCGGTGCCAGAAGCACCCGTGAACCCAAATGACCTTTCTCCTACCCGGAAACGCTATGTCCGGCCGACCAGCGAGTTTGGGGTACTGTAGCCGGTAGCGAAAGCCAAGAGCCGTGAGCAACCTACGGACGCGCCTTTCGGGTCCGGTGTCCTTCCCGCGGATTCGGGCCATCCGCTCGCTGCGTTCGACGGGAGTCAAGGTATCGGGGGGCACGTAGGTCCCTCGCTAGGCTCGGGAAGTCACGGGATGCTGGCAGTCTAATCGAACAGTCCTCGCGCGTCGCGAAAGAGAATCACATGATCGGGACGTCGGCAGCGAGGACGTGCCGCGTAGACTACGGTGGTCCAAGGATTCTCCTGCACCGGAGTCCGCGCACGCCAGCACCGTGCGCGTCGTGGTTTTGACGGGCTTGCGATTTCTGCTGTCTGTATATGAAGATTCCGATGAGCCGGACTCTGATCTGAGCGCGGTCGGCGCCGGCATCTAGTCCAAGGCTACAGGGTGAACAGCACCTCGAAGGTGGTACTGCCTACCGTCAAGTTAGGCCCACCACACGACTTTGACGCGGCCCGCGCCGCCCGGACGGAGCGTCATCTTGACCGACGCGCTTGCCCGGATCAGCGCGCGCCGGCCCTGGATCACGATCGGGCTGTGGGTGGCGGCGGTGGTGGTTGCCCTCGGCCTCAGCGGACAACTCCTCGAGAGCGCCACCACCACCGAGCTGCGGCTGTCGCCCGGCTTCGAGTCGGAGGACACGCGGCGCCTGCTGGAGGAGCGCTTCCCGAGCACCCAGCAGCCGCGCGAGGTCATCGTTGTCACGTCCGACACCCTGACCGTCGACGACCCGGCCTTCCAGGAGCAGGTAACCGAGGTCTTTGCCGCAGTGACCGCGCTTGGCGAAGACGTGGTCGTGCAGGGCTTCCACTACTTCGCACTGCCCGACCCACGGCTCGTCTCCGAGGACCGCAGGACCACCATCGTGCCGCTCCTGCTGGCCGGGACGCTCGAGGAGGCCGCGCTCAACGTCGAGCAGATCTTCCACGCGATCGACGAGGTAAGCACCGACGATGCCTTCCGCGTGCTGATCGTGGGCTCGGCGAGCAGCTCCTTCGAGAACAACGAGTACGCGCTTGAGGACCTGGAGCAGGGCGAGCGCTTCGGGATCCCCGTGGCGCTGATCATCCTGCTCGTGCTCTTCGGCGCGGTGGTAGCTGCGCTGATCCCGATCGGGCTCGCGATCGTCGCCATCGCCATCGCGCTGGGCGCGGCCGCGCTCATCGGGCAGGTCTACGAGCTGGTGTTCTTCGTCACGCTCATGATCACGATGATCGGGCTCGCGGTCGGCATCGACTACTCGCTGATCATGATCTCGCGCTTCCGCGACGAGATGGGTCGAGGGCTCCCCGTGGCCGAAGCCGTCGAGCGCATGGGCGCGACGGCGGGACGCACGGTGCTCTTCAGCGGTGTCACCGTCGTCATCGCACTGCTCGGGCTCTTCATCGTGCCGATGGGGTTCTTCCGCTCGCTCGGCCTGGGCGCGGTGCTCGTGGTCATCGCCGAGCTGGCGGCGACGCTGACGCTGCTGCCCGCGGTGCTCATGCTCCTCGGCCCGAGGGTGAACCGTCTGTCGATCCCGTTCATCGGCAGGGGCCGTGTCCAGGGCGCGGGATCCGAGGGCCACTCGGGCGGCGGATTCTGGGACGTCACCACGGCGCTCGTGATGCGGTTCCCGGTCATCGGGCTGCTTGCCGTCGGGATCCCGATGGTCATCGCGACCGTGTTCTACTTCGACATCCAGACCGGCCTCAACGGCGTCGACAAGCTCCCCGAGGGCGCCCGCACGCGCGCGGCCTTCGAGGTGCTCGAAGCCAACCCCTCGCTCTCCGCCGGCGTCGCCAACCCCGTTGAAGTCGTCATCGATGGCGATCCCGCCAACCCGCAGCTGCAGGCCGCCGTGGAGCAGTTCGTCGCGTCACTCGCGTCGGTCTCGCCGGCGGTGCCGGTCATCGAGACGAACCCCGCGGGGGACCTCTCGGTGTTGCGCGTCATCCTGCCCGGCGAGCCCAGCAGCCCGGGCACTGTGGAAGCCGTCAACACCATCCGCGACGAACTCGTCCCCGCCGCGTTCGCCAACGCGCCCGCCACGGTGACCGTCGGCGGTATCAGCTCGGTTGCCAGCGACGTGTTCTCGATCACCGAGCGCTACACGCCGATCGTGTTCGCGTTCGTGCTGGGCTTCAGCTTCATCGTGCTGATGCTGGTGTTCCGCTCGATCGTGATCCCGCTGAAGGCCGTGTTCATGAACCTGCTGTCCGTGGGCGCCTCGTACGGGATCCTGGTGCTGGTGTTCCAGAAGGGCGTGGCCACGGACCTGCTGGGGTTCCAGCACGCCGACGTGATCGACGTGTGGATCCCGCTCTTCCTGTTCACGGTCCTCTTCGGGCTCTCCATGGACTACCACGTGTTCCTGCTGAGCCGCATCCGCGAGCGCTACGACCAGACCGGCGACAACGCCGAGGCGGTCGCGTACGGGCTGCGCGAGACGGCGGGCATGATCACCGGCGCCGCGCTGATCATGGTGGCGGTCTTCGGCGCGTTTGCCTCGGGCAAGACGATCGTCAACCAGCAGGTGGGATTCGGGCTGGCCGTCGCGGTATTCCTCGACGCGACGCTGGTACGGTCCGTGCTCGTGCCGGCCAGCATGGAGCTGCTGGGTGGCCGCAACTGGTACCTCCCGTCGTGGCTGGAGTGGCTGCCGGATCTCCGCGTCGAGCCCGTCGAGGAGTAGGCGCTCCCTCCCTCTCCGCCTGAGGGCGGCATGACCCTTCGGGTGCTACCCTCGCGACGCTGCCACCCCACCCACGGGAGCCTCATGTCCCGCATCCGGCGCGTCCACACCTTCCTCGCGCTCGCCCTCGTCGCGGCGCTCGTTACGTGTGCCGGGTGCCTCGGTGACGACGACGGCAGCCCCGTGCCGGTGCGCACCGACACGGCGTCACCCGCGTCAACGCCCCAGCCGGCGCCTGCCGTGACCACGACGGTCACGCCCACACCGGGGTCGGCCGCCTCGACGCCATCGCCGACCGCGCCGACCGCCGCAGCCACTGCGACGCCGGAGCCGTCCGAAGAGCGGCTGACCGTCAGGTTTGTCGAGGTCTTCGGCGGCCGGGAGTTCGACCGGCCGATCGAGATCGGCGTCTACCCGGTGGGCCCCGCCGGGGAGTCGGGCCCCGGCATGTTCGTGGCTGAACAGGAGGGCCGCATCCTCGTGCTGCATCCCGATAGCGACGAGGCAGTCGAGCTCCTCGATATCCGCGACGCCGTCTCCAGGGTTGGGAACGAGGAAGGCCTGCTCAGCGTCGCACTCGACCCGCGGTTTGAGCAGACCGGGCACCTCTGGGTCTACTACTCGGTGCGCGACGTGCCGCGCCTGACCCGTCTTTCGCGCTTCACAGTCGACCTCGATGCCCGGCTTCGGGTGCCACTCGAGTCAGAGCTCGTGATCATCGAGGTGGAGCAGCCCTACTCGAACCACAACGGCGGCGCGATCCGCTTCGGGTCGGACGGGATGCTCTACCTCGGCTACGGGGATGGCGGCTCCGGGGGCGACCCGAGGGGTCATGGCCAGAACCTCGCGACGCTGCTCGGCACCATCATCCGCATTGATGTGCGCTTCGCGACCGCGGAGGCGCCGTACTCGATCCCGGCGGGGAACCCCTTCCTCGGCGTGGACGGGGCACGACCCGAGATCTGGGCCTACGGGCTGCGCAACCCGTGGCGCATGGACTTCGACCCGGAGACGGGTGCGCTGTGGGCGGGCGACGTCGGGCAGCGCGAGATCGAGGAGATCGACCGCATCGAACGCGGAGGCAACTACGGGTGGAACCGCCTGGAAGGCACCCGCTGTTTCGAGCCCTCGGAGGACTGTGATCGCACCGGCACCGTGCTGCCGGTGGCGGAGTACACCCACAATCTCGGCTGCTCGGTGACCGGCGGCGTGGTGTATCGCGGCGAGGCGATCCCCGCGCTGGCGGGCCACTACTTGTTCGGCGACTTCTGCAGCGGCCGCATCTGGGCGCTGCCCCTCGACGGAGCCGAGGTGGTCCAGATCGCGGAGAGCCCGCGTCGCGTCGCCTCGTTCGGCGTCGACGCCGGCGGCGAGGCCTACGTGCTGACGTTCGACGGAGCGGTGCTGCGGATCGTGCCCGAGTAGGGGTATCGAGGGCATATCGGGAGCGGCGTGCTCGCCGTAGCATGGGGCCGTGCTCATGCCCGCGCTGATCGCGCTCTTCGTCGTCTACGTAGTGCTCACGCTGTGGCAGATGCGTGTGGCGCTCGCCGCGCGCGAGCCGCAGGCGCGCCTGGCGCACGCACGACGGCTGCTGCTGCTGGTGTCGGCCGGCGTGCCGCTGCTCGTCGTGCTGATCCTGGTCGCGCTGTAGCGCATCGGAGCCGGCTCGCCTGGCGCGGTTGACGGCCATGCGAGCGTTCGTACGATTGAGTACGCGCGTACCGCCGGGGCGGGCCGGCGCGTGACGGGAACCGGGTAACACCCATGACGACCCAGGAACAGGCAGCACCCCAGGCCTCCGGCAACGGACAGGCGCCCGACGACCGGTACGACCCGGTCGCCGTCGAGGCGCGCTGGCAGCAGCGCTGGGTTGAGACCGGCCTCTACCGCACGCCCGACCACGTGGAGGGCCGGGACAACTGGTACCACCTCACGATGCTGCCCTACACCTCGGGCGACCTGCACATCGGCCACTGGTTCGCGATGGCGCCCTCAGACACCATCGCCCGCTTCCGCCGCATGAACGGCGCCAACGTGCTGTTCCCCATGGGCTTCGACGCCTTCGGGCTGCCCGCCGAGAACGCCGCCATCGCGCGCGGTACGCACCCCAAGGACTGGACCGACGGCAACATCGAGCGCATGCGCGGCCAGCTCCAGCGCATGGGCGCGATGTTCGACTGGGATCGCGAGGTCAACACGAGCGCGCCCGACTACTACCGCTGGACGCAGTGGTGGTTCCTCAAGCTCTTCGAGCAGGGCCTCGCCTACCGCGACGGGGCCGCCGTGAACTGGTGCCCGTCCTGCAACACTGTGCTCGCCAACGAGCAGGTGCTCGACGGTCGCTGCGACCGCTCCGGCGACCTTGTCGAGCAGCGCACGATGGAGCAGTGGTTCTTCCGCATCACCGCCTACGCCGACGAGCTGCTGGCGAACGAAGACATGTCGTGGCCCGAGCATGTCAAGCTCATGCAGCGCAACTGGATCGGCCGCTCCGAGGGCTCCGAAGCGTCGTTCGCGCTCGAGTCGCCGACCTCGGACGGCACGGACGAGATCCGCGTCTTCACCACCCGCCCCGACACGCTCCACGGCGTGACCTTCATGGTGCTCGCCCCCGAGCACCGGCTCGTCGCCGAGTTCACCACCGACGAGCAGCGCGAGGAGGTCGAGGCGTACGTGCAGGCCGCGCTGCGCGCCTCCGAGCTGGAGCGACAGTCGACCGACCGCGACAAGACGGGCGTCTTCACGGGCTCGTACTGCATCAACCACCTCACCGGCGAACGCGTCCCGATCTGGGTCGCCGACTATGTGCTCGCCTCGTACGGCACGGGCGCGGTCATGGGCGTGCCCGCGCACGACGACCGCGACTTCGAGTTCGCCGAGCTGTTCGGGCTGCCCATCCCCGTCGTGATCGCGCCCGAGGACTGGGACGGCGCGCCGCTGACGCAGGCGTACCTCGATCCCGGGCTGCTCGTGAACTCGGGCCAGTTCGACGGCATCCCGTCCGAGGAGGCGAAGGCGGCCATCACGGCGCACCTCGACGCCAACGGCTGGGGCGGCCCCACGGTGCAGTACCGCCTGCGCGACTGGCTGATCTCGCGCCAGCGCTACTGGGGCGCGCCGATCCCGATCGTCTACTGCGACGCCTGCGGCATCGTGCCCGTGCCCGAGGATCAGCTCCCCATCGAGCTGCCCTACGACGTCGAGTTCCTGCCGACGGGCCAGTCCCCGCTCGCGCTGTCCGAGGAGTTCGTGAACACCTCGTGTCCCGAGTGCGACGAGCCGGCGCGGCGTGAGACGGACACGATGGACACGTTTATGTGCTCGTCGTGGTACTTCATGCGCTACGCCGACCCACAGGACGCCGACCATGCCATCGCGCGCGACATGGCCGACGCCTGGCTGCCGGTCGACCAGTACACCGGCGGCAGCGAGCACGCGACGATGCACCTGCTGTACGCGCGCTTCTTCTACAAGGCCGCCCGCGACGCCGGCCTCGTGCCGGACGGCGAGCCGTTCACGCGCTACTTCGCGCAGGGCCAGATCCTCGGGCCCGACGGGCGTCGGATGTCGAAGTCGCGCGGCAACGTCGTGCCGCCCGACGACCAGGTGGAGCGCTGGGGCGCCGACGCGTTCCGCGCCTACCTCATCTTCCTCGGACCATGGGACCAGGGCGGGCCGTACGACGTCGATGGCATTGTCGGCGTCGCGCGCTGGCTGCGACGCGTCTGGTCGCTCGTCGCCACGCCGCCAGACGCGACGGCCCCCACCGACGCGGCGAGCGCGCTGGCGCCACTGCAGGAGGCGCACCGCACCCTGGAGCGCGTGACGCAGGACCTCGACCGCTTCCAGATGAACACGGCCGTGGCGGCGCTCATGGAGCTCACGAACAGCCTCGCGCGGCTGCGCGACGAGGGGCCGGTGCACGAGGAGTCGTGGAACGGCTCGCTGCGCCTGCTCGCGCTCATGCTCGCGCCGCTCTGCCCGCACATTGCCGAGGAGCTGTGGGAGCGCCTCGGACAGCCCTACTCGGTGCACGAGCAGTCGTGGCCGGCCGTCGATGCCGCGCTCACCGCGCGCGAGACCATCGAGCTGGTCGTGCAGGTCAACGGACGGCTGCGCGACCGCCTCCAGGTTTCGCCCGACGCGGATGAGGCCGAGGTGCGCGCGCTCGCCGACGCCAGCGAGCGGGTCGCCGCCGCGCTGGGCGGCAAGGAGCCACGGCGCGTGATCTACGTACCGGGGCGCCTCATGAACCTGGTGGCGGGGTAGCCGCGCGGCCCCTGATGCGACTGTCGCTGGCGCTCTTCGCGATCGTGGGCAGCGCCCTGCTGCTCGCGGCGTGCAACGGTGACGACGAGCCGCCCCCCGCGCCCGTCTACCACGAGGCCGCGCGCGTCGAGACCATCGAGACCGCGGACGGCCTGACGCTCGATGCGCGGCACTTCCCCGCCGCGGGCGAGCGGCTCGTCATCCTGCTGCACATGTACCCGGCCGATCAGACCTCGTGGTTCGGGTTCGCCACCGAGCTCCAGGAGCGCGGTGTGGACGCGCTGACGTTCGACTTCCGCGGCTACGGCGCGTCGCAGGGCGAAAAGGATCCGGGCGTCGCGAACATCGATGCACAGGCCGCGCTCGCCCTCGCCCGCGAGCGCGGCTTCGAGCGTGTGGTGCTCATCGGTGCATCGATGGGGGGGACTGCGGCCATCGTCGTGGCCGCCGATGAGCGGGTGGACGGGGTGGCGGCGCTCTCAGCCCCGGCAGCCATGGCCGAACTCGACGCCGCGAGCGTGATCGACGGCGTCGAGGCGCCCATCACGCTGGTGGCGGCCGACGGGGACCTCTCCGGGGCATCGTCGCTCCGCAGCCTCGCGGCCCTCGCCGCGCTTGATGACCGCGACGTGTTGATGATGGGCGGGCGGGCGCACGGCACCGAGCTGCTGGAGCAGTCGGACCGCGAAACCGTCCGAGGCTGGCTGCTGGACTTCCTCGACCGCGTCTGGCCGCCGTAAGCGGCCCGCCTACGAAGTCCCGTTCGCAGGGCCACGCGCGCCTGCGGCGGCGGGAGGAGCGGCAGTCTCCCGCTCCTCGACCGGCTCCTCTACCCGCTCCGGCTCCGGCTCGTGGACGGGTGCGCGTTCCGCGGTCGGCTCGACCACTTCAAAGCGTGTGCGCTCGTCGTCGAGGGGCGGCATTGCGAAGTCGTCGATGACCCCTTCATCGGGCGTCAGCGGCTCGGGCTCTCGCTCCGGCCGCGCGTCCGGGTGCTCGAAGCCGGTGAAGTCGATCGGATCGGAGCGGACGTCCCCGCTGACACGCCGCTCGGCCTCGCCGAGGGAGCGCGGCGCGGCGGCGGCGTCGGCAAGGAAGGCGTCCATCTCCGCAGGGCTGACGGCGGGCTGCGCCCCCGCCTCGGCGGGCGACGCCGATAGCTGCTCCAGGCCGGACTGCACTGAACGCTCGAACGAGCGGAGCTGGTACTCCAGCTTCGTGAGCAGCTGGCGCGCGTACTCGTCGGCCGCCGCCATCTGCTGCCTGGCGACGACACGTGACTCCTCGATGCGGCCCGCCATCTCCGCGTTGGCCTCCGCTGCTCGCTCCTCGGCGCGCACCTCCACCTCGGCGACGATCTCCGCGGCGCGCTCGCGTGCGGCGCGCGTAACCTTGTGGTCGTCGAGGGCGGTCGAGGCCTGCTCCTCCGCTCGCGCGAGCATCAGGCGGGCCTCCTCCTCCGTGTTACGGCGGATGGCGTCCATCTCGTCCACGATCTCGCGCGCTTCGCGCACCTCGTTCGGGACGGCGACCCGGAGCTGGTCGATCGTGTCGAGCAGCTCGCGGCGGTCGATGACCGCGCGGTTGCCGATGGGCATGCGCTGCGCGCCGGCCACCTGCTCCTCGAGACGGTCGATGAGGTAGAGCAGATCCATCGGGAGCCTCCTGCTAGCGGTTCCTGAACTTCTCTTGCAGCGCCGCCACCACGTGTGGCGGCGTCATATCGCTCACGTCGCGACCGAAGCCGGCCAGCTCACGGACGCGTGATGCGCTGATGAAGAGGTGCTCGAGCGAGGTCATGAAGTACGTGGTGTCGACGTCGGGGGCCATCTTGCGGTTCATGAACGCCTGGTCGATCTCGTCCGTGAAGTCGTTGATGTCGCGCAGGCCCTTCACGAGCACGATCGCGCCCTCCTCGCGCGCTCTCTCCACGGTGAGCCCGCGGTTTGCGATGACGCGCGCGTTCGGCACGTCCGCGACGGCCTCGGCGAAGAGCTGCACGCGCTCCTCGGTGCTGAAGAGCGCCGAGCGGCTCTCGGCCACCGCCACGATCACGGTCTCGTACAGCTCCGCGGCGCGCCGCAGGATGTCGATGTGGCCGAAGGTCACCGGGTCGAAGCGGCCGGGGTACATCGCAGTCGTCACGTCATGACTCCTCGTTGGGCCTGGGTGGGGAGTGGTCGCGCCGGTAGACGGCGATCGCGCCGTCGCCCTGCCGGCGCTCGCGCCAGCGGGGACGACCGGCGAGCGAGGGTGGCGCATCGGTACGCGCGGAGTGCTCGACGGCGATCACGGCGTCCTCGCCGAGGGCGTTCGCGATGGCGCGGTCGATGTCGGTCCACGCGGCGTCGTCATCGTATGGGGGATCGGCGAGTACGAGGCTGAACCGCGCGCCGTCGGCCGGGCGCCAGCGCCTCACGCGCGCCGTCGCCACCTCCGCGCGCTCCGCGAAGTGGGTGCGGTCGAGGTTCTCGCGCACCACGCGGCAGGCCTGGCGGCTTGAGTCGACGAAGACGCAGCGCTCGGCGCCGCGCGAGAGCGCCTCGATGCCCAGCGCGCCGCTCCCCGCGTAGAGGTCCACGACGCTGTCGAGGGGCGTATCGGCGGCATCGAGCATGCCGAACAGCGACTCACGGAGCCGCGCCGACGTCGGGCGTGTCTCGTTGCCCGAGGGCGTGCGCAGCACCGTGCCGCGCGCCGATCCGCCGATGACCCGAAGCGGCATGCGCTACTCGTCCTCGTTTCCGGCCGGCCCGGGCGGCGCCGACGGCGTCGGAGTCGGCTCCGGTGTGGGCTCGGCGGTCGGTTCTGGCGTGGGCTCCGGGGTTGGCTCAGGCGTCGCTTCCGGCGTCGGCTCGGGGGTGGCCTCAGGCGTGGCCTCAGGTGTCGCCTCCGGCGTGGCCTCAGGTGTCGCCTCCGGTGTCGGCTCCGGTGTGGGCTCGGGTGTCGCCTCAGGTGTCGGCTCCGGGGTTGGCTCAGGCGTCGCTTCCGGCGTCGGCTCGGGCGTGGCCTCAGGTGTCGCCTCGGGGGTGGGCGTCGGCGTCGGCGTGGGGTCGGTGGAGGCGGATGCCGTCGGCTCCGCCTCGGCGACGCGCTGCGCGACCTGCTGGCCGACGAAGACCACGCCGTCGGAGACGATCAGCGTCACGTCGTACGTCCCGATGCGCTGCGGCGCACGCCACGCGACGAGGCCGCCGTTGCCCTCGATCTGTCCGTCCGAAGCCGTCCATTGCGGCCGGAGGTACGGGCCGTACGGCAAGAGCAGGTGTACGGAGTCTTCCGCGACATAGCTCAGCACCACGTCCCAGAGGTCGGGAAGGCCCGGATCCCGATGCGCGGCGCTCACCGCCACGCCGCCCAGGCCGTAGCGGCTGGCGAGGTCGAGCCGGAACGCTGCCGAGTAGCGATTCTCCAGCCACACCGTGCGCGGTCCGCCGCGAGCTTCGTAGGCGAAGCTCACCGAGCGCGCCTTGCTGTCCCAGTAGAGGCCGCTATTGCCCGCCTCGCGGTCCAGGTTCACGGCGGCGACCGAGACCACCTCGCCGGGGCCCACGGCCTCGCCGCCACGGCTCTCGAGCGTGCTCGCGAACGCGAGCGCCTCGTGGAGCGTGAGCGTCTGCACGCCCTCGGCCGAGCGCTCGCGTGAGTAGCGGTCGAGCACGAGGGAGACGCGCGCGAGGTCCGTGCCGGCGGCGCGCTGCGTGGCGAGCGCCGCTTCGACGTGGTCGTAGAAGAGCGAGCGGTTGGTGGGTGGCACGAGCCACACCTCGGCGGACGCGGTCAGCGCCTCCCAGTCGTAGGCGCCGAAGTCCGCGCCGGTGGGGGTCGGCACGCTCACCACGACTCCCAGCCCGCGCTCGGCGCCCTGCTCGGCCAGGGTGGCGACAAAGTCGCTGAAGGCCTGGCGGCGGGCCGCGTCGAGCGTGAGGTACTCGACGTGCAGGCCATCGGCGCTGGCCGCCTCGGCAGCGGCGAGGAGCGCCTCGGCGTGGTTGCTGGCGATGTCCGGGATGGTGAGGATCGCGTCGACCGCGGCCACGTCCGAAGGTTCGGCAAGGTACACGCCCAGGTAGACGTCGGCGCGGCTCGTCGCGCCTCGGGCGACGGGCAGCGCGCCGTCGGGGGCGTCCCCGCCCCCCCGTTCCTCGCCCCCGGGCGGGGGTTGCCCGCGCCTCCCAGTTCCTCGCCCTCGGACGGGGTTGCCGCGCGCACGCTCACGATGTGCGCGGCGGTCAGCGGCTCGACGTTTGGCGTCTCACCGGGTCCGACGATCAGCGCCAGCGAGCGTGCGAACGCCGTGCGCGCGAGCACGGCGATGTTCGTCGGCACCAGGTCGACCTCGCCGTGCGCGGCGTTGCCGTCGTCAGTCAGGGCGATCGCGGTGAGCCGCGTCCAGTCGCCATCCGTGTAGGTGTAGAAGGCAAGGTGCTCGCTGTCGTTGACGCGCTCACTGAGCCGCACGGTGAGCGCCGCCGAGCCGGCGAACTGGCCGTCCGAGGTGATGTCGTAGAGGGCGCTCCGCGCCTCGAGACCCTGCGGCAGCGGTGGGAGGTCGTCGCGGGCCTGGGTGCTGATGCCGGGCGTCGAGTCGCCCTCGTCGCCTCCGCGGTCGAGGAGCGAGATCGGGGGTAACAGCAGGGCGGCAATGATGATGCCGAGGATGGCGATGACGCCGACGACGCGGAAGAGCCCGCGATCGCTCCCGCCCTCGTAGGTGTCGTAGAGGTCGTAGCCGTACTCGTCGCCGTCGTCGTCGAGCGGCTCGAACGGTTCCGGCCCCTGCCGGGGCGAGAGAGGATCTTGGTCCGACATGGCTTACTCCAGCCTTGGCGTTACCGGAATGGTGAGTTGCTGGCCGCCCCGCAGCACGGTCAGCTCCGCGACCTGCCCGGGAACGAGCGCCTTCAACCGGTTCACAAATGGATTCGCCAGATCGACCGGCATCGAGTTGACGGCGACGATCACGTCGCCCGCGCGCACTCCGGCCGAGTCCGCCGAGCTGCCGGGCTCGACGAAGGTCACGAGGGCGCCGGGCAACTGCGGGAGGCCTTCGGCCTCGGCCAGCTCCGGGGTCATCTCCATGTGCTGGCCGAACGGGAACTCGATGCCGAGCCGCGGCCGCGGATGGACGCCCAGCGTGATGATGTCCTCGATCACCGGCCGCAGGCTGTCCGTCGACTGCGCGAACGCGACCCCTTCGACGGCGAGCCCCGTCGGGGTCTCGCGCACGACGGTGGTGAGCAGGCCGACCAGCTCGCCGCCGGCGTTGATCAGCGCCCCGCCCGAGTCGCCGAGGTTCACTGCCGCGTCGGTCTGCACGAGGTCCTCGAGGACGACGCCGTTGCGCACCCACGACTGTTGGAGGCCGGAGACGACTCCCACCTTCACCGAGTTGCCGGTCGTGAACCCGGACCCCGCCACGGCGATGACGGGTTGGCCCAGTCGCAGCCCGCCCGAATCGCCGAGGCTCAGGCTGCGCAGGCCCTGGGCCGGGATCGCCAGCACGGCGAGGTCGGTGTACGGCGCGTCGTGCGAGACGAGGAGTGCGGGGCGCTCCTCGCCGGTGCTCAGCACGACGCTCAGCTCCGCGGCGCCGCTGATGACGTGGTAGTTCGTGATCACGTAGCCAGCGGGGTCGACCACCACCCCGGAGCCGAGGCTGCGCTGGCGGGACATCTGGCCGCTCTGGTCGCGGCGGGCGGGGGAGTCGGCCACCACCGTGACCACGGCCTGCAGCGCGCGGTGGATGGCGGCGTCGAGGTCTGAAGCGGGAGCGGGCGTGGCGGGTGTCGCGCTGACGACGGTGGTAGCCGCCGTCGACGTGGTCTCGGGCGGGGCCTGCGAGGAGCCGTCGTCGAGCACCAGCACGGCGACGCCGCCCGCGACGCCGCCGACCGCGCCCGCGGTCACAGCGATGACCAGCGCGATAAGCACCGCGCCGGAAGTTCGGCCCTGCACTGGAGGAGGATTCGGCGAAACGATGGTGCGGCGCGCCCCCGGTCCGGGTCCCTGTCGCCCCGGTACCCCGCCGTGCGAGATTCTATCATCTGCTAACACGCCCTCGCAGGCTAGGCCCCCGCAAGATGTGGAACGCCCAGATGCGCGCCGCGTTGCAGCACCCCCGATCGGGAGTTAACATAGACATAAGTTCTAGCCATTTTGCGGTCGGCGTCGGCGGGCCTGAACGCCTCGCCAGTCTCGGCCCTCCCCGCCGGTCGCCAACGTGGCCGGCGGTGATCGTGCGCCAGGGGGTGCGCACCGCGTCGCGGGAGTGTTGATGATGGAAGAACACGTACTTCTCACACACGAAGGCATGGAGAGGCTCAAGCAGGAGCTCCGCGAGCTGCGCACCAGCGGCCGCGCCGAGGTGGCTGCGGCCATCCATGAGGCGCAGGAGCTCGGCACTGCGCAGATCGACGGCCAGTACGAGGACGCCAAGAACCGCCAGGCGTTCCTCGAAGGCCGCATCCTCGAGATCGAAAACATGCTCGAACGCGCCGAGGTAATCGACGAGGAGGCCGCGCACCGCTCGCGCGTGGTGCGGATCGGCTCGACGGTGACGGTCAAGATGCCGAGCGGAGCCGAGCAGGACTTCCAGCTCGTCGGGCCTGCTGAGGCGAATCCGTCCGAGGGTCGCATCAGCCACGAGTCGCCCGTGGGGCGGGCGTTGCTCGGCAAGAAGCGGAATGACAAAGTGGACGTGAGCACGCCCGGCGGCAACGCCACCATGACCGTGCTCAAGATCCGCTAGCGAGCGCTCACGAGCCCCGGCCGGCGTCGAGAGCCGTCGCTCCGCTCCCACGATCCGCCGTCGACCCGGCGCAGCCCGAGGTAGCCCATGCCCAGCGAGCAGGAGCTGGTCGATCTGCGGCGCGAGAAGCGCGAGGCGCTGCTCGCGCACGGCGATCCATACCCGGCCACCATCGGGCGCACCCACGAGATCGCCCGCGCCCGCGCCCTCTTCGAGCGCAACGAGGGTGAGGGCCTCGAGGAGACCCGTCGCGCGCTCACCGTCGCAGGCCGCGTGATCGCGGTCCGCGACATGGGGCGCGCCGCGTTCGTCGATGTACGCGACGGCACCGGTTCCGTGCAGCTGCACCTGCGGCGCAACGTCCTCGGTGACGACTTCGCGCTGCTGCCGCTGATCGACCTTGGCGACTTCGTCGAGGCGCGCGGGCGGCTGTTCCGCACGCGCCACGGCGAGATCACCGTGGCGGTGCGGAGCTGGCGCGTGATCGCCAAGGCGCTGCGTCCCCCGCCCGAGAAGTGGCACGGCCTCAGCGATGTCGAGACACGCTACCGCCAGCGCGAGCTCGACCTCATCGCCAACGAACGGTCGCGCGAGATCGCGCGCACCCGTGCGCGCGTGGTCGCCTCGGTGCGGCGCTTCTTCGAACGCCGCGGCTTCATGGAGGTGGAGACGCCGGTGCTCCAGGACCGCGCCGGCGGCGCAGCCGCCCGCCCGTTCTCGACGCACCACAATGCCCTCGACCGCGAGTTGGCGCTGCGCATCGCCCTCGAACTGCACCTCAAGCGGCTCATGATCGGCGGCTTCGACAAGGTCTACGAGATCGGCCGCGTCTTCCGCAACGAGGGCATCTCGCACCGCCACAACCCCGAGTTCACGCTCCTCGAGTCGTACGAGGCCTACGCCGACTACCAGGATGTCGCGCGCATGGTGGAGGACCTGGTCCGCACCGTCGTGCGCGACGTCACCGGCTCGCTCGAGGTCCCGCACGGCGAGGAGGTCGTGGACCTCGGCGCGCCCTGGGGGCGCACCACGTACCGCGAGGCGCTACTCGAGCACACCGGAATCGACTACCTCCAGCACCCCGAGCCCGAGCAGATGCGCGCGCTCGCGCGCGCTCGCGGCGTCGCGGTCGACGAGGGCACCTCGTGGGGCACGGCGCTCGACGGCCTCATGTCGGCGTACGTCGAGCCGCACCTGGTACAGCCGACGTTCATCTTCGACTACCCCGCGGAGCTCTCGCCGCTCGCGAAGCGCAAGCGCGACGACCCGCGGCTCGTCGAGCGCTTCGAGCTGTTCGCGCTCGGCTACGAGGTGGCCAACGCCTACTCGGAGCAGAACGACCCGGTCGAGCAGCGCCGCCGCCTGCTGGAGCAGACGACGATCGCAGGCGAGGGCGACGATGAGGTCGAGGTCGCCGACGAGGCGTTCGTGCGCGCACTGGAGTACGGCATGCCGCCGGCGGGCGGGCTCGGGATCGGCATCGAGCGGCTGGTCATGCTCGTGACCGGCGAGCATTCGATCCGCGAGGTCATCCTCTTCCCCACCATGCGCGAGCCGGGCGGCTAGCGCGTGAGCCGCCTCGTCGAGGACATCCACATCCACGCCGCCGCCGACGAGGTCTTCGCCCGCGTCGAGGCGACCGGGAGCTACGGCGAGTGGCTCCCGCGCTGCTTCCGCGAGGTCGACGGCGATACCGACGGGGCGCTGGCAGCCACGCTCGCCCTGCCGCTGCGGAGCGTGACGGTGCGCCTCGAGCCCGCACAGGTCGAGGCGCCCTCGTTGCTGCACTTTCGCTCCGCCGACGGCGGGGAGGCGTTCGACTCGCTGACGTGGAGCCTGAGCGCCGAGGGCCCGCGCGAGGTGCACCTGGAGCTGCAGGCCGTCTACACCCCCGCGGGCGGCTTCCCGGGCGCGGTGCTGGACGTGCTGCTGCTGCGCTCGTACCGGCGTCAGGCGCTCCGTGACGCGCTCTGGCGGTTGAAGTCCGTGCTGCTGGTGCGCTCGTACGGGCGTCGGCCGCCCCGTGGCGCGCTCGGGGGGTTGAAGTACGTGCTGGAGGGCAACCCCCCGCCGAGCGAGGGCGAGCCCGCGTGAGCCGCGCCATCGAGGCGCTGATCTTCGACCTGGACGGCGTGCTCGTGGACTCCGAGCCCGTGCACTGGCGCGCCTCGCAGCGCCTCTTCGCGCCTCGCGAGCTGACGATGGAGGAGTACGAGCCCTTCGTCGGGCTCGCCATCGAGCCGTACATGGCGTGGGCGCGCGAGCACTTCAGCCTCGACGCGACGGTCGAAGAGCTCATCGGGCGCTACGCCGAGTCCGTCACCGCCGAGATCGAGTCGGGCCCGCTCCCGGCCCTCGACGGCGCACGCGAGCTCATCGAGGCTGCGCGCGGGCGAGGACTGCGCGTCGGGCTCGCGTCGCAGTCGATCGCAAGCTGGGTCCACCCCACGCTGCGCGCGGCGAGCCTCGATGGGTCGTTCGACGTGGTCGTGACCGGCGACGATGCCGCGCGCCCGAAGCCCGAACCCGACATCTACCTGCATACCGCGCGCCTGCTCGGCGTCTCGCCCGCCGCGTGCGTGGCGATCGAGGACTCACCCGCAGGGGTGCAGTCGGCTGCCGCGGCCGGGATGCTCGTCGTGCAGTCACGGCAGGCGTCGAGTGCGGCGTCGCCGCAGGCGGGCGCACACCTCGTCGTCGACTCGCTGCGCGAGGTCGACCTCGATGGGCTGCCGGAGGCGCGGGTGGCGTCGTTTGCCCGCCCCGAGGGGTCACGCTAGGCTCAACTCGTGGAGCGTCACTTCACCGTCTCCGGCTTCCTCTCGCACGGCGGGCGCACCGCCCTGCACTGGCATCGCCTCGGCCTGTGGCTGCCGCCGGGTGGCCACGTCCAGAGCAACGAGGACCCGATCGAGGCCGTGCTCCGCGAGGTCGAGGAGGAGACGGGCGCCGTCGCCACCGTCGTACCGACGACCCCCCCCCTCCCCCTGCCAGCGCCTCGGCCGGGGGCGGCCGCCGGGTGGCCACGTCCAGAGCAACGAGGACCCGATCGAGGCCGTGCTCCGCGAGGTCGAGGAGGAGACGGGCGTCGTCGCCACCGTCGTACCGACGACGCGCCCCTACCCGCACGAGCTGCCTCGCCAGCTACCGGCCCCGGCCACCATCGGCGTCTACGACATCGAAGAGCCCGGCAACCCGCACCAGCACATCGACTTCGTCTACTTCACGCACCCGGCGTCGAGCGGCGTCCCCGCGCTGCCCGACAACGCCGAGGGCTGGCGCTGGGTGGACGCCGAGACGCTGCGAGCGCCCGGCGTGGTGCTCGACGGGCCAGATGGCCCGGCCGAGGTCCCCGAGGACGTGCGCCGCCTCGCCCTCGACGCCATCGCGGCCGTCGAGATGCTGGCGGCGGGCGTCGCCTGACGGAACGCTCGCCGTGCTCTCCATCCGCACCATCCGCGAGCAGACCGAGGAGCTGCGTGACGTCTTCGCGCGGCGAGGCGTGGAGGCCCCCCTCGACGCCATCGTGGAGCTCGACCGTGGCCGCCGCGAGTTGCTGACCGAGGTCGAGTCCATGCGCGCCGACCGCAACCAGGCCGGGCGCATGATCGGCCAGACCCGCGACCCCGAAGAGCGCCAGCGCCTCATCGACGAGCAGCGCGCCGTCGCGGACCGTCTCGACACGCTCGAGGAGCGCCTGCGCGAGCAGGAGACTGAGCTCCTCGAGCGCTCGCTCGAACTGCCGAACACGCTGCACGAGGACGTGCAGGACGGCGGCGAAGAAGCCGGCGAGGTCATCCTCGAAGGCGTCTACGGCGCTGAGCCGGTGCGCGTCGAACCGCCCATGGCGGTCGGCCACGCAACGGAGCGGACGCCGGGTGACGGGCGGCGGCCGCACTGGGAGATCGGCGAGGAGCTGGGGCTCATCGACTTCGAGCGAGGGGCGAAGATCGCCGGTTCGCGGTTCTACGTGCTGCGTGGCCAGGCCGCGCGGCTACAGCGCGCGCTCATCTCGTGGATGCTCGACCTGCACCGCGAGCGAGGGTTCGACGAGGTTTACGTCCCGTTCGTGGTCAAGGAAGAGATGCTCGTTGGCACCGGGCAACTGCCGAAGTTCGGCGAAACGATGTACCACGACGCCGAGGACGACGTGTGGCTCGTCCCCACCGCCGAGGTTCCCGTTACCAACCTCTACCGCGACGAGATCCTCGACGGTGACGCGCTGCCGATCCGCCACGTCGCCTATACGCCGTGCTTCCGCCGCGAGCGCATGAGCGCGGGACGCGACATCCGCGGCATCAAGCGCGGCCACCAGTTCGACAAGGTCGAGATCGTCATCTTCAGCGAGCCCGACCGCTCGTGGGACGAGCACGACCTGCTCCTTAACGAGGCGCTCGAGGTCGTCCGCCAACTCGGCCTGACCTATCGCGTGGTTCGGCTCGCCGCGGGCGATGTCACGCAGTCCTCGGCGATGACCTACGACATCGAGGTCTGGGCGCCCGGCTCGGGAGAGTGGCTCGAGGTCTCCTCGGTCTCCAACTTCCTCGACTACCAGGCGCGCCGCGCGAACCTGCGCTACCGCGACGGGGAGGGGCGGGTGCAGCACATGCACACGCTCAACGGCTCCGGCGTCGCGCTCCCGCGCACCCTCGCGGCCGTGCTGGAGCAGTACGACCGCGGCGAGCACATCGAGGTGCCCGAGGTGCTGCGCCCGTACCTCGGCGGCGTGGAGCAGATCGAGGCCGAGACCGTCCCCTCCTGACGCCCGCCTGTTCCTGACTCCCTCAGCGAAGCGGGTTGACGTTCCAGTACGCGCGTTCTATATTCCGAACACTCGTACGGGACATGTGTTCTGTGTCTCGTGCGGGCTGGCGACAGGGGGTGTGGAATGCTGTTCGGGATCATGCTCGGTCTTGTCCTGGGCGCCGCGGCGGTGCTGCTCATCGAGCAGTGGCTGCGCGCCGAGTTGGTCGACTGGCCCGGCGCGCCGAGGCGGCTGGGTGGCGGGGGCCACCTCGGTGGCCGCGGCCGGGTCGCGGGCTCGCTGCACCGGCGGTGGTGGGCCTAGGCCACCGCGCGCGCACGGCACGGGCGGTCGCTAGACTGGTCCGGTGACCACCGATACCACGTCCGACGGCCCCTCGAACGACCGAGGGGGCGCGCGCCCACCGAGGCTCGTGCGGCTGCTCTGGGACGCGTTCGACGAACTCGAACGCATCGCCGGGGCGCTGCCGACACCCGGCCAGGGACGCGCCATCGGTCGGCTCAACGCCGGCAGCTGGGTCGTCGCGCACGTCGCGCAGCAGCAGGAAGCCTACTGGTGCACCGGCGCGCAGGGCCTGGAGCCCGACGAATGGCTCGCCGCCCTCGATGTCGGCTTCGGCTCCGAAGCCTCGGTACCCGACTACCACGAGGCCCTCGAGGCGTTCGCTCGCGTCCGCGCACGCTCGATCCCGTACCTGCGCTCGCTCCGCGACGAGGACCTCGACGCGGTCATGGAGCCCTCGGGAGACTCGGGCGGAGCGCCGACGGTGGGCGATCTGCTGGTGCGCGCCGTGGGGCACGTCTTCGTACACACGGGCGAGCTTGCGACCATCGCGTCGCTTGTCGGCGCGCCGGACCTCGGAGCGCCGGGACGGCTCACCCACTCGACCGCGCCGCCGGTCGCAAGGGACAGTACGGCGGGCAACGAATAGCCCGGGCGGTACCGCCCGGGCTTCGCTGTCGGTCGACCGAGGGTTCTCGGCCTAGACTTCCTGGACGAGCATGCCCGTCGGGTGGCGTCGCCAGCTGCGGAACTTCGCGTTCTTGATGCCCGCGGCCATCGCGTAGTCGCGCGCGCGGCGCACGAGGCCGGACGGCACGTAGATGTAGAGCGGCGCCTCGCCGGTCTCGAGGGGCGCCCACACGAGCTCGGCCTGCTGCCGCGTCACCGTCTCACGGGTCTCGACCTGCGCGACGATCACCGGGCGGTTGCGCGGGTGCTCGACGACGACGATGTCGGGGAAGACCTGCGACGTCGACGCGCCACCGGCGGTGAACTCCAGCGCCAGGGTCGGCGTCGGGAGGTTCGTGTAGGTGCGGTAGTCGGGGTAGGCGTCGTTCGGGTACACGAAGCGGTCACGCGCGAGCTGCCGCACAACGACCTCGATCTCGAACTGGCGGGACTCTTCGCTGCGTCGCCACGGCGTACCGGCCTCGCGCCAGTCCATGACCGCGCGCTCGTGCTTCGCCGCGAAGAGCCGCATGTCCTTGCCCTGCCCGTAGAGGAACGCGAGGAGTGCGAGCGGGGCGACGAGGATGGCGATGACCACGCCGAACTGCGAGGGCCCGTCGACGCCGTCGAGCAGCAACTGGAGGTTCCCGACATTGACGTCGCCGAAACGGACGTTGTCGAGGGCGTCCCACACGCCCTGGCCGCCGAATGTGGGGCCGGGCGTGATGAAGATCGCGGCCAGCGACCCTATCAACGCGATGAAGGCGATCAGGCTGACGGGCGACGGCAGCTTGTACTGGTTGACCGCCGGGCCATGCCCGTGCGGTGCGACCGCCTCCACTTGGCCGCCCCCGATGGGGACGGGAGCAGGCGCGGCAGCGGCAGCCACGGCGGGGGCTTCCTCGGCAGGCTCGGCCTCGGCGGGCTCCTCGGCCTCAGCCTCGGCGGGGGCCTCGGCAGCCGCGGGCTCGGGCTCAGGCGGTGCCTCCTCGGCGGGCGCCGGCGGCGCCGCCGCGGGCGCTCCGTCGCCACCGACCTGGGCACGGGCCGCCGCGCGGTCGTCGAACCACAGCTCGTTGATGGCGGTGAAGTGCGCCTGGTCGTCCGGCACGTCGGGCTCGTCGAAGATCGCGTCGACAGGGCATGCGGGCTCGCAGGCGCCGCAGTCGATACAGGCCACCGGGTCGATGTAGAGCATCCGGTCTTCGCCTTCTTCGAAGTGGATGCAGTCGACCGGGCAGACCTCGACGCAGGACTGGTCCTGAACGTCGATACAGGGCTGGGTGATGACGAACGTCACGCGCTGCTCTCCCTCCAGTGAGGGGATGGCTCTCGCCTGCTTCGCGCGCAATCGTATCCGCGCCCCCCGCGAGCGTCTATGCCGTCCTGCCCGCGATGCCCCCGAGGGCACCTGTAGCCCGCGCGAGGTTGCCCTCGCGGACTGCGCGCGGGCGCCCGGGATCCGGCGGTTGGACGCCCGGACCGGGCCTCATCGGCCGCCGGGACGCGCCGAACGGCGCGCCGCGTGCGGCGATTCCGGCCGCCCCCACTACAGGTCGAGGGCTACAGGTGGTAGAACATGTGCGACCGCGCTTACGGGAGCGCGGTGTACGGGAGGCGCCGCTGTGACGTTCGTCATCACCCAACCCTGCATCGAGGTCCGCGATCAGTCCTGCGTCGAGGTGTGTCCCGTCGACTGCATTCACTTCGAAGAAGGCGAAGACCGGATGCTCTACATCGAGCCCGTCGCCTGCATCGACTGCGGGGCCTGCGAGCCCGCATGCCCCGTCGACGCGATCTTCGACGAGGCCGACCTCCCCGACGACATGACGCACTTCACCTCCATCAACGTGCTCTGGTACAGCGACCCCGAGGGCGCTCGCGCGCAGGTCGCGTCGATTCCCGCGCTCGAAGGCGCCGAGGAGGCGCGTGCGGCCGCCGTGGCGCGCGCCGAGGCAGAGGCTGCCGTGGCGGCGGCCGAGGCCGCAGCCGCCGATGAGCCCTCGAAGGGCCTCTACAAGTACGGCGAGGGCGGCATCGAGGGGAAGTGCATCCTCTGTGGCCAGTACGTCACCAAGGGCGGCGTGATGTTCCGCGCCAAGTCCGTCGCGTGCGCCGACTGCGCCGCCAAGGCCGAGCGCATCCGCGACCCGTACCGCCAGGTCGCCGGCCGCCGCTAGGCCGCCGGGTGCGGTGAGAGACGCACCGGTGAACCGCTACGTCGACGAGATGTCGCGCGAAGACCTCGTCGAGGAGGTCAAGGACCTTCTGGTGCGTGGCGTCTTCCGCCACGATGAGGTCGGCGACCCGACCATCCTCGGCAGGGACGCGCTGCGCAAGCAGGTGAAGCGCATCCGTCTCCGCATGCTCCTCGACGGGCGCGCCTCGACCTAGACCTTCCCCACGGCCGGCCTCGGCCTTCGAATCTCGATGTACTGCCAGCGCTCGTCCTCGCGGACACGGTAGGAGTGCGCGCGCACGCCGAGGTAGGCGCGCAGCGACGCGCGTTCGTAGTCCGCGCGCCTGAGCAGCGCGGGGCTGTCGTGGTCCTCCGCGTCGAGCAGCGCGTCGAGGATCCGGTCGCGGGGCCACGTCGGGCCGGGGTCGGCGGCGCGCGTTGCCGGCGAGGTCATGAAGTGGCCGATCACCGTCTCCCCGGACGGCGCGAGGCCAAGCTCGGCGAACAGCCAGCGGTGGACGCTGATGGTGGCCTGCACCTGCGGCTCCGGCCACGGCTCGCCGCTGAAGCCCTCGTGCTCGACGCCGACCGCGTAGTCGTTCGGGTTGGCGCCGGCCGGCAGCAGCGACCACTGCGGCGGTGCGCCGCGATCGAGGCGCCCCGCATGCCACGCCTGCCGCCGGATCGGGACGTGCTGCACGATGCGGCCGTCGCGGCCGATCGTGAAGTGCGCGGACTTGGGCGTCACCCTCGGACGCTCGCGCGCCCAGCGGATCATCGTCGCCTGCCAGCCCTGCATGACGTGCGACATGACGCCGCGCGGCACGATCGCGCCACCCATCGCGGCCGTCTCGATGCGCTCGACGCCCGGCATCCACTCCGCCACGAGCCCCACCTTCCTCCCTACGCGGCAGTGCGGCACGCGTAGAGGGGTAGCGTGGGCTGCCGGACGTGGAGCAGTGAGGGGTACCTGGCGCTGAGGTCGCCTGGGGGCCCGAGGATCTACGTCGTCGGGGTCGGGGCGGCGGATTCCTCCTCGAGGTACGGGAGGATCGCGTCCATGAGGTCGGTCTCCGAGTCGAGCGAGCGGCCGATGCCGGAGAGCAGCCCCATCACGCGGGCGATCAGCACCACGTCGCCCGGCACCTCCACCAGCGGGTTGGCGCGCAGCACGCGGCCGAGCCGCAGGTTCACCTCGGCGAACAGCTGCTGGTCGGCGTAGGCGCGGCCGGAGCGCAGCACGTCGCCGAGGAACGCCTCGCCCAGTTCGTAGTAGGTCTCGTCGTCGCGGACGCGGGTACGGAAGCCCATGTCCTCCATCGCGGTCGAGATCTCGGCGCGGTGCTGGGCGATGATCGCGCTGGTCAGCACCACCACCTGCTGCCGGAACTCGTCGGGTAGCCGCTTCGTGAGCCCGAAGTCCACGAGGCCGATGCGCGCCGGCTCGCCGTCGCGCGGCGGCAGCACGAACAGGTTGCCGGGGTGCGGGTCGGCGTGGAACATGCCGTGCCGCAGGATCGTCACGTTGTAGATGTCGATCAGCGCCTCGGCGATGGCCGCCGTGTCGACGCCCAGCGCGCGCAGCTCCTCGACGTTCGTGATCTTGATGCCGTCGAGGTAGTCCATCGTCAGCACGCGGCGGCTCGAGCGCTCCCAGTAGATGCCCGGCACGACCACGTCGTCGCGGTCGGCGAGCAGTGCCGCGATCTCCTCGGCGGCCCGTCCCTCGTGCTCGAAGTCGATCTCGTCGGGCGCGTTGCGCTCGAGCTCCTGCGCGAGCGGACGGAAGTCGATCACGGTCTCGATGCGCGCCCAGATCGAGGTCAGCCAGCGGATCGTCTCGATGTCCCACGCGACGATGCGGTCGATGCCGGGGTACTGCACCTTCACGGCCACGTCGGTGCCGTCGTGCAGCCGCGCGCGGTAGACCTGCGCGAGCGAGGCGGCGGCGACGGCTTCACGGTCGAACTCGGCGTACAGCTCGTCGACGGGCCCGCCAAGCTCGCGCTCGATGAGCGGCTGCATCTCCTCCCACGGCCGCGGCGGGACGGCGTCGTGTACCAGCGACATCGTCTCGACGTACTCCTCGCGGAGGATGTCGGCGCGGCTGCCGAGGAACTGCACGGACTTGATGATGAGCCCCTGCTGCTTCACGGAGCGGCGCACGATCGCGCGCGCCGCGCCGAGGTGGAAGCGCGCGGTCTGTTCTGGCAGGTCGGAGCGGCGCAGCCGCCGCATGATGCGCAGCCAGCGCCAGCGCAGCCACAGCAGCACGACCGTGACCGCCATCAGCACGAAGCGCCGCCAGCGGCCCGAGGGCGGCCTCGGCGGCTCCCCGACTATTGCCTGCGCCATTGCGTCATTCCCTCGGCGCGTGGGTGGGGCGTTGCGGTACGATCGGAGCGATGGTGGTCTTCAACCCGTTCCTGCCGTCGTACCAGGCCAACCCCTACCCGGCCTACGCCGCGCTGCGTGCGGGGGACCCCGTGCACTTCAGCGCCGCTATCCAGGCGTGGGTGCTCACGGCCTACGAGGACTGCGAGCGCGTGCTCCGCGAGGCCGACACGTTCTCGTCGAGCTCGTTCACGGCATCGGGCCAGCTCGCGACCGTGCTGCAGCAGCAGCGGCGCGAGTTCCCGCTGGGCGAAGTGCCGACCGTGCTCAACTCGGACCCGCCCGTGCACACTCGCCTCCGTACACTGCTCAACCGCGCGTTCACCCCGCGCGCCATCGAGGGTCTGCGCCCGCACATCGAGGAGATCGCCGCATCGCTGCTCGCAGATGCCGGCCGCACGGGCGGGCGATTCGACGCCGTGACCGGCTTCGCGCAACCTCTCCCAATCATCGTAATCGCCGAGCTACTCGGAGTCCCGCCGAGCGACCGTGACCAGCTCAAGGAGTGGTCTACGGCCATCGCGAACACTACGAACGTGCTGAACACCGAAGGCGCGCTTGTGGCGGCGCGCCAGGCCACCGTCGAGCTCATCGCCTACATGGACAAGGTCGTCGCGCAGCGCCGCGCGGCTCCCGGCGCCGACATCATGACGGCGCTGGTGCAGGCCGAGGAGGATGGCGAGCGCCTCTCGCACGACGAACTGCTCGCATTCTCGATCCTGCTGCTCCTCGCCGGCCACGAGACGACGACGAACCTGATCGGCAACGGCCTCTTCGCGCTCACCGAGCACCCGGAGCAGGCGGGGCGCCTCCGCGCCGAGCCGGAGTTGCTGCCCTCGGCCGTCGAGGAGTTCCTGCGCTACGACAGCAGCGTGCAGGGCGCGGTGCGCTTCGCGCGTCGGGCCGTCGAGGTCGGCGGGCGCAGCATCGAGCAGGGCTCGACGCTGCTGCTGCTCCTCGGGGCAGCGAACCGCGACCCGGCGCAGTTCCCCGACCCCGACGCACTCGATGTGTCGCGTTCGCCCAACCGTCACCTGTCGTTCGGTCGTGGCATCCACTTCTGCCTCGGCGCACCGCTCGCACGGCTCGAGGGTGACATCGCGTTCCGGGCGTTGCTCGACCGCTTCCCCGAGCTGCGGGTCGCCGAGGGTGGCGCGGAGCGCAGCGGCACGCTCGTGCTGCGCGGCATGGGGAAGCTCGAACTCGAGGTCTGAGAAGGAGGGCGCGTCGTGAGCGACTACGACAGCAGCAACGTGTTCGCACACATCCTGCGCGACGAGATCCCGAGCGACCGTGTCTACGAGGACGACGAGTTCATCGCGTTCCGCGACATCAACCCCGCCGCCCCGACGCACATCGTGCTCATCCCGCGCGGCGAGCCCCCGGCCGGCCCCGCCGGCCTCGAGGACGGCGATGTGGGGTGGGCAGGTCGCATGTTCGTGGTGGCATCGCGTATCGCCGCCGCCGAGGGGCTGGCCGAGGGTGGCTACCGGCTCGTCGTGAACAACGGCGAGGACGCCGGCCAGGAGGTGGCGCACCTCCACATGCACATCCTGGGCGGCGGCGAGCTCGGCCCGATCGCCTGACCCGGGCTGCGCGTCGAGCACCCTCGGCGCTTCGTGCGGCGTCGACGGCGGCCGGTCGCGTGTACCCTAGCGCGTGCCGCGTGGAGTGGGCCCGTAGCTCAGCGGCCTAGAGCAGTCGGCTCATAACCGATCGGTCCCAGGTTCGAATCCTGGCGGGCCTACCAACCTCCCGCTCCTCCTCCAGCCCGCCATCAGGAGAGGCCGAATGGACCAGAGAAAGATATTCAACTGGGCCGGCGTCGACCCCTGGCCTTCTGACTATCCGGGCGTAGGCATGAAGGTCGTGAGCGGCAAGAACATGCAGCTCGTCTGGGCCGAGTTCCAACCCGGCGCGAGCTACAACCTCCACTCCCATGAACGCGAGCAGTTCAGCTTCATGCTGAGCGGCCGCATGCGTCTCACTGTCGGGGACGAGGTCTCCGAGATCGGGCCCGGAGACATGTGGTACGCCCCGAGCAACGTAGTGCACGGCGGCGAAGTCCTCGGGGACGAGCCCGTCGTCTTCGTCGATGTCTACTCACCCCCCGCCGAGGAGTTCACGACGGACGACGACTGAGCGCCTGGCGCCCCTATGACGCACATCCGGCGCGGGAAGCCCGGATTGGAGTGAATGTGATGCCCCGCAAGATGTCCCAGGCATCGGGGACGTCGGCCGAGGAGTCCAGCGGGGGCGTCGTGCTGCTTTCCGGCGGCAACCCGCAGATCGCGAAGGCCGACGGCGACGCGCCCGTGCAGGCGTACATCGCGGCCATGCCGGGGTGGAAGAGCGACCTGGGGCGACGCCTCGACGAGCTCATCGTGCGTACCGTGCCCGAGGTGCGCAAAGCCGTGAGGTGGAACTCGCCCTTCTACGGCGTGGTCGGGCAGGGCTGGTTCCTGAGCACCCACGTCTTCACCCGCCACGTGAAGGTGACGTTCTTCTCCGGCGGGTCGCTCGAACCCACCCCACCTGAGTCGGGCAAGGACCCGACCGAGCGCTGGATCAACATCCGCGAGGGCGAGTTCGACGAGGAGCAGATGGAGGAGTGGGTCAGGCAAGCCGCTGCCGTGCCCGGCTGGGACGGGTTCCAGCACACGTAGGCATCGAGGTACCTCGCCGGCTACTCCTGTGACAGCAGCCACTCCAACAGTGCGTCGACGAAGGCGTCGCCGTAGCCCGGACCGTGGCCGCTGCCGTCGCCCGCCCAGAGCTCGATGGTGACGCCTTCAGCGCAGCCCGATTCGAGGCGGAACACCTGCGTCTCGGCGCCCGGCACGTATTGGTCCAGGTCGAGCGTGGCAGAGGGTTGAGGCTCGTCCGGCCAGTCGCAGCCGGCCTGCCGGCTCCAGCGCGTGACCATGTCCCACGCCCCCGCGTAGAAGGCCAGCTCGCCGTCGCCATCCGAGTCCCGTGTTTCCTCGTCGCCATCGAAGAGGATCACCGGGTCCTCGGTGCCGTGGATGTGTAACACCGACACGGGAGGCGCGCCCTCGCAACTGGAGTCCTCGACGTAGCTGGTACCGGCCAGGCTGGCCACCGCGCGGAGGCCGGGCAGTCCCTTGCAGGCCATGTGGTGTGACATAAACCCGCCGTTCGAGTAGCCGAAGACGTACACCGCCCCGAAGTCCTGGATCGCTTCGGCGGCCGCCACCAACTCGGTCAGGTACGCGACATCGTCCTCGCCGGTCTTGCCGCCCTCGCAGCACCGGTCGGTGGGGTTCCAGAAGCGGTTGCCCGCGCTATCGCGAGTCCCGTTGGGCAGCAGGAGCGCGAATCCGTCGGTGGCCACGCGCTTGTGCAGGGGCACGTAGGCGGCCAGCGAGGCCGAATCGCTCCCGTAGCCGTGCAGGGCGACGATGAGGGGCGTCTCGCCGTCGACGAAGGCCCGGGGCGTCACGAGCACCGCGGGCTCGTCCCGTGCGGGGTGGTCGACGTAATGCACCTCGCCGCCCGACTCCTCGACGAGCTCGACGGTCCGTTCGAGGACTGTGCCCTCCGATAGCCCCGGCGGCTTGTCCTCGTCTTCGGACCACCACTCCGCGCCGAGCAGGATCGACTCCACCCGGAACGCGAGCTCCTCGATCTCCTGCAGCCGCGCGTCCAGATCATCGAGGCGCTCGCCGGTCTCCGGCGCTTCGAGGTCCGCGAGTTCCTGCCGGAGGAGCACCACCTCGGCGCGGAGTTCGGCGTTCTCGTCCGCAAGCGCGTCGACCGACTCCTCGAGCGAGTCGGCCTGCGCCTCGAACTCCCGCAGCCGCTGCTCGTCTGCCGAGTCGCCGCCACCCGTGCATGCGAGGAGCGTGACGGCCAGCAGGACGGTGACGGTCACCGTCAGGAGGCATTGCCGTGAGCCGGCTGCGAGAGACGCGAGAGCGACGACGATGCTCATGGGGTACTCGCGGACTCCAGTGCTGCCAACCCGGATGCGTCGGAGGGCTCGCTCGCCCTACCGCTCGGCCCGGGCGCGTACCTCGCACTCCAGGCATTCGTCCATGACCACCATGAGGCCCGCGTCCCGCGCCGCCGAGGCGCCCTCGTCGCTCACGACGCCGAGCTGCATCCAGACCGCCCGCGCCCCGATCTCGATGGCGTCAGCGACTATCGCGGGGACCTCCTCCGAGCGCCGGAAGATGTCGACGACGTCCACGGGTTCCGGAATCGAGGCGAGGTCGGGGTAGCACGTCTCGCCGAGGATCTCCGAGGCCGCGGGGTTCACCGGGATGATGCGGAGCCCCTGCTCCTTGAGGTACTGCGCCACAGCGTGGCTGTCGCGCTCCGGGCGTGGGGACAGGCCGACGACCGCAACGGTCCGGCACACTTCCAGCACCCGGTCGATGTCGCTCATGCCACGCCTCCGCGATCGAGCTCGCTCATCCCGTAGACGACTCTACGCGGGTGGACCACCGGGCCTAGCGCCTCGCCCCGGCGAGCTGACGCCGCACGAGGCGCGCGTACAGGCCGTCCTGCCCGGCAAGTTCCTCGTGCTCGCCGACCTCGACCACGCGGCCCTCGTCGAGCACCACGATCTGGTCCGCGTCGCGCACGGTCGAGAGGCGGTGGGCGATCACGAGCGTCGTCCGGTGCTCCATGAGTTCGTCGAGCGCGTCCCGCACCAGACGTTCGTTGAGCCCGTCGAGGTGCGAAGTCGCCTCGTCGAGGATCAGCACGGGCGCGTCCTTCAGGAGCGCGCGGCCGATCGCGACGCGCTGGCGCTGACCGCCCGAGAGCTGCGCGCCGCGCTCACCCACCGTGGTGTCGAGCCCGTCGGGGAGCGACTCGACGAAGTCGGCGAGGCCGGCGCGCTCGATCGCGAGCATGATGTCGCCCTCGTCCGCCTCGGGCCGGGCGACGAGCAGGTTGTCGCGGATCGAGGCGTTGAACAGGTAGGTGTCCTGCGCCACGAGCGCCACCTGGCCGCGTAGCTCGTCGAGCCGGTAGGTGCGCAGGTCGGCGTCTTCGAGCGTGATGCTGCCGTCCTGCGGATCCCAGAACCGCAGCATGAGGTGCGCCGCCGTCGTCTTGCCCGCACCCGAGGGGCCGACGAGCGCCACGGTCCCGCCCGGCTTGAGGTCGAATGACACGGCGTCGAGCGCGGCGCGCGGGGTGTCCTCGTACGTGAAGCCGACGGCCGCGAACGCGCCTTCCGAGGCCCCGCTGGTCGCGGCGGCCTCGCCACCCGCGGTCATGCCGGGGCCGTCGAGGACCGCGACTTGCTCGCTGTGTACCGCCGTGAGGCGTCGCGTCGCTCCGAGCGTGTCGCCGAGCCGCCGGCCCACCTGCGCCAGCTCGGCGACGGGCATGAACGCGCCCATCGCGAGCAGCGTCAGCATCGGCGCGAGTGACGAGTCGACCTCGCCGCGCACGGCGAGCGCCCCACCGATCGCGAGCACCGCGAGGCCGCCGAAGCCGGTCAGGCCCTCGAGGAGCGTGCGCTGCGTCGAGATCTGGCGGTTGAAGCCGGCGCGGACCGGGCGGTAGTCGCCCATCAGCGCCTCGAACTCGGCCTTGCGTTCCGGCTCGCGCTGGAACGCGGTCACCTCGCGTAGCCCCTGCAACGTGTCGACCATGTGCGCGTTCAGTGCGCCGAGGTGGTCCCTCGAACGCGACCCCAGGCGGTCGACGATCCGGCGGGTGAACAGCGGGCTCAGCCCGGCCACCACCAGCAGCGGCGCGAGGCCCAGCCCGAGCCGCCAGTCGACGACGAACAACGTGATCAGCGCCGCGCCGGGCACGACGAGGCTCACGAAGGCGTTAGCGATGGTGTGCGCGAAGAAGTACTCGACCGTCTCCACGTCCTGCGTCGCCATCGACACGAGGTCGCCCGTGCGCCGTCGCAGCAGGTAGGCCGGCGCGAGTTGGTCGAGCTTGCGGTAGAGGTCGATGCGCATGTCCGCCAGCAGGCGGAACGCCATGTCGTGCGAGATCCAGTTCTCGAGGAAGCGGAACAGTCCGGTCAGCACCGCGACGAGCATCAACAGCCCGGCGAGCAGGCCGATCGACTCCCCCTCGCGCACGTTCGCGACCATGAGCGCACCGATCACGCCCACCGCGATCGACCCGAGGAAGAAGGCCACGCCCGTCACGAAGGTGAGGGTCGTCTTCAGCCAGTAGGGCGCGGCGAGGCTGAGCAGCCGCGCGGAGGTCTCGCGCCACCCCATGCCCTCGGCGCGGATGATCGCCTCGGTCGGCCCGCCGACGTCGGCGCGCATCGTCAGCGCGCCCGATGCGCCGACGGCGGCCGGCTCCGGCGCGGGAGCGCCGGCGGCCCACTCGTCGAGGCTCGGGTCGGTCATCTGGCCGGCCATGAGCCAGTCGTAGACCCCGCCCTCCTGGAGCAGCGTCTCGTGGTCGCCACGCTCGACGAGCCTGCCGTCGTCCAACACCAGGATCTCGTCGCAGGCGCGCACGCTCGACAGGCGGTGCGCCATGATCAGCGTCGTCCGACCCTGCATGAGCGCGTCGAGCGCTGCCTGGATCGTCGCCTCGTTCTCGGCGTCCACGCTCGACAACGCCTCGTCGAGGATCAGGATCGGCGCATCGCGCAGCAGCGCGCGCGCGATTGCGATGCGTTGCCGCTCGCCGCCCGAGAGGCGATGGCCGCGCTCGCCGATGACCGTCGCGTAGCCCTCGGGGAGGTTCGTGATGAACTCGTGGGCGTTCGCCGCGCGTGCCGCCTCGCGGACCTCGTCGTCGCTCGCGTCGGGCTTCGCGAAGCGCAGGTTCGCGAGCACCGATCCGTGGAACAGGTACGTGTCCTGCAGCACGACCGCCATCTGCGCGCGGATGTCCTCGAAGCGCAGCTCGTTCAGGTCGTGCCCACCGAGGCGAATCGTGCCCTGCTGGGGCGTGTAGAGGCGCTGGAGCAGCCACACCAGCGTCGACTTGCCGGAGCCGGAGCGTCCGACCACGCCGATGCGGCGCCCGGGCTCGACGGTGAACGAGACGCCGTTCAGTGCCGGGCGACGCCCGGTTGGGTAGCTGAACGTCACGTCGTCGAACTCGATGCGCGGCTCCAGGTCGCGTGCCGGCGCGGCGTCAGTGTCGGGGGTGAGCGGCTCGGCGCGGTCGATGTCGAGCACGGCCTCGGCGGCAGCCACGCCGAACAGCCCCTGGTGGAAGAGCTGGCTCAGCTCGCGCAGCGGGCGGAACACCTCGACGCCGAGCATGAGGACCACGAGCAACTCGGCCAGCTCCATCGCGCCGCTCTCGACGCGCAGCGCACCCACGAACAAGGCGACGGCCGAGCCCACGGTGATCGCGAGGATGGTGAGGCCCTGAGCGATGGCGTTGCTCACGAGCACGCCCATCGTCGAGCGGAACACCTCGTGCGCGCGTTGCGCCAGTGCCTCGCCACGGCGGCCGCTCTGGCCGAATGCCTTGAGGGTGGCGAGACCCTGCACCGAGTCGAGGAAGTCCGCCGCGAAGGCGCCGTACGCGTCGCGGCGGCGCAGCGACGCATCGGCGTTGCGCTGCTTGAGCAGGGACGGCACGAGCAGCGTCGCAAGCGCGAAGGCGAGGTAGACGGCCGCGACCGGGAGGTCGAGCCAGCCCATGAAGATGAAGATACCGAGCGGCGCCAGCGTCGCCACGATCAGCTGCGGCAGGTACTGCCCGAAGAACGTCTCGAGCTGCTCGACTCCCTCGATGACCCCGACGGTCACGTCGCCCGTGCGCTGGCGGTCGAAGTGCGCCGGCCCCAGGCGCGAGACCTGGTCGAAGAGCCGCTGGCGCAGCGCGAACTGCACGTCGAGCGCCGTGCCGTTCGCGATCTCTTCCTTGACATAGTGCAGCACCGAGGTGGCCACGACCGCACTCGCCGCGGCGACGATCAGGGGGAGGAGCTCCTCGAGGCCGTCGCCTTCGAAGATGCGCGCCCCGATCCAGCCCAGCAGGGCGAGCCGCGCCACCCCCGCTGCGACAGCGGCGAGGCCGACGATGACCGCGAGCGCGATCCGCCCGCGCACGCCCTCGGTGAACCGCCACAGCTCCCCTGAGAAGGTCATCGAGTCACCCTTGTCACGATCGAAGGCAGCCCTTGCGGGGCGCGGCGCGCGAGTGCGGTCACTGTGGCGCAGCCCTCCGGATCGTCCCAGCCTCGGCGGCCCCGGTCCGACCTGATCAGAGCGAGCCGCCACGCTATCGTGTTCTACGCGACCTGCCTGCTACACGCTGACCAGATGGGGTGGACCAATGGCGCTCAGCATCTACCTGAACTTCAACGGCAACTGCCGCGAGGCGTTCGACTTCTACCGCTCCGTCTTCGGCGGGGAGTTCGACAACATGCGGACCTTTGGCGACGGCCCGGACGACTTCATCGTCCCGGAAGATGAGCGTGACCACGTCATGCACGTCTCGCTCCCGGTCGGGGGCAGCGTGCTGATGGGGAGCGACACGCCGTCGTGGTCGCCGGAGCCGACGCAGATGGGGAACAACTTCGCGATCTCCTACGCGCCGAGCAGTCGCGAGGAGGCCGATGAGCTGTTCGGCCGGATCTCGGATGGCGGCACGGTGACGATGCCGCTCGACGATATGTTCTGGGGCGCGTACTTCGGGACCTGCACCGACCGCTACGGGGTCCACTGGCAGTTCAACTGCGAGCCCGAGTAGTGCTCGTACCCGTCACGGTTAGCGTGTCGGGATCATGTGGAATGAAGAATGTAATTCCGGCGAGACCTGAGCTCGTATAGCGGTTAGACTTGCGACGTAGAGATGCCGGGGCGCGTCATCCGGAGGGGGCGAGCGTCATGCTGCGGTTCGCTGAAGAAATCATCCTGCTCCTGCTCGGTGACGAGGACGGCAGGTTCGCGCACACGCGCAGTTGGACGCTGGACTACGCCCTCGCCGGCGCCGTCCTCATGGACCTGGCGATGGAGGACCGTATCGATACGGACCTCCAGAACCTGATCCTCCTCGACGCTACCCCGATTGGCGACGACTTGCTGGACGCGACGCTGCGAGAGATCTCGGCGGGCGGGCAGCAGGACATTCGCTACTGGGTGGAGCAGACCGCGCAGCGCTCGGCGGATATTCGCCAGACCGCGCTCGCACGCCTGGTCGGGCGCGGCATCCTGGAGAGCCGTGACGACCGGCATCTCTGGGTCTTCCGCTCGCGGCGCTACCCGGCAGTCGACGGCACGGCGGAGCGCGAAGTGAAGCTGCGCATCATGGGTGTGCTGTTCAGCAACGAGATCCCCAGCCCTCGCGACGTGATGATCATCGCCCTCGCCGAGGCGTGTGGCATCTTCAGCGACCTGCTCTCCCGGCAGGAGCTCGAACGAGCCGCCCCACGCATCGAGCAGGTCCGCAAGCTGGACCTCATCGCGCAGGCCATGACCCGGGCGATCCTGGACATCGAGCTGTCCGTGGCCGCCTCCGTACAGGCGAGGATGTACTACTAGACCGGACCTCGAGGGCTCATCGGATCGACCGCGAAACCGGGGCACAAGAAACGGCGGCAGCGCTCAGCGCTGCCGCCGTTGCGTTGGCGTCTTGGTCGGCTACGCGGGAGCGGGCTCCTTGCCGGCCACGATCGCCTTGAGCTTGGAGCTCGCGGTGAACTTCGGAGCGCTCGACGGCGGTACGCGCACCGACTCGCCGGTGCGCGGGTTGCGGGCCATGCGCTCGCCACGCTCTACCCGGCTGAACTTGCCGAGGCCCGGGTAGGACACTTCGTCCCCCAGGCTCACGGACGAGGCGACGACGTCGCGGAATCCGTTGAGGACCCGCTCGGTCTCGGCGCTGCTCGCCCCGGACTTCGCCGCGACCTCCGCGATCAGGTCTGCTTTGTTCACTGTTCATCCTTTCCAGTCGCGCCGGGCTTCCCCGGCAGGCAAAAGATTACGCGCATATGCGCATTGATGGCTAGTCCCCTACGGGCCGTTTCGGCGTGTTTCAGCAAGGAATTCGGCCGGATCCGGCCAGGATCCGCTCGCGAGCCGGGCAGATCGGCCGCACGATGGCGCCCGTGGCGTCACCAGGAGGGACAACGAAACGGCCCCGGCGTGAGCCGGGGCCGCTGTGCGTGCAGCGGACGCCGTGCGGCGTCGGGCTAGCTGCGAGGCAGCCCGAGGCCGCGCGTGGCGATGATGTTGCGCTGGATCTCGCTGCTGCCGCCGGCGATCGTCATCGGGATCGCATCGACGTAGCCATGCGTGAAACGTGCGCGCATCGGCGTGAGCTCGTGCTCCTGGTCCCACAGGTTGGCGTAGAGCCCGAAGACGCGCGTTCCGGTGCGCTGCAGCTTCTGCATCGTCTCCGTCCCGAACATCTTCACCATCGAGGACTCGTAGTTCGGGATCAGCCCCGCGCCCTGCATCGAGGCGACGCGCAGCGAGAGGTTCGCCGCGACCTCGGTGGCGACCCACGCGTCGGCCAGGTCGCCGCGCACGCTCGGGATGTCGAGGCGGTTGCGGACCGCGCCGTCGTCGGTCTTGACGTACTCCATCAGCTGCTCCATCGCCACGCGGTCGTTGACCGCGCTGTCGACCGAGGAGCGCTCGTAGTCGAGCAGCGTCATGCCGACGTACCAGCCGCGGTTTTCCTCGCCGACGACGTTCTGGGCGGGGACGCGCACGTCTTCGAAGAACGTCTCGTTGAAGATGTGCTTCCACGACATGCTGATCAGCGGCCGCACCGTGAGACCCGGCGACTTGATGTCGTCGAACAGCAGGAACGAGATACCGCGGTGCTTCGGCGCGTCCGGGTCGGTGCGGACCAGCGCGAACAGCTTGTCCGCGAACTGCGCGCCCGAGGTCCAGATCTTCTGGCCGTTGACGACGAACTCGTCACCGTCGCGCAAGGCGCGGGTCTGCAGGCCCGCGAGGTCCGAACCGGCGCCCGGCTCGGAGTAGCCCTGCGCCCACGAGACCTCGCCGGAGAGGATGCCCGGCAGGTACGACGCCTTCTGCTCGTCGGTGCCGTGCACGATGAGCGTCGGGCCGAGCAGCGAGACGCCCCCGCCGCCGACAGCCGGGGCCGCGGCCTTCGCCAGCTCCTCCTTGAAGATGTACTGCTCCCAGGTGCTCAGTCCCGCGCCGCCGTACTCCTTCGGCCAGTGCGGGGCGACCCAGCCGCGGTCGGCGAGGGCGCGCGACCAGTCCTCGGCGGCGTTGCGGCGGACGTCGTCGTCCGACTTGCGGTCGGCCGACCAGCCCTCCTCGAACATCGCGCCACCCTTGGCGGCGACCTCCTGGTAGTGCTCCGGGAGGCCGTCACGGATGACTGCCTGCACCTCCGCGCGGAACGCGGCCTGCTCTGCGTTGTCTGCCCAGTCCATCGTGTCCTCGGTTTCTCATCAGCGCCCCGGCGATCCCGGGGACGCGCCCATTCTACGTGTTACGTCGCGTGCCGTGTGCGGCCGGTCGGCATGTTGCCGAACCGGGAATCAGGCCCCCTCTCCCGCCCTGCGGGAGAGGGCGGGGGGTGAGGGTCCGGGGGGGCTCCTCCGATGGCCGTTCACATCCCGCGGACCCCCCTCACCCTCTCCCCCCCTCCGGGGGGCGAGGGGAACAGAACGCACCTTCCCTCCCGAAGAGGGCGAGAGCGCGGATTCGGGGCTAGTCGGTGCCTCCCGCCGCGCGCAGCGCGGCGATCTCCTCGTCGTTCCACCCGTGCTCCCGCAGGAGTTCGTCGGTGTGCCGCCCGAGCGTCGGCGACGCCATGTTGTTGCCCGTCGGCGTCTTCGACATCTGGACGATCGGGCCAACCATGCGCTCCGGCCCCGTTAGCTCGTGGTCGAGGTCGACCATGTAGCCCATGGCGTTGACCTGCGGGTCGTCGGCCATCTCCTCCGGGTGGTTCACCTTCGACGCCGGCGCGCCGACAGCGTCGAACGCCGCGATCCACTCGTCCATCGTCTTCGTGAGCATCACGGTGCGGACGCGCTCCAGCATCTCCTCGGCGATGGCGTTGTTGGCCGGGTCGAGCGCGTTGAACTCCGGGTCGGCCGTCGGGTCGTCCTCGACGCCGAGCGCGCGACGGAACTGGTCGCGGTTGGCCGGCGTGAGCGCGCCGAGGATGACCGCGCCGTCCTTCACGCTGTAGCCGCCGTAGTAGAGCCGGAACGCCTTCCCGAGCATCTCGAACATGTTGCCCTTGGCGGCGAGCTGCTCCCGGTAGCTGGCGCCCGCCTCGCGCGCCTCGTAGAGGCGCTGCATCGCGGGGTCGGTAACCATCGCGTCGAAGACCGGGAGCTGGCTGACCGACCCGCTGGCAAGGTTGAGCCCCGCCGCGAGGAGCGAGCTGGCGATGTGCTGCCCCTCGCCGGTGCGCTCGCGGTGGAAGAGCGCCGCGACCACGCCGAGCGCCGCACCGAGGCCGGCGTGGTAGTCGCCGGGGGCCGTCGCCGTGATCATCTCCGGCGCGCCGTACTCGTCGACCTTGCCGTCGGCGGCCATCAGGCCGCTGTACGCCTGCGCGATGATGTCCGAACCGGAGCGCTCCGCCCCGGGCCCCCGGTCCCCGTAGCCGCTGTTCTCGATGTAGACGAGGTCCGGGCGGTACTTCGTCAGCGTGTCGTAGTCGACGTTGAGTCGCTGCGGCACGCCCGGCCTCGAGTTGATCAGGAAGACGTCGAACTCCGGGATGAGGCGGTGCACGGCGGCCTGCCCGGCCGCATTGCTCAGGTCCAGCACCAGGCTGCGCTTGCCGCGGTTGAGCGTGTGGAACGCCTTGCTCTCACCGGGCACGAACTCGCCCAGCACGCGCAGGCCCTCGCCACCCGGCGGCTCGCACTTCACCACGTCCGCGCCGAAGTCCGCGAGCGTCTGCCCGGCGTACGGCCCGGCCACGATCTGCGATACCTCGAACACCTTGATCCCCGCGAGCGGTCCCGGCATGCCACACCTCGATTCTTCCGGCGTTCCCCTGTTCCGACGATGTATATCCCGGATCGATCGGCGCGTGAAGGGCCGTGGGCCATTTCGGGGCCTGGCACACCCGGATTACCCGGCGCCGCGGCGCCGATGCGCCATAGCGTTCGCTATATTGCAGACGGCAGGCCGGACACACCTGCCGGACGGAGGAGTAGCGATGACGAAGGCGGTAAACAACCTTCGCGGCAAGTACGCGATCGTCGGTGTGGGTGAGACCGAGTTCTCCCGCAACTCGGGACGCACCACGCGCCGCATGGGCGTCGAAGCGATCCGCAACGCGGTCCATGACTCCGGGCTGGAGTGGGACTCCACCAGCTGGGGGATGATGGCGTACGGCAGTAACGACCGTGCGTTCTCGGACCAGATCGCGCAGGACCTCGGCATCCAGCTGGACTACCACGTCGACATCTTCGGCGGTGGCAACTCCACCGAGACGATGATCGGCGCGGCCATCGGCGCGCTCGAGGGAGGCCTCGCGGACGCGTTCATCCTCTACCGCACGATGAACGGCTACACCGAGGCGCGCATCGGCGGTACGCCCGTCGGCGACGCGCCTCCGCCGATGTTCCCGACGACGCACGCCAACAGCATGATCCACCAGGGCATCTACGGCGTCGGCAGCGCGCTGCAGATGTTCGGGCTCTCCTTCGTGCGCCACATGTGGGAGTACGGCACGACGCTCGAGCAGCTCGCGCACGTCAAGGTGGCGCACAGCAAGGGCGCGTCGAACAACCCGAAGGCCTACTACAAGACCCGCTACACGGTGGACGACGTGCTCAACAGCCGCCTCATCGTGTGGCCGTTCGGCCTGCTGCACTGCTGCGTCGAGACGGATAACGCCACGGCGATCGTCATCACCGACATCGAGCGTGCGAAGTCGCTGCGGCACCCGCCGGCGACGATCCTCGGCACGGCCGGGCGGACCCACAAGTACGGGCCGGAGTACCACTGGGGCTACGGGCCCATCAACCGCCACGCCGGCATCTTCGGCCGCGAGATCCTCTGGCCGAACTCCGGCGTGCAGCCGCACGAGGTGGACATCACGGGCTCGTACGACGCGTTCACGTTCACCGCGCTCTTCCAGCTGGAGGCCTACGGCTTCTGCGACTTCGGGGAGGGAGGTGAGTACGTGTCGAACGGCACGATCGAGCTCGGCGGCGCAAGACCCAACAACCCCTCGGGCGGCCACCTCTGCGAGGGCTATACGCACGGCATGAACATGGTCGTCGAGAACGTCCGCCAGCTACGCGGCACCGTCGACGACTACTGCCCGAACTGGGCCGACGGCGAGCACTCCCACGACTACAGCGAGGGGCACTGCCGCCAGGTCGAGAACGCTCAGATCACGGCCAACCTCGGGTGGGGCATGCCGTCGCAGGGCTCCGCGCTCGTGATGACCAACCAGGTCTAGCGAGGCTCGAAGCGAACACCTCGCGAAGCAGAGACGGAGACCAACGATGGCTTCATACCTGGGCGCCGGCGTATTCGTGCCGGAGAACGACCAGCCACACCGTGAGTACCTGCAGATGCAGGCCACGGGCCAGCTCCACGTGCAGAAGTGCTCGGACTGCGGGCACCTGCGCTACCCGGTGATGACCGCCTGCCCCGACTGTCGCTCGCTCGACTCCGGGTGGGAGGCGCTGTCGGGCAAGGGCGCGATCTACTCGTACTACATGGTGCCGCACCCGATTAACCCCGCATTCCGCGAGTTCGTGCCGTACATCGTCGCGCTCATCGAGCTCGACGAGGCACGCGAGGAGTACGGCGAGGGCCGCGCGCTGCGGCTGATCGGCAATATCGTGACTGCGGAGGGCAGCTCCGAGGACCTCAACAACGTCGCGATCGGCAAGCGCGTGGAGGTCCAGATGGTGGATCTCGGCGACGGCTGGGCGCTGCCGCAGTGGCGTCTCTCGGACGAGCCGCCGGAGCACGAGCCCTGGCAGGCCCCGGGGCCCGGGCGGCCGCCGGGGCCTGCGTCCCCGGGGGCCGGGACCTCGGCAACACGCCAATCGGCCCGCCATCACGGCGGGCCGATTGCCGTGTGTCGGTCAGGGCTACTCGGCCGGTGGCGGCAGAGCGGATCTGATCCCCTCTCCCCCCTGTGGGGGGAGAGG